>Ga0163144_10001160_pt1 | contig 62256 bp, 70 predicted proteins | sample OliLak19BULKMAT1_FD_123175 | JGI IMG/M metagenome (GOLD analysis project Ga0163144, IMG submission 123175) | Freshwater microbial mat bacterial communities from Lake Vanda, McMurdo Dry Valleys, Antarctica - Oligotrophic Lake LV.19.BULKMAT1 | ecosystem: Environmental > Aquatic > Freshwater >...
CAACTTATCGTCTCTAAGTTGTCTCTTCTCAGACAATCTACCTTCTCTTTTTCCCTGCCTTTCTTTTATCTTTCCTTCTTTTTGGGAAATTCTCTCCCCGACTTTGCTATCCAAACTCGTAAACTTGTCACAAGAAAAATGCTTTGCCTCCCGAGTAGCCTGCTTACGACCCTCAAAATTTCTGCCCTCCATTGCATGGACAGGAAACACAACCGTAATTGCCAAAATAAAAGCCAAAATACTAATAAATCTCTTAATATTCATTTTCACTATAAACGTCTCCCAAAGACGACACTTCAGTCAAATCAGCATTCACGTCAGCAAGCTCCTCGTCCTCACCAGATGAACCATCAGCCTCCTCTTGAGCTGATCGAACTATTTCATCAACCGTATCATCAGGATCCCCAGTAGGTATCTTCTCTATTGTAGAAATTTGTTGTGCCCCCATAGGCGCATTTGTGGCCGAATTAGATTTATATTTAAATAACGCAAAAACAGACACAACAAGCAGAAGAAAAATCAAAACTGGCAGCAGATGCTTCATAAAAAACCTATCTACCTTATTTATAAACCCAACCACCACCCACGTGTCAAATGGCAAAGCCAAAATAAAAATTTGACAGGACAAAACGCTTCTGCAATACTCAGAGGGTGAATAAAAGTCTAATTATCAACATTGCCCTAGGCACTGGTCTTACCGCCTTCACATTCATAGTATTTAAACTAGACACCGGAGCCTTTACAATTGTTATGGCTGTCGCGGCAGCAATAGTATTCGCACTTATCTTAATGTCCGCAGACGAAAAAGAACAAGACTAGTATTGACACTTCTGCAACTCGTTTGCAATAATCTTTCTTGTGACCTTACTTTTAATCATTACCTTTACACTGCTGGGAAGTATCGCGTCTCTTGCCGGTAGCGTTATTTTACTGCTCCAAAAAAAGTTTACAGAAAATTTATCCAACCAACTAATAAGCCTAGCAGCGGGTGTCCTAATTGCTGTCGCGTTCTTAGATCTTCTACCAGAGGCTTCAGAACTTGCAGAACCAAAGCTAATTTTTCTTCCAGCTTTAATTGGATTTGTCATATTCTTTATATCCGAAAGATTTATCCGCGTTTTCCACCATCACCACGGACATGGAGAAAAACCAAGCACGTATCTCGTTTTAGTCGGTGATGGTATTCATAATTTTGTGGATGGTGTGGCAATAACCGTTGGATTTTTAACAAACAATACTGTTGGAATAACAACTGCCCTAGGCGTGGCGGCTCACGAAATTCCACAAGAAATTGCAGACATGAGTATTCTTTTGGCAAATGGTCTCTCCAAAAAGAAGGCGCTTTTCCTCAATTTCCTATCTGCCTTAACCGCCCTACTCGGAGCACTCACAGCATATTTCTTCGCAGGTTTCATCGAAGATAATCTCTACTTATTTCTATCTCTCACTGCAGGTTTTTTCATCTATATCTCGGCAAGCGACCTGATCCCCAGCCTTCACGAAAAAATCACAGAAAACAGAACGGCAAACACACTAATTTTTTTAACAGGAATTATGGCAGTCTACATCTTCAAGGCGATCTTTGAAGGTCATTGAAAAATTAAGGGAGAACCTCTTTCGAAACAACGGACGTTATCTCATCTTTCGCGTCATATCCTTCCTTTATAAACTCATCTTTGTGTTTAATCAAAAGCCAGGCATTTTTTTTACCTGGCGGAAATCCTTTTGTCTTGACCAATGCAAACGAACCTTTCAAGCGTTTTCCATCTAGTAAAAACTTAAGCTCCCCCTTTTTTAAACCTTCAAGCATAACCTCATCTCCATCAGATTTATCCGCTATTGTTTCCCGCACGTCTTTTGAGGCTTCTCTTTGTGCAATATAAGTTCCTCTGTCCCAAACAATCACATCCCCACCACCATATTCACCTTGGGGTATTTGTCCCTCAAAATTTCTATAATCCAAAGGATGATCTTCCGTCTGCATTGCAAGACGCTTAACCCCAGAATCCAAAGTAGGCCCCCTTGGTATTGCCCAACTAACCAAAACTCCATCAATCTCGAGCCTAAAATCATAGTGCAAGGCAGTTGCTCTATGTTTTTGCACCACAAACACTAATTTTTTTGAATCGGGCGATTCCCCTCCAAAAGGCTCGGAAGTTTTATCGTTCGACCGCATCGACTTGTATTTGGCAAGCTTATCCATAAACTAATTATCTCACGTCAAACAACTTTCAAAGCAATATAATAGAAATATGGCAGAGAAACATAAGTTCTATCTAAAGTTGACACTAGGTATCCTCACTTTATTCGCAATCAGCGCCATTGTACAAATTACGCTCGGTCTATCTATAGAAAATATGGAAAATATGGTCTCTTCATACGGTAGAATCGCGCCGATTATATATGGAATCCTTTTATTCTTGGGCATCGCAATTCCATTCAACCCCATACCCGACTACGCTCTTGTATTCTCCGCTAGTATACTGCTCCCACCAGCAGACTCCATAATCGCTACTTTTTGCGCCCATACACTAGCTATCTCTGTCAATTATATTATAGGTCAGAAGATTGGCTTCAAGGCGATAGATATTATTGCAAAAAAATCGGAAATGGAGATGCTCAAACAGATTTCGAAAAAAATCACCGCCAAACAAGTCTTTGCTCTGCGCTGGGTCTTACCCTTGTCCGCAATTGGTGTAGATGTCGTAAGTTACGCATCAGGAATGGCAAAAATTAATTTCCCAAAATACTTCCTGGCAAGCATAGTACCTTGGACAATTTACAGCCTACTATTTTTTACAATCACAGGCCAGACCAGAGATCAATCAAGTATCTATGTATTTATCGTATCAGGAGTCTTTGTGGCAATTTCAATAATGATTTTAAAAACAATGAGCTTTATGTTCAAAAGCTACAAGCATTAAGTCTCTAACATATCTATTTTGGCGGCTAAGATGAAATCGCTCTCGGAAAGTCCACCAACTGCATGAGTCCAAAGTGTGACATCCATCTTTCCCCAAGTGAAGCAAATATTTGGGTGGTGCCCTTCCCTCTCCGCAATTTCACCAACCTTGTTGACAAACTCTAGAGTTTTTGCAAAATCTGTAAACTTAAAATCTTTCTTGATTTTTAAAACACCGTCTTCTGTTAAATTCCAACCATCAACCTTATTAATCAATTCCTCAACCTTATCTCGTGCAAGAGGCGGGTCTCCACCTTCACACGGAACACACTTTTTAGAAGCTAAATCACTCACATACAAATTATACCAATTGCAACAGATGCAAACGAGTTTATTAGCAAACAAGCAGACTGGGAACTGGATGAAAAAAGCTACATAACAGGTGAAAATGGTTCCCAAGTACTCTGGCAAAGAGAATAAGCACTTTAAATCTCAAAACTTTTGCTATATATTTAAAATGCAATGGGTAAACATCTTCTCTACGTACAAATCGCGCTTCTACTTTTACAAGCATATCTTGCCCACTTCAACAACATTTTTTCAAACGGCCTTCTCACGATTCTCTTGATTGCAGGAACCACACTGGCGCTTTGGTCATATTACAATTTAGGCTCAAAAAACTACTCTCCATTCCCAGAACCCAAAAAAAATGGCCAAATTGCGCAAAAAGGTATTTACAAATATATTAGACATCCCATGTATTGTGGACTGGCTATAATCGCTGCAACATTCATGCTTTCGAATGCAAATTTCCCTACATTTATTATTTTTGCCTCACTCATCTATGTTATAGACGAAAAAGCGACGCTAGAAGAAAAATTGCTTACAAAACTACACAAGGAATATAGCACCTACCAAGTCAAAACTAAGAAATTTATTCCATACATTTACTAAAAAATCTAATTTGGCCCAGGAGCTTCAATCTTAAACTCTTCTCGTAATCGGCCTAGTTCTTTTTTCACTTCCTGCTCAACCTCAACTGCTTCCTTTAGAATCTTCCCGGTCTCAGAATTTTTCGCAACCTCAACACTTGCTTTTGTCGCTTTGCTATTTCGCTCAAGTTGTCTTCTCCCAAAACCAGAGAGTTTGAGTATCGCTTGGTTATCTCCGTCCGCGCTTGATACACCATAATCTTTCTGCATTGCAGCGAGGGTTGCTCCCATATCCTCTTGCATTTCAACCGTTAAATTGTAAAACGACAAAGTATCGTTGGGCACATTACCCAAAGCCTTTAGTCTTTCTGTCGAAGACTGCATCAAAACAGCGAGCTTCTCTACATACTCAACTTTAGCCGCACGTTCAGTCTTCGCACTATATACTTCTGCAAGTTTTTCAACCTCTCTCGCTTGCTCTTCTCCTATTGCGTTTAACATATCTATTCTAAAATTCTCAAACAAATATAACTTATTCATACCGTCTTCTAACTTATCCAAATACAAGTCAACATTCTTATCTAATGTTCTAACATCACTTCCTACTCTAAACTTCTCGTTTTCGTGTTTTGCATCAATTATTAAAAGCTGCACAGATTTAACCCTATCCAAATCTTCCTTGGCATCAAGAAACAAACTAGAATGCACGTAAATTAAAGGCTGACCAACACCAAAGTAGACCCCTTTGGCTATTTCAAATGACGTAGACGTATCCTCAAATGGAGACGCTAAACTTTTTACAGAAACTAATTTTTCATTGATTTTAAAAAAATCTGCACTTGTCTGCTCAACATAACTCTTAGCCTGAGACTTAGGAATCCAGACAAAATACATAAAATAAGAAATCAGTATTATTGCAACAAGCACTAAAACCGCAAGGATTTTTTTTAGTGGAAATATGCGAGGCGGCTTCACTCTCTCACCCCCACCAAGACTTGCGTTCTCCTGACCGGCCAAATCACTATTTATAGGCTGCACAGGCGCTGTGGGTTTGCTAACTTGAGGTGCAACTGATTCTGGTGCAATCTGTGGTAAGGAAGAATTGTAGTCAGGCATTAAAATAATTATGTACCGACGCGCCCTCGCAGTCAATCCAATCTTGACTCAAAAGGGCTCTACGTTATACTAAACAAATGCAAAACATTTTTAAAATAATAAAGATATCAAAACCACTTCACAAGTTGGTTTTTTTAATCTCTGGTCTTATTGTTGTTAGTTCAACGCTCGAACTTATTCCTCCAATCCTTTCGAAGTTTATAGTCGACGAAATCGTCAAACAAATCCAAGGCCAAGACGGCAGTAAAGAGAGGCTTGTTTTCCTTCTTGCCCTCGGCTTTACACTTACATTGCTCGGCACAATACTGACAACTGCAAGCAACAGGCTCGGCGACCACTTTGCAGGCAAACTGCGCAAGTTTCTAACAGAGAAATTTTACGATAAGGTTCTTTCTTTACCTCAATCTTACTTTGATGGTGAAATTTCAGGCAAAATCGTAAACCAGCTAAACCGTGCCATACAAACGATTCAAAACTTTATCAACGGGTCAACAAACTTCATCTTGCCAACTTTTCTTCAAAGCATTTTTACAATTGCGGTATTGGCCTATTATAGCTTACCTATCGCAATTTTTGTATTCATTCTTTTTCCAATTTATCTTAGTCTCAGCTACTATTCCAGCAAACGCTGGGGCGTCAAAGAAGTAGAAAAAAATCAATTCGAAGACGTCAACCGGGGCCGTATAAACGAGGTCGTCAGCAATATTAAACTGGTCAAAAGTTTTAACAACGAAAGAAACGAATACAGTTTCGTTGCACAAAACTTAAGCAAAATTAACGAAATATATGCCGACCAAAGTTGGACTTTTCACAAATTCGACTTTGCCAGAAATTTAAGTCTAATCATTATTATTTTGGGAATAGACATTATCGCCTTTTACAACGCATTCACAGGAGCAATTACAATCGGCACGTTAATTCTTATTGTGCAACTCGTAAATCAAGCCCGACGACCTCTTTTTGCAATGTCCTTTATTCTTACCAACATTCAACAGGCAGAAGCAGGTAGCAAAGAATATTTTGAAGTTTTGGACCTTCCGTCCCGCGAAAATTATAAAAAGATAGATACAGCAAAAACATTAAGCAAACCTTACATAGAATTTAAAAATGTCTCTTTCAAATACGAAACTTCCCAAAATGTTCTTACTAACGTCAGCTTTACTATACAACCACAAGAACAAGTGGCGCTTGTCGGCCACAGCGGCACAGGCAAAACAACAATCGTAAACTTAATCAACAAGTTTTACGACCCAACTGGTGGAGATATTTTGTTGTCTGGCAAAAGCTACAAAAAAATAACACATCAGTTTGTGCGCAAAAACATTGCTCTAGTCTTCCAAGAAAACGAACTGTTCTCTACTTCCATCAGCGAAAACGTTGCTTACGGAACAGATAGCGCAACAAAAGCGCAAATTCAAAATGCATTAAAGCTCGCCAATGCATGGGATTTTGTACAAAAACTGCCAAAAGGTGTGGATAGTGAAGTTGGCGAACGCGGAGTTCGTCTTTCTGGTGGCCAAAAACAGAGGATCCAGATCGCTCGTGCAATTCTCAAAAACGCTCCTATCTTAATTTTGGACGAAGCAACTAGTTCATTGGACGCCAAAAGCGAAAAAGAAGTCCAAGTCGCCCTAGAAAACTTAATGGAAAACAAACTTGTGATAATCGTCGCTCATCGCTTTTCTACAATCCAAAATGTTAAAAAGATAATCGTGGTAGACGAAGGCAAAATCACTGCTCAAGGTTCGCCTCAAGACCTAGCACAAGAAAAAGGAATCTACCAAGATCTTCTCAACTACCAAATCGAAGGCAATAAAAAACTACTCGAGAAGTTTGAGATATATTAACTACTTTGCAAAAAGGAACACAGCATATTTGTCGTAAACTCCTCCACATCCATCAGTCCAATCTGCAAGCATATTTTCGCGGTGACCAGGACTTTTATCCCAACTCCATTCTACAAAATGTACGCCAGACAAAGGACCAGATGCAATATTTTCCCCATACGAGTTTTTTGCTACCCCACTTCCCTCAACTGCGCCCTTAAAGCCATCGTGATTAAAGTTTTTAGATACCTGAGCGGCACGATTTGCCGCAATCTTGCAAAGTTCAGCGTTAATGTTAAGTGCACTTAAACCTTGCTTCGTCCTGTAGCTATTTTGTGCTGCATTTAGTTCACTGGCAGTCGTCATCTCTTCTTGTGATGTATTACAAATAACGTATTGCCCAGCATGTGACGGGTCCGGAATCATTTTCCAATCCTCTTCAATATCCCTGCACAAAGCCTTATTATCGCTATTTGTGTCACCTTGTTTTACAGAATCATTTTGAGCTATTACAACTGGCTTCGCTTCCTCAACACTCGCCGCAACGCCCTTCACTACTCCTTCAATTTCATCAACTTTAGGTGCATCTTTCACATACTCCGATACAACCAGTACTTCCTGTTTATTTACAGCAGGCATATTTTGCGCAAGAATACGGCTTTTTGAAAACTGAGTGATAGATGCCAATACAAGCAAAACAGCCAATACCGTCAGATTTAGGTACAAATGGTAACACTTAAAAACCATAGGTAGACGCTTATATAATTTAAAAAAAACCAAGGGCATTATGAAGGACAGGGATCTAATCCAATGTAGAAAATTTTGCCGTCTTGTGCAACCCCCAAGTTGTCTGTTATAGTTCTTTTATAGTCACTTTTTGTGATAAACCAAGAAATTGCCAGGTGGGCAATTTTTTTTTGTTTTATTTAACAAAAACTACCACATTTCAACAAAAAAGCATCAATTGAGCAACTTTCTAATCAAAAAAGGGTACTTTTACGACTTCTTGGGGTTAATAACCAAAATCTTATCGTCACCATCAGTCTGCCTACCGCGCCCATCTGTATTGTTAGTTATCACATAAAGTAAGCCGTCTGGCCCAACAACTACATCCCTCATTCTGCCAAACTCGCCTTTGAAATTTTCTGAAAGTGAAACCTTGTCTCCATTTATTTTAGCCTTAATAAGTAGTGCTCCTCTCAAACCAACAAAATACATAGAATCGTCGAGGAAAGCCATGCCAGACGGCGCCCAGGTGTTGCTATTACCACTATGTACAACGGGTCCAGTTGTGCCAGCTCTAACTTCGTCTCCACGACTATCTGGCCACCCGTAATTTGTACCAGGTTTTATCAAGTTAAGCTCATCTTGCGAAGAATTGCCGTGCTCTGTCTCCCATAAACGCCCACTCCCGTCCCATGCAAGCCCCTGAGGGTTCCTGTGTCCGTACGAATATACTGGATTATCAAACGGGTTGTCAGCAGGCACCGCACCCTCATCTGTCACCCTAAGCACCTTGCCTGCCAAAGCCTTTGTATCTTGTGCCAAAGAAGGCTCTTGCGCATCCCCAGCCCCAATGTATAAATTCCCGTCTGGTCCAAACTTTATTCTGCCCCCATTATGATTCCCAGCACCAGGAATTGCGTCTAAAATTACTTTTCGCTCTACCAATTTTTTGTTTTCATATTTAAAACGAACTACGCGATTTAAAGTATTCTCGTCTCCGCTATATGTGTAGTACACATAAACAAATTTATTTTCTGCAAATTTAGGATGAACAGTGATGCCCAACAAACCACCCTCACTTATGTGTCGAACATCCCCAAGGGTCAAAACAGGTTCACTTTGAAGTTTTCCACCTTCGACCAACCTTACACGGCCAGGTCTTTCTGTAAGCAAAATAGATTTGTCTGGTAAAAACACCAATGACCAAGGAATTTCCAAATTTGTAGTCAAAACTGCAACTCTTGGGGAATCTACACTAGAATCAGATACGCTATCGTCGTGTAATGGACTTGCACTTGGTAAACTACTAGAATCGACAGAAGGTTTCTTTAAAAAATCACGATATTTAAAAGTAACAGCACCTATCACTACAACACCAACCAAAAGTCCAACAATCAAAAACTTACTCACAATATCATTGTAGCGTGTTGAATCAAGTCTCCTCAACTAGGAATGTGTTGGCGCGTGAGTTGCAATTTTTTTCGTGTGGTAAAAAAACATAAAAACAAAGCCAGCCATAATAATTACAGCAGAACCAACAACAACAGGCGCCTCTGGCGCAAGAGATGCTGCAATGTATCCAGAGAGAATTGGTGGTATTGCTTGCGCCAGTGCCATAACAGACGAATTAAGCCCTAAAACCTCGCCTTGAATTTCCGCTCCCGCAGATCTAGATACCAAAGCCACTAGGTTTGCCTGAGAAAGACCGTTAAAAAGAGCAAAAAATGGAGTGATCAATAAAAGTTGCCAAGCGTGAGAAGGCAGAAGATACGCGGCCACCAGTAAACCACACACAAGCAAGCTAACACTAAGTATTTGTGCCTCCGAAGCCAATTTCCCCACTCTTCTTATAACCACCGCTTGAGAGAAAGCAATCCATATACCCACATAAGCAAAAAAATCGCCAATATTACCTTGAGTAAATCCAAACTTACGAATTAAGTAAACCGCAAAAAAGCTAACAAAAAACCCAAACCCTGCCTGAAAAAGAAACGTTGTCACAAAAATCTGCTTTAGGCCAGGTAGTGAAAAAGCCTTAAATATATTTTTTACTGATTTGTCAAAATCTATGTTTATGTGATGCTGCAATTTAGCCAAGGTCTCTGGAAACAGAGTGATCACAAATATAGCATTCACCAAACTCAAGCCAGCCGCAAAATAAAACGGCGTCGTAGCATTAAACCAGGAAACTATCGTGTGGTCACTCAACTTTCCACCTATATATGGCCCAAGAATAAAGCCAAGCCCAAAAACTGCCCCAATCATTCCAAATGCCTTAGCTCTATTTTCAGGCTTTGTAACATCGGCAACAGCAGCCTGCGCCACAGACAAATTACCACCAGTGATGCCATCAAAACCTCGAGCCAAGAAAAGCAAAGGGATGTTTCTTAAAATAATCCCGAGTGCAAAAACCAAATATCCCAAAGATGTTCCAAAGAGTGAGATGGCAAGTATCTTTTTGCGTCCATATTTGTCAGACAATTGCCCCAAAATAGGCGTTGCCAAAAACTGCATTAGCGGGAATATTGCCGTTAAAAAACCCAATAAAATAAACCCTGACTCAACAGACATACCAACAGGTAACAAAAAATACGGCGAAAGTGGATTTGCCAACAATTGAGGAATAACCGGAATTAAGATTCCAACTCCAATAAGATCTACAAATATCGTAAACAGTACAACTGGTAATGGGTTTGCGGCAAGTCTTGCTCTCATTATTAAAAAAATCCGCCTCTCGCGGATCAATTACTATTATAACTCAAAAACAACTTACTAGAAACCTAGATTTTGCTTCACAAAAATTATCTTTATCCTACCAGGCACTGTTTCCTGATTTACAACAAGCAGTTTAGAGGGATAACTTCCAGGCATTCCGTAAGCTTTATTTGCACGCACCGCCTCAAGTGGCAATGTGTACTTATCTACACGCTCAAAAGCACTGTCCAAATCTTTCACAATTTTTTGCACACCAACAACCCAAACAACATGCTGTGACCCATACGCATATGCGGGCAATTGACTACCAGTATTAGATGCAATCAAAACTTTTCCGCCCCAAGTTATAGCATGCACACTCCCCAAAACCCACTGCGGAGCCGCTCCCATTTTCTGCATCTTTAAACCATCTTTCTCTCGGTCTAGTGCATAAAGTCTAGGTTTTACAGCATCATACTTACCACTCTCGTTTATCTCTTTGGCAATTCCAGTAATCTCCAATGTTTCCGAAGTCATTGTCATCACTTCCGCTTTTTCTGGTATAAGTGCCAACACTTTTTCGCGGGCAGCACTCGCATCCTCCACAATCTCAACATCAAAGTTGTTAGCTCTCAGCGCACCTGCAGTTTTTTCCAAAATCGAATCGCTGGGAATTTTAGCCCAGATATTGTCTTTTTTAAGTAGTTCTAAGTTGACGTCTGCGGCTTGAAGCACATTCATATTGGTAGTATACTAACAATAGTTACTTCAATATGTAAAATAGTTACAAATTATATAGTATCAAATTAAATGGAGACAACATCTAAAAACTGCGTACAAAATACTATGAAAGTTATCGGCGCCAAATGGACAGTAATGATCCTACGCGAACTTTGCGAAGAAAAACGCAGGTTTGGCGAAATTCAAAAAGCATTAAATGGTATATCCCCTCGCACTCTTTCTGCTCGACTTCAAGAACTAGAATCGCACGGAATTGTAAACAAAAAAGTCTTTAAAGAAATCCCCCTGCACGTAGAGTATTCATTAACACCACGCGGAGAATCCCTAAAAACAATTATCAAACAAATGCACGATTGGGGTTCAAAAAGCTAATTTCCTTTCTCGTCAAGTCAAATTTTCTCAAATTTTGTACCCTTAGGCCCTATCATTTTTAGCACCCTCTGCCCGTCACCAATCCTAGCAGGAGTCATTATAAAAATGCTTTTACCGCCAACTCTATAACTTGCATTTGGAACTAGATTCTTAGACTTACCAATTTTAGTAATTTGATCGTTTGTATATTCACTTACACCTACGGTAAGCGGCAAACATCTCACAACATTAACCCGCCAGCTTACATCACCTTCTGCCTCAATAATTTTTATTTGATCCTCAGCAGACACAAAGAACCTTTCCCTAGAAAAGTCATTTTTGCCCGCTTCAGCCAAATCATCAGACCTTCGTCTTGATTCAACCATATTTCACCCCCTTTCGACCTCTAAAAAAACCGCCGGTGGTTCTTCACCTCGTGCGGTTGTACGTAACAAACTAATTTTACCTTGTGCTTAAGCTGTTTGGGAACCCCTTAAACCAAATCCAGATTTGGATCTAAATCCGGTAATTTTGAAGAAGCGTCCAGCACCAAATGTGCCTCTGACCAATAAATTACATGTCGACTTGCTCCAATTGGATCACCAACTTCGTTGTCAATAAATTCTATCAAATAGGAACTATATCTTTTCTTGGCATATCTAGAGGCACCAATTAGAGTTAGATTTTGAGTGATCAATGAATTTTTCTTATCCCCATTTAGTTTGAACATTTTTGACAAGTGATCAACATAAATATCAAATCTGTCACCAATTAATTTAAACACGTCCTCGTCGTCGATTTGGATGTCAACAGAATCTTCAACTTTTGTAGAAAATGTATGAGTTATAATAAACTCGTCATAAAAAAGGTCCTCATTGCTTAGTGGCAAATATTCAATATCTCGAGGTAGAAACTCGCTATCAAGTTCCACGTCCAATACGCCCGCATTACTCATCTGGTTTTTCATCACTTTGGCATTTAAAACAAACAGGTCTTCCCTCGATCTGTTTTCTTGCGGATTCCGACTGTCTCTTTCCATATTTCTCCAACAAAAAACGGCCTTGCGGTCGTTTTAGAACTCGTAAATTCTATCAGATATAAGCCTATAAGTAAAGCCTTGGTACTATGCCCCTTGAGCTTTTTTCCTGCGTTCTTCTACAACATCCAAAATAATTTTTCTTATCCTAATATTTTTGGGTGTAACCTCAACAAGCTCCGTGTCGTCAATGTATTCCAATGCATCTTCAAGCCCCATAATTTTTGGCGCATCAAAATGTTCGTTAGTTCCATCTCCCTTGCTCCGCATATTAGAAAGTTGTTTGGTTTTACAAACATTAATGCTAATATCTTCACTTCTACTGTTTTGACCAACGACCTGTCCTTTGTAGACATTTATAGCCGGTCCCAAAAATAGCACTCCACGATCCTGAGTATTTACGAGGCCATAAGAGTTTGTAACTCCCGTCTCATGAGCAACCAGTGAACCTCGATCTCGTTTCCTTGCAAACCCATTATCGCGTCTAAATTCTAAAAAGTTAGTGTTGATGATTCCCAACCCTTTTGAGTCTGTCATAAGTTCGGCGCGGTATCCAAAAAGTTCTTTCGTAGAAATTATAAATTCCAAAAATGTGATACCGTTTTCAACCCTCATATCAACAATCTCTGCATGCCTCTCGCCCATTTTTTGCATTGTAGTACCAGCGTACTGTTCGGGAACTTCAATAAATACACGCTCGTATGGCACCATTTTTACTCCATCTACTATTTTGGTAATTACCTGTGGTCGTGATACGGAAAATTCGTAACCTTCTCTCCTTAGTCTTTCTATCAAAATTGCCAAATGAAGTTCGCCTCGTCCTGCTACAATCCAGTCTCCTTTTGGTCCATCTTCAACTCGCAAGGCAACATCAGTTTCTAGTTCCTTAAACAATCGGTCCCTGACTTGGCGGGACGTTTTAAATTCCCCTTCTTTTCCTGCAAAAGGCGACGAATTTACCATAAAATGCATAGTAATCGTTGGCTCTTCAATACCTAAAATTGGAAGTGCGACAGGGTTCGCAATATCTGCAATTGTGTCTCCAATAGTCACATCTCCTATACCTGCAACAGCGGCAATATCGCCTGCTACAACTTCGTCAACTTCAACCTTCCCAAGACCCACAAATGTAGCCAGAAACGTAATTTTTGCTTTTTTCTGCTCTCCATTTCGATTGATATGCATAACGTCCGCACCGCTTGTTAGTTTCCCAGCATAAACTCGCCCAATCCCAATTCTGCCCTTATGCGTATCTCCCGCAATATTGGAGATCAACATTTGCAATGGTTTATCAGGGTCGACTTTTGGCGCTGGGATATGTTCAAGAATTGCTTCAAAAATAGGTGTGATGTTTTGCATTTGTGAAAGATCAGGAGCATGGCCGGCTTTCCCCTCTTTGGCACTTGCATAAACCGTCGGGAAAATCGCAATATCTTCGTCTGCTCCAAGTTCTATAAAAAGATCAAAAACTTCAGTGATTACATCGTTAATGCGTGCATCTGGTTTGTCTATTTTATTTATAACAACAATCACTTTGTGCCCCATTTTAAGAGCCTGGCGCAAAACAAACCTTGTCTGTGGCATCGGGCCCTCTTTTGCATCAACAAGAAGCAAACAACCGTCTGCCATCGTAAGAACTCGCTCAACCTCTCCGCCAAAATCCGCATGCCCTGGGGTATCTATAATGTTAATTTTGGTACCTTGCCAAACAACGCTGGCATTTTTAGAAAAAATGGTAATTCCACGCTCCTTTTCAAGTTCGTTGCTGTCCATGATAAGCGTACTGTCTGCATTTTTCCCAAGCTGTGTCGCACTCTGCTTCAAGAGCGCATCCACAAGAGTAGTTTTACCATGGTCAACATGAGCAATTATTGCAACGTTTCTTATATTTGTCATATCTAAATACGAAAAAGCCGCCCTTCCAGCGGCTGTAAAAACATTATATCAATTATAGGCTTAAAAGGCTATTACTTAAATTTTGTTAGAAAATTTTCGTGGCCAGATCACATTTCCTTCCGGTACTTCGCCAATTAGACGTTTATTAACCGTGTATTCTGCAAGCCGAGCTATCTTTAGCCATTCATACGCTTCTGTCGAAGCCTCAAAAAAATTGTCTGTTCCTTCTTCTCACTTTTTTGCTCTGATTTCCCATTCCAAAACCCCATTTTGCGCAAAGTGCACAACATCAACAAAATCCAAATTTCGAAGTTGTTCTAACTCGTGCTTTTTATCTTTTCTATACAAATCTCTAACAAGCTTCTGTTGACTCTCACGAAATTCCATCGCGAGCCTATGCGACTCTTGAATAAACTCCCCCGAATTCTCATCCTCAATCTTTGAAAAATTAAAATCCCGATATCTCTTCTCTAACAGTCGTGTCAAAAATTTGTCTTGCAAATCTGTGAATGGATAAACATCCGGAATTTCGCACCGAGGTCTAGATTCGGGTGACATGTTAAGCAAATATTATACAGAAGGTGTCAAACAAGAAACTTAAGATCTTTTCCTGACAAGTTTCGCTACATACACAATTTCCATAAGCTCGCCATCAATACCCTCAATCTCTGTGATCCCAGAAAGTTTATTAAATTCATCCAAATACTGAGACAAAGCTTCCTTTAATTCTTTAAGCTCTGAAGTCAGAACCTTAACATTTGTGGCTATTTGAGCAACTGCTGGTTGTTTTAAAATCTGTGCCTTGGTCGCCGCTTTTACCTTGTTCGCATCTTTTGCACTATCTGCATGTTCCCTATAAGTTGTGTCATTTTCAAACGCGTCCTTTAGCATTTGCCTCGCTTCTGTTAGCTCTCCCGACATTTTTTCTATCTGGGCGTTATTATTCTTGATCAAATTTTCAAGATGCATCACCGTCTGCGCCTTATCCGATCCCTCGTCACTTGCTCTTGTTCCAAATTCTGATATTTCAGTTTCTTCAGACTTTTCCAAGTCCTCTGATTTATCCGAACCCTCCGAGTTTTCTGAAACTATCTCCCCTTCAACTACGTCAGTATCACTCGCAACTTTTTGGTCATCGTCTGCCATAAAATTCAGTCTACAGGAATCCCTAAGGTACAGGCAAGAAGCAAAACAGCCCTTTGACAACTTACCCTATAACATTTATAATGCGCGCCTATGCCAAGAAAACCTAAAGTGGTTTTCTTTTCTCGACTGCGGAACCTGCTCTCCATAGCCCTTGCCCCGATAAAAAGGAAATCCAAATCGACAAATAAGTTCGTTTCTACAAATCTTAAAGCACGACCAATTACATCATTTGCAGTTCTACTCGTTTTGCTGTTTGCACTAATTGCACTTTCCAACCAAATCACGAAACCAAAGCCAGTAGACCAGAAACCAGAAGCGCAAACCAAAGAAGTCGAAACTTTCAATGTCGGCCAAACACCAACGGTCACCCTAAACGCTCAGATTCAAAAATCAGGAGTTGTACAAATAGTTACCCTTGCCCCAGGAATTGTCAGCAAAGTTCATGTAACAGAAGGCAAAACTGTAATCCAAGGCACAACGCTTATCTCAACTGGTAGCAACTACCAAGGAGCAAGTGCAGCAAGCATTTCCAAACAGCTAGCTCAAGTCCAATACAGTAACGCCAAGGTAACTGGCGAAATTCAAAAAGAATTAATTAAAAAACAACGGGAAATAGCAGAAAAAACAGATTCAAATGCAGACGAGTTAAGAAGCATTACAGACAAATCACTAGGCGAAACCCGAGACATAATCTCCCTGAACGAGAATATCCTGTCGACCGTAGATACTAACTTAAAGACTCTTGAAGATACCAATATTGGAGGCACAAACGATGCGCTGATTTTGCAAACAAAACAGGCAAAAAGTCAACTCCTGGCTGGTCTAAACCAAGCTAAATCTGGCCTGAGAAATTCAGAGTATGCCCAGAGTAGTGATAAGCCAGCCGCGCAACTTTCAGATCTTGGTCGCGATGCAACTCAAAAACAATTAGATCTTCAAGAAAAATCTCTGGAACTAAATCTAGAAGTATCCCGTCTCCAGGTAAAACTTGCACAGATCGGCGAATCGGTCATGTTCCCAAGTGCACCATTTGCAGGAAAAGTAGAGCGTGTTCATGTCCGCGTAGGCCAAACGGTAACACCCGGAACACCACTCGTTACACTATCTGGATCAAATACAACAATAACTGCAACTGCACTTGTGCCAAAAAACGTGGCGACAAACATCAACAAACTAGCCTACAGCTACTTACGCATCGGCGAAGAAAAAATAGAGACCACACCAATATATGTTTCGACAGAAGCCACAGATGGCCAATTATATTCTGTAATTTTTTCTGTTTCAGAAGATCAAGCACCCAAACTAACCGATTTGGGATTTATAGATATCGAAGTTCCAATTGGCAAAGAGTTTGGACAAGTGTCGTATCCCTTTATTCCACTAGACTCAATCCAACAAACACAAGACGCCGCCGTTGTATTTGTAGAAACAGACGGAAAAGCACTTGGTAAAAATGTAATTCTTGGACAAGTTCAGGGAAGCTATGCACAAATAATTGCAGGTTTAGAAGAAAACGACAAAGTTATTTTAAATCGAAACGTAATAAGCGGCGACAAAGTAAAAGTAAATAATGCAATTTAATGGAAGAAAAAAGATCATACTTCGAAAGACTTAAGTTCGATCCAAAACTGGCGAACACCCCAATCGCAAGATATCTCTCAAATTTCAGATATGTTGTACTACTCGTTATTGCGATAGTTGTCGCAGGGTCTTTCAGTTTTTTAAACCTTCCGCGTCGCCTTAACCCAGAAGTCAAAATACCAATAGTATCAGTCTCAACACTACTCCCAGGGGCATCTCCACAAGACATCGAAAGTTTAGTCACCAAACCACTGGAAGATGAAATTGCGGGACTGGAAAATGTTAATGCAATTACTTCGACTTCTCTAGACAACTTTTCTCAAATTTCTGTTGAGTTTACAAATGGAACAAACCCCAACGACGCCAAAGACAACGTACAGTCAGCAGTCGACCAGGTAAATAACTTACCAGAAGAAGCAGAAAACCCAAGTGTTCAAAAACTAGATTTTGAAAATCAACCTGTTTGGACATTCTTAGTGACAACCAACCGCGACGAGGCAACCCTAATACGTTTTGGCCAAATCTTAAAAGACAAACTTGAGTCAGTTCCATCAGTCAAACAAGCAATAATAACCGGTATTGAAGAGGAAGAAATCCAAGTCCTAGTTAAGCCAAATGTACAGCAAGAATATGGTGTAGACCCACTTTCGATTTCAAGACTCATTCAGTCAAGCCTCAATTCTCAACCAGCTGGAATTGTAAACAGCCAAACAGCCTCTTTCGCACTCACAATCGACCCATCAACCACATCAGTCGAAGATCTGCGCAACCTTCACTTAAACCTCGATGGTCAAATCATTACACTAGGTGATGTCGCAACAGTTCAAATACGCTCGAAACCAAACCAACAAAAAGCACTCTACGCAACAGCAAATACAAGCCCACAAAGAGCAATAACTTTCTCAGTCTACAAAACAGACAGTGTAAATATAGATTCAGCCGTAAAAGATGTAGAAAAAGAAACAGACTCAACACTTAGTCACTACGAAGGACAGTTTAAGTTACTCACAATAACCAACCAAGCCAGAGAGATCGACAAACAATTTTCCGACCTTGCAACTAGTTTCCGCGACACAATAATTTTGGTTATAGCTGTCCTTTTTGTTTTTCTTGGTATACGGCAGGCTCTCATTGTTGCTTTCTGTATTCCACTCTCTTTTTTAATCTCGTTTACTGTCATGCAACTGGCAGGACTAACCCTAAATTTCCTGTCTCTATTTTCTTTAATTCTCGCCCTTGGACTTTTAGTTGACGATGCAATTGTGGTAGTAACCGCAGTAACGGCTTACAACAGAGCCAAAAAATTTACCCCAAACGAAACGGGCTTACTAGTGCTTCGAGACTTCTTTGTACCAATTTGGTCAACAACCATCACGGCCGTTTGGGCATTTCTGCCAATTCTAATTGCATCTGGAATCATTGGAGAATTCATCAAATCAATTTCAATCGTGGTCTCGGCAACACTAATTGCTTCGACTGCTGTGGCAATCTTAATTACCTTGCCAATGATGGTTGTGTTTCTCAAACCTCATTTCCCAAACCGTGTAAAACTCCTACTGTGGTTTGGTCTTTTTGTCGCAATCTTTGCAATAGTTATTTCGCTAAGCGCAGGAAGCCCATTACTTCCCCTTAACCTAATGACGACAGCACTTCTTATCGCAGTATCATTTATCTTGCGTCGCGAACTCTCGACATCAATTAGCTCCTACACAAATAAAAACAGGCAACTAAACAGTTTTATATCTCGAACCAAAAGATATGCAAGTGGTGGAATAATAGACTCCACAAAACTTGCTACAAAATACGAAAAGCTCATTGACCAAGTCTTGTCATCCAGATCTGCACGCAACAAAACACTAATTATTGTTGTCACATTTGCAATTTTCTCATACCTTCTTATTCCATTTGGATTCGTCGCAAACGAATTTTTTCCAAAAACAGGCCAAGCCACACTCTCTGCTAATGTAGAATTACCACCAGGCACAAATTTAGAGACAACTAGTGCTGAGGCATTAAATTTACTTGAAGAAATTAGAAAAACTGAAGGTATAAGCTATGTAACAGCAGAAACAGGCAAATCCGTCTCTGCAGAAAGTTTTTTTGGTGGAGGTGGTTATTCAAACAATATACTGTTTACACTTGTACTTCCAGAAGAAGAAGACAGAAAAATAACCTCGATAGAACTTGCACAAACTCTTAGGGAAAAAAATGAGAATTATTACAGGGGCAAGTTTTCTGTAGTAGAGCTCTCAGGAGGACCTCCTGCTGGTGCAGATATTCAAATTAAGGTTTTAGGAGAAGATTCTAAAAAACTCAATACCTATGCCGACCAAATAGCAGCATACTTGCAAACCCGCGATGACATCACAAATGTCCAAAAATCCATTAAACCTGGTAGCGGAAAAATCGTATTTGTTCCAGATCCAGTCAAAATGGCACAATCACAAATCACAGAACAAGAGCTTGGTTTTCAACTTAGAACTTATGCAACAGGTTTTACGCTAGACAGTAACGTAAGCCTAGAAGGTGACAAAAAAGATATAACTTTCCGAACGTCTTCAAATCTAAAATCCCCAGAGACAATAGCCTCACAAAACATAAATACACCGACAGGCACCTTCCCGCTTTCTGCACTTGGAACATTAGAATTTAAATCTACATCTACCCAAATTACTCGTGAAGACAGAAAAAGAACAATTTCTGTCTCTGCAACGGTCGCCAACACTCGCAACATTCAACCAGAAAACAAAGAGCTCGAAAAGTTTGCCAACACTCTAAATCTAGAAGAGGGTTACACCTGGAAAACGGGTGGCGTAAACGAGCAAAACCAAGAGAGTGTTAACTCAATTCTGCAGGCAATGATAATTGCTTTCATCCTAATCACAGCAACAGTGGTTGTTCAGTTTGGATCATTCAGAAAAGCATTTATAGTTCTCTTAAAAATCCCACTTGCAATCTCGGGCGTTTTTGTTGTATTTGCACTCACCGCAACACCGCTTTCGTTCCCAACACTTATTGGAATATTGGCACTTTTTGGGATCACTGTTTACCAATCGATGCTAATAATCGACAAAATTGGCAAAAACCAAAAAGAAGGTATGGATCTCAAACATGCAATCTCCGACGGAGCAGCGTCCCGGGTAGAGCCGATTTTGTTTGGAACAATAACAACTTGTGTCGGCCTTTTGCCAATCACACTTTCCGACCCGCTTTGGCGTGGTTTGGGAGGAGCAATAATCGCCGGTCTACTTTTCTCCGGAGCCATCATGCTCGTATTTATCCCAGTCGTTTACTACAAGTTTTACGAAAAAGAAGAAGTTTAAGGTAAATCTCTCACTTCAAGCGCATCAACACCATTTAAAATTTCATTCACTTCGTCATCGCACTCAACCATAGCCATGAATTATACAAAGGTCAGAGTTAAATTTTCAATTTACGACGGTGCTATAATACAAATATGAAAGCGCTATCTATCCTTGCCAATTGGGCTCTTTCTGCACTTGTGATCTTCATGCTCGCAGAATACGTTGATGGTTTTAAAGTAGACACTTATCAAACAGCTTTAATAGTTGCATTGGTTCTTGGAATCTTCAACGCAGTAATTCGTCCAATCCTTACAATCCTTACCTTGCCAATTAACCTCGTCACTTTTGGTCTTTTTTCTTTTGTAATTTCTGCAGTCCTAATTATGGCCACAGATTACTTTGTCACAGGCTTTACAGTCACCAGTTTCGTACCAGCTCTCATTGCCGCAGTGGCTCTTTGGTTAATCAACGTTGTCCTTTCTGCGGTCATGTTTCCGGTCAAAGTGATTCCTAAGCCTTGATATGTTCAGTTTACATGAACGCATCTTGAAATCTGCAAAAACAGTGGTAGAATAACGTCACTGCCTCCTGTCCCCGTTTATGAGTAGTTTAAAAATTATTATCCCTATCGTAATCGTATTCATCTTAATTGGAGCAGGCACATACACTATATATAGGGCACAAACAAAAGTAGCGATCACTTCAAACACATCCCAGAATAGCTTTCCAAGTCCAACACCAACCGCAAATCCCCAAGTAAAAAGCGCAAACGCTCCAGCAAACCAGCCGGCAACAGGCCCAAAAGATGAACTCGCAATTAAAAATATTGGTATTCAAATCTCCTTCCCACAACCTAACATCAAAATCGCTTCTCCAGTACAGATTGACGGAACAGCAAACGTAACCTCTCAAGTCGTTCATATAGCCGTATTAGATTCAAGTGGCAACGTGCTCGGTCAAGGCCAAGCAACAGCGTGTATTGGCCTCGATGCTTGCCCATTTACAGCATCTATCCCATTTAACCCATCACAATCACAAACAGGCTCAATAGAAATCTACTCCCCTTCTGCAATAGCAGGCAACTCTAAAACATATCTACAATCCATCCCAGTATTATTCTGACAACCACCTCTCTCTGTTGTAGAATTAAATAGATGAACCCAACAATATTTGTTATTTTTGGCGCAACAGGAGATTTAGCCCGTAAAAAAATCTTACCATCTTTCTTTGAGCTGTACAAAAACAAACTTCTTCCAGAAAAATTTAAAATCATCGCAGCCTCTAGGTCACCGTTTTCAACTGAAGAATTTTTAGAAATATTAAAAGAAACAGCTCCCAAAAATCGCGAAGGTTGGGAAAATTTTACAAAAACGATTGAATATTTCCAATGTGATATCGAACGGGATATAAACATAGATAAACTCACTCCACTTTTAGATAAAAAAGAAGTCGAATTTGACCAGTGTGCCCAGAGGATTTTCTATATGGCAATTTCTCCCTTCATTTACGAATCTGCTTTTGACACAATAGGCAGACATAATCTAAATATCGGATGTGCAAAACATGGGAAAAAAACTAGAATCGTCATAGAGAAACCCTTCGGTTACAACTACGAATCAGCGCAAATTCTAAACGGAAAATTAACCAACTTCTTCGACGAAAGAGAAATTTATAGAATCGATCACTTCCTAGGTAAAGAAACAGTCCAAAACATTTTCGCTTTCCGTTTTGCAAATGAGATTTTCGAACCTATTTGGAACAACAAATATATCGATAGTATCCAGATAACTAATGCCGAATATGGCGGTGTAGAAAGAAGGGGCGAATATTACGACCGGGCAGGCGCATTAAGAGACGTAGTTCAAAATCACTTACTACAACTTCTGGCAATCGCGACCATGGAAGAACCAAGTAAATTTGAACAACAAGCAATCAGAGAGAAAAAACTAGCCATCCTAAAAAATATTAAAAAACTATCCCCAGCAGAAGTTATCTCATCTACCGCCAGGGGCCAATACCAAGGCTACTTAAAAGAGGCAAAAGTCGATCCAAAATCAACAACAGAAACTTACGCTATGGCCAAACTAGAAATTCAAAACAACAAGTGGCAAGGTGTCCCAATTTATTTGCGCACAGGTAAAAAACTAACAGGTCGTGTAACTTCTATTATCTTTGCATTCAAAGAAAATATTCACGATCTTTATAAGGGCATCCAAAAACAACCACTTCCAAATAGCATAACTATCCAAATCCAACCAAACGAGGGCATTGGCTTGCGACTAATTGCCAAAAAACCAGGTCTCACAACCGAACTCGAACCTGTCGAAATGGAGTTCTGCTACAAAAACTCCTTCAACTTGCCGCAACCAGACGCATACGAAAGACTTCTCATGGACATAATCGGTGGCGATCAAACTCTATTTTTGGGTCCAGTTGGAGAAAGTTGGAAAATTATAGATCCGATTAGAAACGTCTGGGACCAGCAAAAACCCAAACTAACAGTTTACAAACCAGGAACGTGGGGGCCAGTAGATGCAGACGATTTAATTAAAAAAGACGGACGTCAGTGGCTTGCGCCGCTACTATCAATTTGTAAAATATAATTTTTTGGATTTTTACCTACGGACTAGCTTGAACATTGGCTTGATTACCACTGATTTGTCCTAAAATTAGTACTACAATTGTCAAAGGTAAAATCAAGATTCCAGCAGAAACAAGCACAAGTGCTACAAACTTTTCAACCTTTCCTACAGCATCCATTACTTATTCATTTAAGTACACCCACAAAAATCTGTCAATCTAGGAATATTATTTGGTGCAAATTTGGGTATTGGCACCAACTGCTTCCAAGTCCAGTGAATTAATCCAACCGTCGCCATCCAGGTCTATTTTAGCGTTATTTGCTTCTGGACTAACTTTTCCAAAACCAACTATTGCTACATCATAGTCCAAGGCATCAACTTTCGAGTCGCCATTCAAATCACACTTGTTTACCGTAACCGGAGCCGCACTAATCTGTTTGTCGCTGCGACTAAATTGGGTTAAAAACACCAAACCCGCTGTGAAGGGCAAAATCATAAACGCACAAAACATAAGCGCCAACCCCATACTTTTTTGATATCTGTTAAAACCTTGTGCCATATACTTATTCTAAACTAAAAAAAACAAAAAGTGCAAAGCCGTACTCGGAAAACTAAAATATTTTTTCAACTTCATGTCCTCCAAAAGCTTTTCTGAGCGCAGAGACCATCCTAGCCGCAATAGATTTTTGAATCTTCTCGTCTGTCTCAGATTCTCGCCTAATTTCGAGTGATCTCTCAATCACGTCAATTGGCAAATTCTTACTTTTAGCCTCATCAACAGTCCAAATAGTTTCTCCGGATGCACTACCTATCACACCATCAATATTAGTAAGTTTAGGATCATCTGTCAGCGCATCAACTGTTCTATCCATCATAAAACCACTAACCAGAGTGCCATGCTGGTACTGCTTTGCAATTTTTAGCAAATCCAAATCATAACTAGAAGCTTCTAATACCCCAAACCCTTCACCAATTGCCTGCATATAACCGTACTCAATTGCATTGTGTACCATTTTTACATAATGCCCAGCGCCACCATCACCAAAGAATTCATGACCTCCACCTGGTCGCGCCAGAGAGTCCAATATTGGCTTTATTTCGTTGTAAGCAGACATATCTCCACCAGCCATCATGGGGTAACCTGCATCTCTTGCAATCAAACCTCCACTCACACCAATACCCAAAAATCTAATCCCCTTTTCTTTGAACTTCTCGAACCATCTGTCTGTATCGCTAAATTTCGAATTTCCTCCATCAACCACAATATCTCCTCTTTCTGTGTCATCCTGAACTTGTTTCAGGATCTCTTCCGTTGCCTCGCCCGCTGGCAGCATCGACCAAACAATTCTAGGTTTTTGCAATTGACTTATTAAATCGGATATTGATCCTGCATCTTTTAAATTTTCCCTTGCAGTGTCATTCTGAGCAGAGCGAAGAATCTCTATTTTTTCTCTTGTCCTATTCCAAACCACAACAACATGCCCCTCTTCTAGAAGCTTACTAACCATCCGACTTCCCATTTTGCCAAGTCCTATAAATCCTAGTTTCAAGGTCGACCAACCTTAATATTTAAATCTTGATACAACAAACTTAATTTATATACCACAAAACCTGTTAGAAACAATGACAATGCGAAGGACAAAAGTGCTGAGAGAAATACTATTTTTTTAACGCGCTCCCTCTTCCTGAAAAGGAAATAGGAAATACCAAATACAACGATAAAGATAATTATGGAAAATAACAAGAAATTAATGAATATTCTTAAATACGCGGTTGGCTCTAAATTTAACAGGATCACTATAATTATTAAATCACAATATCCGTAATCAGATATGACCTGATCGGTCCATTACGATAAAAAACAGCCGGATATTTTCCTAAATCATTTTCTTTATCGTCCAACATAATCTCTAGCGCACCCCGCTTTGCGGGGCCAAACATCATGATCACAAAACCTGTAAACTGCTCGAGCGCTTTAAATGTCAAAGTCAGCCTTTTGGGATAAGCATCTTCCACTTCTATCGCTTCAACTAATAGCTCCGATTTCACCGCTTTAGAGTATGGAAAAACTCCAGCAGTGTGCAAATTTGTACCAACTCCCATAATCCCAACCCTTTTTGGAAACTTATCAAACAATTCTCCTATCTTCTTTCCGTAAACATCCGCAGTTTCTTCAATACTCTTACCAATCAAATACTTCGCTGTTTCTATGCAATGCTTATCCGCAAATTCTTTTACACCTGCGTCCATCAACAATTTCTCATTGCTATCTTTGTGAAACGGTTCACCGTAACGCTCATCCACAACACAAATCACACCAGGAATAATATCGACAGCTTGCCCCTCGAAGCCTTGGCGAAGTGGGGGTTCTACAATCATCTTGCGGTAATCAACAGACGTTCCACCAGAAAGAGCCAAAAGTGTCTTAGTATCTACAATTTTTTTGAGAACTTCTCGTGCCTTTACTTGCCCATCATTCTTGTCCTCAACCTTAACCAGCTCAATCATTTCTTAATTTCCAAACAGTACCATCTTTTGTATCTTCTACCTCAACACCCATCACCACCAGTTCGTCTCTAACTTTGTCAGACTCTTCATATTTACCATCTTTTCTCAGTTTCTCTCTTTTACCTATGAGTTCTTTAGCACCTTTGGGCAGTTCTGCTTTTTGGATATCAGCAAGCCCCAAGCCCAAAACCTCGTCCATCTTTAAAATAGATCCCCTCTTTACGTCAGGAGACTTTATAGCTTCCCATAAAACCGCAACAGCCCTTGGCATATCCAAATCATGGTTTACAGCATTTGCAAAGTCCCTAGAAAATTTTTCATCTGCCTCTCCATCGTCTAGCCCAGAAAATATAGAAGTCAGATTGTTTAGCGCATTTTGGCTTGCCTGTAGACTCTCCCAAGTAAAATTTAATTTAGATCTGTAGTGTGCAGTCAAAAATAAATAACGTAGTGCCAACGAATCTATTCCTTTATCCTTAATGTCTGCAAGCGTATAGATATTTTTGTCACGCTTTGCCATCTTCCCACCATCAACCATCAAATGCTCACCCTCCATCCAAATATTTACAAACTTGCGACCAGTTGCCGCCTCGCTTTGTGCAATTTCATTTTCATGGTGAGGAAACAACAAATCCACCCCTCCTGTATGAATATCAAAAGATTCACCAAGCTCTTCGATGCTCATCGCACTACATTCTATGTGCCAACCCGGCCTGCCTTCGCCAAAAGACGCCTTCCAAATAGGTTCTCCATCCCGCTTACTTGCCCCTCGAAGCCTTGGCGAAGTGGGGAATTTCCAAAGAGCAAAATCTGTCCAGCTTTCCTTGTCATATTCATCGCTATCAACCCTGGCTCCTTTTTTTAGATTCTTTTTATCGAGTCCAGATAATTTGCCATAATTTGGAAATTTCTCAACAGAAAAATAAACTCCATCATCACCTTTATATGCCACACCCCTTTCAAGCAACTTAGAAATAAGCCCCGTCATCTTCTTCATATATTTCTCTTCTGTGGCCCTAGGATAAACATCAGCTGGAATTATATTTAATTTGGCAAGATCTTCCATAAACGCATCGGCATATTTGTCGGTCAATTCCCTATGCTCTATACCCTGATCGCTACTCTTTTTTATTATCTTGTCATCAATGTCAGTGAGATTCATAACGTGCTTCACTTTGTAGCCATTAAATTTAAGGACACGTTTTAGAACGTCTTCAAAAACAAAGGTTCGCCAGTTGCCGATATGCACAAAATCGTAAACTGTCGGACCACAAGTATACAAACCAACAACCTCTTCTGGTTTTTTTTCAAATTTCTCAACACTGCGAGTTAAATAGTTATATAGCTTGACCACAAGATAATTTTAGCCCAAAGACAGCCAAATCACTAGAAAGGAAGGAGTTTAGAAAATACCAGCTTTGATCTCGTCAGCAATTGCAGCGTTATTTTTCGCTTTTCGCAAGTCAAATCTTTTTTTTTCTTCCGAAAGAAACTTCTCGTGCCGCAGCTGCTTAACCTCTATTTTTTGCGCGACCTTGGCCGCTACAACCTGAGCAGCCTGCATGTTCTGCATCCTATGCTGGGCAATTTTATCTAGTATGCTCTTTCGTATATTATTGTAGTTTATCTGATTAGCAACGACGGCCGCCTCATTTTGAGCAGCAACTTGCGCATCTGATAGATCAACTCTTCTTTTCAGAGATACCTGTTGCATGACATCATTTACAACAGCATTTGCCTGGTGTTTCGTCGCCTCCTGTATTTTTTTTATTTTTAGCTTACTCTGTGAAGAAATATCGCCCGCAAGATCCATAATTTTATTTTGAGTGAAAAAACGTTTGATTGCAAGCTTTTAGGGCTACTCCGCACCATAACTCTTGCCCGTTTCGGCACTAGCTTTACCCATAGCAACTCTTATATCCTGATTTTTCGCCTGATTTACTGCCCTTGTTTCTCCTCGAAGTTTTGCCATTTCTTGGGTATTTTGTTCTCGTTCCTTCTGGCGTTTTTCTTCTTCTTCTTTTAATCTTTTTTGCCGATGCTCCTCGTATATCGCCATTACCCGCGCACGAGTTTCCATGTACGATGTGTCGCTAAAAGCTTTATCGTCAGAATTTAAATTTGCAAGCTGATCGTCTGTTACATTAGCGCTATTCCCGCCCCCAAGAAGCTGTCTGACAAAATCGCTACCTTGCTCGTCTGGCAGGGCAAGTTGTGCTTTATTGCCACCACCAAACATTTGGTGAACAAGTTCACCCCCAAAATCGCGGAAGCCAGAAACAGCACTTTTCCCCACGGTTCGAGTATGGAGCTTGGCCTCCATGGCCAAGTCGGCAGCAATGTCCATAACTAAATTGTAGAATTAAATAAGAGGTGAATGCAAAACAAGGCTTAAGCTACACCTTCGGTATCACATACGTCAACAGTGGCAAGCAATGGTTCTTCTGATACTATCTTCCTGAGAGTTGCAAGAGCTCTAAACTGAATAACCCGAACAGCGGCAGTAGTTTTTCCAATTTTCTTAGCCACATCTACATATTCCATTTTTTCCAAAAATCTCATTCGAATAACATCAGAGTATTCAGGCTTCAGCCCTAAGACAGCATTTCTAATAGCTTCTTTTTGGTTCTTACTATCGATTTCTCTTATCACTTCATCATCAAAACCACTATTTTTCTCATCTTTAAGTCCATCATGTGTTCCTGAAACAGGCTTCATTTTTCTAAGATGCGAAATCGCTTCGTTATGAGCGACTCTAAACAAAAATGCTTTTGGAGGAACTTCAGTTATTTTAAAACGAGGCATAGCCTGAAAAGACTTTTCCGATACATGACTAACGATATCGTGAGCATCTTCGGAATTTGTAACCATAAATTTAACCTTTCGCAAAATCGCAGGCCTGTGATGCTCAAACCAAGCACCATACGAATCTGCACAACCACTAATTGCCTTCTCGACTAAATCTCGTTCGCGTTGCGCTGTCATCTCCACGTCAGACACTTCAGGATGAATGCGAACGGTCGGATTTTGATCCAAAAAAATAGGCGCTGGTGCGCTTTCTTTAGGCATGTTAAGTGGTAAGTATAAACTACTCTAGGCTATCTGTCAACCCATAGTATTAGTTACAAGGTTAGAAGTCTTTTCTTCCTTCAAAGGCTCTGCGCAGGGTAATTTCGTCTGCAAACTCCAACTCTGCACCGATCGGAATTCCCCGCGCAATTCTGGTAGTCAAAATCCCCAAAGGTTTAACCAGTCTCTGAATATACATAGCAGTCGCCTCCCCTTCCATCGAAGGATTAGTTGCCAAAATAAGTTCTTTGATCTTTTCGTCTTTTAGTCTTGGCAATAGTTCTCGAATCTTCAACTCCTCTGGTCCAATGTTGTCCAAGGGCGCAATCACACCGTGCAACACATGGTAAAGCCCCTTATATCCACTTTTTTCAACAGCCCAAACGTCCAGTGGATCTTCGACTATGCAAATCATGCTCCTGTCACGCTCGTCATCGTCACAAATTTCGCAAGGACTAACCTCGGTCACATTTTGGCAAACTTCACAGATTTTGGTACGTGCCTTTAGCTGCAAAGCAGCCTGTCCAATTTGTTCCGATAAATTTTCGGGTGCGTGCAACAGGTAGTAGGTCAACCTAGCCGCAGTCTTAGGGCCAATCCCAGGCAACTGCTCAAAGGCATCAATCATCTCCGAAACACTTTTTGGAACCTTCACTAGACAAGAGTATATCAGGAGAGTTAAAAATATAGAAGAAAAATCAGTTTCCGCCAAGCATCCCTTTTAGGGAATCAAAACCGCCCATTTGTTGCATTTTCTTCGCAGCTTCTTTTTGGCTTGCTTTAATAGCTTCGTTAACGGCTTCCGTGATACTTCCATCACCCTTATCGTTAGAATCAATAGTAACCACTCTTTGGGCGAGTGTAATCTTAACTTGTACTCCACTTTTATCCACCTGTACAGTCTCTGAATCTAGCGATTTCTGCATCGCCATAGCCTCGTCTCGCATTTTCTTAAGCTCTTTAAGTTGTTGAAGTTTGTCGAACATTATATAAATGCTACCCTCCTATACCTAAAAAGTCAATTTATTGAACATAAAACACGAACTGTTTAGAATGCCCACAGTGAGTATAACAATTACGACTATTCACCTTGAAAACCCCAAGAAGGCAAAAGACTACGCCCAAGAAAAAATCTCAAAACTCTCGCGCTACAACAGCAAAATAGAAAAGATAGAAGTAAGGCTTATCGGAGAAAAAAGTCATCGAGACAAGAATACAGATTTTACTTGCGAAGTAAAAATCGCACTTCCGGGCCACGATCTGGAAATCAAAGACACAGAGCAAACGATTCTGGCCGCAATCGACAAAGCAGAAGACCGCGCAAAAAGACTACTGGTCAAAAATAAGGAAAAACATTTAGCAAGAAACCACCAAAGAGGAATCGTGGGCAGAATCAGAAAAAGATTACCCTTTTAAACTAAATCACTTTTCGTCACCAAATCTCCTAAATTCTCCAGACTTTTCTTTCATAATTGTAGATTTAGCCCGTAGCGGGTCATACGGATTTAGCCTCACAACTACTGTTTTGGCAAGACCAACACTATCCAATTCTCTTCTTACCATTGCGTCGCTAGCCCATTGGTCATAACCCAAGCAAATCACATCAGGTGCGTACTGTTTTACGTGTTGGAAAAAATCATCTTCTGCTCCCAAAATTGCGTTGTCTACAATTTTTAATTCCCGCACAATATCAAGGCGCTCAACTTCATTAAATAATGTTTTTTTGTGTTTTATCTTCTCAACATTTGTATCTCGCCCCACAGAAACTACAAGCGAGTCTCCATGCTCCTTTGCCTGTCTGAAAAAATCCAAGTGACCTGGGTGAAGTCCATCAAACGCCCCAAAAACCATTACGATTTTCATAGTAGATATTGTTAAATTGATAAATTGTTATATTGCTACATTGAATATTCAGAAACATTTCTTTTTTCTTTAATCCAACAATCTAACAATCTAGCAATACAATTCTAAAAACTTCCCTCCAAAATTTTGGTTTCGGCCTTATTGTCCTCTTTCGTCAACTCATCGGTAATCCAAATTCCGTCGAGCCCAGAATACCCTCTGTCAGAATCTCTAAACGTCGTCGCCCAACTTGTCCCAACTCCTTCCAAAAACCCCGCATCGGCCATCGTCTCCCCATCAGTCAACCAAACTTGGTATTTATGTCCTTGCGTTCCAATAAAAGTGGCATCCACGGTCATAGTAAAAGAACCTCCACCGTAGACACGCTCGGCAGTAGCAGTAGCCTTAATGTTACCCACATTTCTAAATGTTGCTTTGTCGCTGTTAAGCTTAATGCCACCCTCAACATCAACTAGGGCGCCATCAACCTTAACAGGCGTAAGTCCCAGCGGCGCGTTTTGCACCATTCCATCTCCACTACCTACCCCAGACAAATTTAGTGCAGAGTTAACAACCAGAATCAAAAACACAATTCCAACAACTATAAGACCGAGCCTAGTTACTCTTGGAGATATCGCCGTGGATCTTTTTCTGGTATTTAAATGTTGCTTCGCCAAATCACGCATAATTGAGTTTTAGCTTACCATAAACAATATTTACACATCAAAAACGAAAAGTGGCACCAAATAACCAGTGGCGTTTCTTTAATTTTTTTGAACATTTTTTTGGTTTTTTATTGGACAATACAATCGCGTAAAGCACAGGCACGAGCAGAAGCAAAGGAAACAAATAAATGTTCTTAAAATCAGAAAAGTAAAAAGCCAGATCAAAATAGTAGAATCCAACTATCTCAATAAAGCTAAAAAGAGCGGCAAATAAAAACCAAAAAATCGCGACCCCCAAGCCATAGTGTACAAGCTCATCACTTGTGCTCTTTTTTATATTACCGCCATCAAAATAATGAACGGTAAACATCAAAACCAAAAGTGGCATGACGACGTAAAACCAAGGCGCAATTACAACGCCAGAAGCAAAGAAAGAAAATATCCAAACAATCACCGCATACCAAACGGCTCTGAAATTAAAAATCATGGGCAGCAAGGACTTTCACACTGAATTTACGCCCAAAAAAAACTTAAGTCAATATGGAAATAAAGAATTATCTAGCAGTAACTGCAAGAGTTATTGCGATTGTTTTAAAATCTGAGGCAGTATTGACGATAACCCAACCTTTTTGTGTCTTGTTATTTACTGTAAAAACATAGCTTCCACTCTTATCCTGCACGAGCGCAGACTCCCATCCCAATTTTGGCAAACTCTCCTCATAAAATTTAATAACTTTCACAATCTCGTCTCTCGAATAGGCATTTGCTCCATATGATGTTCCATTACCATACGTCTCAATAAGTCTTGCCTTAGGATAAAGTGGCAAATCAGGGAAGCCATTTACGGCTCTTCCCTTCACAAACTCGCCAGGCTCTGCAACAGGATCCGAACTAGAATTCCGCAAGCCCGGGAAACATCCAGCAAGGGCTATTGATAAAAATAAAACTAAAATAATCTTCTTCATCATTTCGAAAATATTTCCTGCGCCATCATCTCAAGATCATTTGCACTCGACTCAATAACATCACTCTGAACAACACTCGACGTCGGTTTACTCTCTTTTTTCGCGAGTAGAAACTTGAGTCTCACACGAGAGCCCAAAATCTGTTCCATCTGAGCATCCAAAAGCTTAACTATCTTCGGTTCCTCCAATTTATCCTTATGGAACCTGTAAAAAACTTCAAGAGTAACCACACCATCATCATACGATGATGGTCGAGTTGCACGCAAAAGAGCAAACACATGTGCATTTACCACTCTTACTCTATTTAAGAATTCTCCCCAACTTTTTTCAACCTCATCAAACGATACATTACCGCTCTCTTTTTTCGCTTGCACGACAGGTTGCTCAACTAATTCTTCTACCTCAACAGCTTTTTTATCTGGGATATCAGAAGTCGGTTGCTCCTTTTCTATCGGTTTTGCAACTTGCTTTATATCCTCCACGGGCAACACTTTGTCATCACAAAATTTACAAACAGCCAAAACAACTGGTATCTGTGGAAGAGGATACGCTTTCATTTCACCCTCACAAACTACAAGTAGTCGAATTAGTTTCTGCAAATCGGCAAATGAAAATTTATCGGCCAGTGTCAAAACTACCTCTGTGTCCAAACCCAAAAGATCAATCTCATCTGCCCTAACCCCAATTTTAATATGAAGCAATTTCTCCAAGATTGTGACAGCCTGTCTTGCAAACAAAACAGTATCTAGTCCAAAAGTTGGTAGCATGTCCACGAACAAAACCGCCTCCTTGAGATTCCCACTCGCCGTTAAATCTATAAATTTTATTACCCTGTCCCAAGTACCGATACGCGAAAGGGCCAAAACATCTTCTTTTTTTATTTCGACACTAACAGCGCTAAGTTGATCCAAAAGAGAAATTGCATCTCGAAAAGATCCTTCACTGACGTCTGCAATAGCCTCCACTGCATCTGATTTAATCTTTATCTTCTCCTGTTTTGCAACGCGATCAACCGCAGCAGAAATACCTTCTTTCGTTGCTCTTTTGAAGTTGAATTTCATCAGTCGAGACACAACAGTTGGAGGAAGTTTGGAGTAATCTGTGGTTGCAAGTATAAATATAACGTGCCTTGGTGGCTCTTCAAGGGTTTTTAAAAGTGCGTTGAAAGCATCTGTGGTCATCATGTGCACTTCGTCGATAATGTAAACCTTAAACCTACCGATAGCAGGTGCAAGCTTTACCTTGTCCCTCAAATCTCGTACTTCATCTATCCCACGATTTGAAGCTGCGTCTATCTCAATTAAATCTATAAACGATCCATTACCAATGGCAACACAATTGTCACACTTGTCGCAAGGCTCACCAAACTTAGTTTTTTCGCGGCCGTAAATCTCACAATTTACAGCTTTTGCCAAAATCCTCGCAGTTGATGTCTTTCCTGTACCGCGTGGCCCCCAAAACAAATACCCCTGACCCACTTTTCCACCTTCAAGTTGAGCCAAAATGATTTTGGCAATTTCGTCCTGTCCAACAAGATCAGAAAATTTTTGAGGCCTATATTTGCGATAAAAAACCATTTTGTTATTCGTGGTGCTTTCCCAAAAGATGATCAACACCGTGTGTTGTCAAAAAATACACTTCATCATCTACCATCATTTCATCTCGGGACGCAGCAAGTACTACCTCTGGCCAACACAAAATAATGTCTCCCAACCTCAGAACACCATCAGGATGGTTAACAAAACCCTCGCCGCTACCACTATTAACATCTTCAAATGGGAAAGATAAAATCTCGTGAGTTTTTCCGTCTTTCAAATAGTTATCCGTAAGCACCTTCATTTTTCGCCTTCCAACAACAGCAACCGATACTTCAACATCCCCCACATCCGATTTATTCTTCCGCAAGGCATCAACAATAGCCCGCCTAACAGTTTTACGATCAATTGGGTATCTAGTATCCGATGCGATATCCACAGTAATCATCAAGAGAGCTTGTTCCGAACTATCCGCGAAACTACCGCACCATCCGCCTTGCCTTTTAGTGTTTTCATAGCCTCTCCGATAACCTTGCCCATATCAGCACCGCTTGCACCTCCCAGAGTTTCAATCGTAGCAACTACAACTTTCTCAATTTCTTCCTCACTCATTTGCTCTGGTAGATATTTCGCTAGGTATTCAAGCTCTGTTTCTTCATTTTTAACCAAATCCTCCCGACCACCTTTTTTGTAGGCATCAATAGATTCTCGTCTTTGCTTCGCGCAGCGGTTAATTACTTCCTGTGCTTCTTCATCTGAAAGTTCGTGGCCAAGCTCAATTTGTCTATTCTGAGTAGCAGACAAAAGCATCCGCAATGTTGATCTTTTTGCCTCCTCATGCGCTTTCATCGCAGTAATCAGTTCCTGATTTATATCTTCAATTAAACTCATTTGGTTTTAAGCTTACAGTTTAATGTTTACAGTTTTCTAAAACTTACTCCTAATATACTTTTTTCTAGCCATTTGAATCTTCTGTTGTCTACGAAGAGATGGTTTTAGATAATGTTCGCGTTTTTTAACCTCAGTTAGAATTCCTTCACTTTGGACTTTTTTGTTAAATTTACGAATCAGAGAATCCACAGATTCTCCTGGTTGTGCGGTTACTTTAGTACTCAAAACAAAAACACCTCCTTCATAGTTTCTTAAAATCTATTTTACTACCGGCAAGTAAGTGCATATGCAAATGCCCTACGTGCTGAAACTTTCCGCCATTAATTGCAAGTCGAAATGAGTCTAATTTCTTCTCTTTTACAATTTTTGTGGCCGCCATATGCATAGCCGCCAAAACCTGGCCATCGCTGGCCTCAAGCGTCAATACAGAATCTATATGTTTTTTAGGAATAATCAGCACATGTGTCTCCGCAACCGGGTTAACGTCCGCAAACGCAAGAACCTCTTCGCCATCCACAATCTTTGTGTTCTTGATTTCTCCGCTTACTATTTTGCAAAAAATACAATTCTTAGTCGTCATATATTTAATTCTCAAAAGCCCTTCTCGGGCAATAAACTTAGTCTTTTTGATCATTACACTAGGCTTTTTCTAAAATTGCCACAACTTCTTCAACTGACATTTTTGTAGGCTTCATTGTAGGGTTCCTAGTCGATCCATTTCGCAATAAAACTTTAGACGCATGCAAAAACCAATTACCAATATTATCTTGCTTTCCAACCATCTCGTATGCTTTGGTCAAATCCACTTTGCATGCATTGTTCCCGGTAATTCGAACGTAACCTTCGTTTGGATCTTTTCGCACCACAATCGCATAACCATTTTTCATCGCAACGTCCATAATTCCGTCATTTCGCGTCACAACCGCAACTCCCTCACCCCACTGTGTTTTAAACTTAAATCCATCTTTTACCTCTTCTTCTGCCCTCACCTTAGACTTCATAATTGCGTAGACTCCATCCAATGATTCACTTACCCACTGCACATATTTATCGTTGTCCCTTGGAAAAACCATTTTTAAACCAGAAAGGACAGTATGTAAAGAAAAATCCCAACGATCACTTGCCGCTTCTGGCCATTTGTAGTGATCCCAGCCGTGATCAAGTTCTGTAATGACCTGAATCATGCGCTCCATAGCCAAATCGTCTTTTTCGATGTGCCCTTCTTCTACTAACCACTCCCAAACAAGCTTTGCGCCACAGGTAAAATCGTCGCTCTGATGATGATCAAACTTGCCTCCACCAACATCAACGTGTAATACGTCAGGATCACTATCTACTGGCTGGTTATTAAAAGTGTTGTTTCCGGCAGGCACAAATTCGTACCTAGCAGTTTTATAGTCGGGATGAAACTTTCGGAGCAACCAAATGGCCGGAATTCCGTCAAAATCCGGCGAAATATGCGTAACTATTATCTTTTGCGACATTAAATTTGTGGCTCATTTTTCTCAATTTGCCTAAAAAACACTTCCTTTCCATTGAAGTTAACTTGCCGTCCGAAATTTCAATAAAGGACGACTTCTCATTGTAACTTTTCAGATGGTGATTTTCAAGGAAGCGCTTAATTAAAGTTTAGGAAGTAGAAACTGCCTTTTTAACTAAATCTAATGTTTTGGCCTGGAAAATCGAAACGGCCAGATATCTTTCCATATCTACCTTTTGTTCACCATTCATATCCGTCTGGTTCACTCCTTTTGCCGCTTCATCAATTTCTTCGCGAGTCACACCAATTTTTTCTCCATTGCCAATTTCGTCCAAAACCAGAGTAGCTTTTACATTTTTCTCTGCCTGATCACGCCATTTTGCCCTCAGCGCATCAATAGTCGTATTCTCATCTCTCAAAAAATCTTCCAGTTTCCGCTTTTGAGATTCTACTTGTTGGTTTAGCCTCATCATAATCCTATTTACTTCGTCATCTACCATCACGTCAGGCACCTCAACCTCACTAATTTTGATTAGTTCCTCAAAAAGTTGTTCTTCAAACTTTTGTTCTACCTGATCTATCACCAGGTTTTCCAAGTCCTTCCTAACTAGCTCTTGCAAATGCAAAATATCTCTTGCGCCTATTGCTTTGGCAAACTCGTCGTTGATTCCGTCTTTGGAATCACCCTGAGAGTTAGCCGAAGGGCTTCCACTATCTTTCAGAGGAATTTTCTCTCCGTGAGCACCATAAATAAATTTACCTGTTGGCTCATCTGCTTCCAACTTTGACTCTTCACTTTGACTCTGACTCTTATTTTTCCTCCAAGCCTCGTAAATATTTTTAATAGATGCATTAACATCTGCCTCTGCAACTTCCTTTGCCTTAATCTTTGTAACTTTTATCTTTTTCCAGTCACCAATCTTCACTTTTGGCTTTTCCATCAAACTCGCAGCAAAGCTAAATGCTGTACCCTTAGCCAAAGAATCTATGGCCACTTTCGGTTTTGTAATTGGGATTATGTTTTCTTTGTCGAAAATATCGGCCAAATGTTTAGAAACCAAAAAGCTGGCCGCTTCATTCAAAAGCTTAGTGTAACCAATCTTGGTCTCCACAACCTCCACGGGCACGTTTCCTGGCCTAAAGCCGTCTACCTTAACATCTGCGCCAAGTTGCTCAACCATAGTCTGATAAGCTTCGTCAAAACCAGCTTTGGGCACATCGACCTTAACCTCTACTTTGCCTTTATCGGCACGATTTATTGTGTACTGCATGTCAAAGGGAAATTCTACAATAAAACTAAACTCATTGCCATAGAAATCTACTTCTGAAGTCTTAAAATTGCCGCATCAAAATCCATAATCTCAACCCTGTCGCTACCACGCTCTTTCAATTCCACCTTGCCCTCTTCCACTTTTTTAGAAACAACAAGTCTGACTGGTATACCCAACAAATCCGCATCTGCAAATTTTTGGCCGGCAGAAACACTTTCGCGGTCATCAAATAAAACTTCTATTCCTGCTTTTTGTAATTTCTCATAAACTTTTTCCCCTTCTCCGTCCAAACCAACCAAATGTACAGCAAATGGCGAAACACTCTTTGGCCAAATAATACCCCGTTCATCATGACACTTTTCGACAATTACCCCCATTGTTCTGGATATTCCAATCCCGTAACAACCCATCACAGGAAACTGTTTTTTGCCATCCTTGTCCAAAAATCCCAAATCAAAGTCTTTCCCATACTTTTGCCCCAAATCAAATACATTCCCAACTTCACTAGCAGTTGCTCGCTTCAACTTTCCCTTTTTGCAACTTGGGCAAGTATCACCCTCTTTTTGCTTTGCAATTTCCACGTTTACACAAAAATCACAATCATCGCAATATAAAATGTCATCCTCTCCTGCTTCGGTCAGAATCATAAATTCATAAGAAATTTTCTCGGTAAAAGACCCTCCAGAAGCCTCAGTTACTTTTGCCGTTAAACCCAACCGAGTAAATATCTTAATATAAGCCTTCTTGACTATTTGATAGTATCTTTCAAAATCTTCTTGATTTTCGTGAAAAGAGTACATATCCTTCATATAAAACTCACGCCCACGTAAAATCCCAGATTTCGACCTCAATTCATCCCGATATTTCCAATGTATTTGATAAACGGCAAGTGGCAGATCCTTGTACGAATTCACGCGTGACATAACAAGCGGTGTCACAACTTCTTCTTCGCTCTGTCCGAGCGCATAATCTTTACCTGTCCTGCTTTTGATCTTAAACAGCACATCAATCTTGTCCCAACCACCAGTTGTTTGCCAATTTGCCTTTGGATGCAAAATTGGCATCAAAACTTCCTGCCCGCCAACTTCGTCCATTTCTTCACGTACTATCTGTTCAATATTTCCCAACACCCGCAAACCAAGCGGCAAATAAGAATAAACCCCAGCCATTAACTGTTCCACGTAACCCGCACGTACAAGTAGTTTGTGATTTATAGACTCGGCACCACTTGGTGCATCCTTTTTAGTTTTTGGAAAAAGTGCGGAAAGTTTCACTGCCTAAAGTATATCAGAGGTTATCTCACCAATTTCGCAATATCATTAAATGTAATCAAAATAATAAGTCCAATCAGAACCACAAAACCGACTGTGTGCACCCATTTTTCCAATCCTGGATGAGTCCGTTTGCGAGTGATAACCTCGACTACTAAAAAGAAGAATCTCCCACCATCCAAGGCGGGTATTGGCAAAACGTTTAAAAAAGCCAAGTTAAGCGACAAAAGCCCAGCAAGCTGCAAAACAGAAATCGGCCCAAGCGCAAGTGCCTGACTAGTTGCAGATGCAATCCCAACTGGTCCTGCCACACCCTCGGAAACTGCAGAAATATCCCGTTCACGAATAGAATATCCAATCAACTCCCCCATAACTCTCATCGAATAATCCATCGTGTTAAAGCTATGAATAAAACCAGAAAAGATTTTTTGCGTTGGCGTGTCGTAATTTAGACTTACGAGCTCTCCCAAACCAACGCCAAGTGCAGGTGCACCCAAAGATTCATTAAATTTGGGTGTCGCCTTAATTTCTCGCATTTGGTTATTTACAGAATTTTCCAGACTCAGGGTAAGTTCTTTCCCATCCGATGCCCTCACAATTTCTGTCAACTTATCCATACTTTCAATTACCACCCCATCCACCGAACGTATCGAATCACCCATCGCAAGCCCAGCAATTTGTGCGGGAGTTCCATCACCAACATCAGTAATCCATACTTGCCTACTTTCGTTTACAAGTTTAAAGTCATGGTCGATTAAGAGTGGAATATTAACCTTAAACCCAAGCGCAAAAACAACCACATAAAAAATAGCCACAGCCAATATAAAATTCATAAAAACACCTGCCAAAATGACCGATGTACGAACTGGAATAGATTTAACCCAAAAACTATCTTTATCGTTTTTCTTCTTGTCTGTTGGGTCTTCTCCCTTTAGCCTCACGAAACCACCAAACGGCAACCAGTTAATAGAATAAATTGTTTTACCTACTTTTTTACCCCAAAGCCTGGGTGGCAAACCAAACCCAAACTCCTCAACGTCAATTCCCCCTCTTCTGGCCATAATAAAATGACCAAATTCATGGATCATAACAAGCACCGATAAAATAATGATAAAAACTATTACTGCAAGCATTTTTATATTGTATAAGAAAGCAACCTAAATTTCCCTAAGCTGTTCTTCTTTATTCTTTCCCGCAACTTCAATTGCCTCTATGTATTCGTCATGGAGTTTTTGGAGCTCTTTTTCTAGTCTCTCGGCCTCATCTTCCGAAATTTCCCCAGCCTCGTCTTGAGCTTTCAAAACTTCACGTGCTTCATGGCGAACTTGTCTCACTTGCACTCTGTATTTTTCCAAAACCTGGTGCATTTGTTTTATAAATTCTTCTCTGCGTTCTGCAGTAAGCGGTGGGATAACAATCCTAATTAAATCTCCATCCACAACAGGATTAAGCCCAACATTCGCCTTTGTTATGCCACCAACAATGTTTGTAATAATTGCATGGTCGTATGGGGAAATTAAAATTACAGAGTGTTCCGGAGTGCTAACTTGCGCAAGTTCTTTGACCATCAAGCGGCTGTCGTAAGCATCTACCAAAATGTCAGAAACCAGTGCAGAATTCGCCCGACCCGTCCTAATCTGGGCAAGTTCAGCCTTAAGATGCCCTACGGCATCTTGCATTTTTAAAGTCGCATCGTCTAGATTCATAAATTACGAACCAAGTTCAAATCGCGCAAACCGTTTTATAACTATATTCTCTCCAACTTTGGCAATTGTTTCCTTTACAAGTTGCTCAATCTTTTTCTTACCATCCCGAATATAATCTTGTCCCATCAACTCTACTACATCTTTTGGGTTCATGGCACTAACCTGCATTGCAACTTCATGACAAAGATTTTTAAATTCGTCTGTCTTGGCCACAAAATCCGTCTCGCAATTAATCTCTAGCAACACTCCAACCTTACCAGCGTGAACATACGAATCTACAAGCCCAGCTTTTGCTTCTCTATCCGATTTTGAAGCCGCTTTTTCTATCCCCCAACTACGAACAAGATCTTCGGCTTTCTTCATATCTCCCGCGGCCTCATCAAGCGCCTTGCGACTGTCGGCAATACCAGCACCCGTCTTCTCTCTTAACTTTTTAATATCTTCAATTTTTATATTCATATCAGTCTATCAATTCAACAATCTAGCAATAAAACAATTTAACAATCTAATCTATATATTGGATTTAGAAACTCCCCGAGCTCTTTCTTGTTTTTCCATTGGTTTTGCAATCATTGGTGTCCCATCTGTTTTAACGTCCCCAGGAACTCTTGCGACATCACCCATTGGTTTTGGTGCTTCTACTTTTGTCTGCCCTGCATCCTCAGCCGCTTTGGCGGCTGCCAATTCTTCTTTTGCCTTTTCTTTGGCCTGTTCACCCGCAAGCTCTATTTTTGCCTTCGCACTCTTCTTCTCAAAAATCTCTCGACCTTCTCCGTATGCTTCCGCCACAGCATCCGTCACAATCTGGATCGCTTTGATGGCATCGTCATTACCTGGGATTGGGTATGTAACCAAAGACAAATCTGCATTTGTGTCACAAATCGCAATAACTGGGATATTTCGGGCAACTGCCTCTCTGCATGCGTTTTCTTCACGCCGAACGTCAATCACAAACAGTGCATCGGGAACTTTCTCCATATATTCAACCCCCCCATAAAAACGAGTGAGCTTAGAAATATCGCGGTCAATAAGTAACAATTCTTTTTTGGTTCTTTCTGCAAATTCGCCAGATTCTTTTTTGGTTTTGAGATCTTTTAACTTACGAAGATTCTTTTGTGTCTGTTCAAAATTAGTAACCAAGCCACCTATCCATCTCTCGGTAATATACATGGCGCCATTTTTCTTGGCCGCATCCACCACAATACTTCTTGCCTGTTTTTTGGAACCAAGCATGATCATGGTTCCTCCGTTTTCTCCAACTTTTCTCACAAATTCGAGTGCAGTGTTTAGCCTCTCTACAGTAAATTCTAGGTTAATAACGTGAACTCCATCCCTGGCACCAAAGATAAATTGCTTCATTTTTGGGTTCCAACGACGAACCTGATGTCCGAAATGGACTCCGGCTTCCAGCAGATCTTGCATCGACGGTACTTTACTCATGTTTTATGTACACAAAATTTGACATTAGAAATTAAAACTTAGAAGTTATCTAACGTCTCCTTTAAACCTCCGCTAGGCACTGTAGTCAAGGAGACGATCGCCTAGCGTGTGTAATGTTGGAAGTTTATCAGAAAGTGTAATAAAAACGCAACAACCCTAGCGTTTAGCGCGCAAGCCTCTTTAGGCCACAGCCTTCGAGAACCGCAGGAAATTAGAAATTATTTTGCTAATTTTCTATCTATCTTCTTCTCACTCTCACGCCTTGCGAATTCGTAATCCTTAAAATCCACAAACTTCAGTGCCGCCATTAAACTTGGATGTACTTGTTTTACGGCTTCAACCTTCAAGTGCTCAACACGCCTGTAATCCGGATGGCCTTGTGGACCAGTCCTAAGTTCTGCCTCCCACGCAAGCTCGCGCAAATTTTCCCATTGATACCAACGAACCCTATGTCCATTTAAAACTACATACTGCGCCGCATCTGGGAATTTAGCAGAAATCTTTTTATAAAACTCGCCGATTTTAACAGCCGCATCCACGTATTCTCTATCCATCTTTGCACCGACTAACTCTGGCGGCACATCAAAACCCAACTCTGTCGTGAACCTTTGCCTCTCTTGAGTTAGCATTCTATGTCTATGTAAATCCCTGTAAGCACCCACATTGGCCACAATGTCGAATTTGTAATATGTATTTTCGAACGCCCTAACAAGCCTGTGTTGCCTAACCCCTCGCCGCGAAACAACCTTTTTGATAATTGCTACCCTTTCCTTAGGGGTTAAACCCCTAACAGTTTCTTTGATTTGACCGTAACCAACAGTCGAATATTTGTAAAGCAACGAAGCGACAATCCTGTCTTCTGCATCCTGGTCAAAATCCACCAAATCTACACAACTACCAGTCTCCACAAGTTCAGACTTCAAATACCGAGCAGAAAGTTTTTCCAAATCACGTTCAGTGTTTTTTACATATTTTTGATAAATTTTGCCACGTTTAGACGTTGGCCTCTCTACCATCGAAGGTATAACTTTCAAAAGTTCTCTCTGCGCTTGCACAGCCAAATCTCTAATTTCCCAAATTGGGCTAGCCAAACCTTTGGTAATAAAATACTCGAACGCTTGTCCTACTCCAAAAAAACCAACATTAGTAAGCACTGCCAAGGGCAAATATGCACGCAGAACATCACAAGCTTTTGCTTTAATTGTCTCGCGATACGCCCGATCTGTTTGGTCTTTTTCTTGTTTGTATTTTTTGGGGAAATATTTAAGTAGTATTTCCATCGAACTAGAATATCTGCCAAAAAGCATATTCATATTGCGCAAATATTCCCCGCCAAATTCGCTCTTGGCAATGTCGGGGTCAACCCAGTACAAGTATTTCCCATCAACTTTTTGATTGAATGCAACGTAGCGCGTAGATTTCTCCAGAGGCGCCAAACCTATTCTAAAATCTTCCAAATACTTTGTAGCAACTTGCGAAATGTTTTCCAAAAACAAATGTGCACCTGCCATTTGTGCAATCGAATCATCTCCATAAGCCGCCAGCCATCTTGCAAAAAAATCGCGCGCCCGCTTGCTGTTTACAACTGTTTCCCAACCTCCATGATTGTGAAGATAATCTACAAAAGAAACCAGCTCAGTCTTCATCAGCTCCGCCTCTTTTATAGATTTACGATCCTCTCCTTCCAAATTAGGCTCCAGAATCGGTTTTATGTACTCATCATAAAAAAGTCGTCTCACACCTTTTGTAGATCTGCTATAACGAGACGCAAGTGCACCCAAAACTTCACTTGGCAAATATTTTGCCGCAAAAACATTCCTGTCTAAATTTGTAAAAAAAGGCTCAATAAATCTTGCCTCTTCCTTGGTAAATTTTTCTGCAAATAAATTGTTCATGATTCGCGATTCGCCTTCATCTTACTTTTGATAAAATCCAAAACATCATGTTCGTTTCCTTGCAAAACCCAATCTTCATCTGTCCTTGCAAAAATTTCCTCAAGCTCTTCAAGTTCGTACAGATCCACACTTTCTACCTCATCCTCTTCAAGCTTTAAGTCTGGCAAATCTCCCTCCCAAAAATAAACATAAATTGCCTGAAACTCGTTTTGGCTACGTGATTTATAAACAGTAAAATAGTGAAGATCGTCGCGGTGTGCGCCAATTCCCAATTCTTCTTCTAGCTCGCGAACAGCTCCATCTTCGTTCTCTACGTTTGCTTCCAAATGGCCTCCAAAATAAGCTTCCATCATCCCAGGCGAATGATCTTTCAAAATAGATCTGCGTTGACACAAAATCATACCTTCACGGTTCACAACCCAAATATGCGCTACTCTATGCCACAACCCACGTTCGTGTACTTCACGCCGCGCCAAAGGCACAGCCGGATTATTTTCTTCGTCTACAACATAAATTAACTCGTCTGGGTTTATCATAAAATCTTCTTCTTTTTCAAAATTTCAATAACTTTTTCGTGAACTTCCGCAATCGTCTGCAGTTTGTCACCCACAACCGGAATAATTTTAACCCAATTCTTTTTGGTCGCAGCAAAAGATTCATAAATTGCAATTGCATTTTTTAAGTGATTGCGATCTGCTTCATGGATATCCAACTTTCGCTTTGCCATCAGTCCGACTGCAAACTTGCGCGGCACATCCAACAAAATCACAACATCTTCCACCGGAATCGCGTTTTCTCTATACTCCAAATCCTCCAACCACCCAGCAAATTTCCTCCGCGCAACATCACTTTTTATTTTCGCTCCCTGGTGCGCAACACTACTTGCAACATATCTGTCGCAAACAACAATTTTACCGCTCGCCAGCCACCCAGCAATCAACTTGCCTGCACTTGCTCTGTCTCCTGCATAAAGCATCGAAGCCAAATATGGATCCAATTTTCCAAAATCACCGTCCAAGTATCTGCGCACAATAGCACCCCAAATAGAATCCGTGTATCTTGGGAAAGAAATATATGCAACCGGGATTTTTTTGGAAACTAAATACTTGTGTAGAAGTTTTGCCTGAGTAGTTTTCCCAGACCCATCCGAACCTTCAAAAACAATAAGCGAAGCTTTTGGGCGAATGAATTTACCTTTTGCCATCAAGACTTCTTATGTTTGTAAGCAATTGCGTCTGAAGATCCGTGATATCTGCCAGTCTGCGTGTACAGTTTTTTAGCAGGTATAGCCATTTTTTCAAACGTGAATGCACAAATTGCCATCCCACCATAAAGTATTGCAGGCTTTGGTCCCAGATTGCCAAGTTCCAAAACTGGCGCTCCATCCCAGCCTGGATCAAACCTTGCCGCAGTCGAGTGTACAAGTATTCCAAGCCTAGCCATCGAACTTTTGCCTTCAAGCCTTCCTACGATATTGTTTGGCAACGTTAATACTTCTCGCGTTGCGGCAATCGCAAACGAACCCGGCTCCAAAATAAAAGGCGCGTCATCTTCGAGTTCAATAATCTCCATCGCATCCTCAGGCAAACCGCGCTTTGTGTCTACAAATCTATAGGTGCCGAGCCTAAATATCTTAATCTTACTTCCAAGATGAAAATCCATAGAAACCTGTGCAACACAATCCTTCCAATTTAAGTCAGTATTTGAAATTTTTATTATTCCGCGCTCAACATACCTCTCAATCAAAAAATCCGGCAAGATTCCAGACACAATATCCTCTGCAAGCTTGGGTTTGTTAGTTTTAAGTCGCACGGCAGACACAACCGCTTTGGTTAGTTTTGCCCCAGACTTAACCTTTTTGTCCTTCATTTTCTCCCCGTGCTTCCAAACCCGCCTCTTGTGGCATTTTTCATTTTTTCAACAACCTTAATTTTTACTTTTTCGTATTTCATAATCACCATCTGTCCTATCCGCTCGCCACGTTTAATTGTTATCTTCTTGTTCTTAAAGTTTAAAAGCGCCATCTGATATTCATCTTCATCTCCAGAAAAATCTTCGTCACCAATTCCAATTCCATTGGCCAGCATCACGCCATGTTTGTGCATAGAACTCCTTGCCGCCAGTACAACAAAATATCCTTTGGGAGGTTGTACAGCCACATTTGTCGGGGCCAAAACTACCTCATGAGGTTTAATCGTTACTGTTTTTCTAAGATACAAATCAAACGCCGCCGCTCCACTACTTTTGTATTCTGGGGTGGGCAAACTTTTATCAAACAATTTTATTCTGAGAATCTTACTAGCCATTATCACATCGGAGCAGGGTCAGCAAATATTGTAAAGGATTTTAGAAAAAAAACTAGGTGGTAGATTCAGCTTTTTCCTTATCTACATTCTTCTCTTTCTCTACACCCAGGTCACCCTCCATAGCCTTCGCGAAAGAGGGCTTTGTCCAACTTGCAAAGGTGCAGTTCGGGTAATTTGCACAACCCCAAAACGGTCTGCCTTTTTTTGTTCGCTTCATCACAACCTGCCCACCATCAGTTGGACAAACAATTCCAGTGTCCTCAACAAGCGGTTTTGTATTTTTACAATCGGGGAAGCCCGAACATGCCAAAAACTTTCCGTACCTGCCATATCTCACAACCATCGGCTTGCCACATTTTTCACAAACCTCATCAGTTTCTTCTACGTCCACTTTCATCTTCTCGGCCTCCTCCATTACCTTTTCAACCTTCGTCTCAAACGGTTTCCAAAACTTGGCCATCACAGCGGGCATTTCTTGCGTGCCTTGCGCAATACTGTCCAAATCGTTTTCCATTTCGGCTGTAAACGAATAGTCGATAATATCGCCAAAATATTTCTCCAAAAATTCTATTGTGGTTTTACCAATTGGTGTAGGACCAATTTTTTTATTTTCTAGCCTTTCTATATATAAGCGGTCGTACAAAGTAGAAATTGTCGGTGCATACGTAGACGGCCTACCAATTTCGTTTTTCTCCAAATCTCGAATCAGCGTCGCCTCACCATACCTTGCAGGTGGTTCTGTAAACTTTTGTTGTGGGTCAATCTTAACCAAATCCAAAGGCTCACCTTCTGTAAGTGTCGGTAAAACCTGTTCCGTAATCGGGGCTTTTGCATAAACTTTATACCAACCATCAAACTTTATTTGTTGCCCATTGGCTCTCAACAAATATGTTTTTGACTCTTCACTTTGACTCTTCACTTTGACTGCTACTACATCAACTGCTTCTTCATTTACAACTGCCTCGGCCATTTGGCAAACAACCATTCTCTTCCAAATCAAATCGTAAAGTCTTTTTTCATCGCTACCACCATCAATTGTAGTTTTGAAAACATCTGTCGGCCGAATCGCCTCATGTGCTTCTTGAGCCAAACGAGATTTAACCTTGTATGCCCTCGCTTTTTCGGGCACGTATTCCTTTCCATATTTTTCTGCAATCAACTTCCTTGTCTGTTCTACCGCCGCGGGAGCCAAATTTACACTGTCGGTTCTCATGTAGGTAATGTGTCCGTTCTCGTACAAACTCTGCGCAACACTCATTGTCCTCTTTGGCACAAATCCCAAAATATTTGCCGCTCTCTGTTGCAAGGTAGAAGTTGTAAATGGAGGGTTGGGGTATTTCTTTACTTCGCGACTTACAACCAGACCAATAGAATATTTCGCCGCTTTCAAATCTGCAACAATCTCATCAGAAGTCTTACGGTTCTTGACTTCTGCCTTTTTCTCATTTATTTTTTGCAGTCCTGCAGAAAAAATCTGTTCACCAGCCCCCTGTTTCGTGCCCTTTACTTCGATCTCTATCAACCAATATTCTTCGCTTTTGAATGCTTCTATCTCTCGCTCACGCTCCACAACCAAACGCAATGCAACACTTTGCACACGCCCTGCACTAAGTTTGCTTTTTACTTTTTTCCACAAAACAGGCGACAATTTGTAACCGACAAGTCTGTCGAGTATTCTCCTTGCCTGTTGCGCCTCAACCAAATTGTGATCAATTTTCCTTGGGTGCGCAAAAGCATCAAGCACCGCATCTTTTGTAATTTCGTGGAAGACAACGCGTTGCACCTTTCGTTTTGCGGCTGGCATTTTACTCTTGGCATCAATAACCTCCAGTAAATTCCATGCGATCGCTTCTCCTTCACGGTCAGGGTCGGTGGCCAGATACAAATTTGTAACCTTGTCGGTATCCTTTACCAGCCTGTTAACCATTTTGGCTTTTGCTTTAGGGATTACGTATTTAGGCGCAAAATCATGGTCCACATCCACACCAAATTCACCCTTTGGCAAATCTCGCACGTGCCCCATCGAAGCAATAATCTGGTAATCTTTCCCCAAAAACTGCCCTAGAGTTCTGGCCTTTGTGGGCGATTCAACAATAACAAGTGACTTTGACATCTATTCCTTAGCCTTCCACTCTCTACATTTTGACAGACGGTGTCAAGTAGCGCATTATTTGTTAAACTACAAAATACAAATGGCAACCATCGAAGATTTTCAAAAAATATCAATAAAAATTGGCACAATCCGCAGTGCCCAAAAAGTAGAAGGCTCTAGCAAACTTCTAAAGTTAGACATCGACTTGGGTCACGAAAAACGCCAAATCCTGGCAGGCATTGGCGAAAAATATAAACCAGAAGATTTAAAGGGCAAGCAAATTCCAATTTTGGCAAACTTAGACCCACGAATGATGATGGGTCTAGAATCCCAAGGTATGATTTTGGCCGCAGACTTAGACGGGGTACCTGTACTTTTGCACCCAGACGAAACAGTCGCCAATGGAAGTTCGATAAGGTAAAAATGCAATTTCAAGACATGGTATTCACGGGGAGAAGAAATAGATTCCCACGCCTGAAGACCGTGATTCTCTGATCTTCGCTCAAGATTCGCTTCATCTCCGACTTGAAAGTCGGAGTTTTTTCGCTCAGAATAAAAAATATTTTAAAACTTAACTTTTAGCTTTTTGAGGTCTTTTGCCAACTGTTTTGGATCTTTAAACAAAATCGCCTGCATTCCCAAACTTTTTGCAACTTCAACGTAATCTTTGGTCGCATCAATGAAAACAACATCTTCTTCAAGCTCACGAACCTCTGTCAAAGTCATTCTAAAAATCCTCGGCCCATCGTGCTTTGTAAGGCCTACTTTGTGTGACAGTGTTCCTGCCGTAAAGTTTTCCAAAAAGTTATAATTTTCCTCCAAATGCGCAATTCGCTCTTTAACGCTATCCGAAAGGTAATAAACCTTCATACCAGTGCTCTTTAGTTTCTTCACAATTTCTACAGTTCCATCAATTGGAATATAAGATTCATACCAAATTTTATTTAATTCTTCTGTGGGTGCATCTGTAAACAATATCTTCTTAGCTGCCTCCCAAAATTCTTCGTCAGAAATTTCACCACGTCTATATTGTCTTCCAAAATCAGATCCACTCGCCATCACATCTGCAACAAGTTTTGCGTCTAGTTTAAACTGTAGCGCGATTTTTTTTGCGGCAATATCCTTACCGTCTGTAAAGTAAACGCCACCCAAATTAAAAATAACTGCTTTTATCACCTGCTAATTATACGCTATAACCAGACTCAAAACCTCTACGTGGAAATTTTTGTCTACTTCCCCCACATTCCACTTCCGTAATTCTTCAAGAAACCGCTAAGTTCCATCAAGGATAATGTCGCCGAAACTTTTTCAACAGGCATTCCAACTTCTCGCACAATCACATCAATGTGCTTCGCCTCTCCATCCAACACAGATAGAATTTTTTGCTGTTCGGGATCTCTAGTTTCTAGTTTGATGTTCACAGTTTCCAGTTGACGCGCGCGACGTTCAATATCAAGAACCTGCAAAATATCAAGAGCAGAAGTTACCGGATGAACACCTTCCTTCAATAACCCATTTGTACCTTCACTATATTTGCCAGTAATTGGCCCAGGTACTGCAAATACTTCTCGCCCTTGTTCTGCCGCGCAACCAGCTGTAATCATACTGCCACTATCGATGGCCGCCTCCGTTACCAAAACTCCCAAAGATAAACCAGAGATTATTCTATTTCTGGCCGCGAAATTTGATTGGACCGGTGGAAATCCTAAAGGGAATTCAGAAACAACTGCACCATTTTTTGCAATTTCTTCGGCCAACTTTCTGTTTTCTGGCGGGTAGACCAAATCTACCCCACAACCCAACACAGCAACCGTTCTTCCCCCAGATTCCAATGCCATTCTGTGCGCAACACTATCTATTCCACGCGCGAGTCCAGAAACAACAGTCAGTCCATTTTTTACCAAATCAAAAACCAATTTCTCTGTAACTTGCCGCCCATAAATAGTTGCATTGCGACTGCCAACAACAGCCACCGCCAAATCATCCTGCGGTAAAATCGCCCCCTTCACATACAAAACTGGCGGCGCATCTCCTACTGTTTTTAAGTTCGCCGGGTAGTCGCGATCTGGCAAAGATATGCATTTGATCCCAAGCGAATGAACCTTGTCCAAATAAATTTTAGGGTCGTTTCTCTCGCGGAAACTTACAATCACCTCTTTTGTCTTTTGAGGAATTTTTAACTTTTCAATCTCTCTCCTATCCGCCAACCAAAATTTCTTGAGAGTTTTAAAATGTTTTAGAAGATAAGAAAAAGTCGCAGTCCCAACTCCAGGAATAGCAGAAGTCGCCACCCAATACTCAATTTCCCGGTTCATCAGAGGGCAGTCTTTATCATCTCAAACCAATATTCTTGCCCGTTGTCACCCGGATGAAATTTGTCTGGGCTCTCCCAGTTTTCTACTTGCTTTAGGCCATGTGGTGGATTGACAGGGTTTATGTGCACAACATTGTCGTACTTTGCAATCTCCCCGTCCATAACTTTTATATATGCACCAGCTCGCCATCTATAAATCGGCCGCACAACGATAGGCACCGCAGGCGAATCAAAAACTCTACCTGGCCCAACAATTATCACTTTGTCTGCAATCTTGCTATATTCACCAACAACCTTTTCTGTCGATTTTTTAAATTCATCCAAGTTTGCGAGTCTAAACAAATCGTTACTAGAAACTACAAGAACTGCAACGTCCCATTTGCCTTCTGGCAATTCCCGCTTTGCCAAATCACGCATTTTAGTTCCACTTACAGAGCGGTTGTCCAAAACCACAAATTTATCCTGCGTTAGATACTTTGCAACTCGCCCACTGACACTTGTTTCAAGTGACGTCGCCCCAACCCCTGCACCAACACTATCACCACCAAAAAATAATTTAAACTCCTTGTTTTTCTTTTCTCCAAACTCGTGCCTTCCCACGTGTGGATTTTTAACCAACTCTCCACTTTTGCGAAAGTAATACGTTGAATACAAAGCCTGAACAACAATAACAAAAATAATAATTCCCAAAATCCACAAAATCATTTTCATCCCTAAGTGTAGTAAACCACAAATAAAAAATTAGCTAGAAGAAGTCTCAATCTTTATTGCCCATGGCCTCAAGCTCGCCGAGCGCCATTCCAATCTCAAGGGCATAATACGGGGGCACCTGCGCAACAGTCATCCAGTCTTTTATAAAATCTTGATCGGTCAACTCAGTACGTTTCAACGTAGACCACTGGTGTTTTCTTTGCTCGTAAAGCTCCACCGCGGAAATACACTTTTTGCTTGCAGGGAAATGAGGCTCAAACTCTGTGACGGCAATCTTAAAGTTTTTTAAAAGTCGCGCACGCGGCGAATCTGGTGCAACTTGCTCAACCGATTTTCTCTCCATCCAGTTATTCTATAACATCTTGTCAAACAAGTCAGCCTCACGAACACAACGCTGTGCTATAAACCTAGACGCTTTTTTGGCTTGAGCTTTGCGGAATTCCAGCCTAGTTGATCCACCATTTTCTTTTAGCTCAGATATCAAATCATCAATACTTTCTGTGTCAAAAGCCAGTGCAACACTATTAAAATTTTTAATTGCCGATCGAATTAAACTCTGACCACCAATATCCATACTTTCTGGGAAAATAGACTCGTCCGGCGCATACAAATCCACAATCAGCAGATCAATTGGCTCCAATCCCTCTTTTTTCAGCTCCGCCAAATGCTCTGGATCATTCTTATCCGCCAGAAGTCGCACAAAATTAGCCCTGACTAAACTTTTCACCCGTCCACCATATTCAAAACCCCGAATTACAGAATCCCCGACAAACCCTTTAGACTTAATGTATTCAATCGTCCTGTCTGTTCCCCAAAATCTAACATGGCCATTTTGTGGCTCTAAGCCAGGCTTTGAGCTCGAAATTGGCGAGTTAGCAAAATATGCAAGTAACTTGCCAAGACTATCCTTCTCAAACACAGCCGCAAAAATATTCTTAACTTGCAATTTATCTATCATATGTATCTACAATCTAATTATGGCAAAGAAAATTATAAAACCCAAAAACAATGCACTGCATATAACATTCCTGCTAGTGCTACTGGCTGTAGTCGCTATTTTTATGGTTATGTTTTTTATGTGCACCCCTTTTTCGTTCACTGGCAGTTGCGCTAATGTCGAAAGTGCCTTATTCCAGTAAACACCATAGTAATCCCTAATTTTTTAGCTGCTGCAATTACTTCCTCATCTCTAATTGACCCACCAGGTTGAACAATTGCAGTTATCCCTGCCATAGCCGCAAGTTTTACATTATCTGCAAAAGGGAAAAATGCGTCGCTGGCCAAAGCCGCGCCAACTGTTTTCTTAACTTTTCTGATCTCCCACCCCTGCTGGTCAGGCAAACCACCTTGGGCTTGGCGAAGCGCAAGCATTGTAGAATTCACACGATTTGGCTGCCCCGTACCCATACCAAGCATCGTCAGGTCTTTTGCAACCACAACCGCATTGCTTTTTACGTGCTTACAAACTTTCCATACGAATTCCAAATCTTGCATTACTTTTGCGTTTGGTTTTGCCCCACTTACTACTTTCCACTTTTTTGAAACTTCCACAATGTCATCGGCAGTCTGCGCCAAATATCCACCAAAAGCGCGTGTCAATTCTAGTTTGCTTTTTAACTTCTCGGCTTTCACCACACGCATTTTTGCACTTCGCCGCTTTAGTCTTTCCAAAACATCTGCCTCGTAGCCAGGAGCAACAATCAGTTCAAAAAACTTTCCCCGCATTGCCTCAATTAGCTCTAAGGTCGGCGGTACATTCAAGGCAATAATTCCACCAAATGCAGAAATGGTATCTGCAGAAAACGCCAGCTCAAAGGCTTCAACCAAGTTCTTGCGCGAAGCCAGGCCGCACGAGTTTGCATGTTTGACAATGGCAAGTGTTGGCTCTTCAAATTCGCTCACCAATTTCCAAGCCTGGTGTGCATCCGCAATATTATTGTGAGAAAGCTCAATGCCCCACAACTGCGCAAATCCAGATTTTGCCCCATCTACAAAAAAAGCGCTATTTTGGTGCGGATTTTCTCCATATCTCAAATCCCTAAACTTACTTAATTTTAAGCCTAAATCTTTTTTTATGTTCATCGATTTCTATTTTCTGTCCACCAATCTAAAACTTCCTTTGCGACAGGCGCAGCAACCGCAGAACCTTCACCGCCACGCTCAACCAAAACTGTCAGCACAATTTGCGGATTTTCTACAGGCGCAAAAACAGTAAACCATGCGTGTGACTTACCACCTACTTCCTCCGCAGTACCGGTTTTGCATGCAACTTTGTATTTTGCCCTAAAAAAAGGCGCGCCTGTTCCACCAGTCTCGCAAGTCTTCTTCATCCCTTCCCGCACAATCTGCAAATTTAGGGCACTCGCAACATTTCCCCCCAAAAAAGTGCTCCCAAAACTAATTTCCCCAGCACCTGCGCCGCTTTCAATTTTGGAGACTATATATGGCTTTGTCAATTTACCGCTTGCAACATAACTCGTCATCCCATTTACCTGAATTGGCGTAGTCAACATATATCCCTGACCAATCATCAGGTGCATTGTGTCACCCAAATACCATTCGTCCCCAATAGAAGCTCGTTTCCACACACCATCAGGCACCAATCCTAATGCTTCGTCTGGTAAATCTACACCAGTTTTCTGCCCAAAACCAAGGGCGATCGCAGTTTTTCGAAGCGCATCCAAACCTATTTCTTCGCCCAACTTGTAAAAATAAGTATCATTAGACCGAGCCAAGGCCTTTTCTATTTTGACCAAACCTTCTTTTTTTCCATATTGATTAAAGTACCAATTAGAAAATCTTTCACCACCAAGTTCAAAAGCACCAACATCGTCTACTTCCCAATTTGCATCAATCCTGCCGCTCTCCAGACCCGCCAAGGCAGAGGTGATCTTAAAAACAGAACCTGGAGGATAGTTTCCCTGAACTGCCCTATTAAAAAATGGATTATTCTTGTCCCCAACAGCTCGTCCAATATCATTTGGGTCAAAAGATGGATAACTCACAAGAGCCAAAATCTCACCAGTGTTTGGATTTTGCGCAACAAGGGCTCCTCTCTTGCCACCTGATTCCTCAGCATATTTTTTGAGTGCCCCATAAGCCTTTGACTGTAATCCCGCGTCAAGAGTGGTATCTATTCTTCTTCCAGCTACCGGCTCTTCCTCGCCCAAAACAGCAACGTTGCTACCAATAGCATCTACTTCGATTAACCTTTTACCAACCTTACCAGTCAAGAAACGCTCGTACGAATTTTCAATTCCCAACCTACCACGCGAATTAATAGTCGAAAGATCTGGCTCTTTATCTTTTTCCTCTTCCTGGACAACGCTGGTGTAACCAAGCACATGCGCTGCAGCCTCTCCAAGCAAAAATTCCCTCTTAACCTGCCTTTGTATCATCCCTTCCTTTCCCTCAAAATATTCGCCGGCCAGCCCCAAATCTTCAAGCCTTTTTACTTCAGCTTTGTCTATTTCTCGCTTAGTGTCCCCCCAGGCCAGCAAATAAATAGTGTTAGATTTAACCAAAAGCGCACCGTGTCTATCGGCGATTTCTCCTCGTGGTGCCTCAAATTCCAAAAGCTTAATTCGATTTCCTTCTGCAAATTGTCTATTTTGGTCACCATCAACAATGGTAAGCACAAACAACCTAGCCAAAAAAACCAAAAAAATAAATATCGCGCCAGCATAGAAAAAATTTAGCCTAAAGAAGCTAATAGATGCAGCAACCCTTGACCCATTTTCAATATCTCCAGATTGCCACATACGTCTCGTATCTGCCCAAACAGACCCGTCAATCCCCAACAAATCCATTTTCCCTACACGATTTCTTCTGCTATTCATTTTTTAATTTTTAAGGCTAACGCGCTTAAGCAATGTTTTATTGGCAACTGCGGTCGCACATCCTACAACAACGCAATACAAAGGTTCCGTAGCCACAATAACTGGCATCTTAACCTCAGCCGCGATCATTTTAGGGAGTCCCGAAAGCAACGCTCCGCCACCACACAAAACAATACCCCTTTGAGCAACATCCGCAGCAAGCTCCGGCGGAGCATCTTCTAAAGTTTCGCGCACAGCATCTACTATTGTTTTGATAGTTGGCGCAAGAGCCTCACGAATTTGGTTAGAGGTCAACTTAACTTGCTTTGGCATTCCCTTTTCTAAGTCCCGTCCCCTCACAATCATTTGTTTTTCTACCTGCATTGGGTACGCACTACCAAGCAATATCTTTACGTCTTCTGCAGTCTTTTCTCCCAATGCAAGTCCATAACGAAACCTTACATAACGCACGATGTCCCCGTCCATAGTATCGCCTCCAACTTTCAGGGATTTTCCACTCACTATCCCCCCAATAGAAATGACCGCCATATCACTCGTTCCACCACCAATATCCACAATCATAGAACCTGTCGGTTCCAAAACAGGCAAACCTGCACCAATCGCAGCCGCCATCGGCTCTTCAATCAAATACGCCTCGCGCGCGCCAGATTCATACGCCACGTCAAAAAGCGCACGTCTTTCCACTTCCGTTACGTTACTTGGGATCCCCAAAACAATCCTAGGCCGAGGAATAGAAATCATTTTCCCGGGTTTTTCGTGAACTTTTTTTACAAAATAAGAAAGCATCGCAAGCGTTGTGTCATAGTCGTAAATCACACCATCCTTAAGGGGTCGAACCGTAATAATCGACATCGGAGTTCTGCCAATCATTTTACGTGCATCTGTGCCAATCGCAATCACTCTTTTTGTTTTTTTGTGCAGTGCAACAATAGAAGGCTCGCGGATAACAATTCCTTTCCCTGCAACATGAACAAGAGTGTTAGCCGTTCCAAGATCAACAGCAAGATCAGAAGAAAAATAACCAAGGATATTGTCTACAATTGGGATCATCAAAAACCGCAAAGAGTATAACCTAAACGTCGACGCTTTAGAAGTAAATCTGTGATATATTCACAAAAGTGAAGACCATCACCTCAACCCTAGACAAAATCATATACCTTTCCTACCTTGCTGCAGCAGTTATCACGCCTCTGCTTTTTACAACCATAACCACAGAAATTTACGAAGTGCCAAAAATGTTGTTTGTTTATTTGCTTGCAACTATCGTGCTATTTGCAACCCTTTTCAAATTTACACTAGAGAAAAAATTAGTATTGCCAATAGGTTTGCCCGTAATTGCACTGGGCATTTTCTTGATCTCCCAAATATTATCAACTCTCACCTCAACAGATACTTACACATCACTCTTCGGCTATCCAACTCGTCTAAACGGCGGCTTACTCTCCACATTCGCTTATTTTATTTTGTTTACAGGTGCCCTCATTAACCTAAATACAGACAAAATCAAAAACATTATTTTGGCACTAACCTTCACCGCAGTTGCAGTCTCTCTTTGGGGAATTCCGTCGCATTTTAACCGCGACCCATCTTGTTTAGTTTTGACCGGCGAATTAACTTCCGCATGTTGGCAAAAAGAATTCAATCCAACACTCAGAATATTCTCGACTTTCGGCCAACCAAACTGGCTTGCATCCTACCTTGTATTAATACTTCCAATATCTGTTGCACTAACACTCACTTTTCAAAAACAAAAGCAGGTAATTTTCGCATTAGCGTCAGTTTTAATTTTTTGGGCACTAATACTCACCAATTCTCGCTCAGGCCTACTTGGCTTCGGCGCCTCAGTCTTGATTCTTGCGCCCTTACTAGGTGCAAGAACCGTCAAATCAAACCTAAAAATTATAGGTGTGCTCATCATTTCCTTCGCACTAATTTCCTTTCTTTTTGCAGACACAATCACCTCCCGCATCAAAGACACAATTGAAAGTTCAACTCAACATGCATCAAGTCAACAGGCGCCAACTCAAAGCTCGCTAACCGCAGGCGGAACAGAATCTGGCCAAATTCGCTTAATCGTTTGGGAAGGTGCAATTAACATTTGGAAGCATTGGCCAATTCTGGGCCCAGGCCCAGAGACTTTTGTAAATACCTACTATCAATATCGCCCTGCCACACAAAACCAAACCAGCGAATGGGAATTCTATTACAACAAAGCCCACAACGAATTCCTAAACTATCTGGCGACATCAGGAACAGTTGGATTCCTGGCCTACTTGTTTTTAATCGTCAGCTTAATCTACACAATCATAAAATCCGGCAAACTCAAACCCGAAGATAGTTATTTCCAAAAAGCAGCAGTAGCCGCAATTTTTGGTTATCTTACAACCATTTTTTTTGGCTTTTCCACAGTCGCCACGCAAACTACATTTTTCATCATTTGCGCATCTGCTCTAATCCTGGCAGAAAAAACCCAAACAAAAACCATCTCACTTAAATTCACCACTCTACACATGTATCAAAAAATTCTACAAACATTCGTCATATTACTTTTTGTCTATACACTCACAATAGTCACAAGACTTTATCTTGCAGACGTCCAAACCAACAACGCACAAAACGCTTCAAACGCACGTGCTCTTGTAAGTTACAACAGTGCATTTACAACGTCACCTGCCCAAAATCCCTACCTTTTGGCAGACTTCGCCTACAACACAGCACTCTATACCCAAAACACGCAAGATCTACAAAACAAAGAAACCTTAACCAAAAAAGCACTAGAAGCAGCCGATCTCGCTTTGGATCTTGCTCCAAATAACTACCTCACAACCCAAAAGGTAGTCAAAACATATATAATTTTGGCAAACATAGATCCTAAATACACAGATAACCTGAGCAGAGTTTCAAAAAAACTCACCGACCTCGCACCAACCTATCCTCCTGCATATCTGCTCCTTGCACAGACATATGTTGCAATAGGCGACAAACAAGCCGCAACCAAAATCACCAATCAAACTCTAGAACTTAAACCAGACTATCTCGAGGCTCAACAATTACTTGACGAATTGACAATCAGTCCCTAAAACCCCAAAATAATACGTAAACTGCCCTCCCGACCGCATGGCAAGCCTAAAAAATACCGATCCACAAATTGCAAAACTAATTAGTTTGGAAGATAAACGTCAACAGGACGACATTGTCCTTATCGCATCCGAAAACTATTCTTCTACGGCAGTCCGAGAAGCACTTGGCACCAGGCTCACTAATAAATATTCCGAAGGCTATTCTCACAGAAGGTACTATTCGGGCAATCAAGTCATAGATTCCGTAGAAGATTTGGCAAAAGAACGCGCAACCAAACTTTTCAAATGTAAATTCGCAAACGTTCAGGCTTATTCCGGTTCCCCTGCAAACATGGCAATTTATATGGCGCTTATGGAGCCTGGCGACACTGTAATGGGTTTGGCTCTTCCGCATGGAGGCCATCTTACTCATGGTTGGCCTGTAAACTTCTCTGGCAAATTCTACAAAGCTGTCCAGTACGAGGTAGACAAAAAAACAGAAATGTTAGATCTCAAAAAAATCGCAGCCCTCGTCAAAAAAACCAAACCAAAAGTAATCTTCACAGGTGCCACAGCATATTCCCGCGTTTGGGATTGGCGTGCTTGGCAAAAAATTGCAAAAAGCGTCAAGGCTTATCTCGTTGCCGACATCAGCCACATTTCGGGTCTTGTTGTCGCAGGCGCTCACCCTTCGCCATTTCCATACGCAGATGTTGTCATGACCACAACCCACAAAACCCTTCGCGGCCCACGAGGAGCGCTTATCTTGTCCAACAATCCAGAGATTGCCGAAAAAATAGACAAAGCCGTGTTCCCAGGTCTGCAAGGTGGCCCACACGACAATCAAACCGCGGCAATCGCAGTAGCCCTAAAAGAGGCAAGCAGTGCCAATTTTAAAAAATACGGCAAACAGGTCGTCAAAAACGCCAAGGAGTTGGCCAGAACTCTAAAAGCTAGCGGTGTCAACTTAGTCTCTGGTGGCACAGACAATCACTTGGTTTTAATTGATCTCGGCTCCAAAGGTGCAAGCGGTAAAGATATCCAAAACGCACTTTACGAAGCGGGTCTTTCTACCAACAAAAACACAGTTCCAAACGAAACGCGCTCGCCATTCGTAACCAGCGGAATCCGCCTGGGAACTCCCGCCATCACAACCCGTGGAATGAAGGAACCACAAATGCGCCTCATCGGCAGTTGGATTGCGCAAATTATCAACAACCCAGAAGATACAAAACTAAGACTCGAAATCAAAAAAGAAGTCCTAGATTTGACCCGCCGCTTCCCAATTCCGTAGCATTCGAAAACAATGTTAAACAAAAAGCTAATTTTGATAGCAATCTTATTGCTTTCTTTCTTGTTTCGCTTTTGGAATCTGCAAAACTTTCAACTTTGGTCTAGTGATGAAGAAATAGCCGCAGCTGTAGTCAGAAAAATTACCGTTGAGCATAGACCACCTCTGGTCATTCCGAATTCGATCCTAGCAGTTAGCTTTGGACCCTACTTTCACTATCTATCGTCAATTTTATTTTTTGCAACTAACTCAAATCCGCAAGCGATTTTAGCTTTGATGGGTTTGGTCGGCGTCGCAACAACGCTCATCATCTATAAAATCTGCATCGACGTCAGTAACACAAAACTAGCCACAACTGCCGCATTCTTATACAGCACATCATTCGTAATGGGTTTATGGGATCGTCGCTGGTGGCCATTGTCTCTCAACCAAATTATTGCCGCAGTAAGCATATATTCAATGTATAAAATTTACAAAGGAAAGCCTATGTTTCTCGCCCCATTCACAATAGGAGTTGGGTTCGCGCTACATGCTGATCCATCAATTGCCGTTTGCGCTTTTGCGTTTATCGCATCCCTCTTCGCACTCAAACTTAAACTTACCAAGAAAAGTATCGCCACTTCCTTTCTAATATCGGGCATGTTCTTATTACCACTTATTCTCTTCGAACTCAGACATCCAGGCGCTGTAAGCTCACCCATTCTTGCAAGCTTTCAAAAGAACACGAAAGCTTATGGAATAGAAAGCACTAGTAGAATAGACAACCTAGCCTACAACTCAACCACGATATTTGCCCACATGCTCACCCCAAAAAGTTCGCCTACCGCAGAGAACTACGTAGCAACGGGGTTCACAAATTACACTTCAAAGTTTCCATTTAAAATATCAGCAATTTTAATACTATTTTTGCTTACATGGCCTGCTTTTATGGTCATAAAAAGGTGGGTATCCACAGACGAGCGCGCTTTGATAATAATATGCTATTCGTTCTTAATTACCTTTTACGCAGGGATAATCGTATATACATCAGCATTCAACAAACCTTCAAACCAAAGTTATTTTACAATCACTTTTGTTCCTTTTTTTATCCTAGTCGCCTATACAGTTGTACGAACATTTAAAAATACATTGGCACTAGTTGGTATTTTGCTGATTTTTTTAACTTTTAATTTGCATGCGCTTCTTAACTCTTCTTTCAAATACCCGCTTAACAAGAAAATTGAAATCGTCCAAAACGCCACGAAAAGCTTGAGTACCGATAATTTTTCCCTATACACAGAAGGTGACGGCCATGTAGAGGGAGGCGGTTTTCTTGGACTTTTCATCTTAGAAAACAAACATCCCAAGAAAAGTAACGTGTACGATCACTTCGACTGGATTTATCGCGCCTATAGCCTCTATACAATAAGTCCAAGTGATACCGAACAAGACGAAGTGGTGATAATCAGCACCAATAGAAATATTTACCCCAAGGAGAAAATTGCAACTACCAAAAACTTTGACAATATAACGTTAACAATCCTAGATAACCGCGACAGATCGTACAAAAGATAAACAAAACTAATTTTAAATTTAAATCAATGTTGGTTTTTTTGACAAACCTTAAAAAATAGCCTAAAATTCTCCAACTTATGAGCGCAGAAAGAAAGTCAACCATAACCAAACGTGGCGCAACGGCACTTGCTGGCACAGCATTAATGTTAGGTGGCGCAGGTGCAGGAATAATCGGCGGCAACAGAGTAAGTAACGAATATGCCCAAGACAATCAAGCAAAAGGCGCAATCACCCGTGGCCTAGAACTCGACGGACTTGGCAGACCCACACCTCAAGAATTAGAAGAAGCCAAAACATTTGTGAGAGACCTAGTAAGCGGGGTTGACCAGTCATCTAGCACCAAAGATTTGTACGCGATAAGTGGCAGAATTATTGTAAACGAAGACGAGCTAAACAGTCACTACGGTACGCTATCGCGAGAACAAAATTTCCAAGATGTTCGCGAGATTTTTATGAAAGGACTTGGCGCAGATGACCTAGATGATGCGAACATCTGGACACTTGCCGCAGGAAGTGCAGCAACACTAGCTGGTGTAGGTATACTCGGTTCAACTCTTGGCTCAAGGAACAAACAAAGAGAAGCACAAAGCATCCACGAAGAAGAATAATGAAGCTATATTTCATCTAATTTGGCATATTGCTTTTCACAATTCAGCTGTTAATATAACTCTGTGGCACCATCTGACTTGGACAAAATTGAACAAATAGTCGGCAGAGCTATAGCACCTGTGCTAGAAAGGCTAGACAAGGTCGATTCTAGGCTAGACAAGGTCGATTCTAGGTTAGACAAGGTCGATTCTAGGTTAGATAAAGTTGACGCAAGTATCGAACGACTAGAAGATAAAACAGATGCTTTAATAGTCGACGTCCACAATTTACAAGCAGAGGTCGGTGGTATAAATGACAAATTAGTCATTATTGAAGAAAAGCACGACCGTGACGTGAAACAAATAAAGGATTACATCGGCCTCACAAACGCGAACTGACTCTAACTCAAACCTAAACACGTTTTCTAACTAAATGGCAACCAACCACGAAACCCTCTAAACTACCAATATGTCTGCAAAAATTTTAGACGGAAAAATTGTTCGTGACCAGATCGCAACAAATCTCACCGAGCAAATTGCCAAACTAGAAACAAAGCTAAAACTAGTAATTATCCAAATTGGCGAAAACCCCCAAAGCAACACTTACATTGGACAAAAAATAAAATTTGGCGAAAGGATTGGTGCGCTTGTCGAACACAAAAAATTCGCAGAAAACATTGCCAACGAAGATTTAAAATCATATATCCGCAACATTAATTCCGATCTCACAGTCCACGGCATAATCGTCCAAATGCCAATTCCCCAAAATTTAGACAAAGAAGAAATAATAAACTCCATCAACCCAAACAAAGACGTAGATGGTCTAACCCTAACAAACGAAAAATTACTAGCGCAAAACGGAGCCGGTGCATTTGTCCCCGCAACTGCAAAAGGTGTAATTACTATTTTGCAATTTTACAAAATCCCAATCCGCGGCCAGAAAGTCGCAGTTGTTGGCCGTTCCAAACTTGTCGGCGCACCTGTTGCAATCTTGCTTAAAAATCTAGGAGCCGCTGTCGAAGTCGGCCACAGCCAAACGTCAGATCTTACAACAGTTACAAAACCAGCAGACATTATTGTAGTTGCGGTGGGCAAACCAAACCTCATCACCAAAAACCATGTCTCCCCAGG
>Ga0163144_10001161_pt1 | contig 62234 bp, 54 predicted proteins | sample OliLak19BULKMAT1_FD_123175 | JGI IMG/M metagenome (GOLD analysis project Ga0163144, IMG submission 123175) | Freshwater microbial mat bacterial communities from Lake Vanda, McMurdo Dry Valleys, Antarctica - Oligotrophic Lake LV.19.BULKMAT1 | ecosystem: Environmental > Aquatic > Freshwater >...
GAGATCGTGCTGGTGCTGGCCCAAGGCTATTCCGACCCGGCGGTACCGTTGGCGCAGGATCGACTGTTGCTGGTGGTGACACCGGCGGGCCGGGCTCGACAGCAGAACGCCGGTGCCGCGGCGACGCAAGCGCAGTGGCTGTGGTTCCTGCACGCGGACTCACGGCTGGCACCAGGCACATTGCCGGCGCTGCGCGCATTCATCGCCAGCAACCGCGACGCGCTCGGCTACTTCGAGCTGGCCTTTCTCGACGACGGCCCGCGCTGGATGCGCATCAATGCGCTGGGCGCACGGATACGCAGTCGCTTGCTCGGGCTGCCATTTGGCGATCAGGGCTTCGTGATCAGGCGCGCCGTGTTCGAGCGACTCGGTGGATTCGACGAAACCTTGGCCAGCGGCGAAGACCACGCGCTCGTCTGGGCCGCGCGCCGCCACGGTATCGCCCTGCACAACCTCGGCGCGCCCTTGCTCACCAGTGCACGCAAGTACGCCGCTCGCGGCTGGCTTCGCACCACGATCCAACACTTGTGGCAGACGCTGGCGCAGGCGTGGCGATTCCGTCGCGCGGAGTTGCGGCGATGAGCGGCGGCATCGCCATTTTCGTCAAGACGCCGGGGCTGTCGCCGGTGAAGACACGACTGGCGACCGTCGTTGGTCGTGGCAAGGCCGAGACCCTGCACTTGCTCTCGGCCGAGGCGGTCGCCTCGGTAGCGCGGGAGGCGGCCTTGGCGAGCGGATACACGGTCTACTGGGCAGTGGCCGAGAGCTTGGAAGACACCGCCGAGGCCTGGACGGACCTACCTCGGATGGCACAAGGCGAGGGCAGCTTGGGCCAGCGCATGGACACGATCTACAGGCAACTGCGGCAACGCCACGGCCGCGCCCTGCTGCTTGGGGCCGACGTGCCGCAACTTCAGGTCGAGTCGCTGTTGCAAGCCTGCGACTGGCTGGCCGGCGCACCCTCACGACTGGCACTGGGTCCGGCCGTGGACGGCGGTTTCTGGACCTTCGCCGGCAATGTCGATCTGCCGACAGCCGCTTGGATGCGCCCCACGTATGGCGACGAACTGGCGGCGGCCCAGTTCATGCAGGCCATGCACGGCTACGGCCGCTGGCTGTCGCTGACGCGCTTGCATGACGTGGATCGCAGCAGCGACCTGGCGCTCGTGCATGCCGCCTTGTCAGCCTTGCACAAGCCGACGCAAGCGCAACAGCGGTTGCGCGAGTGGATGGAAGCGCAGCAGTTGCAAGTAGAGGCGGCCACATGAACGCCAGCGCCCAGTTCCTGTCCCATGCCGTCTGGTTGAAGCCGTTTTTGCTGCTGCTCCTGTTGCCACTGTTGGCATTGGCGCAGCACTACCGCCCGCGGCGCGGCGACGCCAGCCTGCATCGCTGGCGGATCAACCTCGCCTTGGCCGCTTTCAGCACCGTGCTGCTGGCCTTTCTTCCGGTACTTGCCATCGGGGTCGCCGCGCAGTGGGCGCAGGCCGAGCAGTTCGGGCTACTTTACCTCGTTGACCTGCCGCCGCCCGCTCGCTGGCTCGCCACCTGGGTGATGCTCGATTTTGCCATCTACTGGCAGCACCGCGCCTTCCACGCACTGCCCCTGCTATGGCGCGCGCATCGCGCGCACCACCTCGACGATGGTTTCGACGTCAGCCTGGGATTGCGCTTCCATCCACTGGAGATCTTGCCCTCGGCGCTGTTCAAGTCCGCCGTGGTGATCGCCATCGGCGCGCCACCGGCGGCGGCGATCGGCTACGAAGCCCTGCTGCTGGCCATGTCGCTGTTTACCCATGCCGATCTGGCCCTGCCGCGCCGGCTCGACGCAGTGCTGCGTTGGCTGGTAGTCACGCCCGACTGGCACCGCGTCCACCACTCGCCGCTGCGCGAGGAAACAAACAGCAACTACGGCAACTGGCTGTCGCTGTGGGATCGCTTGTTCGGCAGTTACCGCCCACAGCCGCGCGATGGCCATACCGGCATGCGCATCGGCCTGGATGGCTACGACCCGGCACAGGTGCAGCGCCTCTCCGCCGTGCTCGCCAATCCATTCCACAACGAACCCGCCACCCCGGAGTCACCGCATGCATGACACCCTGCCCCGACTGCAGGCGATATCCTTCCCATCGCTACGGCGAGAGCGGATCGACACCCTGCAACTCAATCTCGGCTACCTGTGCAACCTCAGCTGCATCCACTGCCACGTCAACGCCGGGCCTCAACGCAAGGAACTGATGGATCGCGAGACCATGGAATTGGCGCTCATGGTCGCCACGCGCATCGGCGTCGGGACGTTCGATCTCACCGGCGGAACACCGGAAATGAATCCGCATTTCCGCTGGCTGGTGACGACCGCGCGGGCGCAAGGAATCCGGGTCATGGACAGGCTCAACCCCACCATCATGGAAGAACCCGGTTACGAATGGGTCGGCGACTTTCTCGCCGCGCATGATGTCGAGATCGTGGCGTCGTTGCCCTGCTACAGCCAGTCCAATGTCGACTCGCAACGCGGAGAAGGCGTGTTCGAAAGCTCGATCCGGGCCCTGCAGCAGCTCAATGCCCTCGGCTATGGACAAGGCCGTCCAGAGCGCACGCTCAATCTGGTTTACAACCCCGGCGGCGATTTCCTGCCACCCGCGCAGGAAGCCCTGGAGGCCGATTACAAGCGGCTGCTGGCCAACAATTTCGGCATCTGCTTCGACCACCTGTATGCACTGGCCAACATGCCGATCCAGCGCTTCGGTTCATGGCTGATCTCCAAGGGCCGCTTCGACGCCTATATGGGCACCCTGCAGGCGGCGCACCGCAACGAAAACCTGGCATCGGTGATGTGCCGCAGTCTGATCAGCGTCGACTATCAGGGCCAGATCTACGATTGCGATTTCAACCAGATGCTGAAGCTCAACCTCGGCGGCCGCAACAATCCCTCGCACCTGCGCGACCTGCTCGACGGAAATGTGCCGCGCCGCATTGCGGTGGCTGGCCACTGCTACGGCTGCACTGCCGGCCAAGGGTCGAGCTGCGGCGGCGCCCTGGCCTAACCATTCGGTCGGGCAATCCCACGCTGTTGGAGGATACATGAGCCCTTTCGATCAACCCCTGCGCGTACTGTTCCTGTGCACGCACAACTCGGCCCGCAGCATCCTCGCCGAAGCTCTGGCCAACCATCTGGGCGCCGGACGCCTGCAGGCCTTCAGCGCCGGCAGCCATCCGTCAGGTCGGGTCAATTCGATGGCGCTGGCCACACTGGGACAACTTGGCGTCCCGACCGAAGGTCTGCACAGCAAGGGTTACGATTGCTTCGTCGCCCCCGAAGCGCCCAAGCTGGATCTCGTTGTCACCGTCTGCGCGAACGCCGCCAATGAACCCTGTCCGCTGTGGCCCGGCGAGCCTAGCCAGCAGCACTGGGAACACGAAGACCCATCACGCCTCGAAGGCGACGAGGCACCAACGGCATTTCGCAATACCGCCGAGTCATTGCGTACCCGGATTCACGAACTGCTCGAAGGCACGGGGAGCCTGACTGACAGCGCGGCAGGCGATCCGGGTGGTGGCGCGTGAAACAACGTCTCTATCAAGTGACGTCAGTCTGACCGCGCAAGCTGACCATCGGCTGGCGCGACCTGCAGGCCTACGCAGGCGCGCGAGCCTCGCGCGGTAAAGCGTTGCCGCGAGGGTTTCAGCGGGTGGATAACGTCGAGGCCAATTGAGATCGTTTGCCTGCCGCTTGATTTCAAGATCAACAGCGTTCAACGCGGTCGCGCTGAGGTGCGCGGAGGGCACCGGTGAAAATCCCATGGATTGATAAAAAAACGCAAATTCTTCTGAAGCTATCTCGTGTTGGGCGGACAATCCCAGCATTTTCTTGGATAGGCGGAGCTGGGTAGTCGGCCCGGCCTGTGTTCTGTTCCCGCCATTGTCGCTAGGCAATCAAGAATTGCTGTGCATACCCGATGATCGCCAGCACCGCCATGCCCATCATCAGCAGCCAGGTGGTCATGGTGCCCAGGATGCGTGCCGGCGACGGCCCACTGTTGTGGCTCAAGCCCCAGGCGTGCGCCATCCGGGCAACCAGCAAGGTCGCGCCGAAGCTGTGGATCATGGAGTTCTGATAACCGTTGAGCTCCAGCCCGCCGAGCAGGATCAGGGCCAGAGGCATGTTTTCCAGCGCATTGCCGTGGGCGCGAACGCGCTTGAGCAGTTCGCGGTCGCCGCCGTCGCCGATGCCAATCTTGTGCTTCTGCCGCCACAGCACGACGCGCAGGGCGAGGACCAGGACAAGGAGGGTGCACAGACCGGCGTACAGCAAGGTGATCATCAGGACTCCCGTTTTTGTGGATGAAGAAGTCGGCGCATCACTCGGCGATGCGGACCGCCGTGGCGGTGATGCGCAACTCGCGGCTGGCGACCGGCTTGCCGCTCGCGGAATCCTCGGCAAGATGGGTGGCGGTTTTTTCATCGATGCTCTTTTCGCTGAGCACGCCATAAACCACCACTTCGCCCTTTGCATCCTTGGGCACGGCGAAGGCGTGGTCTTTCACCATCACCCGCGCGCTCTCGCCGTTGTTCTCGATCACCAGCCAGCAGCCTTCCGCCTGGCAGACTTCAGTGATGCGGCCGGAAAAAAGCTGTGGCTTGCCCAGATAATCCGCCGTTGTGCCGGCGGCGACATCGATGGCGATGGCCTCGCCTGCAGGCATCGCCACGCCGTAGCTTGCGGCGTCTGCCCGGCCATTCATCAGCAATGCGGCAGTGAGCAGGGTGATCGAGGAAATGCGGGCGACGTAGCTGGACATGGTCAAACCTCAATGGTTGAGTTCAAAGGAGCGGAGTTGTTGGAGATCGTTGCCGGTGGAGTAGCGGCCCTTGTCGTCGCGGCGTACCTCGGCCATCGCGCAGCCGACATCGTGGGTGAAATAAAGTCGCACGCCGCGGGCCAGCTTGTCTTCGAGGAAGCGGCGCTTCTCGTCGATCAGCATTTCCGGATAACGGTCGTAACCCATGGTCACCGGCAAGTGCACCCAGGGCCGGCCCGGGATGAGGTCGGCGCAAAAGACCACGCCGTCCCTGCCCTCGGGCCCGATGATTTCCGCCAGCATCAGGCCCGGCGTGTGGCCGTCGCTGTAGTGGAAGCGCACCAACTCGCCCAGTGCGGCGCAATGATCACCGCGCACGATTTCAAGTCGCCCGCTCGTTTCCAGCAGCGGCGCCAGTTCGGCGATGAAACTGGCGCGGTCGCGCGGATGCGGATGTTGCGCACGCTGCCAGCAGGCCTCGCTGACAACGAAGGTTGCGTTGGGATACAGCAAGGTCGGCGCCACGCCTTCCTGCCACGCCGCCAGCAAACCGCCGGCGTGGTCGAAGTGCAGGTGTGAAAGCACCACGACGTCGATGTCCTCGTGGCTGAACCCGGCAGCGGCGAGGTTTTCCAGCAGCACATGGTTGCTTTCCACAACGCCGAAGCGTTCGCGCATTTTCGGCTCGAAGAAGGCGCCGATGCCGGTTTCGAAAAGCACGCGCTTGCCGTCCAGGCCATCGGCGAGCAGCGCACGGCACGCGAGCGGGATGCGGTTGTCGGCATCCGGCGTTATCCATTTTTCCCACATCGTGCGCGGCACGTTGCCGAACATCGCGCCGCCGTCAAGCTTCTGTGAGTTGCCAAGTATCGACCACAGTTTCATGGCGTACCCTCCACGGGCTTCAGCACCACCGAGGCTGAACCCGGCGAATTTCGCGGATCGGCACCGCCGCGCAGCGTGTTGCTGCGCAGATCCCAGTCCACCGCATGCAGGTAGAAGGTCCAGGGCTCGGGGCTCTGGTTCACGGTGTAACCCATGGCTTCCAGGGCCTTGGCGGTCTCGGGTGAAATCGCGCCTGGCTCTGCACTGATGCGGTCAGGAAGATACTGGTGGTGGAAGCGCGGCATCGCCGCCACATCAGCAGGCGACATGCCCTGCTCGAACCCGAGCAGGCCCAACAGGACCATGGTGATGATGCGGCTGCCACCCTTGGCGCCAATCACGGCAACCCGGTCACGGCCGATCATGAAGGTCGGCGACATCGAACTGAGCATGCGCCGGCCCGGCGCCACAGCGTTGGCGTTATAGCCGATCACGCCATAGGCATTGGGCGTGGCGGGACGGAGCGCGAAATCGTCCATCTCGTCGTTGAGCAGGATGCCGGTGCCGTCCACGACCATGCCCGAGCCAAAGGCCATGTTCACGGTCTGGCTGGCGCCGACAAAGTTACCCTCGCCGTCGATGATTGAAAAATGCGTCGTGTTGCCGCTACCGTCCAACGGCGCCTTGCCGGCCGGCAGCATGTCGCTGGGCGTAGCCTTGCCAGGAACGATCGAAGCGCGCAGGCCGGCGGCGTAGTCATCGCTGGTCAGGCGCGAGATCGGCATCGCCACGAAGTCGGGATCGCCCAGATACAGGCCACGGTCGCGATAGGCGCGGCGCATGGCCTCGGTGATGATGTTCACACGCTGCGGTTCGTCGAGCTTGGACAGGTCCCAACCTTCCAGGATCTGCAGGATCTCGGCCAACACGACGCCGCCCGAGGACGGCGGTGGCGCCGTGACCAGGTCGTAATCCCGATAGCGGATGCGGATGGGTTCGCGCTCCTTCACCAGATAGCCGGCCAGATCCGCAGCGCTCCAGTTGCCGCCGTACTTCCTGACCTCGGCGAGCATGCGCTGCGCCGTACGCCCACGGTAGAAACCATCGAAACCCTTGTCGGCCAGAAGCTGCAAGGTGCGCGCCAGGTCCGCCTGCCGAAGGATTTCACCGGCCTGCGGCGGATCACCGTCCGCCAGGTAAACCTTGCGCGTGCCGGTGTAACGCTCCATCACTTCCCGGCGCTCGGCATAGAAGTCCTCCATGCGCGGATAGACTTCGAAGCCATCGCGGGCCAGTCGGATCGCCGGTGCCAGCGAAATGGACAGGGGCAAGCGGCCATATTTGCTGGCCAGATGCACCATGGCCGCCGGCAAGCCGGGGATGCCGGCGGACGTCGGGCCGTTGACCGCCTTGTCCCGATCCAGTTCGCCCTTGGCATCGAGGTACATGGCCGGATTGGCCGCGGCCGGCGCGGTCTCGCGAGCATCGACCATCACGTCACGGCCGGACTTGGCATCGTGCAGCAGGAAGAAACCCCCACCACCGATGCCCGAACTGCTCGGCTCGGTCACAGACAGCGCTGCCGATACCGCCACCGCAGCATCGAAGGCGTTGCCACCCTTGGCGATGATTTCGTGGCCCGCGGCTGTTGCCAGATGGTGCGCCGAGGAAATTACCGTGCCGGGCGGCAAGGGTCGCGTCGGCGCATTCGCTCCGGCACTGGATGCAATCGCCAGAAGTGCAAGTGCCAGGACCGCCGGGAAACCCATCCGCTTCATGCCGCCTCCTGCCTCAAGCCATCGAGCTTGGCCAGCAGTTGCAATGGTGTTTCGGGATATTCGGGGTCCGGATCGATGCACTCGACCGGACACACGACCACGCATTGCGGCTCATCGAAGTGACCCACGCACTCGGTGCAGCGGGAGGGATGGATGATGTAGATGCTCTCGCCCTGCGTGATGGCCTGATTGGGACAGGCCGGCTCGCAGACATCGCAATTCACGCACAGTTCGGTGATGCGCAAGGCCATGGTTTGGCTCGATTACCTCAGCAGTGCGTGGCAATAACCAGTCGCGCGACGGTACCCGCCACTCGGGCGGGCAGCACGTGCCGACCAGCCTTACTTGGCTTCGACAAAAATGTATTTGCCGCCGGCAGCTTCCACCAGCGGCTGTACGCGGGCGCTGTCCTCGGGCTTGCCGATGAACAGCACCATCGATGCCTTGACCGCATCGGGCTTGGCACCGGTGAAGGCAGCCACCATCAGATTGCCCATCATGGCGCTGTCGGACGAGCAGAAAGCCAGCAAGTTGCCTGGTGTCACTGTGCGCTCAACCGCGCTCTGGACGTTTTCCAGCTGGCGGTCATACATGGACTTGCCGTCCTGATCTTCCGGCGTCGGCTCGGTGCTCTTGGCTGGCAGCAGGTAGCCAATGGTGCGATCTGTCACCGCCTCGGTGTGCCGGCCGGAAACTTTCTGGCAATAGTCCTTCCATGCAGCGTCGTCACCATTTGCAGGCGCTGCGATTACCGCCATTTCCTTGGGCGCCTTGGCGCCGTCATCTTCATGGTCCTCAGCCGTCTGGCAAGCCGACAAGCCGAGAGTCAGGAGCAGCAGGGAAAGCGCGAACAGGGAGCGGGACATGACGATTACCTCTTGGTTGTAAAGATCAAGTGCGTTGCCATTTTGCAGCCAGAGCAGCAGCCACCGCCGGATGCACGAAGCCGGAAACATCGCCGCCAAGACGCGCCACTTCGCGCACCAGGGTGGAGGAGATGAAGCTGTGCTGCTCGGCAGGCGTCAGGAACAGGGTCTCGACGTCGGGGATCAGGTGCCGGTTCATGCTGGCCAGCTGGAATTCGTATTCGAAATCGGACACCGCGCGCAGGCCGCGCAGCAGCACGCCGGCGCCGACTTTGTGGACGAAATGTGCAAGCAGTGAATGAAACCCGACCACTTCCACATTCGGTACGCCAGCCAGCGCGGTCTGTGCCAGCGACACCCGCTCGGCCAGCGGCAGGGCCGGACTCTTGCCGGGGCTTTCTGCGATGCCGACGATGAGCTTGTCGAACAGGTTGGAGGCGCGGCTGACCAGGTCGATATGACCATTGGTGATCGGATCGAAGGTGCCTGGATAGACGGCAATCCGGTTGCGCGACTCAGTCATGCCCGCGGGTTTCCTGGCTTGGGAAGTTCAGCGGCTAGTGTAGCAGCGCCATCCCCGGCAATTCCGCCATGGATGACCCGGTAAAGCGCATGCCGGGCATCCCGGCTGAGGTCCTCACGATGCAGGACCCAACTCGTCGGTGGCAGGAAGCACGCGGCCTTGGCCGATTCGAGGTACACCCAGGCCGATGGCGCCAGCCATGGGCCAAGCGCGGTCGCCACCTGCTGCCACAAGCTGTCGGCAAACGGAGGGTCGATGAACACCATGTCGAAATGGCAATTCGCCGGCCGCGCCAGCCAGTGCCGGACATCGGCGCATTCGACCGTCACCGATGTGGTTTTCAGCCGGCGGGTGCTGTCGCGCAGGCTTTCGGCCAGAGCCAGATCGCGTTCGACCAGCACCACCTCGGCAGCGCCACGCGATGCCGCCTCGAAGCCCAGTGCGCCGCTGCCGGCAAACAGGTCGAGTACGCGTCGGCCGACGACCTGCTGCTGCAGCCAGTTGAACAGGGTTTCGCGGGCGCGATCGCTGGTCGGACGCAGACCGGGCCGATCGGCCACCGGAAGCTTCGAGCCGCGCAGGCTGCCGGCGATGATGCGCACCTGTCCTGGCGGAGCCTTGTTCATCGGGGAGCGCTGCGGTCGGGTGATAACATTCGTGCATTGTCCGCAATTCAGATGCCGATGTTCGACTTCCTCAAGAGAAAACCGGAAATCCCCCCGCCAATTCCCACGCCCTCGGCAAAACCCGGCGGGGAAACCCGCGGCTTCAGCGCCGACGACTTCACCCGCGCCTACAGCGCCCACCAGGAAGAAAAAGCCGCCCGCGCCGAGGCCGAGAAGGCACTTGCGCGCGAGGCGATGAAGGAAACCCTGTCCACCAGCCTGTTCGCACGCAGCTTGGGCGGGCTTTTCTCGCGCAACCCCAAGCTCGACGAAGACCTGCTCGATGAGATCGAAACCGCCCTGATCAGCGCCGATGTCGGCGTGCCCGCCACCTCCGAACTGGTCGAAAAACTGCGCAAGCGCATGAAAGCACGCGATTTCGCCGATGCCCGCGCCCTGCTGGCTGCATTGCGCATCGAGTTGTTGGCCATATTGGCGCCCATCAGCAAGCCGCTCGTGATCGACGGCTCCATGCGTCCTTTCACCATCCTCACTGTCGGCGTCAACGGGGTCGGCAAGACCACCACCATCGGCAAGCTGGCGCGTCGCTTCCAGCTCGAGGGGCATTCACTCATGCTGGCCGCCGGTGATACCTTCCGCGCCGCCGCCGTCGAACAGCTGAAGATCTGGGGCGAACGCAACAACGTGGTGGTGATCGCTCAGGGACAAAACGCCGATGCGGCGTCGGTCGCCTATGACGCACTGCAGGCGGCGAAGGCACGCGATTTCGACATCCTGATCGCCGATACCGCCGGTCGCCTGCACACGCAAGCCGGATTGATGGCCGAACTCGGCAAGATCCGCCGCGTGCTGGCGAAAGTGGACGCGTCCGCGCCGCAGGAAGTGCTGATGGTAATCGACGGCACCACCGGTCAGAACGCGATCAGCCAGCTACGCGCCTTCCACGCGGCGGTGAACGTCACCGGCCTGGTGGTGACCAAGCTCGATGGCACCGCCAAGGGCGGCGTGCTGTTTGCATTGGCCCGTGAGTTCGCGATCCCTATCCGCTACATCGGCCTGGGCGAAAAACCCGAAGACCTGCGCCAGTTCGACCCTCAGGCCTTCGTTGACGCCCTGCTGCCGGAGTCGCTGGGCTCCTGATGGCGCAGGCCGAACGATTGTTGCCGCGACGCGGCCGCCGCTGGATGATTGCGGCCACCATCTTCGCCTTGGTGCTGGTGATCGGCGGCTGGTGGGTCAATCGCCAGTTGGAACCAAAACGACTGACCGCTCTGGTCCTGGACAAGGCCGGCGCATCGCTGGGCCTGACGCTGAGCTTCAAGGGCGAGCCCGATTACGCCTTCAATCCCGAGCCGCGCTTGCTGATCCCCGATCTCGAAGTGCGCAACCCGGCCGACGGCAAACTGTTCCTTTCAGCGCAACGCGCCGAGATTTCCCTGCCTTGGGACACCATCACCGGCGGCGAGCCGGTGATCACCCGCCTCGAACTCGATACGCCCGTGCTCGACCTGCCCGGCTTGCGCCGCTGGCAGGCCACGCGACCACCGACGCCGTTCAAGCTGCCGACGCTTACCAGGGGTTTGCGCATCACCCATGGCCTCGTCCGCGACGATGGCTATCGAATTTCCGCGTTGTCACTGGATCTTCCGCGTCTGAGAACTGGCGAAACAGCTGCAGTGGATGCTTCCGGCGTCTTCGTTCACGGCACCAACTCGGTGGCATTCGATATCGCGATGACGGCCGCCACGCCGGGCCTTGAATCGGAATTCACTCTGGCCGGCAGCGGTGAACTGATGCAGAAACCGCAGCCGCTGCCGTTCAAACTGCAATCGGCTGGACGGTACCGCGTCGATGACACGGCGTTCAACATCGAGGCAAAGTCGCTGGGTTTCGAAGGCAACTCACCGCTGCCAAACCTCGATGGTCAGTTGTCGTTGCGTATCGCAGATACGCTGGGCCTGAAATTCACCGGCACGCTGAAGCACTGGGTCAAAGACTGGCCAGCGCTGCCGGCGCCGCTGGATGCCGGCAGCAAACCGATGCCGTTGACGCTTGAATATCTTGGCGCCAGCGACCTCAGCGCGCCGTTGTCGATCAGCCTCACGCCGGAAAATGCCAGCTTTGTGGCAAGCCTGCGCATTGCCGAGATGCAACGGTGGATCGACGCCAGCGATGCTTCACTGCTGCCACCGCTCGATGCGACCTTGACCACGCCGACGCTGCAAGTCGAAGGCTTTACCCTGGAAGGCGTCGACATCGAGATCCGCGATTCCGCGCCGGCAGAAACCAAGCCGTGAGCCGCGGCAACGCAACGTTCGCCGAACGCCTGCTGCACTGGCACGCAAGCGACGGCCGCCACGACTTGCCCTGGCAGCATCCGCGCTCGCCCTATCGCGTCTGGGTGTCGGAGATCATGCTGCAGCAGACTCAGGTGCAGACGGTTATTCCGTACTTCGAGCGCTTCATTCTCGAACTGCCCACGCTGCAGAGCCTGGCCGAGGCCCCGATGGATCGCGTCTTCGCGCTCTGGGCTGGACTGGGCTACTACGCGCGCGCGCGCAACCTGCACAAGGCCGCGCAGGTTTGCCTGACCCTGCACCACGGCGAACTACCGTCCACGCTGGAAAGCCTGATGTCGCTGCCGGGTATCGGCCGCTCGACTGCCGGTGCCATCCTTTCGCAGGCGCATGGCCTGCGCTTGGCCATCCTCGATGGCAACGTCAAGCGCACGCTGTGCCGCTACCACGGCATCGAAGGCTGGCCGGGGACACCGGCGGTCGAAAAAGTACTGTGGGCTATCGCCGAGCAGCACCTGCCGCAGCAGCAACTGGCCGACTACACGCAAGCCATCATGGATTTCGGCGCCACGCTGTGCACGCGTAGCCAACCGGCCTGCGTGCTCTGTCCACTGCAGGACGACTGCATCGCGCGCCGCGAGGGCCGCGTCGAGCAGCTTCCGCAGGCCAAGCCCGGCAAGCCGCTGCCCGAGCGCCGGTCGCTGATGCTGCTGCTGCGCGACAGCGACAACCGCATCCTGTTGGCGCGGCGGCCGCCCACCGGCGTCTGGTCGGGCATGTGGTCGCTGCCGGAAGTCGCCAACCACGACGAGGCGCGCCACTTCGTTGCCCGTCACGCCGAGGTCGATTTCGATGCCAACACCTCATTGCCACTGATCGAACACGTGTTCAGCCACTATCGGCTGCACATCGCGCCGCTGTCGTGGACGGATGCCGGACACGGCGAGCGCGTCGCCGACGATGACCAACAGCGCTGGCATGCCATGCCTGATCTGGTTGAAGTCGGCCTGCCGGCGCCGGTGCGAAAATTGCTCGCGAGCCTGTAAATCAGATGGCATTGTTTGGGAGCGCGTTCAACCGCGACCAAACCTGCGCCAGCAGCCATCCCAAGCTCACCTGCTTGCCATGACCGAGGCATTGGGATCGGGGCTTGCGCCGGTCCTGCAGGTGGACTGCGCTACTGAAAACAACACGCCGACGCCCAGCAAGGCGACAATGCCGGAACCATCCCGGAGCCAAGCCAATGACCCGCATTATCTTCTGCCAGAAAGAACAGCTCGACAGCGAAGGCCTGACCTTCGTGCCTTGGCCCGGCGCACTAGGCAAGCGCGTGTACGAGCACATCGGCAAGGCCGCCTGGGCGCAGTGGCTGGCGCACCAGACCATGCTGATCAACGAAAACAGGCTGTCGCCTCTTGACCCCAAGCATCGTGCCTTCCTGGAAACCGAAATGGAAAAATTCCTGTTCGGGGATGGCGCGGAAAAACCTGCAGGGTATGTGCCGCCTGAAAGCTGATCCAGCCTGCCGATCTTTCACTGGCGGAAAATTGGCTCAGGATGCCTTCGCTGACTTGCGCGCAGCACGTTCAGCCGCTTTCATTGCCTTGACGTCGACTGGGCGGATTTCGAGGATTCGACACTCCTGATGTCGGCCAAAGCCCTTGTCGTGCACCAGCACCCGGTCGAAGCCGGCACTCAAAACCGGTGACTGGTACTTGAGGGAGATGTCGAAAGTCATCGACAAATCGGTGCAGAAACCATCGAGCTTGAGCAGGAATGCCCGGCGCGGCGTGCTCCAGAGCAGCAGATGCTCGCTGCCAAGCGATTCCCACGACCGCGCATGCGCGACATGCACCGTCCTTACCGGTTCGGCGGCGTACTGGCTGACCAGCGCAAGTCGCTGCGCATCGCGCGAAATGCCAGCCGTAACCGAACCTGCCAGCGAGGTCATCGCCAGAAAGGCCAACAATGCAATTGGTTTCATGATTGATGCTCCTGAATGTGCAGGGACAGTAGCGCCGTGCGCCAGCGCAAGCCATAGCGCCGCCAAACTCCATTCAGCGGCAGTTTCCTTAGTTGGGCCCCGAGCCGCATCACACGGTGGCGTCTCTGTAGGCCTTTAGAACGGCATTCATTCGGGTCTGCCAGCCTGCACCAAGTCCGCGATACCAAGCGAGCACATCTGCATCAAGACGCAAGGCAATTTGCTCTTTGCGCTCAGCTTCAGCTTTTACCGGCCGACCACGTTTCGCTCGCAGTTCCGCGACTCCACGATGAGCAGTTGCCCCATCCCAAAACGATTGGACAGTCGCTTTATCTTTGGCGTTGTAGGGCACGTCAGTTTTTGGGGTACGCACGGAAGCAGGCTTCTTGTTCATGGGGTTCTGCCTCTCTGCAGGAGATCAATCGAGGGCCGTCCTCGCGGTCAGTCCAAATCAGTACGGCTATCCGTCTTTTCAACATGCTGAGGCTTATCAGACGTTCTTAGCCATGATCTTCACGAGTGTCCTCGCGAATGGGCCTCGGCAAGTCGAATAGCGATTCGCACTCAGCCAAGTCAATCTTGTGCTTGTCCAGGTTCCGCTTTCGTTTGGCTGGGTCGTAGGTCACGCAATTAATGTATATGCGTTTATTAAAAATGGCAAATGCCTACGACACGGGCACAATAAAACCTGCAATCGTTATCCAGCTGCGCTTTATTCAAAAGCGGCCCAACTAATCATTCCAGCGGGACACCACGGCGGCCTTGCCTGAAGCGCCTCTACATTTTGCACTTCAGCCAAGGCCGCCGTGGCGTCCGCTAAATTCAGGCGATGTACGGCATAGGCAGCTTGTCACGGAAACCCCGTGCGGCTATCATTTCGCGCCCGCCCAGACTCATTGGCGGGGCCACCCAGATACCTTGGCCGAGTAGCTCAGTTGGTAGAGCAGGGGATTGAAAATCCCCGTGTCGGCGGTTCAATTCCGTCCTCGGCCACCATATAAAACAAGGGCTTGCGAGAAATCGTGAGCTTTTTTTGTTTCCGGGACGGGAAAAAATCCCGAAGCAGCCCCTATTCGGCGGCGTCTCGCCAGGAAATTGGAATTTTCCAAAGTGACTGCCTGTAAAAACTCTGGTCAATCGCTATGCAGGCGACACCACCAGTTAGAAATTCGGCTAACGACACCGATCATTCCGATCAACCCGCTTGAGTTGACGGAGTGCTGCTCCTGAATTGGCCGGTGTGCCTCACCGCTGGCAATGCACATTCAATTGCCTTAATTTTCAGCCAATCTTGCCCCCAGATCCATGCTGTTGGATCTGCCCACGACGAGCGGCGAGCACCGGGAATCACCTACCTCGTTCCATGCTGCAGGCCCGCTGCAAAAATAACCGCTCGAAGCAGCCAAGACCACCACTTACGGCGCGATCTGCTGATGCCAGCCACCAGAGAAAGTAGATCGCTTCTACTTCGGCCGCACAGCCGAGGGCTTGGGCTTGGCCGATGCCTTCAATATCAAGCAACACGTCCTCGGGGCTTGGCTGCGGATCTGTCTCACCGCATGAGACGCCACCCGGCTGCAATGGCCCGCCCATCCGGAGCCCAACATGCCTGCCCACACCACGCTGCAGCGCGCTCTTGCGCTGGAAGATGCCAAGACGCTTGCCCCACGGCTCGATGCCGCCACGCTGGCCGACCGGCTTGCTGCCAAATACGGCGACCGCATCACCGGCACGATAAAACTTCCCGCACGGCCCGGCCGCTACGCCGATCTTCCGGCTGACTTGCCGCCGGCCTTGGCCCGCGCCCTGCGCGCCCGTGGTGTCGATCGCCTTTATTCGCACCAGGCCCAGGCATGGGAGGCCGCGCAGGCCGGGCGGCACGTCGTGGCCGTTACGCCCACCGCTTCGGGCAAGACGCTGTGCTACACGCTGCCGGTGGTCGCCGCCGCGCTGACCCAGCGGGCCAAGGCGTTGTATCTGTTTCCGACCAAGGCGCTGGCCCAGGACCAGGTGGCCGAACTGCTGGAGCTCAATGCCGCCGGCGCCCTCGGCCTCAAGGCCTTCACCTTCGACGGGGATACGCCCGGCGATGCCAGGCAAGCGATCCGCCTGCACGGCGACATCGTGGTCAGCAATCCCGACATGCTCCACCAGGCCATCCTGCCCCATCACACCAAATGGGCGCAGTTCTTCGAGAACCTGCGCTACGTCGTCATCGATGAGATCCACGCCTATCGCGGCGTCTTCGGCTCGCACACCGCCAACGTCCTGCGCCGGCTCCAACGTGTCTGCGCTTTCTACGGCGTGCGCCCCCAGTTCATCCTGTGCTCGGCCACCATCGGCAATGCCCGCGCCCACGCCGAGGCGCTTATTGGCGGGGAGGTGGTTGAGGTCGCCGACAGCGGGGCCCCGACCGGCGAGCGAACCGTGCTGCTGTGGAACCCGCCCGTCGTAAACCCCGATCTCGGCCTGCGCGCCTCGGCCCGGTCGCAGTCCAATCGTATCGCCCGACTGGCGATCAAGGCCGGCCTCAAGACTTTGGTGTTCGCCGCCTCGCGCACGATGGTCGAGGTGCTGACCAAATACCTCAAGGACGTATTCGATGCCGATCCCCGACGGCCACCGCGCATCCGGGCCTATCGGGGCGGTTACTTGCCCACCGAACGACGGGCGGCCGAGAAGGACATGCGCGCCGGCCGGGTCGACGGCATTGTCAGCACCTCAGCACTGGAGCTGGGCGTGGACATTGGCGCCCTCGATGTCGTGATCTGCAATGGCTACCCCGGCTCGATCTCGGCCACCTGGCAGCGGCTGGGCCGGGCCGGACGCCGACAGCAGCCCGCGCTCGGTGTGCTGGTGGCGAGCAGTGATCCGCTCGACCAGTACCTGATCCGCCACCCAGACTTCTTCGCCGGCGCCGCGCCCGAGCATGCGCGCATCGCCCCGGACCAGCCGCTGGTGCTGCTCGACCACATCCGCTGCGCCGCGTTCGAGCTGCCGTTCTTGGAGGGCGATTCGTTCGGAGCGATCGAGGCGGCGCCGTGGTTGGACGTATTGGCCGAGACCGGTGTCCTGCACCGCGAGGCCGACCGCTGGGAGTGGATCGCCGACAGCTACCCCGCCAACGCGGTCAGCCTGCGCGCCGTGGCCGATGGCAACTTCGTGGTGGTTGATCGCACCGACGGCCGACAGCAAATCATCGCCGAGGTCGACTACAGCGCCGCCGCGCTCACCCTCTACGAGGGCGCCATCCACATGATCCAGTCCGTGCCCTATCAGGTCGAACGGCTGGACTGGGACGGCCGCAAGGCCTATGTGCGCCGCACCCATGTCGACTACTACACCGACGCCATCGACTACACCCGGCTCAAGGTGCTTGAACGCTTCGATGGCGCCATTGCCGGCAATGGCAGCAGCCACCATGGCGAGGTGCACGTGGTCCGGCGCGTCAGCGGCTACAAGAAGATCCGCTACTACAGCCACGAGAACATCGGCTACGGGCCGGTGAACCTGCCCGACCAGGAACTGCACACCACCGCGGTCTGGTGGCAGTTGCCACAAGACGCGCTGGACGCAACGTTTGAGTCACGTCAGGACGCGCTCGATGGCTTTCTCGGCGCCGCCCATGCCCTGCACCTCGTGGCCCGAGTTGCGGCCATGGCCGAGTCCCGTGATCTGCAGCGGGCCGTGGGCAGCGGCGATGGCGCGTGGTTCGTCAGCGCCGACGGCCGCGGGCGCGGCCAACTGCGCGGCCTGCAGGGTGAGCCGCTGGCGGCGACAGCGATCGGGCGCTTCGAGCCGACCGTGTATCTGTACGACGCATATCCCGGCGGCGTCGGCCTGAGCGAGCCCTTGTTCCAGCGTCGGGCCGAGCTCTTGTCCCATGCCCTTGGCTTGATTCAGCGCTGCGACTGCCGCGCCGGCTGTCCTGCCTGTGTCGGGCCGGTGCTGGCATCGCAGGAGCAAGATGCCGCCCCGGCCAAGGATCTGGCCCTACGCGTCCTCGACCAGTTGGCGATGGCGTGAGCGCACTCGCTGACACCCTGGTGCGCATGCGCCGCGAGGCCGGTGTCCCTACGACCACTCCCGGGCGAGCACCGGCGCTCATCGCGCCCCGCATTCCCGAGCATGTGTTTCGAGCCTTGGGTTTGCGGGATCGCGCACTTGCCGGCCACGCTCTGGTGACTTCGGCCGACCGCACATTGCCGGGGATAGAACTTTGTCCTGGACTGCGACTCGTGGAGCACTGGGTGCCGATGCACGGCGAGCCGCGCGAGACCGACAATGCCTTGGCGGCCTGGGGCGTCCCGCCAGACGCTCGCTGGTTGGCCTTCGACACCGAGACCACCGGATTGTCCGGCGGCACCGGCACACGGGCCTTCATGATCGGCGCGGCAGAAATGGATGGAGACCGGCTTTGGATCCGGCAGTGGCTGATCACCACGCTGGCCGCCGAAGCCGACCTGCTCAAAGCCTTCGCGGCCTGCCTGACGCCGGACACCTGGTTGGTCAGCTACAACGGCCGCTGCTACGACGCGCCTTTGCTGGTAACGCGCTATCGGCTGGCGCGGCAGGTCAATCCGCTGGCCGGATTGCCGCACCTCGACTTGCTGCATCCCGTTCGCCGTCGTTGGCGAGGTGTCTGGCCCAATTGCCGGCTGGCCACCGCCGAACGGGAACTGCTCGGCGTAGTGCGCGAGGATGACCTGCCCGGATCAGAAGCACCCGGCGCATGGCGGCGATACCTGCAGGGCGGTTCGTCGAAGGACTTGCGCCGGGTGTTGGATCACAACGCGCAGGATGTGCGGAGTTTGGCGGGGATACTCGGTTGTGCGCCGACGGCTTTTTGCACTCCTGTTGAGTCGAAGCGCACGCAGTTGATGGCCTGCGCCGAAGTACTGATGTGTTTGTAAGCGGCGCATCCGCTGGAAGATGCGACCCTCAAAGGGCGGAATTACCTCGTGCGAAAATGATGTATGTGTCAAATAATGCCGACTAAACCTATAAAAATGATATTTACGTCAAAATGCAAACGATCCAAGAACTCGGCGAGTCTATTGCGGCCCGAAAGCGTTCGCTCGGCATGAAGCAGGGCGATGTGGCAGCACGCGCGGGTATCTCGCAAGAGCTGCTGTCCCGGTTTGAACGTGGGAGATCGGCGGAGTTTGGCTCTCGAAAACTGCTGGCGGTCCTGGCCGTGCTTGGCCTGGAGATCAATTTCACTGGACTAGGGGCATCGGGATCGCTCGATTAGTTGCGCCGCTAGCGAGGTGGCGCGTGATGTTAGCTGTCCACGTTCTCGGCCGCGAAGTCGCCAGACTGGACGCGATTGGAGATTTCCGGAGTTCGATGAGCTATCACGATGGCGTGGCTGCAGACGATTTCGTCTCGTTGACCATGCGCGTGCGCCGTGACTGTTATCAATGGGATGACGTTCTGCATCCCATCTTCCAGATGAACTTGCCCGAGGGCTAACTGCTGCAGATATTGCAGGAGCAGTTCGGCCCGCATATCGGCGCGAGCCCGATAGCCCTGCTGCCGGTGATCGGTCGCAACATGATCGGCCGAGTCCAGGTGGCCCCGCCAGGCGCGAACCTGGAGGAGCCGGCAACGCCTGTCGATGTAGCCAGCCTCCTGCAGGGCGACAACTCGGAAGAGGCCTTCGCCGAATTGGTTCGCCAGCATGCAGCCAGCGGCGTGTCCGGTGTCGTGCCCAAGTTTCTCGACGGTAATGCCGAGAAGATTGGTGTCGGGCCGCACAAAACGACCACGTTGTTCACCCATCGGCACATCATCAAGGGGTCCTCGCGGCTGCTGCCGTACGTGTCCTTGAACGAACACCTGTGCATGCAGGTGGTTAGCCGGGTAATGCCCGCCGCCGTGACGGAACTCTCGCGCGATGGTCAAGCCCTGGTCGTCCACCGCTTCGAAGTGGACGAACGCGGCCTCCACGTTTCGGAGATGGAGGACTTCTGTGCACTGCTGGGCCTGCGGCCCGCCGCCAAGTACAAAACCACTTGGGAACGCATCGCCAAGGCCGCGCGCGACCATGTGCCTGTCGCCAACCGGTCGGATCTCTTTCGGCAAATGGCGACGTTGCTGCTGCTGACCTACGCGCTGCGCAACGCCGATTGCCATGCCAAAAACCTCGCGCTGCGCTACACGCGCCACGACGACGTTCATCTGGCGCCTGCCTACGACATGATCACCACGGCCGCGTACCCGAACTATGCGAACAACCCGCCCGGCATCTCGTTCATGGGCCGAAAGACCTGGGACCCGGGCAAGCGCTTGCAGACCTTCATCGCCGCCACTTTCGGCGTATCTGCAAGGGACCAGATCGAAATCGTCGACCAGATTGGGAGCGCGATGACCGAAGTGGGACCCTGGTCCGCGTGGCGATGGGCGAACAGCCGGCGTTCGCCGAAATCGGCAAGCGTATGCTGCTCACTTGGCAGGAAGGTATTGGTGGCCTTCGTGACAAGAAGTTCTACACGATGGGCGAAGTAGCGCTGGGTCAGGCATTCACGGGATTCTCGGATCCAAAGCCAGCCAAGGCTGAACGGAAGGTGGTGGGTCGCTCCGCCCTCATGGGGCGAAAGCCATGACTTCCATGGCGTCAGGCATCGAATCGTGGCGTGTCGCAGGAGGCGTCGCGTGAAGCGATACCAAGCCGACTTGTCTGCGGGATCCCTGATGATTCCGGAAAGTCGAATTATCGCTCGCCCGCTGCTCAAGTAGGCGCACGTAACCACCGCATACGCCGGGGTCTTGCACCGGAAGATCCGTCTCGCGCCAAGCGCGCACGCTCGCCTGCATGGCCCAGAACATCTGCAGCTGGTTCGTCGGCACATCCCCGTCTGGGAGAGACCGCCGTGGATCGTCAACGGGCAAAAACATGATGTTTTGCGATTGCGTCGATGTCGATCAGGTCTGGAGCAGGAAATCGCTGGTGAAACTGCGCTCGATGCCACTGAGCGGATCGATGAACGACAGCCGCTTGGCCAGCAATTGCAATGGCGCCGAGTAATCGCCTGCCGCACGGTGGAACAGTGACGGATACATTCCATCATTGACGATCGGCGCCCCCAGCGCGGCCATGTGCACGCGCAACTGGTGCTTGCGGCCAGTGATTGGCGTCAATGCGTAGCGCCAGGACCCATCGCTGCGCGCAACGACGTCGATCCGGGTTTCGCTGTTCGCTGGACCTTCGATCTCCTGCATGCGGAAAAACGGCTCGCCGGCAACCATCCGGCTGGAGCGGATGCATGGGAATTCGACATCTGGCAACGGCGGTGCAATCGCCTCGTAGCTTTTTTCGATGCGTCGCTCGCGAAACAGCGCCTGGAAACGAGTGCGACTGTGCGGGTTGGCCGAGAACAACACCAATCCGGCCGTGTCTCGGTCGATCCGGTGCAGAGGCACCAACGCAGGATTTCCGGTTCGACGGATCAAACGGCCCAACAAGGTTTCATGGACATGGGCACCAGCAGGCGTGACCGGCAGGAAATGCGGCTTGTCCGCCACCAGCAAGTCGGCATCGGCATGTAGCACGACTTCATGGAATGGGATCGGCAGTTCGTCGGAAACTTCGCGGTAGTAATGGACTTCGAGCCCGACCCGATACCGCGTTTCCGGCGTCAACCATCGCCCATCGCCGTCCACGACTCGCCCACGTGCCATTCGCTCCAGCCATTGCATGCGCGCCACTGCCGGGAACCGCTCGCACAGGCAATCCAGCACTGTCGGCCACGCCCCCGGCGGCAATTGCAGCGTACTGGCAGTGAGTCCGTCGATGCTGGGGGGACGATTGCGCATGCCGGCAGTGTGCCAGCCGCGCGCCGGCGTGCACCAGCCCGCACACCAGGTGCCATGAGCGAGTTTGTTGCCCCGCGGATTTTGAGAAAAATTCTGCTTTTGGCTGGATCGCGCCGTCAAGAACTCTATCCTCTGAGGTCCGCACGCTGTCAACCAATTCGATAGTGTCGACCCACCGGTGCACTATCACGCCGCGAGGGTCAGCGCGAAGGACACAGACATCGGCAGCGCTCGTGTCGGGCCGGATCGCAATGGAAATCGTTTTCGGCGGCACTCGATTACCGCCACCGATGCAGGTAGTGACGACCGCTCGAGATGCACAGAACACGCCCGAATCGGTCCTCGGACATGGTGCACCGCATGCATTTGGCCGCCCGCGTACGTATGCTTCGGGGTGGAACGCACTTTGGATTTCCTATCCCTTGCCCCTCATGCGCGGAGCATCGCCATGTCCCACCTCTCCAATGCCTGACTGATGGCCGGCCTCGTCATTGCCGGTTATGCATCGGCGCAGTCCAGTCCCGGCGACGATCCGTACGCCTGGCTGGAAGACGTGACCGCCGCGCGGTCGATGGACTGGGTCAAGGTCCGAAACGCCAGAGCCGAGGAGGAACTGGCCGGCACGCCGGAATTCAGGGAGATGGAAACCGCGATCCGCGCGATCATGGATTCCGACGCCAAGATCCCTGGCGTCGAGAAGATCGGCGACTACTACTACAACTTCTGGAAGGACAAGCAGCACGAGCGCGGCCTGTGGCGGCGCACCACGCTGGCCGAATACCGCAAGACCGATCCGAAATGGGACACCATCATCGATCTGGATGCCTTGAACAAGGCCGAGGGCGAGAACTGGGTCTGGCACAGAGCGGATTGCCTGAAGCCGGCGTATGCGCGCTGCCTGATCGCGTTGTCGAGGGGCGGTTCGGATGCCGACGTCACCCGCGAATTCGACCTGGCTAGCAAAACTTGGGTCGAGGGTGGCTTCTTCCGTCCCGAAGCAAAGGGTGGGCTGGGCTGGATCGATGCCGACCATGTCTACGTATTTACCGATTTCGGCCCGGGTAGCCTGACCAGTTCCGGTTACCCGAACATCGTCAAGCAATGGGCCCGCGGCACGCCGATGACCAGCGCGACCCTCGTGTATGAAGGCAGGCCTGGCGACATGTACATCGCTGCCGGCCATGACCACACGCCCGGCTTCGAACGCGACTTCGTCAGCCGGACTATTGCGTTCTGGAACGACGAGCTGTACCTGCGCCGCGCCGATGGCAGCCTGGCCAAGGTTGATGCCCCGAACTCGGCGGCCAAGTCGGTGAATCGCCAGTGGCTGACCCTGCAGCTGCGCGAGCCTTATGAAGCCGGTGGCACGACCTATCCCGCCGGCGCGCTGATTGCGACAAAGTTCGATGCGTTCATGGCGGGCAAGCGCGACTTCGACGTACTGTTCACGCCGAGCGACAGCACCTCGCTGGATGGTTTCACCTGGACCAAGTCGCATCTCGTGCTGAACGTGCTGGACGACGTGAAGAGCCGCCTGAGCGTGCTGACCCCGGGCGCGGACGGCTGGACCACGTCCAAGTTCATGGGCGCGCCACAGATCGGCACGGTTGATGTTGGCGCGGTGGATTCCGACGACTCCGATGCGCTATGGATGACGGTTACCGACTACCTGACCCCGACCACCTTGTCGCTGGTGGAGATCGGCAAGGCGCCGCAGGTGCTGAAGTCGAACCCGGCGTTCTTCGATGCGTCGCGCAGCCTGGTCGAACAGCACTTCGCGACGTCCAAGGACGGCACCAGGGTGCCCTACTTTCTGGTGCGTCCGAAGGACCTGGCATTCGATGGCAAGGCGCCGACCCTGCTGTATGGCTATGGCGGCTTCACCGTGTCGCTGAAGCCCGGTTATTCGGGCGTCAATGGCAAGGGCTGGATCGAGAAGGGTGGCGTGTACGTGGTCGCCAACATCCGTGGCGGTGGCGAGTACGGCCCACGCTGGCACAAGGCCGCGCTCAAGGAAAATAGGCACAAGGCCTATGAAGACTTCGCCGCGGTCGCGCAGGACCTGGTCGCGCGCAAGATCACGTCGCCAGCGCATCTTGGCATCGAGGGCGGCAGCAATGGCGGTTTGCTAACCGGCAACATGCTGACCCAGTACCCGGACCTGTTTGGCGCGGTAGTCATTGCGGTACCGCTGCTGGACATGAAACGCTACAGCCACCTGCTGGCGGGTGCTTCGTGGATGGCTGAGTACGGCGATCCAGACACCGCCGACTGGGACTACATCAAGACCTTCTCGCCATACCATCTGTTCGATGCCAAGCGCGACTATCCGCCGACCTTCATCTGGACCACCACCCGCGATGACCGCGTGCACCCCGCACACGCCCGCAAAATGATGGCGCGGATGGAAGCCGCCGGAAAGGACGTGCGCTACTTCGAGAATGTCGAAGGTGGCCACGGCGCCGGCGCCACCAATGCGCAGGCCGCGCGGGTCGAAGCCTTGACCTTCGAATTTCTGTGGCGGGCGCTGAGCAAGTAGTCAGGTCGACCGACTACGCTCGGCAAAACGCGGCACGGGCTCGAGCCTGGAAACGTAGCATTTCGAGTTACTTCTGAGCTGCGATTTTCCAGCGGCTTGCTGCTGCTCGCCCAGAATTGACCAGCGTTTTCTATTTGAACGGACCAGCCACACGCCTCGACAACGCCATTACCAGTTCTGCTTGCGAAGTTTCTGGGTTGGTCAGGCCAAACGGCGCAGTTTGCTCAAATTGACGCGAGTATCAACACACGGGATATTTCACTTCTGTCTCGCGTTCAACGGTAATCATGCGACGGCACAACCAGTTTGCCCAACAAGGGCGTGAGGTCCTGCAGCCGCTCGGCAATCAGGTGGCAAACACCATCGACGGTCTCCCAGCGGCCATCCACAGCCAGCAGTTGGGCGCCGACCAGTTCGCGGCGCTGCCGTTCGGCCAGCGAGGCCCAGACGACCACGTTCACGGTGCTGTCTTCGTCCTCCAGGCTCATGAAGGTGACGCCCTGTGCGGTGAGCGGGCGCTGGCGCAAGGTGACGAGGCCGGCATGGCGAATGCGGGCGCCGTGCGGCAGCGAGGCGAGTTCTCTGGAGGGGCGGCAGCGACGGGCGCGTAGCTGCGCACGCAACAGCGCGATGGGATGCGGCCCCAGCGTCGTGCCGGTGCTGGCGTAGTCGGCCAGCATCGCTTCGCCCACCGTCGGTGGCCGCAGGGTGATGGCGTCCTCCACGGGCGCCAGGCCCGCGAACAACGGCAGCGTGGTCTCCAGGCCGTCGGCCGCCCAGCGTGCCCGATGGCGGTGGCCGGCCAGTCCGCGCAAGGCATCGGCCTCGGCCAGTCGCTGCATGGCACCGCGATCGAGTCGGGCGCGCCAGGCCAGATCGTCCAGATGCCGGAACGGTTCGCGGGCCCGGGCGATCATGATCCGCTCGGCGGCCGTTTTGGCGAAGCCTCGCACCTGATTGAATCCGATGCGGATTGCCGGTTGCTGGGTGGGATCGCGTGGGTCGGGCTCCAGCGTGCCCTCCCAATCGCTGTGACGCACGTCCACCGGCCGCACGGCGATGCCGTGACGACGGGCGTCTTGCAGCAGTTGGTCAGGAGTGTAGAAGCCCATGCGCGTGGGCGAGTTGATCAGCGCACAGGCGAACGCGGCCGGTTCGTGGCATTTGAGCCAGGCGCTGACATAGGCGACCAGCGCGTAGCTGGCCGCATGCGACTCGGGGAAGCCATAGGAGCCAAAGCCTTTGATCTGCTCGAAGATCTGTTCGGCGAAGGCATCGGGATAGCCGCGCTCGCGCATGCCCGACAGCAGGCGAACGCGGTGCGGCTCCAGTCCGCCGTGGCGCTTCCACGCCGCCATCGAGCGGCGCAACTGGTCGGCCTCGCCCGGCGTATAACCGGCAGCGACCATGGCGATCTGCATCACCTGTTCCTGAAACAGCGGGATGCCGAGTGTTCGTGACAGCACCGCCTTCAGCGCCGGCGAGGGATAGTCGACAGGCTCTTTGCCCTGCCGTCGGCGCAGGTAGGGATGCACCATCCGGCCTTCGATGGGGCCGGGCCGGACGATGGCGACCTCAATGACCAGATCGTAGTAACAGGCCGGCTTCAGGCGTGGAAGCATCGCCATCTGCGCCCGGCTCTCGATCTGGAAGGTACCTACCGTATCGGCGCGCTGGATCATGGCGTAGACCGCCGGATCTTCGGCCGGGATCGTCGCCGGCGTCAGGTCACGACGACCATGGGCGCGCAGCAGGTCGAGGCAGCGCGAGATGGCGCCGAGCATGCCGATGCCAAGCACGTCGATCTTGAGCAGGCCGAGGGTGTCGAGGTCATCCTTGTCCCACTGGATGACGGTGCGGTGGGGCATCGCCGCGTTCTCGACCGGCACGAACGTGTGCAGCGGGGCCGCGCTGATCACGAAACCACCCGGGTGTTGTGACAGGTGGCGCGGAAAATGCGTGAGCTGGGCGGTCAGGGCCAGGACGCGCTTGAGCACGGGTGTGTCCGGATCGAAGCCGGCCTCGCGCAAGCGCTCATTGGGCGGCAGCACATCGCCCCAGCGGCCCAAGGTGCGCGCCAGCCGGTCGACCTGATCGGGTGCCAGCCCCAGGGCCTTGGCGACTTCGCGCACCGTGCTGCGACCCGAGTAGGTGATGGCGACAGCCGTGAGCGCGGCACGCTCGCGGCCGTAGCGCCCGTAGACGTACTGGATCACTTCCTCGCGCCGCGTGGAGTCGAAATCCACGTCGATATCGGGCGGCTCGTTGCGCTCGCGGGAGATGAATCGCTCCATCAGCATGTTGACCCGGGCCGGATCGACCTCGGTGATGCCTAGGGCAAAACAGACGGCAGAGTTAGCAGCCGAGCCTCGGCCCTGGCACAGGATGCCGCGCTCGCGGGCAAAGCGAACGATGTCGTGCACGGTCAAAAAATACGGCTCGTAGCCCAGCTCGGCGATAAGGGCCAGCTCGTGCGCGACCTGCACCACCACGGCCGGCGGCGTGCCGTCCTTCCAGCGCCAGGCCAGCCCCTGTTCGGTGAGCGTATGCAGCCACGAGGTCGGCGTGTGCCCGTCCGGGACCACGTCGGCCGGATAGCGGTATTGGAGTTGATCGAGCGCGAAGTGGCATCTACCTGCGATGGCCACGGCTTCGGCACGCAAGGCCTCGGGATACAGCTCGGCCAGCACCTCGCGACGGCGCAGATGACGCTCCCCGTTGGGGAACAGCCGATCACCGGCTTCGGCCACCGGCACCCGATGGCGAATGGCAGCGAGTGTGTCCTGCAAGGCTCGGCGGCCACGGGCGTGCATGTGCACATCGCCTGCGGCGACCAGCGGCAGACCCAGCGACTCACCGCAGGCCTGTAGCTCGCGTAACCGCCGCCGGTCGTGGCTGCCGCGGTGCAGCTCGACGGCCAACCAAGCGCGGTTGGGGAAGGTGTTGCGGACCCAGTGCCCGTGTGCGGCATCGGGTTCGCGTTCGGGGATCCACAGCGCGAGCACGCCGTTCGTATCACCCGCCATGTCTGCCCGGCGCAGCAAGTACGTGCCCTTGGCGCTGCGACGGCGACCGAGTGTGATCCAGCGGCACAGCGTCTGGTAACCGCCGAGGGTCTCGGCCAGCAACACCAGTTTGGGGCCATCGCGCAGCGTGAGTTCAGTGCCCACGATCAGCGCCACGCCGGTGGCCTTGGAGGCTTCCCAGGCACGCACGATGCCGGCCATGGACGCTTCGTCGGTGATCGCCAACGCCGAATAGCCCAGCGCCGCTGCCCGTTCGAACAGCTCACGGGCGTTACTGGCTCCGCGCAGGAAGCTGAAGTTCGACAGACAGTGCAGTTCGGCGTAATCGCTCATGCGAACCAGCCGTGCAGCATGAACGGCCCCGCTTCGCCGGCGGCACAGAAGGCCCAGGCCTGCTGGCCCTGCGAGGTCTCCAGCACGTAGTAGTCGCGCTGCACATCGCCCCCGTCCCACCAACCCGACTCGATACGCTCGGGGCCGGCGAGCACACGCAGGCGAGGATCACGCAGCGGGATCGGGCGTGACAGCAGCCAGGTTGGTCGCGGCGAGGCGCTGGGTGTCCACGGGTGTTTGGATATGGACAGGTCCTGGCGCTGGCTGTGCTCGGGTCGATGATCAGCTGTGGGCGCCAGCGTGTGTACGGCGTCACTGCCGAGGCGAGCGCGCAGGCGCTCACGCAGGTGCGGCCAGTCGACGGCCTGCTGCGGGCGCTCGTCGAACAGGTCGCGACCGGCGGGCACGAAAGGCGGCAGGTCGCGGGCGACCAGGCGCAGGCCGCGCACCGGCGCCGGGACGGCCGTGCGTTCCAGACGCATGCGGGCGAGCTCGAACAAGATCGCCGCCTCGCGCTCGGGCGCGAGCAAGCCGACTTCAACGACAGTGGCCGGCAGGCCTTCGTGCTCCAGCGCCAGGGCGAAGCGCTGCACGCCGCCATCGCGGCCGGCGAGGAAGGCAGCCAGATCTGCCGTCAGCCGGCGCAGCGGAAACAGCAGGGCCGGCGTATGTTCGACCTCGTAAGACAGCTCGATGCGCAGATCGAAGCGATCGGGCGGTGCATAGCGCGGCAGCACGAACGGCGCGCCCAGCAGGCGGTCGAGATGTTCGAGCACGGCAGGGCCGTGGCGTCGGGCCAAGGATGCTCGCGGCAGCGCCATCACCTGCCCCAGCGTACGCAGGCCGATGCGCGTCAGCGCGGCGGTAACCTCCCGCGAAAAGCGGGCGTGCTCGATGGGGACGGCGGCCAAGGCGCGGTGCGTAGTCTCCGGCTGCAGCACGGCCAGGCCGTCGGCGACGCCGGCCAAGACCCAGGCGGCGTGGGCGTTGGGGGCCAGCGCAATGCGGTGCCGAAACCCCAACGCGACCAGATCCTTGCGAAGGCGCGCCTCGAATATCGGCCAAGGCCCATGCAGACCAAAGCTGCCTTCGGCTTCAAGCACGACGGCCCCGGGCAAGGCGGTGCTGACCTCGGAGCTGTAGCGATACGCCCAGGCGGCGAGGAAGTGTTGCCAGTGTTCGTGGTGCGCAAGATCGTCCTCGACAACGGCCAACCCGGGGCAAACGGCCTCGGCGGCCGTCAGTGACTGGCCGCGACGCACGCCTCCGGCCAAGGCGGCGGCGTTGGCGGCGGTGACCAGACGCCGCGGCGCGGTGCCGCGTACCAGCGCCAGCGGCGCATCAGGCTCCGGGTGGCGCCGAAGGACGGCATCCAGCGCCAAGTGCGGCAGCGATAGGCAGGCCCAGAGCATGGCGGCTCAATGCACCGGCCCCGGGAAGGCCAGCTCCCGTGCCGGCGGCAAGCCGCCCCGGCACTTGAGCACCCGCAACACGCCGGCGGCCACCTGCACACGCACCGCAGCCGGCGAGGCCTGCACGGCATGGCGGGCATCGCGCAGCACGAAGCCCAGGCAGCGCCCGGTCTCGGCGGCCACCTGAAGACGCCGCAGGGTTTTGTCGTTCGCACTTCTGGGCCAGCCGACAACGACCGACACGCAACCTGAGCGCAGGCACTGCTCGGTGGCCCAGTCCTGATCACGCGGTGTGGCCTGGACGATGGCAACCTGACGCATGTCTACGCCGGCCTGCAGCCAGCCGTGCGGGTGCGGAACGTAGGGCGGCGCAACCAGCACGACGGTGCGCCCCGCCGCGGTGTGGCGAGCCAGCGTCGGCAGCAGTAGCCGCAGTTCCCCCAAGCCGTCGGCGGCCTGCAGCACTTCGATCAGGGCCGACGGCGGCCAGCCCCCACTGGGCAAAGCCGCATCAAGGACAGCATGGCCGGTCGGTTCGGCACTGGTCGGAGCCACAGGCCGGGGACCGCGCCACAGACGGCGATCTGCCAGAAGAGCCTCAAGGGCCAGCGCCATCTCAGGCGCTCCGCAATAGGCCGCAATACACGCCTTCGATCCCGAAATCACTCCCGGGCGGAATCTCGATCGGCGCATGGTCCGGGTGGCGCGGCATCAGGCGAAGCCGGTTGTCCCGGAGTTCGAGGCGCTTGACCGTGATCTCCCCGTCGAGTCGGGCCACGACAATCTGTCCGTGGTCGGCGGTGGCGCTGCGCTTTACCGCGATCAGGTCGCCCCCGAAGATCCCGTCGCCTTCCATGGAGTTGCCCTTCACCCGCAGCAGGTAGTCGGGGGTGGGCGAGAAGGTCGCCGCATCGAACACGCGGACCTCGCCGAACTCGGCATCGGCGCCGATGGGCAGACCGGCGGCCACTCGGCCCAACAAAGGCAGGTGCAGCAGCGACGGGCGCGACGAGGCAGCCAACCGAATGCCACGGGCTTTGCCAGGCAGCAGCGTCAGGACCTGCTTGTCGGCCAGACTCCGCAACAGCTTCTGTGCCGCTGAATGCCGGATACCGAGCCGTCGAGCCAGCTCGGTGGCGCTGGGCGGCACGCCTTCGCCGTCGAGGTGGTCGGTGATGGCGTCGAGGGCGGCTTGCTGGCGAGGAGTCAGGGTCATCATGGGTGGCATTATTGCCACCTTTGCAGGCGAAGGGCTAGCCCCGGGTGGACGCCACAGGAATACCGGTGGTAGCTCTCAAGGGCTGAGACCGGGCGTGCATGCACTCGAAAAACAGCCGACGCCGCGCGCATCAATTGGATTCGTCGGCCATTCAAGGGGCGAAGGCAACCGACTTGCGGCAGTCCCATAATGGGACTGGCATGCGTGTTATGAGGGTCATTGCCGTAACCACCTTGAAGGTTTTTTGGGAACGTCACACTGACGCCGAACAGCCCCTCAAGGCGTGGCACGACGAAGCCAGACACGCGGTCTGGGCCACGCCCCAGGACATTCGCAATCACCACGCCAGTGCCAGCTTTGTCGGTCATAACCGCGTGGTGTTCAACATCAAGGGCAATGATTGCCGGCTCATCGTCGCGGTGGCCTAACAATTCCAGGCCCTCCTCATCAAGTTCATCGGTACCCATGCCGAGTACGACCGGATCGACGCCGCCACTGTGGAGGACCTATGAACATTCATCCCATCCGAACCGAAGCCGACTACAAGGCCGCGTTGCGCGATCTGTCGGCTTATTTCGACAACGAGCCGGCTCCGGACACGGACGACGGTGATCGCTTCGAGATTCTGGCCACGCTGGTCGAAGCCTACGAGGCCAAGCACTTCTCCATCGCAGCTCCGGACCCCATTGAAGCGATCCGCTTCCGGATGGAGCAAGGCGGCCTGACCGTGAAAGACTTGGTGCCATCCATCGGGCAGCCCAACCGCGTTTATGAGGTTTTGAACCGCAAGCGGGGACTCACCCTCGAGATGATCCGCAACTTGCACCGGAACCTGGGCATTCCGGCGGAAAGCCTGATCGGCGCGTAAGGCCACGACGCCTCGTGTGTACATCTCCGACGCACCCCACTTTCTGGACGGAAAGGCTCTTTTTCGAGTGAGTCCCAGTCAACCCTCCTCGGTGACGGAGACTGGCCGCTGTTGACGCCTGCCGTCTCGCGCTAGGCTGTCCGCAAACAAGAAAAGTGCGAGGTGCCCGATGTGCTACTCAGCCGAGGTCTGGGCGGACTACCGGGAGTTTGTCCGGGCGTTCGAGGCCGCCATCGACATCCACGCGTTCTACAAGCTGTATTGGCGCCCGGGCAACCCTGACACCCCCGGGAAAACCCGCCGCCCGCGCACGGCCAAGGCGATGGATGACGCTTTCCTGCACGCACGAACCGACGAGGAGCGACGGATCGCAGCGCTGATCGGCGAGGAACGGACCGAGCAACAGACCGAGCTGGAGCAGCGTCTCTTTAGCCTCCGCAAGCGTCTGGCAGATGCCGAGCGCATCCTGCAGACCAAGCCCACCAAGAAAGCCGGCGAGAACAAACGCATCGCCACCGACAAGATCGCCTGGGCAATGGGCAAGCTTGGCGATCTGCACCGGACCGAGGCCAAGCCGCGCGACCGCCGTATCTTCCCGGGCTGGTACGTGCCGGTGATGCTGTGGGAAGACGGCCAACGAATCGTCAGGCCCATGCGCTACCAGTGCCGGCCCGCTGACAAGCCGGCTTTCTACGACGCGAAATACCCCGGCACCTACAACGCCCGTCGCGACAACCTGGAGAAATTCTGGAAAGGCCAGTTCGGCCACACCCATGCGGTGATGGCGGTCACTGCGTTCTACGAGAACGTCAGCCGGCACACGATGGAGCACCGTGAGCTCGCGGCAGGCGAAGCGGGGGAAAACGTCGTGCTGGAATTCCGGCCACGTCCCGCGCAGACGATGTTCATCGCCTGCCTGTACTCGAACTGGGTAGGCCCCGACGAGGACCTGTGGTCATTCGCAGCGATCACCGACGACCCACCGCCCGAAGTCGCAGCCGCCGGGCATGACCGCTGCATCATCCAGATCCAACCCGAGCACATTGACGCGTGGCTGCGGCCGGACTCGACGGATCGAGCAGCGCTGTACCGGATTCTCGATGATCGGCCGCGGCCGTTTTATGAGCATCGGGCGGCGGCTTAGCACCGTCTTTTCCCTTGAAATCCGAGTTTTTTCGCTTGGCTTGGCTTTTCGAATGGCGGTTGAGTCAGGGCATGGAGGCAACAGCAGGAGAGATTCTGCTATTGCCCCTAATCCTGCTCCCGGGTTGCAACAGCCAGCCTCGGACGTTACCGGACAAAAAAAAGGCCGGAAACCGTGCAAATGCAGGTGTTTCCGGCCTTTATCGTACTTCTTAGGACTAACTTTTGGTCGGGACGGCGGGATTTGAACCCACGACCCTTTGCCCCCCAGGCAAATGCGCTACCAGGCTGCGCTACGCCCCGACAGGCCGCAAATTATACGTGATTTTTGCAGCAGCGGCTTCAGCCGCGATCCGATTGGGCAAAGCGTCTCGGCTCGCGCCACACCTGCAAAAACATCAGCGCTTGAGCAGCACCAGCACTTCTTCCAGCTCCATGCGCATCTGCTTGATGATCTGCGCCGAGATGCTGGCTTCCGCGCGGCTGTTGCTGCCTTCCAGTCGCTGGCGAGCGCCGCTGATGGTGTAACCCTCTTCGTAGAGCAGGCCGCGGATTTGCCGGATCATCAGCACGTCGTGGCGCTGGTAATAACGGCGGTTACCGCGCCGCTTGGTCGGATTCAGGCTCTCGAACTCGGTTTCCCAATAGCGAAGCACGTGCGGTTTGACGTCGCACAACTCGCTCACTTCACCAATGGTGAAATAGCGCTTGGCCGGGATCGGCGGAAGTTCGCGGTTGCTGCCCGGGTCAAGCATTCACACCCCCGGAGTAGGCTTCCACGCGCTCCTTCAACTTCTGGCCGGGCCGGAAAGTCACCACGGTGCGGGCCGAAATCGGAATCTCTTCGCCGGTCTTGGGATTGCGACCCGGTCGCTGGTTTTTCTGGCGCAGGTCGAAGTTGCCGAAGCCGGACAGCTTGATCTGGCGGCCACCTTCAAGCGCAAGGCGCAGGGAATCGAAGAACGAATCGACGAATTCCTTCGCCTCGCGCTTGTTCAGCCCAACTTCCTCGAACAGTCGCTCGGCCATTTCGGCCTTGGTCAACGCCATGTCATCCCCTGCGGCTTCAGGCCGGTGCGAACCGGTTCTGGGCGCCGGCTCATCCTCTCAAGATCGCACTGCAGTCCCGCGCCAGCGCCGCCAAGGCTTCGCTGACCGCGTTGTCAGCGTCCAGATCGGTCAGGGTGCGGGAAACGTCCTGCAAAATCAAGCCCATAGCAAGGCTCTTTGTCCCCGTTTCTAGGCCGGGGCCGCGATATTCGTCAAACACAAGTACCTCAACCAGAGCGCTGCCAAGGGTGGATTCCAGGCAGCTTTCGAGAGCCGCCCAAGGTGTGGAATCGGGCACCACCACCGCCAGGTCGCGCCGCACCGATGGAAAGCGCGACTGCTCTCCCGCACGCGGGACGTGGCGCAGGCCAACGGCATCGACCTCCAGTTCGAACGCGACCACGTCCTCGTCGATATCCAGGGCCTTGAGCAGACGCGGATGCAGGTGGCCGATCCAGCCGACCTGGCGGCCGTCGCGCCAGATCAAGGCGCTCTTGCCGGGATGGCCGTGGCTTTTATCGGAAGCGCGGAATTCAGCATGGCTGCCGGCAAGTGCAAACAAGCGCTCGACGTCCGCCTTGAGGTCGAAGAAATCGACCGTCCTCGCCTTCTGCGCCCACTGCTCGGCGTCGGCGCTGCCGCTGGCGACGGCCGCGATGCGCTGTGTTTCCAGCGGCGGATTGCCTTGGGCAAACGTCCGGCCGCACTCGAACAGACGGATGCGCCGGTTCTGCCGCGCACGATTTCGCCGCAGAGCCTCTGCCAAGCCTGGCAGCAGCGAGGTGCGCATCACTCCAAGCTCGGATGTCAGCGGATTAGCCAAGGTCACGACGCCGGTATCGAGCTGCCAGGTCTTGAGCAGGCCAGCATCGACGAACGCGTAGTTGATGGTTTCCAGATAATCGTGCGCCGCCAGTTGGCGACGCAGCACGCCATCCGCGATGCGGGTTTCGCTGGGTGCGGCCAGTCGAATCTCGCCGGCCGGCATCCGCACCGGAATGGCGTCGTAACCGTGGATGCGGGCGATTTCCTCGACCAGGTCTTCCTCGATGGCGATATCGAAGCGGCGGGTCGGCGGCAGCACCGACCAGCCTTCATCCGTCGTCGCCACCTGCATGCCGAGGGCGCGCAAGATGCGCTCGACATCGGCATCGGGTACGTCCACACCGAGTACGCGCGCCAAGCGCTGGCGGCGCAGTGGGACGGCGGCTGGTTTTTGCAGATGCTGTGGCAGCGTGGTTTCGGTAATGGGACCGGCCATGCCGCCCATGATCTGCTGCGCCAGCGCGGTCGCCCGCTCCACCGCGTAGCGCGGCAGCTCCGGATCGACGCCGCGCTCGAAGCGATGCCCGGCATCGGTATGCATGCCCAGCTTGCGTGCTCGGCCGATGATCGCGCTCGGCACCCAGTGCGCAGCCTCGAAAAACACTCGGGTCGTCGCGTCGGTAACGCGGGTATCCCAGCCACCCATCACGCCGCCCAGCGCCACCGGGCGGTCGGCGTCGGTGACCAGCAGGAAACCTGGATCGAGGGAGACTTCGCGCTCATCCAGCAGTTTCAGTGTTTCGCCTGGCCGCGCGTGCCGGACCACGATCGGGCCGACCAACTTGTCGGCATCGAAAGCGTGCAGGGGCTGCCCGAGTTCCAGCATCACGTAGTTGGTGATGTCGACCAACGGGCTGATCGGGCGCAGGCCGGCGCGTTTGAGCCGCTCGCCCATCCACAGGGGCGTGCTTGCCTGCGAATTCAATCCCTCGATGATGCGACCGCAGAAGCGCGGGCAATCGGCGCCCGCCGCCAGCTCGACCGCAATGACGGCCTGGGTCGTGATTACCGCTTCCGGTATCTGCAGCGCATTGACCTGCGCGCCGAACGCCGCCGCTACGTCGAAGGCCACGCCGCGCACGCTGAAACAGTCGGCGCGATTGGGCGTGAGCTTGAGCTCGAAGCTGGCGTCGGGCAGGCCAAGGTAATCAGACAAGGCTGCGCCCACCGGTGCATCCGCCGGCAGCTCCAGCAGGCCGGACGCATCCGGGTCTATCTGCAGTTCCTTGGCCGAACAGAGCATGCCGAAGCTTTCGACGCCGCGCAGTTTCGCCGCCTTGATGTTCAATCCGCCCGGCAGGTTCGCACCGACCGTCGCCAGCGGTGCCTTCAAGCCGGCGCGTGCGTTCGGTGCGCCGCACACGATCTGCACCGGCTCACCGCTGCCGATGGACACTTGGCAGACCTGCAGGCGATCGGCTTCCGGGTGTTTCGCCGCGGAAAGGATTTCGGCCACGAGCACGCCGTCGAGTGCCGCGCCGATGTTTTCAACACCTTCAACTTCCAGGCCAATGGCGGTCAAGCGCGCGACCAGTTCATCGCGCGTGGCGGCGACGGTAACGTGTTCACGGAGCCAGCTTTCGGGGAATTTCATGTCTTCTTATAGTCCGTAGGTCGGGCCTTGCCCGACGTCATCAAGTTCGGTGGCCAGAGCCCACCCTACAAATCAGGCAAATTGCCTGAGGAAACGGCTATCGTTCTCGAAAAAGCTGCGCAGGTCATTGACGCCGTAGCGCAGCATCGCGAAGCGCTCGACGCCGAGGCCGAAGGCGAAGCCGGTGTAACGCTCCGGATCAATGCCGACGTTGCGCAACACGTGCGGATGCACCATGCCGCAGCCCAGCACTTCCAGCCAGCGCGTGCTGCCGTCGGGCTGCTGCCACGCGATGTCGACTTCCGCCGACGGCTCGGTAAACGGGAAATAGCTCGGCCGGAAGCGCATCTCGAAGTCGCGCTCAAAGAAGGCACGGACGAATTCCGTCAGCGTGCCTTTGAGGTCGGCGAAACTCGAGGTTTCATCCACCAGCAGGCCTTCGACCTGGTGGAACATCGGCGTATGGGTCTGGTCCGAATCCGAGCGATAGACCTTGCCGGCGGCGATCATGCGCAGCGGCGGTCCGCTTTGATTGGCTACGGCATCGGTCATGAAACGCACCTGCACGCCCGAAGTATGCGTGCGCAGCAACCGGGCAACGCCGCTCCCATCAGGTGGAAAATAGAAAGTGTCGTGCATGGCGCGCGCCGGATGGTGCGGCGGGAAATTCAGCGCCTCGAAATTGTGGAAGTCGTCCTCGATCTCCGGGCCGTCGGCGAGCTGGTAACCGAGCCGGGCGAAGATGTCGGTGATGCGCTCGAGCGTGCGCGAAACCGGATGCAGGTTGCCGACGCCGTTGCCGCGACCGGGCAAGCTGATGTCGATGCGCTCGGTGGCCAGACGTTCGACAAAAGCGGCTTCTTCGAGCACGCCCTTGCGCACCGTGACGGCCTCGGCGATGGCGTCCTTGGCGCGGTTGATATGCTCACCGAAGGCCTTGCGCTGATCCGGCGGCAGGGCGCCTAGCTGCTTGAGCTGGCCGGTGATGCTGCCGGACTTGCCGAGCAATGAGACGCGCAAGGCATCCAGCGCATCCAGATCGCCAGCGGCGCCGATTTCGGCGAGTGCGGTATGTAACAAAGTCTCGATATTGCTCATGATCCTGCCATTATCCCGCACTGATGCCGGTCTGTCCCGCCGCCGTTCGCAAACCTTCGAGGAACAACGCCAATGAAGCTGTGTCTACTGCTGCCCTTGGCACTGGTCACCCTGGGCCTGTCCGCTTGCGGCGGCGGCACGCGCCTGATCAAGAATGCCCCACCGCCGCCGCAGGTAAGCACGCCGCTTGCCGCGGCAAGAGATGACTCGCTGTCGGCGGACTTGAAGTGGGTGATCGTGCGCGATGGCCCGGGCACCTGGGCGCGCAATGCCGATTGGGACGAATATCTTGTTGAAGTCAGGAATGTTTCTGCCGCACCCATCCAGCTGACGGGGGTAACGCTGCTCGATTCAATGGACCAGTCCAATTCCGCGTCGGCTTCGCGCGGCGCGCTGGTTGAGGCCAGCAGGGAGAATGCACGGCGCTACAAGGACTCCGGATTGAGAATCGCCGCAGGCCGGGGCCGAGGGATTGCGTTGGTGGCCGGCGGTGCAGGGGCCACAACGGCTGGCGTAGGCCTGGCGTATGCCAGCCTGTGGGGTGGCGCGGGGACGGGTACGTTGGCTGCGGCTAGCGGCCTGATCCTGGCGGGCCCCGCGCTGGTGACGGTGGCGATCGTGCGCGGCGTGCGCAAGGGCGCGGTCACCAAACGCATCAAGGAACGTAGCACCCGCTTTCCGGCGTCCATTGATGCCGGCCAGAGCCTGTCGCTGGATGTCTTCTTCCCCCTGTCGCCCGCGCCGCGGCGGATCGACATCCACTATACCGATGCCCATGGCGCGCACATCCTGAGCACCGACACGTCGAAGGCACTGGATGGACTGCATTTCGAAGTGCCCGTCCAGAAATGAAAACGGCCCGCATGCGGGCCGTCGGTTTCACTTTTTCTGGAACACCTGATCAGGCAGCGAGCGCCTGCTTGGCCTGTTCGGCGATCTTTCCAAACGCCGCGATGTCGTGGATGGCCAGATCGGCCAGGGCCTTGCGGTCGAGCTTGATGTTGGCCTTGAGCAGGCCATTCATGAAGCGGCTGTAGCTCAGGCCGTACATGCGGGCCGCGGCGTTGATGCGCACGATCCACAGGCTGCGGAACTGGCGCTTGCGCTGCTTGCGGCCGATATAGGCGTACTGGGCAGCCTTGGTGACGGCCTGCTTGGCGACGCGGAAGACCTTGCGACGGGCGTTGAAATAGCCCTTCGCCAGCTTGATGATTTTCTTGTGGCGACGGCGCGCCGTTACACCACGTTTAACTCGTGCCATGGGTCATTCTCCTCAAAGATACGGCAGCATGCGATCAAGACGGCCTGCATCCTCGGCCCGGACGTGGTTCGTCTGGCGGAGGTTGCGCTTACGCTTGGTGGCTTTCTTGGTGAGGATGTGGCTACGGTTGGCGTGGCCGCACTTGTATTTGCCGGAAGCGGTTTTCCTGAAACGCTTGGCCGCTGCCCGGTTGGTCTTGATTTTATTCTTGGCCATTGGGTTGTGTCCTTTCGGTTTTTTATTTACTGGCCTGGGCGGTGGCGATCGCGTCGTGAAACGCTGCCACACTTTCCGTCCTGCCCTTGCCGGCTTTTAAGTCGCTGATTTGTCTAGAAATCAGCGATAGGTCCATGACGGCTTCGCCCGATGTTCAGGGCCCGGATGCCGCACCGGGGCCTTGGCCGAAGCCAAGAACCGGCGATTATGCAGGAAAATCCGGCACTTGGGCAAGCCTGACGTTCATCCGGCCTTGTGGCCGCGAGGCTGCGAGCATCCCACTAACTGCCAAACTTCAGCTTCTCTGTTCTCCCTGCAAACGGGGGGAAGATGCCAGCAGGGCAGATGAGAGAAGCGCTTGTCACGGATCGCCAAAAAAGAAAGCGCGCCTGCGGCGCGCTCCCCTCACCCTTTGCCCTCTCCCCGCTTTGCGGGGCGAGGGGAACGGTAGGTATCGGCCTGTGGCCGATTATTTCTTTTTTGGCGCAATCATCATGATCATCTGCCGACCTTCCAGCCGCGCGCGCTGCTCGATGACCACTTCGTCGGCAAGATCGGTCTCGATGCGCTTGGCCATTTCCAGACCGAGTTCCTGATGCGACATTTCGCGGCCCTTGAAGCGGATGTTGACCTTGACCTTGTCACCTTCCTCAAGGAAGCGACGCAGGTTGCGCAGCTTGATGTTGTAATCGCCGTCGTCGGTCGTCGGGCGGAACTTGAGCTCCTTGATCTCGACGATCTTCTGCTTCTTCTTGGCCGCGTTGGCCTTCTTCTGCAGTTCGAACTTGAACTTGCCGTAATCCATGATCCGGCAGACCGGCGGGTCCGCGGTCGGCTGGATCTCGACGAGGTCGAGGCCTGATTCATCAGCCAGCGCCAGTGCTTCGTCGCGGGACAGCACGCCGACCATTTCTCCGTCGGCCCCGATCACGCGTACACGCGGTACGCGGATCTCGTTGTTCTTGCGGTTACCTTTTTCAGTGGCTGGCGTATTGATTCGTAAATCCTCGATCGTTTATGGGTTCCGGGCGCTTCAGGCGACCGGGGTTGATTCGTTCCGCAGCCGCTCGGCGAACGCCTCGGGCGTCATTGTGCCCAAATCTTCGCCGCTGCGCGTGCGCACGGCCACCAGACCCTGTTCTTTCTCGCGGTCCCCGACCACAAGAAGGTATGGCACCCGCTGCAGGGTGTGCTCGCGAATCTTATAGCCGATTTTCTCATTCCGCAAATCGCCGACGACACGGAAACCTTGATTTACAAGGGATTTCCGGACTTCGTCGACATAATCACCTTGCGCATCAGTGATATTGAGCACCGCGGCCTGCACCGGTGCCAGCCAGGCTGGCAGGGAGCCGGCATGATTTTCGATCAGGATGCCAAGGAAGCGCTCCATCGAACCGACGATGGCCCGATGCAACATGACCGGGTGCTGGCGGGTTGAATGCTCGTCCACGTACTCGGCGCCGAGGCGCTCGGGCATCATGAAATCGACCTGCATGGTACCCACCTGCCAACCGCGGCCAATCGAATCGCGCATGTGGTATTCGATCTTCGGTCCGTAGAAGGCGCCCTCGCCCGGCAGTTCCTGCCACTGGACGCCGCAGGCGGTCAGGGCCGCGCGCAGGGCATGTTCGGCCTTGTCCCAGGTTTCGTCGGTGCCCAAGCGCTTGTCCGGGCGCAGGGCCAGCTTCAGTGAAATATCGGAAAAACCGAAGTCGGAATACACCTTCATCGCCTGCCGGTGGAAGGACGTGACCTCAGACTCGATCTGGTCGGGCGTGCAAAAAATGTGGCCGTCGTCCTGAGTGAAGCTGCGCACGCGCATGATGCCGTGCAGGGCGCCCGAGGGCTCATTGCGGTGGCAGGCACCAAACTCGCCGTAGCGGATCGGCAGGTCGCGATAGCTGTGCAGGCCATGGTTGTACACCTGCACGTGGCCGGGGCAGTTCATGGGTTTTAAGGCGTAAGTGCGCTTCTCCGACTCGGTGAAGAACATGTTTTCCTGGTAGTTGTCCCAGTGGCCGGATTTCTTCCAAAGCGACACGTCGAGGATCTGCGGGCAGCGCACTTCCTGATAGCCGGACTCGCGGTAGACGCGGCGCATGTACTGCTCCACCACCTGCCACAACGCCCAGCCCTTCGGGTGCCAGAACACCATGCCCGGCGCTTCTTCCTGCTGGTGGAACAAGCCCTGCGCCTTGCCTATCTTGCGATGGTCGCGCTTCTCGGCCTCCTCCAACTGGAACAGATGGGCCTTGAGGTCCTTGTCGTTGAGCCAAGCGGTGCCGTAGATGCGCGACAGCATCTGGTTGTTGGAATCACCTCGCCAGTAGGCACCCGCAACCTTCATCAGCTTGAAAGCGCGCAGCTTGTCGGTGCCCGGCACGTGAGGGCCGCGACACAGGTCGGTGAACTCGCCTTGCGTGTAAAGGGACAGGTCCTCGGTGGCCGGGATCGAGGCGATGATCTCGGCCTTGTAGTGCTCGCCCAAGCCGGCGAAAAAAGCCACGGCTTCGTCGCGGGATTTCACGCTGCGGGAAACGGCGTGCGCTTCCTTGACGATTTTCGCCATCTCCTCCTCGATTTTCGGCAGATCGTCCAGGGTGAATGGACGCTCGTAAGCGAAGTCGTAGTAGAAACCGCTATCGATCACCGGGCCGATGGTCACCTGCGCGCCGGGATACAGACGCTGCACGGCCTGGGCCAGCAGGTGGGCGGTGGAATGGCGCAGGATTTCCAGCGCGTCGGGATGTTTTTCGGTGACGATTTCCAGCGCGGTGTCGTTCTCGATGCGATAACTGGTGTCGACCAGCCTCCCATCAACCTTGCCGGCCAACGCGGCCTTGGCCAAGCCCGGGCCGATGGACGCGGCGACTTCAGCCACGGAAACGGGATGTACGAACGGGCGCTGGCTGCCGTCGGGGAGGGTGATATTGATCATGGCTTTGGAGTGTCTGTGGGTAGGAGCGATGGCAATCGCGACCGCTGGGCGCCCGCGTCGCGATTGCCATCGCTCCTACGGGCAATAAAAAAGGACGCCAAGCGTCCTTCATTCAGGGCAAGGCGCTGGCAGGACTATTCGTGGGAGCGGCTAGTGCTCATGTCGCACACTCGGCGCCGGTTTCCCAGGGCCACCTTATTCATGAATTCCGACTGGGGAAGGTAGGGCCTGGCAGCCTGCAAGTCAATGCGCTCGTCCATGCATTGGTCAATGAAATCAGGCGTTTCCGCTAGACTTGGGGACTTGATCCATTGTCTGGATTGGAGACTGCGCATGGCCCAGAGCATCCATGATTTCCACGACGACCCGCGCAACGCGGGCATCCGCATCTGGATCAACGGCACGCTCAAGCCCCGGGCAGAGGCCACGGTGTCGGTGTTCGACAGCGGCTTCGTGCTGGGCGATGGTGTCTGGGAAGGCCTGCGCGTGGTCGGTGGCCATCCGCTTTTCCTCGATGCCCATTTGGACCGCCTGCTTGAAGGCGCCAAAGCCATCGCTCTCGACATCGGACTGGATCGGCGCGGCCTGACCGAGGCGATCTACGAAACCCTGGCCGGCAACGGCATGGAAGATGGCGTCCACGTTCGCTTGATGGTCACTCGTGGCGTAAAGCGAACGCCCTACCAGGATCCGCGGGTCACGGTCGGCCCGGCCACCATCGTCATCATTCCCGAGTTCAAGACCGCAAAGCCGGAAACCCTGGCCACCGGCCTGACTTTGTTCACCGTGCACGTACGCCGTGGCTTCCCCGACGTGCAGGATCCAAAGCTCAACAGCCACAGCAAGCTCAACTGCATCACCGCCTGCATCCAGGCCACGGCGGCCGGCGCCGATGAAGCCCTCATGCTCGATCCGCACGGCTTTGTCGCCACCTGCAATTCGACGCATTTCTTCATCGTGCGCAAGGGCGAGGTTTGGACCTCAACCGGCGACTACTGCCTCGGCGGCATCACCCGCGCCAACGTGCTCAAGCTCTGCAGCGAAGACGGCATCCCGGCGCGCGAAAAGAACTTCAGCCTTGCTCAGGTCTATTCTGCCGAGGAGGCCTTCACCACCGGCACCTTTGCCGGCGTGGTGCCGGTGCGCATGATTGATGGCCGCGTGATCGGCGACGGTCAGCCCGGGCCGATGATGGCGCGACTGCAGGGGCTGTATCGGGAACTGATGCAGCGCGACTTGCTGTTCCGTGCCGGTGTGCGGCTGGCATGAGCAACGCAGTTGCGGCGAATACGGGCTATACCCACGGCCTTCGCATCGCGATGTGGAGCGGCCCGCGCAATATCTCCACCGCAATGATGCGCGCCTGGGAAAATCGCGAAGACTGCGTGGTCAGCGACGAACCGCTGTATGCGGCCTATCTCGCTGAAACCGGGCTCGATCACCCCGGCCGCGACGAGGTGATCGCCGCCGGCGAGACCGACTGGCGTCGCGTGGTGCAACAACTGCTGGGGCCGATTCCTGAGGACTACGGGCTCTGGTACCAAAAGCACATGAGCCACCACCTGCTGCCGGGCATGGACCATGAATGGATATTCCAGCTTAAAAACGTACTGCTGATTCGCGATCCGGCCGAGGTGGTGGCCTCCTATCTGAAATCACGGGCCACGGTCACCCCGGAAGACATCGGCTTGCTGCAGCAAGCGAAACTGTTCGACGAAATCCTGTCGCGGACTGGCAGCGCGCCACCGGTGATTGATGCTGCAGACTTCCTGCGTGCGCCTGAGGCCCAATTGCTCACCCTGTGCGGACACTTGGGCATCGAATTCAGCAGACGCATGCTGCATTGGCCGGCCGGGCCGCGCGCCAGCGATGGCGTCTGGGCGCCCTATTGGTATGAGGCGGTGAACCGATCCACCGGCTTCGAGCTTTGGCAGCCGCGCGAGCCCTACTTGTCGGGCGATGCCGCGCGCGTTGCCGAGGCCTGCCGACCGGCGTATGAGCGGCTGCATGGTCTGCGCATGCGGGCCTGAGTCAGGGAAGGAAATGCTCTTGGCAGGAAGAGCTTCAGCCCGCCAGACGCTTCAATTTCGATCGAAGCGCACGAGGTTGGAACCTCGCCCATAAAAAAACCGCCTCGGCGGGCGGTTTTCCATATTCCATCCATACAGTCCTGCTTTCTTTTCAATCAAAGCAACTTAGGTCGTCGCTTTGATTGGTGGGCGGTACAGGTTTCGAACCTGTGACCCCTACCATGTCAAGGTAGTGCTCTACCGCTGAGCTAACCGCCCGCTTTCCCGGCATGAAGCCCGGTCAAGGGAGGCGAATTCTAGCCCAGCCGTGGCCAAGGGACAACTTCGGGGCCTAGCCGGGGTTTTGTTCCAGCTTGGCGTCATTGATCGCCTCAACCAAATCATTGAGCGGATTGAAGCCGCCACTGGCGAAAGGATCATGATATTCCGCCCCGACGACTGGACTTGCGATGATCTCACGCAGTTCAGTGATTTCGCGCCAGCGCATGCTGCGGGCACAAGCTGCTACATCGTTGCAGGCCACCTTCAGCCGCTCGTGGAGCTGTTGCAAGCAGGGCAAGCCCCAACGCCGGCAATCCGCCAACGCCGGCTGCCAGCCTGATCCGTCGCTGCCGGCACGCGACCATGCCACTGCCGCCGCCAGTTCATCGGTGCACTTGAAGGCACCAAAGCCAGTGCCGCCGCTGGATAGAACTTCCTGCAAGTTCTTGTCCGGGCCGATGATCGGTCTGGCCCAATCGATGCGCTGGTTGAGGTCGCGGAACGGCAATCCGTCGATCACCCCCGCGATCAAGTCGGCATCGTTACGGTCCAGGCGTCCCAGCGGTCCGTTTTCCAGCGACGGCAGCGATGCGCACAACTCACGTATGGTGCGCAGCCGGCCCGCCGTATCAGAGGGCGAATGGGTCGGCAGCGTGCGATAAACGTCGCCGCGCAGGAACCGCGCCTCGGCACCACCGCGAGTCGGCATCGGCTTGACCAGTACCTTCAGCACGTCCGGGTCGACACTGGCGATCCGCTGGTTGCAGCGGGTGATCAGCAGCGGGGCCACCAGCATCGAGGACAACACGACCATGAGCGCCAACGCCCTGCTCACCACGTGATTCGTATCAGCCATGTTTTTGTCCTTTCGCGAATATTACCGGAGCAACGGCGCCGGTCGCCAACGGAGGACGGATGCGTTGGCAACCTGCGGCAACTTCGGCGCAATTGATCCGATGCTCAGGAAATCAGGCCTTGCTCACGCAGTCGGTGCATCTGGTCACGGATGCGCGCCGCCTGCTCGAATTCCAGGTCGCGGGCATGCTGGTACATCTGCGCTTCGAGCTGCTTCAATTTCGCCGCCAGCCGTGTCGGATCCAGCGCGGTGTAATCGACTTGGGCCTCGGCCACCTTGCGCTTGCCCTGGCCGCGACTGTCGCTGTCGCTGGAACGCGCGCCTTCCATGATGTCCATCACCGCGCGCTGCACCGTGGTCGGCACGATGCCGTGCTTGAGGTTGTAATCCACCTGGATCTGCCGGCGACGATCAGTCTCGTCGATGGCGATACGCATTGAATTGGTGATGCGGTCGCCATACAAGATGGCCTTGCCGCGCAGGTTGCGGGCGCAGCGGCCGATGGTCTGGATCAGCGAACCGGCCGAACGCAGGAAACCTTCCTTGTCCGCATCGAGGATGGCCACCAGCGACACCTCGGGCATGTCCAGCCCTTCGCGCAGAAGGTTGATGCCGACCAGTACGTCGAACACGCCCAGACGCAGGTCGCGGATGATCTCCACGCGCTCGACGGTTTCGATGTCCGAGTGCAGGTAGCGCACCCGCACGTTGTGTTCGGACAGGTAGTCGGTGAGGTTCTCGGCCATGCGTTTGGTCAGCGTGGTCACCAGAACGCGGTCGCCCAGCTTGGTGCGCAGGTGGATCTCGGAAAGCAGGTCGTCGACTTGCGTGGCCACCGGGCGCACTTCGATCTCCGGATCGACCAGTCCGGTCGGCCGCACCAACAGCTCGACGATCTGGCCCTCGGTGTGCGCGTATTCGTATTTGCCGGGCGTCGCGGAGACAAAGATGGCGCGCGGTGAACGCCGCTCCCATTCCTCGAATTTCAGCGGCCGGTTGTCCAGCGCCGACGGCAGCCGGAAGCCGAACTGCACCAGGGTTTCCTTGCGTGAACGGTCGCCCTTGTACATGGCGCCCAGCTGCGGAATGGTGACGTGCGATTCGTCCACCACCAGCAGCGCATCCGGCGGCAGGTAGTCATACAGGCACGGCGGTGGTTCGCCGGCCATGCGTCCGGTGAGGTGGCGGGAATAATTTTCGATGCCGGTGCAAAAACCGACCTCGGCCATCATCTCGATATCGAACTGGGTGCGCTGCTGCAGCCGCTGCGCTTCCACCAGTTTGTTCTCGCGATAGAAATACTCCAGCCGCTCTTTCATTTCCGGCTTGATCGTTTCAATGGCATCAAGCACGGTGCGCCGGGTGGTGACGTAATGCGATTTCGGATACAGCGTATACCGCTGCAGCTTGCGGTAGACCTCGCCAGTCAGCGGATCGAACAGGGCGACGTTCTCGATCTCACCGTCGAACAATTCCACCCGCAGGGCCTCGATTTCGCTTTCTGCCGGATGGATGTCGATGGTCTCGCCGCGCACCCGGTAGCAGGCGCGTCGCAGCTCGACATCGTTGCGCGTGTACTGCATTTCGGTGAGCCGGCGAATCAGCTCGCGCTGGTCGATCTTGTCACCACGCACAAGATGCAAAACCATGCGGAAATATTCGTTGGGGTCGCCCAAACCGTAGATTGACGACACGGTCGCCACGATGATCGCGTCGCGTCGCTCCAGCAGGGCCTTGGTGGCCGACAAACGCATCTGTTCAATGTGCTCGTTGATCGACGAATCCTTCTCGATGAAGGTGTCACTGGACGGGACGTACGCCTCCGGCTGGTAATAGTCGTAGTAACTGACGAAATACTCGACCGCGTTCTGCGGGAAGAAGCTCTTGAACTCGCCGTACAGCTGCGCCGCCAGAGTCTTGTTCGGCGCCAGCACCAAGGTCGGCTTCTGCACTGCCTGGATAACGTTGGCGATGGTGAAGGTCTTGCCCGATCCGGTGACACCGAGCAAGGTCTGGTGCGCCACGCCGGCCTCAAAGCCTTCGATCAGGCGCTGGATGGCCTGCGGCTGGTCACCGGCGGGTGAAAAGGGCGAGACGAGTTCGAAGCGATCGGACATCGGAGGTTGGGCGGATTCAATCGCTCAGTATAGCGAGCCAGTTACCGCCTGCCGCCCTTCAATAACGGCGCCGTGGGGCTGCAAGGCGAATAAACAGGCCGTGGATTAGGAATTTTCCTATGCACATTGGCGACGACGGCTGATTTTTCAGATCCTGTGCGCGACCGATCATGGCCTCCACCACGACCGGGGACCTCCCATGAAACGCACACAAGGCTTCACATTGCTCGAACTGATGATCGCTTCCACCATCGGCCTGCTCTTGCTGGGCATCGCCGTCCCCACGGCGAACAGCGGCCTCGATGCGGCGCGTGCGGCGGAGGCACGGGCCTCGTTGCTGACGAGCCTGATGACCGCCGCCAACCGGGCTGCCTTGACCGGATCCCACGGCGTGCTCTGTCCCAGTCTGGATGGGAAGCACTGCCGGGACGAGGCCGACTGGAGCCAAGGCTGGCTGGTGTTCCTTGACCGCAACAACAGCCGCGAATTGGACGCCGGTGAAAACATCGTTGCGCAACAGTCGGCCCTGGCTGCCAAAGTGCGCTTGGCCAGCACTACCGGGCGAACCCGTATCATCTTCCAGGGCAACGGCGGCAACGCTGGCAGCAATGTCACTTTCACTCTCTGCGACGGTCGCGGACCCGCCAAGGCACGCTCCCTTATCATGAGCAACCAAGGCAATTTGCGCGACGTACCCGCCACGCCGGAACGCGCCGCCAGCACCTGCGCCCCCTGAACCAGCGCCTATTTTCCATTGCCGATCCCCGCTCCCGACACGCACCGGGGGTCGGCTCAGGTTGACGCACAGGCCGGCATGCCTGAAAATTCGCGTCCCGCCCGAATAGCTCAGCCGGTTAGAGCACTTGACTGTTAATCAGGGGGTCGTTGGTTCGAGTCCAACTTCGGGCGCCACTTAAGAGAAGCTCCACGCGGGCGTTTTCGTTTTCGCTCCGCAGCAAAACCACCGAAATTCAGGCGGTCGGCGCGAACTCGAGCTTGCATCGGTTCGCCTGTGTCCAAGACCCGCAGTTTCTGGCTGTCATTAGAAGCGCGAGCAGATTGGGACGCGAAACGGCAGCACAGGGCCAACTCTCGTGTACACGCGAAGATCGAGCACAAGTTTTCGGTACTGAAGCGGCAATGGGGCTTCACGAAGGCGCGTTATCGCGGCCTGTCGGAAAATGTGACGCAGCCATTCGAAGCCCTTGCGCTGACGAACGTCGACCGGACATAACCGCGAGGCACAGAGAAATTACGACTGGAATCAGGTAGATACCGGGTTACGTGGCGAAAAAACCCGGAAATGAGCCTGTCAGCCCATTTTTTGTCGCATTTTGATTATTCGGATCAATGCGATCAATTGAAATCTAACTCGCTTTTTCAGCTTGCCCTAACCATGCCTGCGTCAGGACGCCCGCTTCTTGCGCTTGGCCTCATCCGAGCGCAACTGCTGCAGGCGTTCGAAATAGCCAGGCTCGATGCCGGTGACGTATTCGCCGGTAAAGCAGGAGGAGTCGAACGTGATGACCTTGCGCTTGGGGCCGGAAACGGCTTCCTCGAGATCGGCAATATCCTGATAGATCAGCCAGTCGCAGCCCAGTAGTTTCTCGATCTCGGCTTCGCTGCGGCCGTGCGCCACCAGTTCGTCGGCGGAAGGCATGTCGATGCCATACACGTTGGGATGGCGCACGGGCGGCGCGGCAGAGGCCAGGTACACCTTGCGAGCGCCGGCCTCATAGGCCATCTGCACGATCTGCTGCGAAGTGGTGCCGCGGACGATGGAGTCGTCGACCAGCAGCACCACGCGGTCCTTGAATTCCAGCGGGATGGCGTTGAGCTTGCGGCGTACCGATTTCATGCGCTCGCCCTGCCCCGGCATGATGAACGTGCGGCCGACATAGCGGTTCTTGACGAAACCCTCGCGGTATTTGACGCCCAGCACGTTCGCCAATTCCAGCGCGGCGTCTCGCGAGGAATCCGGAATCGGGATCACCGTATCGATGTCGTGATCCGGGCGCAGGCGCAGGATTTTCTCGCCAAGCTTGACGCCCATGCGCATGCGCGCCTTGTGCACATTGATCTCGTCCATCATGGAGTCGGGGCGGGCGAAATACACGAACTCGAAGATGCACGGCGTATGCGGGCCCACCGGCGCATTGACCTCGCTGTGCAGCTCGCCGCGCGCGGTGATCACTACCGTCTCGCCCGGCGCAACGTCGCGCAGGCGCTGGAAGCCGAGGATGTCGAGCGCCACCGATTCCGACGCCACCGCGTATTCGACGCCAGCACTCGACTCGCGCTTGCCCAGGACCAGCGGCCGGATCCCGTTGGGGTCGCGAAACGCCACCAGGCCCAGGCCCAGCACGACGCTGACGATGGCGTAACCGCCCTTGCAGCGCCGGTGCACGCCGGCGACGGCGTTGATCGCGGCCTGCGGTGTCAGCGCGCCCTGCGCCGAAAGCTCATGCGCGAATACGTTCAGCAGCACTTCCGAGTCCGACTCGGTATTGACGTTGCGCATGTCCTGCTCGAACACCTCGCGGCGCAGGGCCTCGGTGTTTATCAGGTTGCCGTTGTGCGCGAGCGCGATGCCATAGGGCGAGTTCACGTAGAACGGCTGGGCTTCGTCGGAGCCGGCTGAGCCGGCCGTGGGATAGCGGCAGTGGCCGATGCCGACGCGGCCGTTGAGCAGCTGCATGTGCGGCGCATCGAACACGTCGCGCACCAGTCCGTTGCCTTTATGCAGGCGGATCTTGTTGCCGTCGGCGGTGGCGATGCCGGCGGCGTCCTGGCCACGATGCTGGAGCACGGTCAGGCCGTCGTAAAGCGCCGCCGCCACATCATTGACGCCGACGATACCGATGATGCCGCACATGGCTTGCTCCGATGACAGTCTTGCCGCTGCGCCAGTGGGCAGCGGGTATTGCCGTGGCGATCAGGGATGGCGAACGACGTTGCCGGTGATCCCCAGCTTCTGCGCCGCCGAATCACGCACCTTTTCGGCGATGGCGCGATCATTTTCCGGGCCCAGTCGGACGCGGAAACGGACGCCACCCGTCACATCAACACGCTGCACGAAAGACACGAAACCGGCAGCGCGCGCTTTGTCACGCAAGGCCAGGGCCTCCTTCTCGTTGGCAAAGGCGGCCAGCTGCACGGCATAACCCGTGGGGCTGGGCGCGGCAGGCTTGGCGGGCGTTGCCGATGCGGGCATCGGCGGCACCGCCGTTGCCGCTGCCGGCTTGGTGCTGGCCCCGGTTGCCTGCACGGACGCCGGCACCGGTTTTGCGGCGGCAGGCGCCGGCTTGGCGGCGACAGCAACGGCATCCAGCGTCACCACCTTGGGCGTGCCACCGGCCACCGCTTCGCTGCGCACGCGAGCGACCTCGGCCGTGGCACGGTCGGCGTAAGGCCCGACCCGCACGCGCATGCTGGGCTTGCCATCAACCATCACTTTGTCCGCCTGCACCGGCAGCTGCTGCGCACGCAGGCGGTCGATCATCGCATTGGCATTTTGCAGGTTGGCAAAACTGCCGATATTGACCGCGTAGTTGCCGCCGGCGTGGGCAGCGGTCGTGTTTGGCGCGGTGGCAGCGTTGGTCAGTGCTGTCGATGCGGCCGTCGCTGCGGTTGTCGTTGACGGAGTAGCACCAGCGGGCGCGTCGAGATCGATTTCGGGCACGAAGTCATCGCCCGCGGCATCGGTCGGCTGCGCGCCTGCAGGCATGCCGAGCACGCCGCCATCCGGAGCATTGGCGTCTGGCACGCTGAGCGGGATTTCCCGCGTCTCGAATTTCTGGCCCGGCGCCGCCGGCATGTCGATCGGGACCTCGGCCGCGTCCGGCTCCTTCACGTCGGGCCCCTGCAGCAGCATGGGCAGGAAGATGACGGCCAGCGCCCCTAGCACGGCGGCACCGATGAGACGCTGTTTGAGCGAGGAATCCATGGTCACACCCGGCCGGGAACAGGCTGCGATTATAGCCTGCCCAAGCCGGACCTAGGACGGGCGCAGCGCCTCGGCCACCGTGTGGAAGGAGCCGAACACCAGCACGCGCTGGCCATGGTTGGCCGCCGCACGGGCAGCCGCGATGGCGTCGGCCAGACTGGCGTGCAGATGCAAGGGGACGCCCGCCAGCACAACCGCCAGTCGTCCGGCCAAGGCCTCGGCGGAAAGGCCGCGCGGGCCGGCGTCGAGGATGGGTCCGAGATGCCAACTTTCAACATAAGGCTTCAGCGGCTCGACCAAGCCGTCGATATCCTTGTCGGCCAGCGCGCTGAATACGGCCAGCGTTGGTTTGGGATGTGCCGCCAGCCAGCTCGCCAGCTGGCGCGCGCCCTGCGGATTGTGCGCCACGTCCAGCACCACGTCGGGATCGCGGGCAATGGTTTGCAGTCGACCCGGTGCGCAGGCTTCGCGCACGCCGGTACGGATGGCGTCATCGCCCAGCTCGATGGCGAGCGCACGCAGTGCGGCAATGGCCGCGGCGGCATTTCCGCGTTGGGCGGGCGCCGCCAGCCGCGGATTGGGCAAGTCGATTTCATAACCGGGCTCGCGCCAGCGCCAGCCGTCGGACAGGCTGTCGATCAGATAATCGGAATGTCCCCGGATGGCGAACGCGCCCAGCGCGTAGGCGCGTCGCAGCACCGATGACGGCGGATCTTTTTCGGCCAGCACGCAGGGCTTGCCGGCACGCAGGATGCCGGCTTTTTCGGCGCCGATGCTTTCGCGATCCGGGCCAAGATACTCCTGATGGTCGAGGTCCACCGTGGTGATGACCGCGACGTCGGGATCGATGATATTGACCGCATCGAGCCGGCCACCGAGGCCGACCTCCAGGATGGCGATATCGAGCGCTGACTGCTCGAACACCAGCAGCGCCGCCAGCGTGCCGAACTCGAAATAGGTGAGCGGGATTGCCGGATTGCCCGGTGCCAGCCGCGCCGCGTCGATGCGCTCGAATGCAGTGATCAGAATGTCGTCGCCCGCATCCACGCCGTCGATGCGGATGCGCTCGTTGTAGCGCAGCAGGTGCGGCGAGGTGAACGCGCCCACGCGCAGGCCCTGCGCCCGCGCAATGGCCTCGATGAAAGCCACCGTCGAGCCCTTGCCGTTGGTACCGGCAACGGTGATGACGTGTTTGCCGGGCTTGCCGATGCCCAGCCGTTGCGCGACCTCACGGACGCGGTCCAGCCCCATCGCGATGCCCTGCGGATGGGTGGTCAGTTGGTAGTCGAGCCAGTCGGCGAGTGTGCGTGTCATCGCCCTATTTTGCCCCGCTCCTGCAGGAGCGGCGCAAGTCGCGACATCAGTGCAAGGCACGATGGTCCGGGCAAGCGAGCCGTTGCCTGCATGGCAAGGCATCGTCCCGGACCTTGGTCGCGGCTTGCGCCGCTCCTAAACGAGGGCAGTCACAAGGCCCGATGCACCGCCTCGCCGAACAGCGCCGTGTGGTGGTTGCAGTCGTTCAGACGCACCACCTCCAGCGTGTCCACGTTCGGGCCTTCCAGCAGGTTGACCGTGGCCGGTGCCTGCCGGAACGCCCACAGCCGTGCCAGCGGCAGGCCGAGGATGCGGCAGAGCAGGATGCGGTTGACGGCGTCGTGGGCGACCACCAGCAGGGTGTCGTCATCGCCCAGTCCTTCGCAGGCGCGGGCAAAGGCCGGCCAGGCGCGATTGGCCACGGCGCGCAGCGATTCACCGCCGGCGCCGGGCATCATCACGGTCTCAGGCGCTTCCTTCCACGCGAGAAGTCGAGATGGGTCACGTTCGCGGATCTCGCTGGCGAGCAGGCCTTCCCACTCGCCGTGGCCGATTTCCTTCAAACCCTCGTCAAATTGCAGCATCGACACACGCGATTCGCCCAGGGCCAGTTCCGCCGTGCGCCGCGCACGCAGCATCGGCGAAGAAACCGCACGGGTGATCTCGACGGTGTGCAGGCGCTCGCCCAGGCTGTGTGCCTGGGCGATGCCGGTTGCCGAGAGTTCAACGTCAATCTGGCCCTGGTAGCGGCCTTCCGCGTTCCAGGGGGTTTCGCCATGCCGGGCCAACAGGATTCGCATCAAATCTGCTCCATGGTCAGGATGCCGGGAATGCCGCGCAGGGCGGCCAGCTGCGCCTCGGGCACGACGCGGTCCACGGTGATCGCCGCGATGGCGCCGCCGTCGCCCTTGGCGCCCAGCGAGAAGTTGACGATGTTGACGCCGGCCGCGCCCAGGTGCGAACCGACCAGGCCGATCACGCCGGGACGGTCCTCGTTGGACATCAGCAGAATGTGCGCGAGCGGATCGAAGTCGAGCTCAACGCCATCCAGGCGCACCACGCGGGCGCCGCGATGCAGGGTGGCCTCGATCTCGCGCACGCCGGATTCACCTTCGACGCGGATGCGCAGCAGGCGGTCGAAACCGTCGCCATCGCCACCCAGCGTTTCCGACACTGCCAGCCCGCGCGCAGCGGCTTCGTGCAGGGCATTGACTGGCGTTACACGTCCCGACGCGCTGCCCAACAAGGCCGCGACCAGCAGGCGCGACAGCGGCCGGGTATCCAGCGCCTCGGTGCGACCGGCATAGGTGATCTGCAGCTTGGTCGGAGCCGGCACCAGACGCGCCGAGAGCTTGCCCAGCGCCGTCATCAGCGGCATCCAAGGGCCAACTTCGCGCGCGGCTTCGGCCGTCAGCGGCGGCAGGTTGACGCAGCCGGCGACTGCCCCTGTTTTCAGGAAATCGATGATCTGGCGCGCCAGGATCGTGCTCACTGCCTGCTGCGCCTCGCTGGTGGATGCGCCCAAGTGCGGCGTCAGGATCAGCTTGGCGTTGTTGCGCAGCGGTGAATCCTTCGGCAGCGGCTCGGTGACGAAGGTGTCGAGCGCGGCACCGGCCAGGTGGCCTTCATCGAGTAATTTCAGCAGCGCCTCCTCATCGATCAGGCCGCCACGCGCGGCGTTGATCAGGTAGCTGCCTTTTTTCATCGCGCGCATTTGCGCCTCACCGATGATGTTGGTGGTCTCTTTCGTGCGCGGAATGTGCAGGGTGATGATGTCAGCCCATGCCAGCAGGTCGTCGAGCGACTTCATCGCCACGCTCATGCGTCCGGCGGCGGCGGCGGGCAGGAAGGGATCAAAAGCGGCCACTTCCATGCCAATGCCGGCGGCCTTGCGCGCCACGGTGGCGCCGATGCGGCCGAGGCCGATCACGCCGAGCTTCTTGCCCTCAAGCTCGAAACCGGTGAGGCCTGCTTTCGGCCATTCGCCGGCCTTCATGCCGGCGTCGGCCTTGGGGATGTGCCGGGCCAGCGCGAACAGCAAAGACACCGCGTGCTCGGCGGCCGCCAGCGTATTGCCGTCGGGCGCATTCATCACCGCGATGCCGCGCGCGGTGGCGGCCTCGACGTCGATGGTGTCGACACCGGCGCCGGCGCGGCCAATCACCTTGAGGTGCGTGGCTTTCGCCAGCGATTCGGCAGTCACCGTGGTGGCCGAACGCACCAACACGGCGTCGACTTCGGCCAGCTTGGCGGCCAGCAACTGCGGGTCTTTGATCGGTTCACCGGTTTCAACCGTGTAACCGGCGTCGCGGAACAGGGTCAAACCGTCGGCGTGAATGCCGTCAAGGGCAAGGATGCGCATGGAAAACTCCAAGGGTGGGATGGGGGAAGTAGCTGGCGCGTCGGAAAATTCACGGACGCGAAGACCCCATGCACGAGGAGCGTGACCCGGCCCTGATCAGGGCAAAGGCCTTGGATTGTTCGGGCAACCGTAACGAAAGCAGCTGTTGCGGCGGCCAGGAGACGGGGCGTCATGCGCATGGGAGTCCTGTACCAACCGCTTCAAGGTAACAGATGCGGCAGGGTTTGGACTAGCCCGTGGTGATTCGCTGAGCCGAATTTCAGGTCGGAACCGCTGCCGTCTCAACATCAGAGGGAAGGCCGCAAGTCGGGCTCAAGCCCAATACTCCCGTTGTCGTGTGTGCTGTGTGCGGACCCGGCCCCGACCGGTGAGCAATCTTGGTGACACTTTTTTCGTCGGCCTGGCGAAGGCGGCTGGCGAAGGCGGCCACCCAGTGACTTGCTGTTGGGAACAGAGCAATGGACGCTGGACCCCGCCTTCGGGAAATGACGGCGCCCAAGCAAGTGTCATGCGGATCAGAACCGACGATTCTGAAGTAGTTGGTGCGCGCAAATATGGCTTCGATCTGCTCCCTCGCATCGAGGCCCTCGTGCTGATCAAAAACGCTACAAATCGCCAGCCGGCGAATCTACGCGTCCCGCGCGGACGATGATGCCAGCACTGCATCAAACGTCTGTTGAAAACCCAGACCCGCGCGAATATTGCGCAGATGCTCGAACGACTGCAAAAATCACACGCCGCAGCCGCATGAACGCACGCTCAGGCTGAACATTGGCCACGCTCTGGAGAGCGTGCAAATTCAGCTGTCGAACAAGGCCGCATCCAGCGCCAGCAGCGATGCCGGACCGCTGCGCATCGCTGCTGCGTGGGTCTGCGTCCTCGGCAGGATGCGGGCGAAATAGAAACGGGCGGTTTCGCGCTTGGCGGTCTTGAAGTCTTCCGGATAGTTGCCTGATTCGGTCGTAGCCACGGCGCGCGCCCACCAGTAGGCGAGAGCGACATAGCCCGAGTAGTACAGGTAATCCACCGATGCGGCACCTACCTCTTCGGCGTTGCCCATGGCCTTGCGGCCCAGTTCAAGCGTCAGGTCGCCCCACTGCTTGGCCGCTTCGGCCAGCGGCAGGATGAACTCGGTCATGCGCGGGTCCTGCGCATGCGCCGCGCAGAACACCTGAACCATGCGCAGGAACTGCTGCAGGCCGGCGCCCTTGAGTTGCAGGGTCTTGCGGCCGAGCAGGTCGAGCGCCTGTATCTGGGTGGTGCCTTCGTAAATGGTGGTGATGCGGGCGTCGCGGGCCAACTGCTCCATGCCCCATTCACGCACATAGCCGTGGCCGCCGAAGCACTGCAGGGCGTGGTAGCTGCACTCGACCGCCCATTCGGTGAGCATGCCCTTGACGATGGGGGTGAGGAAGCCGAGCAGTTCATCGGCCTGCCTGCGCTCATCCGCGTCTGCCGTGCGCTCCAGCACGTCCACCAGGGTTGCGGCATGCAGGGCCAGCAGGCGGCCGCCTTCGGCCAGCGACTTGCAGGTCAGCAGCATGCGCCGGATGTCCGGATGCACGATGATCGGGTCGGCCGGCTTGTCCGGGAATTTCGCGCCCGACAGCGAACGCATCTGCAGGCGGTCGCGTGAATAGGCCAGCGCCCCTTGGTACGCGCGGTCGATCAGGCCCAGGCCCTGCAGGCCGACAGCCAAGCGCGCCGTATTCATCATGGTGAACATGGCGTTGAGGCCGCGGTTGGCCTCGCCAATCAAATAGCCTTGGGCACCATCGAAGTTCATGACGCAAGTGACCGAGCCGTGGATGCCCATCTTGTGTTCGATGGAACCGCAGCGCACCGCATTGCGTTCACCCATCGTGCCATCGCGCGCAACCTTCATCTTAGGCACAATGAAAAGCGAGATGCCCTTGGTCCCGGCCGGCGCATCCGGCAAGCGCGCCAGCACCAGATGGACAATGTTTTCGGTGAAATCGTGCTCGCCGCCAGTGATGAAGATCTTGGTGCCGGTGACCGCAAAGCTGCCGTCGGCCTGCGGCTCGGCGCGGGTCTTGAGCAGGCCGAGATCGGAGCCACAGTGCGGCTCGGTCAGACACATGGTGCCGGTCCAGCGGCCGGCGATGATCGGCTTGAGGAAGGCGTGTTTTTGCCAGTCCTCGCCGTGGTGTTTTAGCGCCTCGGTGGCGCCGTGCGAAAGCAGGGGATAGTTGCCCCAGCTGAGGTTGGCGGCATCGAGCATTTCCTTGACCGCCGCGCCCAGGCTTTCCGGCAGGTCCTGCCCGCCGAAGGCTTCCGGCGCGGTAAGGCCGCTCCAGCCGCTTTCGACGAACTGCGCATAGGCTTCCTTGAAGCCCGGCGGCGTGGTGACGTCGCCGGTGGCCTTGTCAAATACGCAGCCGTGTTCATCGCCGACCGGATTGAGCGGCGACAGCACGGTCTGGGTGAACTTGGCCGCTTCCTCAAGCACGGCATCCATCAAGTCGCGGTCGGCAGCGGCGATGCCGAGCCGGGCATAAAGTTTTTCCGCTTCGATCACGTCGAACAGCGCGAATTTCATGTCGCGCTGCGGGGCCACGTAGGAGTTCATCAGGATTGCCTTGGTTTATTCAGTCACGGATTTATCGCATCACGCCGTCTACGCCGGGTACGGGGTTGAGCGCGCTCTCGAATTCGAAGTCGTAATCGGCCTTGGGCTCGCTGCTGGCGATATTGCCCTTGAGCTGGTAGCGCAGGGCCTTGCGCTCGCGCAATGCGGCATTGAGCAGGGGCAGCGCAGCCTCGTCGATTTCAACGGCATGGCTCACCACCTCGACCGAGCCGGGCCCCACAGTCACCGCCGGGTCGAAGGCGAGCTTGCCAACGGCGGTGCTGCCAAAATGCAGGGACGCGTCGATGCGCGAGAACTGCATCGCCACGGTGCTGAAATTCTGGATACGCAGTTTCAGCGCCAGCTTGCCGTCGGGCGCGACGGCCAGTTCCTGCACGCTGACCTGCGGTGGATAAAGGCGTTTGACCGGTCCGCTGCTGCAGGCGGACAGCAGGGCCAGCACAGCGGTCATGATCAGGGCGACGGACAGTTTGTACATGCGCGGAGCTCCGTGGAATCGACCTGCAGAATATCAGACGGTGGCCTTGGTCGAGTTCAACGGTCGCGGCCAACCCCGGGCAAGAAAAAACCCGCCGTCAGAGGACGGCGGGTTTTTCGGGTCAGGTTTCCGCTAGCGGCCGGAACCCAGGTGGCGTGGCTCAGAACTTCTGCGAGAACCGGATACCGAAGCTGCGCGGCTGGTTGGTGACGGTGTAGACCTGTCCATCCTCGTATCCGGGCACTGGTGCGTGCGGCAAATTGCCGCAGATCGTTTCCGGGCACTGGACGAACTTGGACAGCTCTGCGCGTTCATCGAAGGCATTCTTCAGGTAGAAGTCCATGGCCCAGTTGTTGCGCTTGAAGCCAAAGCTCAAATCCAACGTTGAATATGCATCGAGGTCGCCGAGGATGTCGCGCTCAACCAGGCGAAGGTCGGATGTCCGGTCGCCCTCATGCACCAGTGAGGCCTGCCAGTAGAACTCGTTCTGGCCGATGTCGAAGTTGTAGCGCGCGGTCAGGTTGCCCTTGAAGTCGGCGGTGACCGGCAATCGGGTGCCGGCAGGCGCTTCGGGTGTCGGGCAGTCGCTGACCGGATTGCCGTTGGCATCGGTGAAACCACAGTAATTTTTGGTCAGTTTCGCGTCGTAGATCGCCAAGCCGCCCGACAGCCGCAGGTTGTAGGTGGCGGCCCAGATCAGGTCCATTTCCACCCCGCGGATGCGCGCTTGGTTGGCGTTCTTGATTTCGGTCAGTCCGTTCTGGCCCAGGATGGCAAACTGGAAGTCCTGCCATCCCTCCTGAAACACCGCACCGTTGAACACCAGCCGGTTGTCGGCCCACTTGGTCTTCCAGCCGAATTCCCAGTTGGTCAGAAAATCGGAAGCATAAGGTGGCAGCGTGCCGCGGCGGTTGATGCCGCCGGGACGATAGCCTTCCGACCAGGTGCCGTAGATCATCTTGTTGTCGTCAATCTGATAGGAAATGTTCAGCCGGCCGAGCGAATCACTTTCCCGGGTGACCTTGTCAAGATTGACGCAGGGCGCACCACGGAAGTCGGCCTGATCGAAGCACGCGGCTTCACCGGTTGAACCGCTATAACCGTCACTGAAGCCGAAGAAGCCCTTGAGGCTGTTCTCGGCCCTGAAAAACCGCATGCCGGCGGTGGCGGTGAGCTTGTCGGTGAAATCGAAGGACATTTCTCCGAACAGTGCTGCGTCGTGGTCCCGGCGGACCTGCTGGGTCAACCAGATCGTGTCTTCCCAACCGGTCACGGAGATCGACGAGGCCAAGCCATCGATACGATAGCGTTGCTCGATGTTATGCCGCTGCTGCTGCCAGAACACGCCGGCAACAAAGCGGAATCGCTGGTCGGAGGGCGAGGATATCCGCAGTTCGTGGCTGCGCTTGCTGAAACCGTCCCGGGCCTGGATGTACTGAGACGGATTGATAAGGGCACCATCATCGTCGTAGAAATAGGTGCCGTAACCAAGCAGCGTGTCGTACCAGAAAGCGTAGTCATTGTAATCCGACTCCGAGTCGACATCGCGCTTGAGGTCGGCAAACGCGTAGGTGATATCGAAGTTGCCGATCTTGCCCTGCACGGTCAGTGCCGCCTGGGTCCACTCGTCATCGGCCTTCTCGGGATAGAAGTGGGTGATCTCAAGGTCGCCAACCACCGGGTCGTAGCCCCAGTTGCCGTTTGACTTTTGCCGCTGCGTCATGACGGTGGGGGTGATCGACCAGTTCTCGCCGATGTCGAATTTCAGCGCGGCGCGAACGCCGGTGGTCTCGGCGAAGTTGTAGTCTTTCCTGGCCATGTCAGCGTTGCTGATGGTGCCCTGGTTGACGATCACCGCGCTCGGTCCCGGTGAACCCGGGCTGCGCCCTTCATCGTCCCGCCACGACGGGAAGGTGCGGGTGCCGAGCACGTTGTCGATGTAGCCGGCGTCCTCCTTCGTCCAGCCGACCAAACGGATGGCGGCGGTTTCAGACAGCGGGATGTTGACGAAGGCTTCGGCGACATGGCCGTTGCCGCCCTTATCGATGGAGTTGTACTCCAGCCCATAGCCTGATTCGAAGCCACCCGGATCGGGTTTGTTGGTGATCATGCGCAGCGTGCCCGACTGCGAACTGGCGCCGTACAGCGTGCCCTGCGGGCCGGCGAGGGCCTCGACGCGAGCGATGTCGTACATGTGCAAATCCAGCGTGCCCTGGATGGTGGTGATCGGCTGCTCGTCCAGATAAACGCCAACGCTGGGCAGGGAGGCCGAGTGGTTGCCGTTGCCGCCACTGGCGACGCCGCGCATGTAGACCTGGTTGAAACCGGGGCCGTTGCTCTCGAAGGATACGCTGGGAATGAGCTTCACAATGTCATCGAAGTCGTTGATGTTGAGCTCGTCAAGCTGCTGAGTACCCAGCACCTGGATGCTGATCGGAACTACCTGCAGGTTCTCCACGCGTTTCTGCGCGGTGACGGTGATCACTTCCAGCGTTGGCGCGGTCTCATCCTTGCCGGCTTCTGCAGCAGCCTTCTGCGCATAGGCGCTGGTGCTGATGGCCAGCACGATGGCTGCTGCCAGCGGCAGCTTCGCGATCGCGTTTCGTTTCATGGATATTGCCTTCATTGTTTACTCCCCGGTCAGTGACACAATCATATCCGGGCCACCGGCAACGCCGGCGACCCGGGGTAGCTCTGCAGAATCGGCCCCAGCGCAGCCTTCAGGGGGCCGAGCCACGGTTCAAAATTACGCCAGTGTTCGATGCCGTCGCGATAGATCGGCTGACGCACCTGCTCAGAACTGGCGGTGCGCACCGGACGCTCGTTCTCGAAAAAGCGCAAGCATTGCGGTTCGAACGGCAGGCCGCAATAGTCGAGCAAGCGACGCACTTCGGCCTCGGTGTCCTCAACCATGCGCTCATAGACCACCCGATGGATGCGACCAGGCAGCACGGCATCGTAATGCGCCATCAGTTCGACGTAATCGCAATAGTAGCGACCGATGTCATCCAGTCCGTAGCTGAAGTTCTGGCCGCGGGCGAAATACTGCTTGAAGCCAGAGAAACAGCAGGCCAGAGGATGCCGGCGGGCGTCGATGATCCGGGCCTTGGGCAGCGCCAGATGGATCAGGCCGACGTGGAAGAAATTGTTCGGCATCTTGTCGATGAACATCGGCGCATCGGTCTTGCGATGGACGCGCGTGCGCTCGAGGTATTGCTCGCCAAGTTCGCGCAGGCGTGCGCCATCAAGCGAGGCCAGGACGTGATGATAGGAGTTCGGCTCGCCATCCTCGGCCAGTTGGCGCAACTCTCGGGTCATCGAGATGATTTCCGGCAATTCCATCGTACCTTCGACCCGGGAATGACAGGACAGGATCTGTTCGATCAGGGTCGAGCCCGAACGCGGCAGGCCGACGATGAAGATCGGGTCGGCGGCATCCGTGCCGGAATCCGCGCGCTGCTGGAAGAACTCCCGGGTAAACAGGCCGGTGGAGCGCCGGACGCGGATGCTGGCCTCTTCGGCGCTGTAGGGAACCGACTTGCGGCGCAGCGCATTCCCCTCCAGATAGTGCTGCATGGACGACGGGTAATCTCCGGCATCTTCCAGCGCCTTGGCGATGGCGAAGTCGAACTGGCAACGTTGCTCGGGCGGCAGGTCCTGGCGGTCGAGCTGCTGCCGCATCGCCGCCAGCTCGTTGCCGTCGAAACGGAAGGTCTTGAGGTTGGCCAGGCTCCACCAGGCCTCGCCAAAGCCGGGATCGAGCTCGATGCTGCGCCGGTAGGCCTGGATGGACTGGCGGCTCTGGCCGGCGGTCTTGAGCGCATGGCCGTAGCTGAGCCATATCTTTGCGTGCTGCGGGTATTCTTCGAGGATGCCTGCGTAGATATCGATGGCAGGCTGGTAGTCGCCGATCCGGCATAGCACCACGGCCTTGAGGTTGCGGGAACCGGGGTTGCGCGGATCCGCCGCCAGCAGCGTCTCGATCTCCAGCAGCGCCTCGCGCGGCTTGTTGCTCCGGTGCAGCACCATGGCGTAGTTCTGTCGTGCGGCATCAAAGCCGGGCGCCAGTTTCAGGCATTGTTCCAGCAACGTTTCCGCATCTTCGAGCCGGCCCAGCCGGGCGCTGGCCTCGGCCAGCATGCGCAGGGCGGCAACGTCGCTTGGGGCCTGTTTCAGATGATCCCGGAGCAGTTGCATGGCCCGTGGAATCTGGTTTTCGCACAGGGCCGAGGCAGCGGCCAGCAGCTGGGGATCGCGTATCGAGTGCCGGAGGTGCTGCGCGTACGCGGCATCGGCGCCCGCGCTGTCACCAATGGCAGAAAGATGGTCAGCCAGTGCCCGCCAGGCCTGCGGCAGCTCCGGCTTGAGCGCCACCGCGCGGCGCAGCGCCAGCAAGGCCTGTTCACCACGACCAGCCCGGCCCAGCGCCAGACCCAGCTCCAACTGCACCAGTGCCCACCGTGGCTGGGCCACCGCCAGCGGCTCCAGGATTTCCAGGGCGCGATCATCATCACCGCGCTGTGAGTGCGAACTGGCAAGTATCCGCAATGCCTCAGGATGCCCGCCCACGGACCTGATGATTTCCATTGCCTGCTGCTCGGCAAGTGCCGGCTCTGACGCCAGCAGGCGTGAGGCGTGCGCAAGCGCGGTCTCCAGCGTGCCGGTGGGTTCCTGGGCGACGCTCACGGCTGACACGCATGGCGTGAAAATGTCTTGATCGGCAAGGCCATCGTTGCCCAGCATCCCCAACGATTGAATGCCCCGGACGCGGGAGCGATCGCGGCGCAGCCCCTGCGCCAAAGCAGGTCAACGACACCAGATGGGGCTGCGAATGTCAATTGTTAGGCCATCTGCATTCTGGGCCAAAAATAGCGTGCGGGAACGCCGCGGACCGCAGGATCGTCGGAAACTCCTTGCAAAAACGCGTAGCCCATGGAGGGGAAAGCCGGGAAGACTGACACCCGCCCAAACCACATTCCCGACTCGCGAGGTGCACACGGCCCGCATGTGGGCGCGTCTCCGCTGACAAACGACGGATTCTTGAGCCAGTGCAGAGGCATTGCCGCGCCTGCGGCTCTATCCTGCCAACTCCCATGCACATCAGTCAGTCTCTTCACCAGCCCGAAGCAAGCCGTCACCCGCCCCGAAACGGCTAGAATGTCGCCGCAAGCTCATTTTCAGGAACACCCCGTGCGCCCAACCGTCCTGCGTCTGCTGC
>Ga0163144_10001162_pt1 | contig 62199 bp, 40 predicted proteins | sample OliLak19BULKMAT1_FD_123175 | JGI IMG/M metagenome (GOLD analysis project Ga0163144, IMG submission 123175) | Freshwater microbial mat bacterial communities from Lake Vanda, McMurdo Dry Valleys, Antarctica - Oligotrophic Lake LV.19.BULKMAT1 | ecosystem: Environmental > Aquatic > Freshwater >...
AGTGTGAGTCGAGAGACCGAGTGTGAGTCGAGAGACCGAGTGTGAGTCGAGAGACCAAGTGTGAGTCGAGCCACCAGCCTCGACCCCGTTGCAGCAAAATGCCCCACGCTCAGGCATCCGCTTCGATCTCACCCTCAACGCGGTCGGCGCGCAACGATGCGAACACGCGCGCCAGGCACAAGTCCCATGCGCATCAACCTATCGAGCGAACGGAACGCGACTCGCAAAAAGCGTTTGCGCAATGTCGGCCGCGGATCCTTGAACAGTTCGGCCGGCAGCGGCACAGAGTTCTCCGTCTTCACGATCTCGAACCCAGCCTCGCGCACGAGACGAGTCAGCGTGGCACGATCGAACTCGAGAATGTGATAGGGCGCACCCGCGTCATCACCTTCGAACTTCAAGAGCGCGAGCACATGACGACCGAGCAAGCGCCTCGGCAACAGTGCTCTCATGCTCTGAAACCCGCGAAACCAAGCTGAATTCACGTACGCCGGCACGATGACGATCAAGTGACCGCCCGGGCGCAGGATGTCCTTCAAGCGCGCCAAGACTTCATCCGGACGCAGCGTGTGCTCGAGCACGTTGTCGGCGAGTGCCATGTCGAAGGTCGCGCTCGCGTACGGCGCCGTGTCCAGCAATCCGCGGTGGATGTCGAGCCCGAACTCGTGCACGGAATAGCGTGCCGCTGGTTCGGAAAGTTCGACACCTTTCACTCTCCATCCGCGACGTCGACCCGCCTCGAGGAAAAATCCGCCCGCGCTTCCGAGCTCGAATAGGTCGCCAGCTTTCGTGTTCGTCTCCCGCTCGTACTCGGCGATCGTCGTCTCGTACTGCGCGATCAGCTCGCCCTTGCGCGTGAAGTAGTTCTCGGTCTCTACACCCAAGTTGTAGCCGTGCGTGTAGTACTCGGGATCGTCGTACAAGGCACCCAACGTCGCACTCGTCGGACGCGGGTTCACGTATACGAGACTGCACTTCGAACAGCGCACGAGATCGAAGCGCACATCGCCAATGCGATACATCGCTGTACGGTAGGGACGCGGCGCATCAGCTCTACAGACGGCGCATACGACATGTTCGGTCGTGACCTCGATCTTGCGCGACGACGGAGAGTGCGCACTTGCAGCTGAATCGAGATCCATTCCAACGAAGCGTATCACGGTCGAGACTAGCTTCACGGATCAGGGACGCTTGATATTCGGCGCTGACTCGGCAACTCTTTCCGATTGTCACCCTGCACACCCCGATTCGAGTCGCATCTCCATGAAACTCCGCTCCCTGTTCCTCCTCTCACTCGTCCCCGCTCTCGCTCTTTTGCTCGCCGCTGCTCGGCCGGAGGACAAGCAGGCCGTCGATCCGAACGGTGCGTACAAAGTCGACGTCGTGCATTCGTCGATCCTCTTCAAGTGCAAGCACGCTGACACGAGCTGGGCCTTCGGGCGTTTCGACGATTTCGGCGGCACGCTGACTTTCGACAGCGCGAAGCCCGAGAACAGCAAGATCGAGATCACGATCCAAGCGAAGAGCGTGAACACGAACAGCAAGGACCGCGACCAACATCTTCAAAGCCCCGACTTCTTCGACGTGAAGCAGTTCCCCACCGCAACATTCAAGAGCAAGTCGGTCGCGAAGAAGGGTGACAAGATGTTCGCCGTCACGGGCGACCTCATGTTTCACGGCGTCACGAAGAGTGTCTCGATCGACATGGAGCACACGGGCAGCAACGAACACCCCATGATGGGCAAGATCATCGGCTTCTACGGCACGCTCACGCTGAAGCGGAGCGACTACGGCATCTCGTACGGACAAGACGTGCTCGGTGACGAAGTGACGTTGATGCTGTCCATCGAATCCGCGGTGAAGTGACGCGTGAACGGCCCGACTGCACTGATCTACGGCGTCCTGATTCCCGCGGCCGTGGCGGGAATCGTGCTGATGCTCTGCGGTCGCGGCAGCGGTGAAGTCCGCCCGGCGCGAGCGTTCATCGGGGCGCTCGCGTTCGGCGTGGGCTGGCTCATCGCGTATCGATTCATCGTCGGGATGCCGGACTTGCCCGGCAGCACGGTGCAGATCGCGCCTCATGCGTGGCTCGCCTGGTTCGTGCTCGCTGCAATCGCGTTGGCGCCGCTGCGCGACATCGAGTCGCTGAGACGCTGGTCGAATCCGTTCTACGCGATCTTGTTTTCGATCATCTCGTTCCGCTTTCCGCTCGCGAACGTGCTCGAGAACGACGTCAGCGGCATCGCCATCCGCTTCGGCCTCACGCTTGTGATGTACATGGCGTGGAATGCGAGCGACTCACTCGCGACTCGCGTTCGCGGTCCAGCACTTCCGGCAGCGTGGATGATCTCAGGCGTGGGCGTCGCGCTGTGCAGCCTCTTCGCGCACGTCGCCTTGTTCGCTCAACTCGCAGGTGCATTGACTGCAGCACTCGGAGCCGCGGCCGTCGTCGGCCTGATCGATCGCGGCACGCGCTTCGCCGACGGCGCGATCGCGATCATGTGGCTCGTCTTCGCGGGAGCGCTCATCAACGCCGGCATCTACGACCTGTCGCGCGTCTCGATCGCGCTGCTCGTCGTCGCGATGCTGGCCCCATGGGTCGTCACACGGAAATCCTTCGCGGGCCGGCCCTTGGTCGCGGCCGGGGTCGCAATGCTCGCCGCAGCGCTTCCCACCGCGATCGCCGTGTGGATCGCGTACGAGCCGACTCCGTACTGACCACGCGCGATGATCGCGTCACTTCTGCCAAGTCAGGTGCCACACCAGCGGCTCGGTGCCGGCGCGTGAACCTTGGATCGGCACGACGAGCGTTGCAGTCGAGCCTTCGATCGATGCTTTGGTGCCGCGCACTTTGCCCGTCACGCCGTTGCCGACCGCGGGCGCGGGCAACTCGACGACGATCTTCATGTTCGAGCCCACGTCTTTCGACTTGCCCGAGGGATCGAGCGCGCCCGCTGCGTCGAGTCGCGCGCGTTCGTCGAACGGCACGAACGTGTCGGGCCACTGCGAGTCGGCACCTTGCGGCAGCACGATCTTGACGAAGCGGAAGCCGCCGTCGCCTTCACCCGCCGAAAACGTGATGTCCGCAACCGAAGCTCCGGTGAGTGCGCTGAAGCGTCCAGTCGCTGCCGACAATTCGATGCGTCGATCGAACGTGACACCCTTCGACGCGACTTCGACGCGCGCTGGCTCGGTCGGGAGCACCATGCCGCTCACGGTAAACGTGCCCGATCCGTCGTCTTTCAAGCGCACTTGGATCGAGACCGCGTCGTTTTCGTCGCAGCCGGTGAGCACGAGCGGGAGAGAGAGGATCAGGGCCTTGAATCGAGTCTTCATCATGGGGTTTCCGGGCGGCGGTTGGACGGTCGGGCGTGCCGCATGCGACTCTAGGAATTCGGCGACCTCCGTCAAAGCGTCGATTTGTGATGGATTCCGCGAAGGATTCGCCGACTCGAAGAAACGGTGAGGGCGTGAGCACCACGATCCCGAGCAACGAAACTGCGGTGCCCGGCTTAGACCCCGCCTTACGCGCGCGCCTCGCGTCCGGCGATCGCATCGCCGTCGACGCGCTCTTGACCGCGCATTTGGAACCGCTCTACGCGTTCGTCCACTACCGCGTCGGGCGGGATCGCTCGCTCGTCGAAGACATCGTGCAGGAGACGTTTCTGGTCGCCGTGCGCGACATCGCACGCTTCCAAGGCGAGTCGAGTCTCCACGCTTGGCTGTGCGGCATCGCGCGCAACACGATTCGAGCGACGAAGCGCAAGCAGGCGCCGCAAGCGCTCGAAGACGTGCTGCTCGATGCGGCCGCGGACATCGACGCGATCCTCGCCGACGTCGCGCGCGAGGAATTGCCGGATGCCGTATTGGAGCGCGAAGAAACGCGGGATCTCGTCGGTGCGACGCTCAGCTCGTTGCCCGAGGAATACCAGCGCGCCCTGAAAGCGAAGTACGTCGACGGTCTCTCGACGGCGGCGATCGCGGCGCGCGAGAAGAAGAGCGCGAAGGCGACCGAGTCGACGCTGACGCGTGCGCGCGTGGCCTTCGCACGTGTCTTCGAACTGCTCGCGAAGAAGCGCGGAGGTGTCGCGTGAGCGCGCACGACGAGGACGTCCTTGAGCGCAATCTGCAGCGCCTGTTCACGCGCGCTCATCGTCCCATCGCGCCGTCGGCGGAGTTTCGTGATCGTCTCGCGCGGCGGTTGGAGCGGCGCACTTCGCTCGGGAAGGTCTCCGCTGCTCCGCGCACCAGGCCCGTGGAAGAACACCGCGGATTCCCCTGGCGCATCGTTGCCTCTGCTGCGGTACTCCTGATCCTCGCGTGCGGGTTCCTCGGCTACAAAGCGCTGTCCGGCGGCGAACGCGATCCGGGCGTGATTGTCGCACGCGGTGGGGTCGCGATCCTGCACAGCGATTCGCGCTTCTGGCAGGACGTCGATCCACGACTGGTCCGCAATGGGCTCGATGTCGAGACGGGCGCGTTCGACCTGATCACGCCGAGCAGCGTGGGAATCACGGTCCTGTTCGGACACTTCGGTAGCGTCGTCGTCGGTCCGTCGAGTCATGCGGCGATCATCGGAAACGCAGCGAGCCCTCCGTCCGTGTCTCTAGTGTTCGGATCGGCGCGCCTCGAGAACACCGCTGGCGAACCGGCGTGGGGATTGGACTGCCCTGTCGCCAACGTGATCGTCGAACGCGGCGAAATTCGCGCGCGTCTCGCGGTCTGCACGGTGGGCGCAGCGAACGAAGCGTGCCTGATCGTCACGCTCGAGCGCGGCGCAGCTCGAGCCGGAGCGCTGGGGCTGGACATGCACTCACTGCACCTCGGAGTGGAGACGTCGATCTCGGCCACGCGCGTGCTGTCCGCGTTGGTCGTGGACGAGACCACGGCGAGCGCTGCGTCCAGGACGGCGGCTCTGATTCCGGGTGCGAGCACGGATGACGACCCGGATCCCGCTCTGGTTCGCGACGGATTCGCGACCCTCGCCGGCACGATCGAGAGTACGGGTGGTGCAACGACGATCGGTCGCTACAGCGTGACGATTCTGCGCGACGAGCGCCTGCCTGCCGTCGCGACGCCGAAGCGTTACGAGTTCGACGGAGCCGAACGCTTCTCGATCCATCCGGTGAAGCCCGGGCGCTACGACGTCTACATCGAGCGCGCCGGTGCGGTGCCGTGGATCGCGCGTGGAATCGAGCTCGCACCTGACATCACTCACGAATTGAAAGTGACATCCTCGAGTGGTGTGAGCCTCACAGGCCGCATCGTCGACGCGCGCGACGGAACGCCGATCGAGAACGCGCTCGTGATCGTCGAGGACCTCATCCCCGCGCAAGTGATCTTGTTCGATGCGGACGAGCGCCATTGGTCGGCCAGTGCGCGCACGAACGCGAGCGGCGCATTCCGGCTCGATTCCCTTCCCGCGGGCGCTCACGTCTTGCGCGCGACAGCTCCGGGCTGCGCCGCTGCGTGGACTGCACACACGATCTCTCTGGACATGCTTCCGATCGAAATGCGCCTCGGCAGACCCGGCTCGATCGCGGGTCTCGTGGCACGCGAGGACGGCTCGCCCTGGCGCGGTGCGATCGTCATCGCGTCGTTCATGCGCACCGATGGTGGGCTCGATCGCTTCAGCTACGGTGCCGGAATCGCCGGCGCGGATGGTCGCTACACGATCTCCGATCTGCCCGCGGGCGAGTACGTGATGTTGAACGCGCTCGACACGGCGGCCGGACGCGAAACGATGGCGTCCAAAGTCGCGCGCGTCGTCGCTGGCGCGATCACGACGGTGAACTTGCCCGACGCGATCGACGGGCCGAGCTTCGCCGGTCGCGTCTTGTCGGCCGCCGGCGATCCGCTCGCAGGCCTCGACGTCACGCTGCAACCACGCGGAGTGAACGACGATTCGAGTTGGCGCGCACAGCGATCCGCTGCGGACGGATCTTTCCTCTTCGTCGGATTGCCCGCCGCCGAGTACGACGTGTATGTCGGTGAAAACTTGGGGCTCCGCTTCGTCGCGGTCGAATCGATCACGGTGACGGCGAGCGGGCGCCTGACGCACGACGTGCGACTGGGCTCGGGTGCCGTCCGCGGTCGAGCGACGTCGGGCGACGAGAGCATCACGCAGGCGTTCGTCCTGCTCGAACGCATGGAGCGCGACACCTTCGTGTTCGCAGGCCGCGCGCGCACCACGGACGACGGCTCCTTCGCGTTCGAGCGTCTGCATCCGGCGACGTACCGAGCGACGGTTTTCCCTGATCAGAAAGGGCTCGCACCGATGCGTAGTTCCGACCTGTGGGTCGCCGGCAGCGACGCGGTCGCCGAGTGCGAGCTGCGTGTCGAACGCGGAGCGTCCCTCGTCGTTCGCGTGCGCGGAGAACGCGACGAGCCGCTCGCGGGCGTCGAACTCACCTTCGTCGACGGATCCGGGCACGCGTTGAGCTTCGCGGCCACGGACCGCACCGGCCGCGACGGGCGTTACGTCGTCGACGGCATTCCGGCCGGCATCTGGACCATCTGCGCCCGCGTCAACGGCGAGCGCTTCGAAGAACGCATCGAATTGAACGTCGGCGACGATCGCGAAGTCGTCCTTCGACCACACTGATCTCCTCCACGAAAGTCGCATCGCACATGAAACCCTTCACCATCCTGTTCCTCTCCATCGTCGCCGCCGCCGGTACGGCGTTCCTCCTGTTCGCGCTGATGGCGCCCAAACCGTCACACGCGGAAACGACGAGTGCGATCGACGCGCGCGCGAACGAAACACTCGCGAGCACGGTCGACGGACTCGCGAAGAACCAGCAGGCGCTCGCGCAACAGATCGAGGAGTTGCGTCGTGAGCTCGCTCTGGACAACAGTTCGGCGCGCGTGCCCACGGGCGACATCGAAGCCGCGATCGCACGCGCTCTCGCGAAAGTGAACACCGAGCTCACGCCGAAAAATGCCGAAGCACCGCTGCAAAAGGCCGCGAAGTTCGACGTCAAGACCGCGTTCGCACAGTTGTCCGATCCCTCGGCCGACTTCGGCGATTTCGTGAAGGTCTTCGGGACGATCACCGACGACGCCGAGATGAGTGAGCTCGTCAAGCTGTTCGAGGAACGCGCCAAGAACTCGCCGAACGACGCCAAGGCGCAAGTGCAGCTCGGTCAGGCGTACTTACAGAAGCTCTTCAAGACTTCGAACCCGATGGAGCAAGGCAGCTTGGCGACGCTGGCCGACAAGTCCTTCGATCGCGCGCTCGCCATCGACGACCACGATTGGTCGGCGCGCTTCAACAAAGCCACGAGTCTGTCGCACTGGCCCGCACAGGCGGGCAAGCAGCACGAGACCATCAATCACCTCGAAGTGTTGGTCCAACAACAGGAAGCGTCGGCCATGCAGCCCTACCACGCTCAGTCGCACATCTTGCTCGGCAACATGTATTCGCAGATCGGCGAGAAAGCGAAGGCGATGGCCGCGTGGCAGAAGGGCCTCGCGCTCTTTCCCGACGACGCCACGTTGAAGAAGCAAATCGCCGCGGCGCAAGCGCATTGATCCCAGGTTTCGATTCTCTGCCGAATCGAGATTGACGCACGCGCCGACGTGTGTTGCCCTGCGCTGGATGAGCGCCAGGGAGAGCACGAATGCAGCGGACCGCGTGCGACAAGCCTGCGGTCCGCTGGCACTCGAGGCCTTGCTGCGCGCCGACGTGATCGCCGATCGCGAAGCTGTGCGCGCCGATCCACGCTTGCTCGCGTCCCCGCTCGTCGTGCTCCTGCCGTCGAAGAGCCTGCGCCTGCATCTCGCGCGCAAGTTGGTCGAGTGGACGGGCGGAGCGTGCGTCGGTGTCGAAGTGTTGACGCTCGCGGGTGCGGCGCGCAGCGTGCTCTTCGCGGCCGGGCTCGATGTACCGCGCGGCAGACTCTTGTTGCGCACGATCGTCGCCGAGGTCCTGCATCACGAGCCCGAACTCGCACGCGAAATCGAGTCGTTCGACGACGCCGTGACGCCGCTGGTGGCGACCTTGCGCGATCTCTTCGACGCCGGTTTCGAACCCGATCACGCCGACGCTTGTCGTGAATCCTTGGAGGATGTGCGCGGTTCGAATTCGGTGCGCGAGCGCGATCGAACCTGTGCGATCTTGCGCCTCGCCGTGCACGTCTTCGAGCATGCAACGAGCGCGGGTATCGCAGTCGGTAATGCACTTCCGCGGCAGGCAGCCGAGGCCCTGAAGGCTAGTCCGCAGTGCTGGAGCAGCCGCGCGACGTGGATCCACGGATTCAGCGACGCGACGGGATCCGCGCTGGACTTCTTCGAAGAATTGGCGCGCAGATCGACGACACGGATCTACCACGACTCGCTCGCGAGCGAGACGTTCGGCGCAGCGTTGCGCGCGCGGCTTTCCATTCCTGCGCGTGCCGTACCTGTGCCCGCGCCCGCAGGCTCGATCACGCTCGCTCGCGCCGGCGGAATCGATGTGGAAGTGCGAGCGGCCTGCGACCGTGTGCGCGCGGCAATCGATGCAGGCAGTGTCCCGGAATCGATCGCGATCGTCGCACGCGATCTCGCTCCTTACACGTCGGCGCTGCGCCGACACCTGGTACGCCTCGCGATCCCGTTCTCGACCGTCGGTGCAGCTGGAGCGGACGGTCCTCTGGAGAGACGCCTCCGCGGTCTCGCTGAACTTCTCGTGCGTCGTCGCGAGTGCCCGCTCGAGCACTGGCTCTCGGCGCGAGATCTCGCGTCGACGCAGACCACGCTGGGCGTGCATTTGGAACTGGCCGGCGTGCGTGCCTTGGGAACGCAGCGGCTCGAAGCCTTCGCCGCTCTCGATCTGGCCCAACGCCTCGGTGGCGCGCAATCGTTGCGCTTGCCGATCCGCGTCGTCACGGAACAGGACGAATCTTCCGAAGTAGCGGCGACCGCGGAATCCGTCGGCGAAACGGAACACGAATGGCGCTCGGAATCACGGCGCGTCGGAATCGAAGTGCTCGCCCGACACGTCGCGTGCGGCAGGTCCACCGTCGCTCGTTTCGCAAGTGAGGCGACGAGAGCTTCAGCCGCGAGTCACGCACACGAACTCACGGCCTTCGTCGAATCCGTGCTCGGCTGGAGTGCCGAAACGCTCGGTCGCGACTCCTTCGGTGCCACGCTCGCCGCCATCGTCGCGGATGCCCCAGATGACTTGCGACTCACGGCCCTCGCGTTCGACGAACTCGTCGCATCCGAACTCGTCGGTCGCATCGCGCCGAAACTCGGCGGCGCCGGTGGCGGAGTGATCGTCCTCGACGTCACCGAAGCGCGCGGCCGGACCTTCGAGGAAGTGCACGTCTTGGGTCTGGTGCGCGGTCGCTTTCCGCGCGTCGCGCGCGAAGATCCGCTGCTCGGAGACTCGCTGCGCGCACGCATCGCCGGCGTGCTACCGGACCTGAGCGTGAAATCGGTCGGCCGCGACGAAGAGCGCGCGTTGTTCGACGGTCTCGTTCGAGCAGCTCGTCGAGTGCACCTGTCGTGGCCGACGCTCGACGACTCGGACAAGACTCTATTGCCCTCGATGCTCTTGGAGCGCGTCACCGGTCCGGCCGCGATCGAAGCGGCGCCCCTCGTGGGTGATTCGATGCGCGCAGATCACCCAGCACTGCGCACCGCGAGCGAGCACGCACTCGCCGGGGGATTGTATGGCGGTCACGCAGCCTTCGCGGCCCTCGCCGGCGTCTTGATGTCGGAGGCCCGCGCTTCCAACGGTCTCCCGGTCGATCACGGCGAACTCGCGTCCGCACGAGTGCGCGTGCTCTCCGAATTCGAACCGGAGTTCGGTGACGCAAAGCGTCTGGGCCCGTACTTCGGTTTCGTCGGTGAGGCACGCGCGAAAGACGACTTGCGCCACATGCCGCTCTACGTGACACGAATGGAAACGCTGGCCAAGTGCGGGTGGCAGGCGTTTTTGCGTCACGTTTTGAGGCTCGAACCGCCTCTCGATCCCGCCGCCGACTTGCCCGACGTCGACGCGCGACTCCTCGGTGAAGTCGTTCATGCCGTCCTCGAAACCGTGCACGGCGATCCGGCGAAACGCAGCGTGTGGCCGGCCTCTTCCGAACTCGACCTGCTCACGCAGCGTTGCGCACGACGGGCGCTGGGCGAGCGCGGCATCCTGCTCGACGGGTTCGACACTCTCGTTGCCGTGCGCGCTCGTCCGATGCTCGACGTCGCGCGCACGATCGATACCGGAGATCGCATCGAAGTCACACTCGCAACCGAGGTGAAGGGCTCGCTCGCGATTCCGCCTGGCCTGCGTGGTGCGCGCGAACTGTTGTTCCGCGCCGACCGATCCGATCGCGTCGACGGCGGTGTGCGCTTCACCGATTACAAGACCGGTGCGCCGATCCCAGGCGGACGCAAGGACACGACGCGACATACGCACCACCTGAGCGGAATCGCCAACGGAACGCGACTCCAAGCGATCGTGTACGCACTCTCGTCGGGTCAAAGCGGCGCAGGACGCTACGTGTTCTTGAAGGAGAACGTGGACGAGGATTCGCGAGTCTTCCAAGTTCGAGGTTCGGACGAAACGGCCCGCCTTGTTTTCGAGCGCGCGCTCGCGACGCTCCTCGCAGCCAACGACGGCGGCGCCTTCTTGCCGCGACTGCTCGACGCGAAAGCGCAGAACAACAACGATGCGTGCGCGAGTTGCGAGGTCAAGGTCGCGTGCTTGCGCGGAGACAGCACGGCCAACCGTCGGCTGGCGCTGTTCGTGCACGGCGACGGCGCGCACGACGACGCGCCTCTGAGAATCGCACGCGCGCAGTGGCACCTCGTCGACGCCAAAGCTCCGGAGCCGCCGGCGAAGGAAGCCGCCCTCGACACTCCGAAGCGCAAGAACAAGGGGCCTTTGGAATGAGCGCCGGGAACTTCGACGCGCTGCGGGAGGCCGACACGCGCGCACGCGCGATCGTACGCACGGAATTCGACGGCGCGATCGTCCTCGAAGCCGGCGCCGGCACCGGCAAGACGACCACGCTGGTCGCGCGCATCACGGCCTGGCTCGTCGATCGCGGTTTCGACGAATCCATGCGCGCACTCGGTGCTGGTGCTGCTCGTGCCGCGATCGCCTCGCGCGCGCTCGACGGCGTTCTGGCGATCACGTTCACCGAAGCAGCTGCGGCGGACATGGACAAGAAGATCCGCGCCGCACTCGCCACCGTGGAGAACGGCTCTCTTCCACAGGGCATGCAGGGCCACGTGTACGCACACGGCGACGCGGAGATTCGGCTGCGCGCCGCGGACTTGCGCCGCGCGCTCGAGCGTCCGCTGGCGCGCACGATCCACGCTTTCTGCAAGGCCGTGTTGTCCGATTTCGCGCTCGATGCCGGATTGCATCCGAGTTTCGAAGTCGACGTCGACGGACGACGGGTACGGGCCATTGCACGCGACGAGATCGTCCGTGATCTGCGCGAGACGCTCACTCTGGACACCGGGCTGGATTGGCACGTGTTGGCTGCTCGCGGAATCGGACCGGCGGATGTCGAGAACGCGCTGGTCGAGCTCACACTCGCGGGCACGCGAGCGCAGGACCTCGCGCACGACTCGTTCCCGCCGGATGTCGTGCGCACGATCGACCTCGAGCTCGTGGCCGCGATCACGTCGTTCGTGCGCGAGTGCGCGCTGCCCCTCGCTCAGCATTCGAGCGGTGCCTCGAAGTTCTTGACGGTGTGCGACGAAGCCTCGGTTCTCGCGGCGGAAATCGCGACTCCCGCCCGGAACGCCGTGGAACTTGCCGCGCACACCCGCTTCGCACGCAAGACGATCTCGGAGTACACGCGCACGAGTCTCGCTGCTTGGGCGAACGGGGAGGCGCCCAAGTCGGTCGCGAAGAAAGATCCTGATTTCGCGGCGCTTCTCGTCGTCCACAGTCGGGTGCTCGAGCGGCTTCTAGTGCGCTATGTGCGTCTCGATTCCGAACTCCACGGTGCGGCTCGACGCTTGTTCGCACGCTTGCTCGACCGCACGCGCGCGGGGGCGAGGAGGCGCGGGGTCGAGACTTTCGGTGATCTCTTGCGCGACGCTCGCGATTTGATCGTCGACGACAGCGCAGTTCGCTCACGGTTGCGCGCGGGCCTGACGCAAGTGCTCGTCGACGAGTTCCAGGACACCGATCCCATTCAATGCGACATCGTCGACGCGTTGGCGTTGCGCGATGCGAGCGGTACAGCTCCGGGGCTGTTGATAGTCGGGGACCCGAAGCAGTCGATCTACGGATTTCGCAACGCGGACCTGCGCGCCTACGAGGACTTCGTCGCGAAAGTCGTGCGCGCAGACGGGCGGACATTGCGGTTGTCGCTGAATTTCCGCTCGCAGCAAGCACTTCTGGATCGGGTCACCGAAGTCATGACGCGCGTCATGCACGAAGAAGCGGGCGTCCAGCCGCGCTTCGAACCGCTGGTCGCCGAGCGCGTCGACCAGAGCTCGGTGCTCGAGCACTGGGATTCGAAAGCGGTACGCGACGGCAAATCGACGACCGCGATGGATGCGCGCGTGGAGGCCGAATTCTTGGCCCGCGAACTTGCGGCAGCGAACGCTCGCGGGACTGCGTGGCACGAGATGGGCGTCTTGATGCGCAAGCGCACGTCACTCGAAACCATCCTCGAGGCTCTGCGGGCGCGCTCGATCCCCTTCGACGTGATCGGCGATCGCAGCTACTACAAACGTCGTGAAGTCGTCGACGCTGCGGCACTCGTCACTTGTGTCGTGGATCCGAGCGACCTGCTCGCGCTCGTCGCTTACCTGCGATCGAGCACGGTCGGCGTACCGGACGCGCTGTGGATCCCCCTTTCGCTTCCGGGCCCCGAAGGTTCCTTCTTCGACCTCGCCGGCGCGTTGGACGCGCGCGATCCCGCCTCGATCGAACGGGTGCGCGCCGTCGTGAATCGTGCTCTCGCGCGCATGCCCGCGGACGTCCCCGGCCTGGAGCGGATCGTCGGCTTCGAGCGCGCGTTGCACCACGCGCTCGATTCGATCGCACTCTTGCGCCAGAGCTTCGCTACGGAACCGAGCGACATCTGGCTAGAACGCTTGCGGTCGTTGACCTCGGCCGAAGCGACCGCGGCGGCGCGTTATCAAGGACGCTATCGCGTCGCGAACCTGCAGCGCTTCTTCGGTGAAGTGGAGCGCGAGCTCGTCCAGAACGGTGGAGATGCGACGGCTCTCTTGCGGACTTTGCGCGGTGCGGTGACCGAATCGCTCGACGCAGCCGAGGCCAAACCTCGCGGCGTCGAGCGCAGCGCCGTGCAGATCCAGACCATGCACCAGTCGAAGGGTCTCGACTACGAGCACGTCTATCTCGTGGGTCTACACCAGAGGGCCGGAGCGGGCTCGTTCGGGCGGAAGACCACGCGCGTCGACGAAGACGCGCAGTTGCTGTTCGACGCACCGAACTTGGCTTGGTTCGAGGCCGAGGAGCGTGACGCGAAACGGGAGGCCGCCGAGATGGTGCGCCTCTTGTACGTCGCGATGACGCGCGCGAAGAACAAGCTCGTGCTGTCGGGCTCGCTGCCGACGTCGACGGACCCAGAAGCCGCCACGCACGAACACATGCTGGGTTCGATCTCGCGCTCGATCAGCGACGCCGTCTCGAAACTGCGCGAGGCCGCGGGCAGCGACGACTTCGTGTGCGGCGGTGTTCGCTACCGCTTGGCAAGTGGCACGATCGAGGCTCAGAAGATCGAGCCCGCACGCGTCGATTCGGTAGCGCTCGCGTCGCGAGCGGCGCATGATTCAGAGCGTCTGCGAGTGCTCACGGCGTCGGCCGAGATGCGCAATCGGCGGGCGTTGGTCGCGCCGATGAGCGCGCTGCGCCTGCGCGACGAAGAGTGGAATGATCACGTCGCGAAGTCCGCCCGCACGCCTCCCGGCGCTGCCTCCATCGCTGGAACGGCGGTACACGCGGCGTTCGAGAGTTGGCGGATCGAGAGCGACTTCACGGCCGAAATGCAGCGCTTGTCGCTCACCGTCGGAAACTTCACCGAACGAGCGGCGCACGCGGCCGGAGTCGACGAACCAGCGGTGTGTGGCCAAGCACGTGAACGCGCGCAGGTAGTCGTGCGGGCGTTCCTCGCGGGCCCACTGTGCGCCCGCCTCGAAGCGATCGCTCCGCACGTCGTCGCACGCGAACTCGCGCTGCTCGCGACGACTGCGGAGATCGACGGCTTCGCGAGCACGGCCTCCGGCGCCATCGACCTCGTCTATCGTGACGCCGCGAGCGGCGAACTGGCGATCGTCGATTTCAAGACGGACGCCGTCTCGAACGCAATGGAAGCGCGAGCGGCTGCTCTGAAGCACCGTGAGCAAATGGATGCCTACCGCACGGCGTTGATGCGCGCACTGGCCCTGCCGAAACTTCCGCGCGCCGAGCTGTGGTTCCTCGCCGCGGGTGAGATCGTCGTCGTCGACTGATCTGCGCGCGACCGAGTCGCTACGAGCTTGCACGGTGCGCGCTCGACCGCGATGCTCACGGCCCCCATGAGCGACGCTGTCCGCATCGAATCGAACTCTGCGAATTTCTGGCGCCGCACGCGCACGGTCGCGTTCTGGTCCGTCATCGTCGGTGTCGCGCTCGAACTGTTGATCCTCGGCATCGTCGCGATCGAGAAAGACCTGCCCGAATCAGCGCGCGCCATCGCGCAAGTCGCGAGCAAAGTGTCGTGGTCGGGCGTCGTGTGCTTCGGCATTTCCTGCGGGCTTGCCGCATCGAACTCGCGCGCCGCAGTCATGGGCTTCCTCGGCGCCGTGTCGGGACCCGTCGGTTTCGCGATCGCGCGCTCTGTCCACAAAGGCACACTGCAAGCGATCTCGAACGCGCGGGCCGTGGCGTCGCCCGAATTGTTGTCGCCCTACTTGCTCGCCGGCATCAAAGCGCTCGAGTACGGCCTGTTCGGCATCTGGCTCGGGCGTCTCACGCAACGAGACGGAGCGCGCATCGGGAGCTACGTCCGTGCCGGAGCGACGATCGGCATCGTGTTCGCCGTCGTCATCGTGTCGCTCTTCAAGAATGCGAAACCCGACATGTCGACGATCGAACTCGGCGCGAAAGGCGTCAACGAGTTGGTGTTCCCGCTCGGTTGCGCCTTCGTCTTGTTCGTGACGAAGCGCACGAGCGCGGTGGTGCGTCCGACGTGAACGCCATCGCTTCGTTGTGGCCGCCTCCGCGCGAGCGGACCACCGGCGAGCGTGTGTTTCATCGTCCCCCGCACCTCGATTGGCGCGGTCCCACCGGCGCTGCCTTCGATCGACTGCGCGAACGGTTGGCTGTGCGCGGCATCGAATGCGGAGCAGAGCCTGGATTCCGCGTCGAAACGCGCGTGGACAAGGGACTTTCCACGTCGCCCGAAGGCTACGAGATCGACATCACCGAGGGCGGCGCACGCGTGTGTCTCGCGAGTGAGCAGGCGCTGTTTCCGGCGTGCGCGACACTCGCGCAGTGGTTCGCCGGATGCGAACGCACGCAGCGCGGACTCGCGTTTCAGCCGACGCGGATCTTCGACGCGCCGACATTCGCCGCGCGCGGCGTCATGCTCGACGTCTCGCGCACGCGGGTGCCGACGATGGCGACCTTGTTCGCGCTCGTCGAACGACTCTCGTCCTTCAAGATCAATCAGTTGCAGATCTACACCGAGCACACGTTCGCATACGTCGGTCACGAAGACGTGTGGCGCGACGCGTCGCCGTTCACTCCTGACGAAGTACGCGATCTCGATCGCTACTGCACAGCACGCGGGGTCGAGCTCGTGCCGAACCAACAGAGCTTCGGCCACCTGCACCGCTGGCTGAAGCACGAGCGCTACCGCGAGCTCGCCGAGGTGCCGGAGGGAGTCGACCACGCGTTCAGCATCGAGCGCGAGCCGTACTCGCTCGATCTCTCGAATCCGCGCGCCCTGGCGTTGCTCGACGATCTCTACGACCAGCTTTTGCCCTGTTTTTCCAGCCGAATCATCAACGTCGGACTCGACGAGACGTTCGATCTCGGCTTGGGTCGCGCACGGGAGAGATGCGCTGAGCACGGCGTCGAGCGCGTCTACCTCTCTTACTTGCAAGCGGTGCACGCGAAGATCGCCGCGCGTGGCCGGCGCATGCAATTCTGGGGCGACATCATCGTCAAACGTCCCGAGCTCGTTCCGCTCTTGCCGAAGGACGCGATCGCACTCGAATGGGGCTACGACGCGGGACATCCGTTCGCCGAACACGCGCAGTTGTTCCAGGCCAGCGGACTCGAATTCTACGTCTGCCCGGGGACGTCGAGTTGGCAGAGCATCGCCGGCCGAAGCGCGAACATGCGCGCCAATCTCGTCGAGGCCGCACGACACGGACGCGCGAATGGCGCGAGCGGTTACTTGATCACGGAATGGGGCGACCGCGGTTACTTGCAGCCGCGCGTCGTGTCCGAGGTCGGGCTCGCGCTCGGCGCTGGATGCGCTTGGAACGCGGACCTGCAACTCGACGACGACGCGGAGGTCGCGCGCACGCTCGACGAACACGTTTTCGAGGACGATGGGGGCGCGATCGGCGAGCTATGCCTCGCACTCGGCCGCGCGGGCGAGCTGACCGGAGCTTCGAGCACCAACGGTTCGCCGCTCTTCTTCTTGTTGGCGTTCGCGCGCGAACCACTGCCGCATCCGCGCGTGGTCGGTCTCACCGACGAGGGCTTGGAGAGAGCGCGCGCATTCCTCGCCGACCTGCGACCGCGCATCGAGCGCGTCCGCTCGCGCCGGCCGGATGCGAGCACGCTCACCTCCGAGCTGCGTTTCGCCTGCGATCTCTCGATGTTCGCGTGCGATTTTGGACGCGCGCGTCTGTCGACAGCGACCGGTTCGGCGGTGAGCGCGATCTCGCGCAGCGTGCGTGCGGGTCTCGCAACTCGTTTGACGGATTTGATCGCCGAGCACCGGCGTTTGTGGAGCTTGCGGGATCGACCCGGCGGACTCGACGAGAGTGCGGCCTGGTTGGAGCGGATCGAGATTCTGCTCGCCGGCTGATCGCCAGAGCGAGCGCCAAGGCTCGTCGGAGCAAAGTGCCAGGGCTCGTCGGAGCAAAGTGCCAGGGCTCGTCGGAGCAAAGTGCCAGAGCTCGTCGGAGCAAAGTGCCAGTGCTCGTCGGAGCAAAGTCCCAGGGCTCGCCGGAGCGAGCGCCAAGGCTCGTCAGAGCAAGTGCCAGTGCTCGTCGGAGCAAAGTGCCAGTGCTCGCCGGAGCGAGCGCCAAGGCTCGTCGGAGCAAGTGCCAGAGCTCGTCGGAGCGAGTGCCAGTGCTGGTCGGAGCAAAGTGCCCGTGCTCGCGTGTGTCGCCGCGGCGAAACTCGCGCACGCGCGCGATGTCGATGGATCGCGAGCGCGCACTGCGCCACAATCCTCAGCTCGCATGGCCGCCATCGAGAAACCGGGAGACGCCGTCGCGCGCGTTCGCGTCGCCGTCAAGACGTACGCGGCCAGACACGCTCCGGTCCACGCACTGCGGGGTGTTTCACTCACGATCGAACCGGGAGAAATGGTCGCTCTCGTGGGGCCGTCCGGGTGCGGCAAGTCGACGCTCTTGAACTTGCTCGCTGGCGTGGACCGCGCCGATTCGGGCCAGGTCGTCGTTTGCGGAATCGACCTCGCCGGCACGCGCGATGAGCGCGCACTCGTCGAACTGCGTCGCACCTGCATCGGCATCGTGTTCCAGAGCTTCCACCTCGTGCCGCATTTGCGCGTCGAAGAAAACGTCGCGCTGCCGCTCGCACTCGCCGGAAAGAAAGACCGCGCGCGAGTGGACATGCTGCTCGAGCGCGTCGGATTGAGCGCACGTCGGTCGCACTATCCAGCCGAACTGTCCGGCGGCGAGCAACAGCGCACAGCTGTCGCGCGCGCGCTCGTGCATCGGCCGCGACTCGTGCTCGCCGACGAACCCACGGGAAATCTCGATTCGCAGTCCGGCGCGCAAGTGCTCGCACTCTTGGACGAAGCGCGGAGCGAAGTCGGCGCGGCGCTGCTCCTCGTCACACACGATGCCGCTGTCGCGCGACTCGCGGACCGCACGCTACACATGGCGGACGGCCTCTTCTTGCGAGAGAGCCGGTGATCCAGAGCGCTCTCTTCACGCGACCGGTTGCGAAGCATCCGGTGCGTTTCCTCGCCACCGTGCTCGGCATCGCGGCCGGCGTCGCATCCGTCGTCTCCACGCTGGGCGCAAGTAGTGCTGCATTGTCGTCCCTGCGCGAGGGCGTCGGATTGCTGTCCGGCCGCGCGGCGCTCGAGGTCACGGCCGCGGGCGGTGTGCCCGAATCGGAATTGACGCGCCTCGCTCCCCTCGCGCTCGACGCTCTCTTGCTCCCGGTCGTCGAAGATGTCGCGAAGTGCACGACGCTCTCCGACACAGTACGCGTCTTCGGCGTCGACCTCTTGACCGACCCGCGTTTCGCTGCGGACAGCGCGACGATCGCCACGGCGCCGCCGATCGAGGAACTGCTTTCGACGCCGAGCGCGATCGTCTCCGATGAATTCGCACGCGATGCGCGGGTCGGCGTCGGTGATTCGATCCACCTCACGATCATGGCGAAGCCGATCTCACTGCGCGTCGCCGCGATTTTTCCGGCCGGGCCATCGGCCGTCTTGGGTCGTCTGGTCGTCGTGGACGTTTCAGTGGCGCAACGTTTCTTCGGCCGTGACGGAAACCTGTCGCGCATCGAACTCGTGCCGCGCGGATCCGTCAGCAGCACGGCTCTCTCCGAACGCGCGCGCGAACTCGTGTCGCGCGGCATGCAGGTCGGGCGGCCGACGGACCGCGCGGAAGAATCCGAGACGCTCGTGCGCTCGCTCGAATTCAACCTCGCGACGATGTCGGGCATCTCGCTCTTGGTCGGAGGAGTGCTCGTCGCGACGACTCTCGCGACCTCGGTCGTGCAACGCCGGCGCACGATCGCGCTCCTTTACGCACTGGGTGCATCGCGCGGGCAAGTCGTGCGCGTCATCTTCGCAGAGGCCTTGTTTCTAGGCGTTTTCGGCGGAATCCTCGGTGTCGCTCTCGGCTACGTGAGCTCGCGTTTCATGGTCGACGGCATGCGTGCCACTTTGTCGACGCTCGTGTCCACGACGGCGCCGACGGCGATTTCATTCGATGAGACGCACGCCTGGCTAGGCATCGCGTTGGGCGTCGTCGTGTCCCTCGCTGCTGCCGTCTTGCCGGTGCTGGAAGGTGCGCGCACGCCGCCGATCCAAGCCTTGCGTGGGGAGACGCCGCGCTTTCTCTCTGCGCGTGCGCTCGCACTCGCCCTCTCGATTGCGACTCTGCTCGCACTCGTCGCATACGTGCTCTTCTTGCAACCGGCGTGGTACGGGTTGCCGATCGCTGCACTCGCGGGCGCGCTCGTTCTGCTCGCGGCGTTGCTCGCCCTCTACGGTCCGCTCGTCGACGGACTGGGCCGGTTCGCAGGCGTGCGCTTTTCGGTGCCGGCCGTCGTGCGCCTCGCGTGTGCCGGGTTGTCCGCTGGACGTCGACGCGCCGCATGGGCTGCGGGCGCGGTCGGTGTCGCCGTCGCGCTTTCGATCGCGATCGCGACGATGGTCGGATCCTTTCGCGGCACCGTCGTCGATTGGGTCGAGAGGAGCATTCATCCCGACCTCGCCGTCCGAGGCGTGCGCGGCAAGACGGGTGTACCGGTCGGCGGCGTCGATCGCGAAGTCGCCGCGATCGTGAGCGCGACACCCGGCGTCGTCGACACGTATCCGTACTTCGTTTCTTCGGCGCGCTTCGGGGACGAGCGCATCGGCTTCGGCGGTGTGAGCTTCGAGGCCGTCCGGAAGCGCGGTTGGTCGGCCATGCTCGACGGCAGTGATTCGAGCGTCGCCATCGAGCGCGCGTGGAAGTCCGGCGGCGTGCTCGTGAGCGAAGCCGGTGCGCATCGTTTCGGGTGGAAAGTCGGCGACCAAATCGCGATCGACGTGCGCGGGCAGCAGTTCGAGCGCGCGATCGAAGGCGTCTACATGGACCACTCCGAGAGCCGCGGCTTCGTGCTCGCCGATGCCGGAGATTTCGAGCGCCTCGTGCCCGATGCGGACCCGCTGTTCGTCGAGTTGAATTGCCGAACACCGGCCGACATCGAGCCGGTACGCTCGGCTTTGCGCGCCGCCTTCGCCGGCCGATTCGAGGTCGAAATCAACGACATGCCGACGATGCGCGCTTCCATCTTGTCCGTTTTCGATCGCACGTTCGAGATCACGCGCGCACTGCAGATCGTCTCGGCGATCGTGGCGATCATCGCCGTCCTGAGCGTGCTTTTCGCACTCGTGTCCGAACGCCGCGCCGACATCGCTCTCCTGTCCGCCATCGGCATGAGCTCGCTGGAAGTGCACGCGTTGGTCGCAGTGCAAGCCGGACTGCTCGGAGTCTTGGGAGCGGGATTCGGTTCGGCGTGCGGCCTCGTGATCGGTTACGTGCTCGTGACAGTGGTCAACTTGCAATCGTTCGGTTGGACGATCGCGTTCGACGCACCCTGGATCGCGATCGCGTCACTCGTCGGATTCGTCGCCGCAGCGTGCACGTTGGCGGGAACGCTTCCGGCGCGAGCCGCGGCACAGAGATCCATGCGCGACGCACTGCGAGAGGACGGATGAAAACGATTTTCGCTTCGATCGCCCTGATCGGTGCTTTCGCCACCGCGCCGGAGGACGCACGCTGGCGCAAGATCACGGCGCCGATCGAACTCGCGTTCCCGCGCGATCACGGATCCCACGAGGATTGTCGCACCGAATGGTGGTACGCGACCGGCATCGTCGCCGACGTCGACGACGGCGCGCGCTTCGGTTGGCAATTGACGATCTTCCGCCGCGGCCTTCAGTTCGGACCGCCGGCCTTTGGCGATCCGGCACTCGCGCCGCGGCAGGTGTTCGCCGGCCACCTGGCCGTGGTCGATTTGACTACGGGCACACTCGTCACTGCCGAACGCGTGCGGCGCGCGTTTCAGGGGCTCGCGTATGCGTCGACGAGCAGGCTCGACGTCGTACTCGAGGGCTGGACGTTCGCGCTCGACGCCGACGACACGTTGCGGGTTCGCGCGCTCGATCGCACGAATGACCTGTCGCTCGACTTGGTCCTCGCCCCGGAGAAAGCACTCGTTTTGCAAGGAAACGGCGGTGTTTCGACGAAGGGTCCGGAGTACGGAAACAGCTCCGGTTACGTGTCGTGGACGCGCATGCGCACCTCCGGCACGATCGAACGCAGCGGCGTGAAGCGTCGCGTCGAAGGCGAGTCGTGGTTCGATCACGAATGGGGTTCGTCGCAGCTCGCGGCGGACGTCGTCGGGTGGGATTGGTTCGGCCTGCGACTCGACGATGGACGTGAGCTCATGATCTACCGTCTGCGCCGAACGGACGGCGGCGTCCTCGAAGCTTCGTCGGGCACGCTCGTCGGCGTCGACGGATCGGCGCAGCACATTCGCAGCGCGGACTTCGCGCTCGTCGACACGAACACGTGGAAGAGCTCACGCTCGGGAGCGCAGTACCCCGCGCGCTTCAGTCTGAAGGTGCCGACGCTCGGAATCGACGTCGTGATCGAGACGGAAATACCCGACTGCGAGATCGACGCGCGCGCTTCGACCGGGACCATCTACTGGGAAGGTCCCGTGAAAGTGCGCGGTTCTGTCGGCGGCTCGGGGTACGGCGAGTTGACCGGGTACGCTGCGCCGATGACGGGAAAGCTCTGAGCATGAGTGTGGCGCTCGTTCCGCTCGTGACGGCGCGGCTCCCCGGTACCGGCGGGGTCGTGAAGCGCGACTCCGCCGATTTCGTCGTCACCGAGATTCCGTTGTACGAGCCGAGTGGCCTCGGCGAACACGTGTACGTGCGTCATCGTCGCGCGAATCGCACGACGCGCGAAGTCGTCGCCGAGTTGGCGCGCGCGTTCCGGGTCGACGAACGCGACATCGGTTACGCTGGATTGAAGGATCGGCGCGCGATCGCGACACAGACCTTTTCGCTGCCCCTGCGCGAGCCGGATTTGTCCATCGTGGCCGAACGCCTCGCGAGCGAGGTCTGCGGCGAGACGCTCGAAGTGAAGCGACACGCGAACAAGCTCAAGCGCGGCCATTCGCTGGGGAATCGCTTCGAAATCAGACTCCACGACACTGACTCCCAGTCCCTGCCGCGCGCGCTCGCCATCGCCTCGGAACTGGGCGTGCGCGGACTGCCGAATGCATTCGGTCCGCAGCGCTACGGCGACGACGGCCGCAACGCCGAACACGGCCGCGCGCTGATCGAGCGCCCGCGCGGCGGTTGGTTGGCGCGTCTGCACATGTCGGCTTGGCAATCGTCACTATTCGACTCCTGGCTTGCGTTACGCATGGAGCGCGGCCTGTTCGAGAGCGTGGTCGCAGGCGACGTCGCGAAGAAGTTCGCGAACGGCGCCCTCTTCGACGTGGTCGACGAAGGAGCAGAGAATGCGCGCGTCGCGAGCCTCGAGATAACGCACACCGGGCCGATGTTCGGCAGCGAGATGCGGGCGGCCACGGGTGTCGCGGGCGAACTCGAGGACACAGTGTTCGCCGCGTCCGGCGTGCGACTCGAACAGTTGCGGAAAGCGCAACTCCAGGGCACGCGTCGCGCGGGACGCATTTTCGTCGACGACATCGCGATCGACTCGATCGAGAACGGACTGCTCGTATCCTTCCGTTTGCCGAAGGGCAGCTACGCGACGACGGTGCTGCGCGAATTCACGAAGAACGAGTGCGCGCTCGCCGACGAGGAGGATTGAGCAGCGTGCGCGTCGCGCTCACTTCGTCGGTCGAACGGCGGGCGCGCGCACGTCGAACGTGAGCGAACTCCACGCGCTCTGCCAATCCGAGCCGGAGTCCTTGGGCGCCGCGACCATCCAGCACACGCGCAGCATCTGTACCCCGTCGGCTGCGAGCTTGAACGTGGTGCGTCCCTCGTCATTCGTACGCAGGCGCACGTCGCTTTCGGTGTTCGAGCGCGGCATGCAGCCGACGAGAGCACCCCCGAGCGGTTGGTCGCGGAAGAAAACGCGCACCGGCAGCTCGTCTCCGATCTTCAGAGTGTGCGGATCTTTTTCGGGCACGATTTCGAGCGTCAACCCGAGACGTCGATCCCAACCGATGGTGCTGGGCTCCGTCTTGTCGCTCGGCGACGCGAGCACGAACGATTTGACCGAGCGCGCGTAGATTTCGAGGCCTTTCTTGGCGCTTTCGCCGCGTTCTTGGCGAGCGGTGATCACGTGTTGGAGACCCTCGGCTTCGAGGTAGTGTTCGAACTTCGCGGGCTCGAGTTCGATCGGAATCGTGTTGCTCTCGTACCCGATCACGAACAGTCCGGCGGACTTCGGCCGCCACAGACCCGCAGGTGCGCGCTTGTCGATACCGACGATCGGCTCGATCTTTCCCGCTGCGTCGGTCGCGTCGAAGCGCACGATGCGCAGCGGATTGCGCTCGACGGCCTCGCCGATCCACTTTTCGCCGACGCGCAAATCGATGTCTACCCGCTCGCCGACCACGGGCCGGTGCTTCGAAGCCTCGATCCAGAAATCGTGTGCGGCTGCACTCGAGGCCGTCAGAACAAATACGGCCGCCAGTGCGGTGATTCGAAGTGTGAGCATGTTTCGTGTTCGATGAGGAGAGAGAGAGAGAGCCCCGACCGCGAACGTGCGGTCCACGATCGAGGCTCTCGCCAAAGACTATTGGAAGAGCGCGTCGAACTGGTTCGGATCTTCCGAGATCTCGAAGTCGAGCGCGTCGATCGAAACCGGATCGGCGTCGTCGACAGGTGTCGTCGCGAGGTTCTGGACGAAACCTTGGAAATTCGTCGTGTCGTCGTCGTCACCACCACTGCTGCAAGCAGAAACGAAGGTGATCGAGGCGAGCGCGAGGCCGATGAGAAGGAAGCGTGTGTTCATGTGGCACTCTCTTTCAGTTCGGCGAGCCGGGTAGCGGCGTCTTCAAGTACGGAAACGTCGCGTCGAAGAAGGTCTGATCGACGAACGCACCGTCCGTGAAGGGAAGCTGACCCGACGGAGCTTCTCCGGTCGTGAGCAGCACGCCCATCACGACGCGCAGCGCAGAATCGACGACGTCGTCACCAGGCCGACGACCGTTGGGGAAACCCGCCAGGTCTCCGCCCAACACACCCAGGCGGTTCTGCAAGAGAGCCGCCGTCGGCATCGTGTTCGTGTTTAGACGCAACATCTCCGAGCCGACTACACCGATGGGTTGATTCACGGCGGTGATCCCCGTCAAGAAGACCGACACGAGGTCCGTGCGCGGGAACAGATTCGGGGCTTGTACGCCCGCTCCTCCGAAGAGGATCTCGAGCAGTGCCGGCAGCGTCGGGTGGGTGACGTAATCCGCGAACCTGGTCGCGTCGTCCTTCGGCTCGCTCGCGTTGAAACGATCCTTGTCCTTGATGCCGATGACGAGTTCGTTCACGAGCGGCATGCCTAGACGCGAGACCTGAACGAAAGCGCCGCCCTCGACGGTGACTTTGTTCTCGACGGCGGAGCGGGGTGCGGGATTGAGCACGCGCGCTTGACGCATCGAAGCCGTCGTCCACCCGCCGATGACGCTGTCTGCGCCCGCGAGGAATCCGATCGGAACTTCGAGGATGAGCGAGGTCACGTTTGCATCGCTGAGGTCGTCGGTCTGCGCCGCGGGATCGCCCAACGGAACGAAGTTGACGAGGTCGAACACTTCGCCGAGGTTGACGACGAAGGGATCCTTGCGCTGACCGACGAAGACGCGGCCGATCGTGTCGTCGGGCAGGCGGATGTCGCGCACGAATCCGGCGGCATACGTCGCGTAGTCTGCGATCGTCTTGTTGCCGATGTTGTCGACCGGCTTGCGGAATGCAGAGACAGCCGTGAGCGCGTCGGTGACCGTGTTGACCATGCCCGTGCGGCGATCTCCGAAGACGACCTTGACCGAGTAGCTCTCGAGCACATTCAAGTTCGAAGCGTCCGACGACGAGATTGCACCCTTTTGGACAATGGGGATCGAATTCAGCTTCTGATTGCCGAGCGGACCGATGGGCAATTGGAAGTCTTGCAACGCGTTGGTGAAGCGAAACTGGAACGTGATGTCTTCGATCGCGTCACCGTCGTTGTCGATATGGATCTCGTACAGCGCGTCGGGATCCATCGCGAAGTAGTTGGGTCCGCCGTAAGGAGCTTGCAGCGGGATGTAGTTCGCGATCAGCGTGACGAACCCCTCACGCCCGGACTCGAAGCTCCGGAACATGTAGAAGTCGGTCGCGTCGATCTTCGGATTCTTGGTGATGAAGGGCGCTTCGCGGTGGCTGGACGCAACCGCGCTCGGGATCGCCAGGAAAGGCGCGGCTGCGAGGGCCAGGAGGAGCATGGGCTTGTGATTCATGTGATTTGCGGCCGAAAAAGGCTCGGTTGAGAGATGGATGTCGTCCTCGTGACGAGGGCGCAGCAGCGCTCTGAGTACGAATTCAGTGCCGTTGTCGGACTCACTGAAAATCGCGGCACTCGAGCACTTCTCGAATCGACTATTTTTCTGGATGATCTCGCATCCGCGCGCAGCCCAACGCCCGTACCCGACACATGGAGACGCAATCTGCAACCGGACGCGGCGACGCATCCGGATCGCCCGAGGACTCGCTCGCTCCGCAGGTGGCTCGGATCGCACAGGGCGACGAGCAAGCGTTGAGGAGCTTGTACGACGCACTCGGTCCGCGTGTCTTCGGTCTGTCTTTTCAGATCCTGCGCGATCCCTCGAGCGCTGAAGAAGCAGTCGTGGACGTCTTCGCACAAGTGTGGCGCCAGGCGTCGCGATACGAGCCATTGAAGGGCACCGTCACGACGTGGGTGTGCACTTTGGCGCGAACGCGGGCGATCGACTTGCGGCGTCAACGCGCACGTCACTCCACGCGTGAGACTTCGATCGACGTGCCGCATTTCGATATGTTCGATGATCCGGGCGAGTCGCCGTTCGGCGTCGCTGCCCGAGGAGATCGCGCAGAACACGTGCAGAGAGCGCTCTCGACTCTGCCCGCCGAGCAACGACGCGCCGTCGAGGCCGCTTTTTTCGGAGGACTCAGTCACAGCGAGATCGCCGCGGCATTCGGCCAGCCGCTCGGGACGGTCAAAACCAGGATCAGATCCGCACTGGTCGCGCTACGCACGCAGCTCGCGACGGTCGAAGGCGAGGTGGCATGATGGAACCGCACGATTTTTTGGACGACGACCTGAAGAGCGACGCCGCGTTGTTCGTTCTCGACGCATTCAAAGTCGAGGAAGCGCGCGCGTATCGCCTTCACCTCGCGCAGTGCCGCACGTGCCGAAGCGAAGTCGAATCGCTCGCTCGCACGGCGCGCGACTTGGCGCTCGTCGCCCCCGAACGTACTCCGCCGAAAGATCTGTGGCAGCGCGTGTTGGCGCGCGTGCGCAAGTCGGATCTGCGGGCGAACCCGGATTCGGATGCAGACTCGGCAGAGCCAGCTCTGCGACCCGAGTCGGTGGTCGAGTCCTCCACCGATCGCTCGCACGCCGGCCGTTCCGCGACGCAGATCTGGAAGCACTGGTCACCGAACGCGGAAGGGAAGACGCCGGATTTCACCTTCCTCGCGGCAAGCGAGGGTGGTTTCGAGCCGACCGACGTACCCGGCATCGAGGCGAAGAAACTCTTCGTCGACCGCGAGAACGACCGCGTCACGATGCTCGTGCGCATGCAGCCTGGAACGGCGTACCCGCGGCACGTGCACGCCGATTTCGAAGAGTGTTACGTGCTCTCGGGCGATCTGTCCGTCGGTGCGCAGCGCATGAACGCGGGCGACTACCAGCGCGCCGAGACCGGCAGTCTGCACGCGGTGCAGTCGACCGAGCACGGTTGCATGCTGTTGCTCGTCTCTTCGCTGCACGACGAGCTGATCTGATCGATTCGGCTCGCTGACGAGATCGACGGCGATTCGATGGCGGACTCGACGATTGGCTCGTCGGCGGGCGCGTCCTGGAGCTCGAGAAGCTCGAGGAGGGATGCGTAGAGGGACTGACCGGCACGGATGCGCCGTCGAGCAGGTCCGCTCTGCGAGCACTTCGCGCTCGAGCGACACGCGCATTCTTCGGGGTACGAATTCTGCTCGTCTAGCCTTACTCTGCCCGGCGTGAACCACACCGACACCGGCGAAACTCGACCGAAACGTGGACGGCGACTGGCTGTACGCGCTGCGCTCCTCGTCGTACTCGTCCTCGTCGGAGCGTGGTTCGCGCGTGCGCGGATCGTGTCCGAGGTGCTCCGGCGCACAGCGAGTTCGGCCGGGATCGCCGTCGACTGGCGCGATCTCGCGATCGATGGACTCGAGAGTGTGCGCATCTCGAACTTGACCGTGCGCCGCGACGCCGACCTGAATGTCGAGGCCGACCTGGCGCTCGTCGAATTCTCACTGCTGCGAATACTGCGCGGAGATCTGGGCGGATTGAAACGCGTGCGCGTCGATCGCCTGCGCGGCTTCGCAGGTCCCTTCGAACGCGCCGGGCCGGGGAGCGGCAAAGCAACATCGTTCACGCTGCCGAGCGCCTTGCCGCGCGTCGAGCTGACCTCGCCCGATTTCGAGGTGCGCCTCGCGCAGGGCCGCCGCGTCGCGCTGTCCGACCTCGCGCTCGTGTTCGACGGCGCGCACGCGACGATCGATGCGCGCACGCTCGCATGGGTGGACTCGGAGAGCAGTGTCGCGTTTCCGCTCACCGTGCGCGGTTCGTATCGCGGTTCCCATTTCGAGATCGAGCACGCGGCGTGGGATCCACGCATCGTGTTCGAGAACGCGCGCGTCGACGTGGGCGAGGCGGAGTCGATACTGCTGCGCTTCGAAGGCGGCATGCGGGCCTTCGGCGGCACCGCGGAGTTGCGCGGTCGGGTCGACGTGGACGTGCTCCACTGCACTGCCGTCGTGAAGTCGCTCGATGCAGGTGCTGCGCTGCGCTCGTACGTGCCGTCGCTCGCCGCCGATGCCGAAGGCGTCGTCGATTTCATCCTCGATGCGAGTGTGCCGCTCACCGACGTGAAGCGCGCCGAATGGAACGTGCGCGTCGCGGCGCACGATGCACGCTTTCACCGCTCCGTCGACGAGGTGTCCTTTCGCGCGCGCACGATCCCGAACGGAATCGAAGTGAGCGAAGGTCTCGTCGTGCACGGGGAGAATGCGATCCGCTTCAGCGCTCGCGGCGCGTCGCTCACGAGCGATCCGTGCACATGGATCGAGGCCGCCGAACTCCACGTGGACGCCATCATCGGCGACGTGCACGCGCTCCTCATGCGCGACGTCGGTCTCGCGTTGCAGAGCGAGGCGCGCTGGAACGCAACTCCTGTGGCGGTGACGGCCACGCTCGTCGGAGGCCGAGTCGCCGGGCACGTGCGCTCGCCATCCACCGACGTCGCCGCGATCGTGAGCGCCTTCGCCGGAACCTCTCCGCTCACGGCGCACGTCGACGTTGACGCCGACGTGCAGCTGGATGTGCGGGCTCCCGCATTCGTCTCCGCCGCCGGAGTGATCGTCGCCGCAGGTGTGAACTTCGCGGGCCGCACGGTCGAGACGCTGGTCGCGCACGTCGACTTCGGCCCGCACACCCTCGAGATCCGCGATCTCTCGGCGACCGCATCGGGATCGAATCGTGTCGACGCCGCATTCGCGCGCGTACCTCGCGCGGCGCTCGGTCGATGCGCGCTCGATCACCTCGCCGAATGGATCGTGATCGACCTCGTCGCTGAACTCGACGACGTGCCGGCGCTCCTCCGGCTCGATGGCGAAGAAAACTTGTTCCAGCGCTGGAACGCACACCGCCTCGCCTTCGCAGGCGATCTCGCGTCGGCTGAAGTGCACCTGACGCGCGGCGAACTCGTCACCGCTGCGGGATCGGCCGAGATTGCGCGCGCGCGCATCCCGCTCGGTTCCAACATCGCGGCGATCCTGAGCGATCCGGGCCTCGACGTGGAACTTTCCCTGCGCTTCGAAGACGTCGCGGCTGCAGTCGCCGTTCTCGCTCCCGACGCGTTTGCAGTCGACGAGATGCCGCGCGGCGCGGTGACCGGCCGCGCGCGCGTCCGCGGAAATGCGATCCGGCCCAGCGTCGCGCTCGATCTCACCGCGCGCGATCTCACCGTGCAGAACGTGCTCTTCGACAGCGCCACCGTGCGAGCCGAACTCGACGAGAGTGAACTCTCCATCGCGGCCGCGGCAGCGCACGGCACGGTCGGTACGCTCACTTTGTCCGGCGGATACGTGTTCGACGAACAACGCGTCGTCGATGCGCATCTGCATGCGGATCTGGTCGACGTCTCGCGGTTGTCCCCAGAGCGTTTGCCGAGCGGCGCGGTGAAGGCCGACATCACCGCGAACGGCCTGCTCGACGCACTCGTCGGCACGATCGCGCTCGAGGCCCGAGACGTAGTGTGGCGGGATTTTCGAGTCGATCTCTTCGAGATCCATGCGCGTTCGACGGCGGGCGCGTGGACCGTGGATCGCGCGCACGTGGTCGGTCAGGGGGTCGAGGCCGAACTCAGCGGTCGCGTCTCCTCGCTCGCGCCGGACGCTCTCTTGCGCACCATCGTCGTCGAAACGCTGACGCTCGCTACCGGTGACATGAGCGCCGCGATCACGGCACCCGCGACGCTGCAGCAAGACGGAGAGCGATGGTCGCTGGACGGACTCCGCTTGGAAGGCGTCGGCGGCAACGCGCAGCTGTCGTTCGAAAACTCCGACGGGGCGTCCAAGTTCGATCTAGCGCTCTCCGCTCCCCTGCCGCGCGCGGCTTTGACACTCGCCGGCATCGCAGCGGAAGAAGCCCAGGTCGAAGCGACCGTCCACGCCGTTTTGCGCGGACGCGAACTGGACTGCGACACGGAGGGCCGGATCACGACGACCGCCGGTCCGGACGAGCCCGAGACGCGCGCTGTGTGGCGCGCGTCTCTGCACGAGCGCCGCGCGCGAATCGACCAAGTCACCCTCGATCGCGGCAGCGGCGCGAGCGCCATCCACGCCAAGGTCACGGGCGAGTTCCCGCTGGATCCCTTCGGCGACGAACTCCTTGCGGACGGTCCGCTCGCGCTCCATTTCGAACTTGCGGCAGCAGACGTCGCGCTCCTGCCCTTCGTGCGTCGTGAGTACGGCGCGAGCGGAACCGTACGCGTGGCCTCCGATCTCGCCGGGACGTGGGCCGGACTCACGGGTTCGATCGATGCCCAAGTCTTGGACGCCAGCGCGAGCGGACTGCGCTGGATCCAGGATCTCGGACGCGTGAGCGGTTCGATGCGACTCGCATTGGCCGACGTCGTGCGCTTGGACTCCCTGGATTTCGTCGTCGACGACGTCGTCGAAATCCGTGCTGCAGGCTCGATCGAAACACCTCTCGATCTGACGCGGATCGCGCGCGGCGATTTCGAACGCGTCGCCTCTGCGCCGATCGATCTCGCGCTCATCGTCGACGCGGCCGATCTCGCTCCGCTCGCGAAGCGCATGCCGACGTTGCGTCGCACGCGCGGACGAGTGCACGCCGAACTGCGCGCGGAAGGAACGCTCCGCGAACCGACGTTCACGGGAACCGGCACGCTCGAGGAGGGCGAGATCCGAACGACGACGAATCTGCCCTCGATCGTCGGCGTCTCGAGCCGCGTGCACTTCGACGGAAAGCACCTGATCGTGGACGATCTCACGGGTGAAATGGGAGGCGCGCCGTTCACGATGAAGGGACAGGTGAGCGTCGTCGGCGAAGTTCCCGAGGTCGATTTGGAACTTGCGGGCGCGAGTCTGCTCTTGTGGCGCGAGCGCGACGTCACCGTGCGCGCCGACGCGGAGCTCAGCTTGAAGGGACCGCTCGATGCCCTGCTGTTGTCCGGCGATCTCGCGCTGCGCGACGGCCGCTACACGAAGAAGTTCGACTTCTTGAGCGTGGGCAAGCGCGGCCCGAAATCAGCGGGCAATCGTGGCCTGCGCCTCTTCGCATTGGATGAACCGCCGTTCTCGACGATGCGATTCGACGTGAACGTCTCGAGCGCCATGCCGTTCGCGATCTCGTCCAACATCTTGCGCGGAAGCGTTTCGCCGTCGCTCAGGTTGCTCGGCACGGGAGCACTGCCGGAATTGCGCGGCACCGTCCTCGTCGAGCCTTCGCGCGTGTTGTTGCCGTCGGGCGCGCTCAAGGTGCGCTCGGGCCGCATCGAGTTCCGACCGGACCGCCCCGACGTGCCCGACCTCGACATCCAAGCCTCCGCGCGTCTGCAGGGTTACGACATCGAAGTGAACGTGTCGGGCAGCTACGACGATCCGCGCGTCGAGCTGTCGTCGGTGCCGCCGCTCCCGCGCGAGGACTTGGCCATTCTGCTCATCACCGGTCGGCCGCCGGGCAACACGCTCTCCGGCGGCGCAGGTCAACGCGCGGCGTTCGACATCGCGGTCTACATCGCGCGCGACGTCGCGGCGACGTGGTTCGAGTCCGACGAGAGCGAAGTCGAGTCGCTCGCCGAAAGGCTCGAGGTCGTCGTCGGTGCGGACACCTCGAAGAGCGGTGCAGACGCGGTGCTCGTGCGCTTGCGACTCTTCGGCGATCTCACGTCGGGCCGCAGCGCGATTTTCGCGACCGGCGAGCGCGACGTATACGACTTCTACAACTTCGGACTGCGGTTCGTGTTCACCTTCGAATGAAGACGCACGGACACATGCGCACGCTCGTCCTCGCGCTCGGGCTCGTCATCTGCGGATGCAGTGCGTTGCGCAAGACACCGCGTACGCTCGAGGTGCGCTACGTCGGCAACGAGGCGCTGAGCGAGACTCGAATCGATACCGTACTCGAGCGCTTCTTCAAGGATTTCGCCGACGCACGCTTCAAGAAATCGGCGGTCGACGATGCCGCGTTCGACATCGAACGTGCCTACCTCGCCGCTGGATTCCCGGAAGTGCGCGTTGACTACACGTTCAAGGAGCGCGAAGCCGGCTTGCCGTTGGCGGAGTTCACGATTCACGAGGGGCAAAGCGTCGAATTCGAAGAGGCTGTGTTCGAAGGCGCGACGGCGTTCAGCAAGTCGGAATTGGAGGCGTTCTTCGCCCCCCCCACGTCGGGCTTGCTCGAGGAGTCGAATTCGGCCTACGTCGAGAGCAACGTCAAGGCGGCGGCGAACGAACTGGAGCTCGCGTACACGACGCGCGGTTACATCGAGGCGCGGGTCGAGATCGAACGCGTCGACCTCGGGCCCGATGGGTCGCAGGCGACCGCGCACGTGCGCGTGCACGAGGGTCCGCTGTGTCGGATCACGACGCTGGCGATCGAAGGCGCCGATCCGCGCATCGATCCACGCGCGCTCGCCGCTGTGCGCGAAGCGTTCCTCGGCAAACCCTACTACGAGCGGCTCTCGATCGAGATCCAAGGACGCATCGAGGAAGCGTGTGCGAAAGCAGGCTTCGGCGACGTGCGCGTCACACGCACGGGTCGGATCGTGACGTCCGCGGGAACCGTCGATCTCGTGTTCCAGGTGGATTCAGGTCCCGAGATCACGATCGGTGACATCCAGGTCGCGGGTAATGTCGCCACGCGCTCCGGGTTCGTGCGTTCGCGTCTCGCGCTCTCGAGCGGCGACATCTACGCCCGCGACAAGGAGCGCACGAGCTTCGGACGCTTGTACCGGAGCGGCGTGTTCGATCGCGTTTCGATCCGCACCCTCGCGTCGGAGAACGAAGACAAAACGTCGGGGTCGGTGACGCGCGACATGCGCGTCGACGTCAGCGAGAGTCCGGCGATCGAGACGTTCCTCGAGCCCGGCTACGGGTCGTACGAGCAGTTGCGCGTGGCAGCCGGCGCGCGCCACAAGAATCTGTTCGGCACGGGGCGCATCCTCGATTTCCACGGGGTCCTCGCGTTGCAGGCACAGCGCGGAGAACTGTCGTTGATCGATCCGTGGTTGTTCGAGAGCGACGTCGTGGCCGAGTTGTCGTTGTTCGGTAACCGGCGACGCGAGCCCTCGTTTCTGCGCATCGAACAGGGTCTCGGAGCCACGCTGACGCGTCGCTTCTCGCGCACGGTCGAAGGTGCGGTCGGATACCGCTTGCGCAGTTCGAAAGCTCTCGACGTCGATCTCCTCGACACCGATGCACTCGAGGCGATCAATCAAGTAGACATCAGCGAGTTGCAGACCTCGTTCGCACACGATGCACGCGACAGCGTCTTCCAACCGACGAAGGGCTCGTTCTCGAAAGTGGGTGTCGAGTACGCATCCAGCGTGATCGGTTCCGAGCTCGAATTCGCACGTTTTCGCGCGCAACACGCCACCTTCCTGCCGCTCAATTCCGCGACGGTGCTGGGGCTGTCGGCCAAGATCGGACTCGTGCTTCCGCTGGCTGCGACCGACTCCATCCCCTTGCAAGAGCGCTTTTTCAACGGCGGCGAGAATACGGTGCGTTCGTTCCGCGAGAGCGAGCTCGGGCCGAAAGACGACTTCGGCGAACCGCTGGGCGGTGAATCGTTCACGGCTTTTTCAATCGAGCTGCGTCGCCGATTGCGCGGTCGTTTCGAAGGCGCCGTCTTCTACGACATCGGCAACGTCACGCCGCAGTACGAGGACACGTGGCAATTCGAAGGGTACGAGCAGGCGATCGGAGTCGGTTTGAGATACAGCTTGCCGGTCGGTCCAGTGCGCCTCGACGTCGCGACCAATCCGAGGCCGGGCGATTTCGAATCGCGTGTCGTCGTGCACGTGTCACTGGGTATGTCGTTCTGACCCGATTTCGACGGCAGGCGCGATCCGGATTCAGCACCTGCGCTGAGGCAGGTCGTAGTGGGCTCTAACGGCTCTCGCGCTTCTCCATCCAACGCAGGATGCGATCTGCGCGCGCGTCCCACGTGTGCTGCGGTGCGCGAAGATTCGCGCGGCGTTGGAGCGATTCACGGCGTGAGCTGTCGGCCATCAGGATGGCAATTCCGGCGCGCAGTGCCGAGGCGTCGTCGGGCGCGACGAAGACGGCCTCTTCGTCCGGCGTCAGGATCTCGCGCAAGCTCGGCACGTCACTCACGACCAGCGGCAGCCCGGCGGCCATCGCTTCGAAGACTTTCAACGGCGACGTGTAGCGCGCGCTGATCGCAGGCTTCGAGCGGTTGGGCACGACGCCGATGTCTCCGGCGGCGAGGTAGAGGGCCACGCGCTCGGGCGCTTGGAAACCGTCGACGCGCACGTTCGCGACTCCGCCGACTGTCTGTCGCAAGCGTTGCACGTCGGCCTCCATTCCGCCCGCGATCGCGAAGTAGATTTCGGGGGACAGTTTCGCGGCCTCGACCAGCACGTCGACGCCCTTCCAGGCGAGCAAGCCGCCCGTGTACACGACGAGCGGCACGTCGGGCGGAAGGTTCAATGCTGCGCGCGCTTGCGACTTCGTCGGCAGATGATTGAAACGCTCGAGTTCGTACGCGTCGTGCTCGACGGTGACGAGGGCTCGATCCACGCCCAGCGCGAGCAGGTCGGCTTCGACGCCCTTCGAGATCGCGACGATGCCTTTCACGTCGTCGGCGGCGCCGATCAGCATGCGTCGACGCGTGCGACTGCCAGGAACGCGATGAATTTCGAGGTAGACGCGCTCGAGCCCGGCGCGCGCGAGGCGAGCGGCGACTTCGATTTCGCGCACGTAGATACGCGCATCTCCGAAGCGTTTCACGACCTCACGAGCTGCGTTGCGTGCGAACGATTGCTCTTGCAAACGAGCCGGAACGTATTGCAAGAGACGCGGCACGCGCTCGATCCAATCGACACACGGGATGGGCACGAGCGTCGGACGCGCGCCCTTCGGGACGGCGTACCAGTCGAAGACGTCGACACCCGGCGGGAGGGAGACGGACGGACGGCGCTTCGCGTGGAGCACGTGCGTCTCGGCGCCGGTGCGCGCGAACGCGGCCGACATCTGCGCCACTTGTAGAGCTTGCGCACGCTGCGAAGGCATGCGCGTGTTCGCGACGACGACGATCGGCGGAAGGGTGTTCACTCGGGCTTCTTCTGCGGGCGCTTGGGCCCGGGGCCGCCTTCACCACCGGTGTAGCCCTGACTCTCGATGCGATTTCTCTGCCGTTCGACTTCGCGTGGCGACAGGATCGTGTCCGACATCGGAATCGGCATCGATTCGTCGTACGCGCGCAAGTGCGCCAGGATCGTCGAAACGATCTCTGGATGATCCGCGAGGACGTTCTTCGACTCGGCCGGATCGCTCGCTAGGTCCACGAGCCAGGGTACGTCGCCGTATTCGTTCTTCCCCTTTTCGAATTCAGCGGGAGCGATCATGTCGATCGGCACGACGAGCTTCCAACGCAGGTCCTGCGCCGAAATGTAGGGACCGTTCTCGGCGAAACTGTACGGGCGCACGAAGTCGGCCTGTTTCGAGAGCAACGGCACCAGACTCTTGCCGTCGATCTTGGCGTTTTCGTCGGGCTGCGGCGGTAGTGCCAAACCGAACAACTCCGAGATCGTCGGCAACAAGTCGATCTCGTCGACGAGCGCTCCGACGCGCGTGCCCGCGGCGATGCCTTTCGGCCAGCGCATGACGAGCGGAATGCGCAAGTTCGTCTGCACCATGTGATCGTGTTCGAGCAAGAGCTTCGCGCCGAGGCCCGATTCTCCCAGCGATTCGCCGTGGTCGGAGAGCACGATCACGAGCGTGTCATCGAGCACGTTCCGCGCGCGCAGCGTTTCGACGAGCCTCCCGATCGCGTCGTCGGCCTGCGTGACGCCTGCGTAGTAGAGCTGCTGGATCTGCGCGATGTCGGCCGCCGTCGGCACGCGTGCACCCTCATCGATCGCTTGGCGATCCACCGCGTAGAAGCTCTTGTACGGACCGGAATAGTTCGGATCGACGTACATGTCGCGGAACTTCGCGTCGGGATCGTAGGGCGTGTGCGTCGAGTACAAGTGCACCATCGCCATGAAGCGTTGACCCTGCAAATTCGCGAGCCAATCGCGCGACACTCCCGGCACGCCGCTCGCGACTTTCGTGCGCGTCTTGTCGGCGATCAAGTGCAAGAGCAAGTCGGAGCGGAAGACGCTCCACGTCGAATCGGCGATCACGATTCCGTGGCCGACCATCTGCTCGTAGTAGAGGTCGAAGCCGCGCAACAAACCCGATCCGTTCGAGATGGCACCCGTGTGGAACGACGCCGTCAACCAATCGTCGGGCGTCAGACACGCACTTGCATCCGTTGTCGTGCAGGCGCGTTTCAGATGACTCGGCAACGTCACGTTGTCACGCCGCATGCGCCGATCCGGCGCCATCGAAATCAAGCCGTGCCGGCGCGGGTACTTGCCGGTCAAGAACGAACCGAAGCTCGTCAACGTGAACGGCGCCTGGGTGAACGCATTCTCGAAGACGACGCCTTCCGCAGCCAGGCGGTCGATGTGCGGCGACTTCACGCGCGGGTGTCCGTAGCAACCGAGCGTGTCTTGTCGCAGCGCGTCGACCACGACCAAGAGCACGTTCGGCACGCGGTCGTTGCGCGCGTTACGGGCGCCCTTCGAACCGATCGAACCGCTCTCGCTGAAGAGATGGAGTGCGCCTCCGGTCGCGATGAGGACGAGGACTGGGACCAGCCACCGCCGCGAAACTCGCAGCGTACGCTCGACCGGTTTCGCGAGCACGAATGCGATCGCGATCGCGACCACAGCGATCACGAAGGTCGCCGCCAAGCGTTGCCAGCTGAGCGAGTTGTAACCGGGAAAGACGTACGGGCGTGACCACCAGTACAACTCGAGGAACAGACCGAGCAGGAGTGCGATGCGCACGCTCGCGAGCGTCGCGTCGCCGGCTGTGCGCCGTGCGAGCAGCGGTCGCAAGACGAGGGCCGAGACGAGCAAGGCAGCGCTCCACACGAGTGTGTACTCGAAGATCGCGGCAGCTGCACACGCAGCGAACGCAGGGACGTCGAGGTCCGCTGTCCCCGTGCGCCAGGCGACGAGCGCATCGAAGAAACCGAACGCGGCGCCGATCGTGAGGCCCACGACGAATGCGTTCCACAGCGCCTGCTTGACGCTTGACGGATCCGCTGGCGACGTCTTCGTCGTGTTGTCGTCGGACATGGCGTACAACTCTACTCGGAAGCACTCACGACAGGCGGTACGACACAGCGTTCAGCGAGCGTACGACAGCGGTCGCAGCTTCGGGCACCGAGTAGTCGATCGCACTGCACGCACCGCTCGAAACGAGGTTCTCGGCGACGCTGAGTCCTGCTCCGTCGATCGTGTAGCGCCGTTCGATCGCGGTGTCGGCGACTCGCGAACCGTCCTTGTACGCGAGGGCCGAGCGCACGAGCAGTCCGTCGATCGACGTCTCGATCTCGGGAGACAAATCGTTCGCACTCGACGCACGCTGCGTCGCGAAATCGACGAGTCCGCGCTTGGCAATGCGCAGAGGAAGCGTCAACGCGTCCAGCGGCCGCCCCCCGCGCCAAGCGACGCGCGCGAGCCACATCGAGAAGCGCAGCTCGTCATGATTGGCGCGCCAACCGCGGCTCGGCGCAACAGGGCCGGCAGTCGCGGTCCACTCGCCTTCGTCGACGCCGCGCACGAAGCCTTTGTCGAGCACGTTGGCCGCGCGTGCTTTGCTCCACACGCGCAACAATCCCGCGCCGCGAGGTCCACCGTGGTGCATGTTGACGGACGGTCTCGAGCCGCGCACCCACGCGATCACGGCGCCGTCCTCGATGCGGCCGAGTTGGGCGTTCGGGAACCACGTCGTGCGGAGATCGATCGCCGACGAGCTCGCGATCGGCTCGGGCCCGAGTGCTGCAGCGCTTTCCAGATCTTCGAGGGCGCGCGCCATCCACATGGCATGACCGGCCCAGAAGACCGGACATTGATAGCTCTTCGAGCGCGATCCCGCCGCGCGGTGACTGCGTGGTTCACCGTGCTCGGTGAGGTGCAGAGACCACGCGCGAAACGCTCGCACCGCAGCGCGCGCGTAGCTTTCTCTGCGGAACAAGCGCCATCCGGCTGCGAGCGTGTAGACATCGAATGGATGCGACGCGACCTCGTACTCGGCGCCCCAATACCACGGTTTCGCCTCGACCAGTCCGCACTTCACGCCGTCAGGTGCCTGCAGCGCGGTCAAAAAATCCAGACCGCGCACGAGCGGCGGAGCGAAGAGCGAATCGCGCGGGTCTCGACCCAGTCGCTCGAGAGCGAAGATCGTGAAACCGGTGACGCGCGATTGGTAGAACGCGGAGACGTCGGCCGAGCCCGTGTGCAGCGCGCCCCACTCGAGCGGGTGGTAGGGAAAGCTGCCGTCAGGATGTTGAATTCCCTCCAACACGCCGACCGCTTCGATCGCCGGCCCCGACAGCACGTCGTCGGGCTCGAGTGACCACGCGTGTGCGAGTCCCGTCAATCCCCAGGCGCGCTGCGCGGGAACGCCTTTGTCGAGAACCGCGTAACGCAAGTACGAGCGCGCGTGCAAGAGCGACGCGGCAGCGAAGCGCGCTCTGTCTGCCGAATCAAGTCTGTCACCCAACGCGTGGACGATGTGAGCCAGCGCATCGCTGCACGCCCCACCGTCGATCACGCTGTTCGAGCAATTGAACGGATCGTGCCGACCGGGGCGGAACGTGTGGCACACGCTGTTGTCTTCGCACACCAGGTTCGCGCACAGGCGGCGCGCTTCGGTGACGGCGAGATCGAACAGAAATTCGGCGTCACGCGTGGGGTCGAGCCGCAGTAGTTCGCACGCGGTCACGATCACGCCGGCGTTCTTCCCCGTGTGTTCGACCTTGTGCTCCGGACAGACGATGCGCCCGTCGGCACCGCGCAAAGCAGCGAGCCAGCGCAGCGAACGCCGCACCGGCTCGAGGAATTCTTCTCGGACGCGCGTGACCATCGCCCCTGACTATCGGCTGTCGCGCGCTTCCGATCAACGCTCTCAGCGCTTCATGAAGACTTGGAATGAACTCCACACCGGCGCGAGCGATTCTTCGGGCTGCCCTTCCGCGCGCCGCCACAATTCGTGCACGCACGCGTCGAGGACGCTCCACGCGACGCACGCCTTGACCCACGTCCCGGACGCGCGGCCGTGGTGCTTGCGGAAGTAGGCCAGACGATCACGATTGGCGCGACCTTCGCTCACCGAGGGCGACGCCGTGTCGAGATCACCGCAATGGACGACGTGTGCTTGGGCCAAGTAGCGCACGCGCCATGCAGCGCGTGAAAGTCGCCGGCACAAATCGGCTCCGTCGAAATGGAGACCAAAAGTTTCGTCGAGCGGCTTCGAGCGCTTCAAAGCCTTGCGCCGCATCATCAGACACGCGAGCGACGCGTGCTCGACGTCGCCGTCGGATTCGTAATCGAAATCGAGCGCCTCGTAGCGACGCACTTCACGACTGTCCTTGAACATACGCTCGAGCGGCGTCCCGACGAAAAGCGGCGTCCACAGCGACGGAAAACGTCGCACCGAACGCTGCGTCACGCCGTCGGCATCGATCAGACGCGCCGTGCACGCTCCGAATCGCAAATTCTGTTCGAGGAAAGAGAGCATGAGGCGGACGGAGTTTCCGATCGCCTGTGCGCGCGCGTCGAGGAGCAGAACGTACGCTCCGCGCGCGGATTCGACGCCCTGGTTCACGGCGTACGCGAAGCCTTGATTCGTTGTGTTCTTGATCAAACGCACGTGTTGGTACTGCTCGGACACCATGCGTGCCGAGCCGTCGCCGCTCGCGTTGTCGACGACCAGGATCTCCGACGACATGGGCAGCGACGTCTTCAACGACTCGATGCACGTGCGCAGCGATTCACGCGTATTGAACGACGGGATCACGACCGTGAGGGTGGTCACGAGTCACCGCCCATCTCGACGCACAAGCGCTTCATGAGCGTGTCGACCTCGTGATCGCGTGCGACGATCGCGCGCAGACGCTCTCCGTACGCTGCACGCTCGCTCTCGCTCCGATCCAACCACCAACCGATCTTCTTCGCCAAGTCGCGCGCGTCGCCGGGCGCGAACAGGAAGCGATCGGCCTCCGCTCCGAACTCGCGCACGATGGCCGGAACCGCCTCGTTGCACGAGAGAATCGGACGGCGCGACGCCATCCCTTCGAGCACGACTTTGTCGATGCTGCCCGTCGAACTCGCGTTGACGACGAGCGCAGCCCGCGCGTACATGCGCGGAATGTCCTTGTAGGGAACAGCCCCCGTGAGTTGCACACGCCCGGCGATGTCCGCCCGCGACGCGCGCTCGCTCACCTTTTCTCCATATGCCTTGTCGATCACCGTGAGTCCTCCTCCCACGAGATCGAGAACGAGATCACGCCCCTCCGCCGCGAGGATGGATACTGCCTCCATCACCACGAGCGGATCCTTCGCACTGCTCAAGCGCCCCACCGCGACGATGCGCGGCGGCAGAACCGATCTCTCTCCTCGATCTTCGAAGTGGTCCAGGTCGATGCCGTGACCCGTGACCACCTTGCGAGAAGTATCGAGTCGCAACGACTCAGGACTTGCGGTGAAGATCTTCGACACCACACGTTCCGCACGGCGCAGGCGCGCATCGACGGCTGCGTGCGTGTACCACAGGTAAAGTCGGGCGTGCGAGCGCTGTGCAGGGCCCGCAGCGAGGGTGGCGTAGCGCGGCACCATGTGCGCGAGCACAGCGTCGAACCCATCTTTTGCGAGCGCTTCATTGAGGATGCGGCGGTAGCGGAACCAGCGCGAGATCGTTCCCGTGCGCCCCACGACGCGCACATCCACGTTCATCGGCAAGTTCTTCGTGACGCCGGATTCGAGCGCGACCACGCGCACTCGCTCGCAATGCCGTGCCAATCCGCTCACCCATCTGGGCACGAAACCCAAGATGGCGTCGTCCTCGTCGATCACTTGCGTCAAGAAGAGCAGCTTCACGGGCGCGCCTTTTCGACGAGCGCTTTCAATCCATTCGCGTAGTTCGAAACGGCGCGCGAGTACTCGAAGCGTTGCACGTCTCGCGCTGCACGCAGCCCCATCCGTATGCGGTCCGTCTCGTTCGCAAGTACGCGGACGAGTCCTTGCACAAGACTCTGCGTGTCGAAGCCGACGAGTTCGCCGTTCTCGCCCGAGCGCACGATCTCGCCCATCACGCCGACCTTCGTGCTGACGACAGGAGTGCCGCACGCCATCGCTTCGACCGTGAACCGCGGGCCGCCTTCGCACGTCGACGCGCACACGACGAGGCGGCTCTTGCGGTAGATGTCGGCGAGATCCGACGGGTCCGCGACCCATTCGACGAAGCGTGTGCTCTCGGCGAGTCCGCGCTTCTTGACACGATCGCGGGTGGCGGTGAGCAACGGTCCTTTGCCGACGAAGAGCGCCGTGTGCGCGTGTCCGAGCTTCTTCAGCTGTGCGAGTGCGTCGACGATGCGATCGAGGCCCTTGTTGTTCACCAATCGTCCCACGAAGCACACGTCTTGTTCGATCGCAGGTCGAGGCTCCAATATGCGAAACGTGCGCAGATCGACATAGAGCGACGGCAGGACGAGGATCTTCTCGTCGGGCACGCCCCACGAGCGTAACAGCGTCGGCATCTCGACTTGATTCACAACGCGAAAGGCGCGCGCTCGACTGGTCGCGAAGCGCACGTAGGCTTTGGCGACGCGCTTGTCGAAACGCTCGCGCATGTCCGCGGCGACGGGATGACCGGGTACGTGGTGGAGCTCGGACAGGTAAGGCACGCCGGTCGCCTTCGACAACTTCGCGGCACCGATGCCGTTGTAGAACCAACCGTAGTCGTGGCTCGTGATCAGCGTCGCCCCGTGTTCGGCGAGCAATTCACGGCCTTTGTCGAAGACGAAACGCACCATGCCGCTGCGCGAGACCGTCGCCGGATGCAAATGCACGTTGTCGAAGATCGAGCGAACGGTCACGGGCTTCATCGGCATCGGCGTGATCACGTCGATGCGCTCGAAGTGGCGCGAGAACCCCAGCAGCATCGCGTGGAACGGGCCGGTATCGCCGACCGGGACTTGGCGGTCGCCCGAGATCATCAAGAGGCGCAAGTGGGTTCCTCGACGACGCTCTTGTAGAGACTTTCGAGACGATCGGCGAGTGCAGCTCCGGAGTGATTCTTCTCGACGCGCATCCGCGCCCGGATGGCGAGCGCGGGGAACAGCGTCGCCGGCGCGTCGAGGTATTGCGCTAGACCGTACGCGAGCTCGTCCACGTCCTTCGCGAGCCAACCGGTGCGCTCGTGCACCACGATCTCAGCGACGCCACCGACGTTCGTCGCGACGACAGGTTTGCCCGCAGCCGCGGCCTCGATGAGTGCGACGGGCATGCCTTCCGCGCGCGACGTCGACAAGACGAGGTCCACATCGGCGAGCACGGGCCGCATGTCCTCACGCATTCCGAGCAGATGGGCGCGCCGTTGCAACTCCGGCGCAAACCCGGTGATGCGCCGCTCGACGAGTCCGCGTTGATCGCCGTCACCGATGAAGACGAGATGCAGACGCGGATAGCGCACGGCGAGCAATTCGAACGCGTCGAGCGCCCATTCGGGACGCTTCACTTCGGCGAGTCGACCGACGACACCGACGACGAAATCGCCGTCTGCCGCGCCGATCTCGCGCCGCAACGCACCGTCGCGGCGTTCGATCGCGAGCAGGTCGGCGAGATCGATCCCGGGCTGGATCACCACGAGCTTGGTCGCGTCATCCACGACTTTGAGACGCAAGAGATCGTCGGCGGTGGCGTGGCTCACGGCGACGATGCGCTGCGTTTCGCGAGCCCATCTGCGCTCGAACGCCGTGATCGCGCGCGAAACGGTGTCACCGAAATAGCCTTCGAGCACATGCCCGTGGAACGTGTGCACGCGTCGCGCCTTGGGCACCGCGCGAGCCGCGCGCCGACCGATCGCGCCCGCTTTCGAAGCGTGCGTGTGCACGACGTCCGGTGCGAATTCGACGAGTCGCTTCTTCAGGGCGTGGAGTGCGCGCAGATCGCCAGCCACGCTCAATCCGCGCGCGAGTCCGGGAACGCGCTCGACTTGAATCCCCTTCTCGCGAAACGTGTCGAACAGATCGCCCTCGCCCACAGCGGGCGCACCCGTGAAAACTTGCACGACGTGGCCGCGCGCGGCGAGGAGCGGATCTGAAGCGAGGGCTTGACGCGCCGGTCCGCCCAAGTTCAGCCGCGTCAGAATGCGCGCGATGCGCAAGCGTCGTCCTCTCGCGACGAGTCGGTGTGCCGATCGAGTGTGTCGCGCACGATCGCCTCGAGTGAACGCTTCGGCACGGGAATGTCCAGAGCTGCGAGTCGCGCCAGATCGGGCTCGCGCCACGCGATGTCCTCGAAAGCCGGACCGACGACCTGCTTGGGATCGACGTGCACGATGCCCGAGCGACTGTGCGAAAGCGCCAGAACACAGCGCGCGATCTCGAGCACGCTCGCGCGTGCAGTACCGCCGATGTTCAGCGGACCGGCGGGAACGTCGTCTTTCATCACGAGCGACGCCAGCGTTTCGGCCACGTCGTCGACGTGCGCCAGCGTGCGCACGGAAGAACCGTCACCGTGCACGGGCAGTGCGCGGCCCGCCAACGCGTGCTCGACGAAAGTCGGCAGCATCATCCCTTGCGCCGAATCTTGTCCCGGGCCGACGACATTGAAGAAGCGCAGATGCACGGGGCCGAGCCCGCCGGTGTGAGCCTCGTCGAAGCGTCGTTCACTCGCAATTTTCGAAGCTGCGTACGACCAACGGCCCCGCTCGTCTCCACTGCGTACAGGATCGCGCTCGGACAGCGGCCCGGGCTTCGGCAGATAGACCTCACTCGTCGAAGCTGCGAAAAGGCGCGGGCGCAGATCGAGCGGGAGTCGTTCGAGAACACGCAGCAACTGCAGTGTGAGGCCGCTGTTCTTCTGCCCCACGGCCGCGGGATCGCGCACGACGTGGCGCACACCGACGTGGCCGGCGAGGTGAACGACGGTGCGCGCCTCGGACAACCGCGACAGAACGAGAGCGCTCTCCAGATCGTCGAAGGTGCACTCGAAGCCGTCGAACCCGTCGTGCACTCGCCTGTGATCGACACGTACGACCGTGACGCCCTGCTGAGTCAGGCTCTTCGTCAACGCTCGACCGATGAAGCCCGCGCCGCCGGTGATCCAGACGGAAGGGGGCGTAAGCGATGCGGGCTGGATCATCAGGCTGTGCTCGACGACGCGCGTGCCGATCGTCTTCCAGGAGAGGATACGTCTCCTCGCGCTGATCTTGAATCGAGGCTTCGATTTCGTGGCCGATACGGTCGAGGAGGAACGGCAATCGGGTCTAGTGTCGAACCCGAGGGCTCGTCCTCGCGCAGCCGGTATCCGACGCCGGTTTCGGTCTCGAACAAGGCCCGAGGCGAGTTTCCGGCTTCGAGTTTGCGCCGCAAATGCGTCATGTACACCCGCACGTAGTGTTTCTGATCCGACGATTTGGGCCCACACACTTCGTGGAGCAGTTGCCGGTGCGTCACGACCTTGCCGGCATGACGTACGAGCACGGTGAGCAACTTGAATTCGATCGGCGACAAGGCGACGTCGCCACCTTCGACACGCCGTCGCAGCGAACCTGCGACGTCCAGGCGCTTCGCGGGCAAGTTCATGCAGGCGTCGGTGCCGCGTGGACTGTGAAGCACGACATGCAGTTCGACCTCCCCGCGGATTTCGGCCTCGACGACGATTCGGCCGACGTCATCGCCGCCTCGGGCCTGTCCTTCCGTCTGTGATGCGCGCTCGCACCGGCGTGCCCGATCAGACGAAGAACAGCGCCAGGTGATAGCAGAGCAAGCACGTGTACGCGACGGCTGCTGTCCAGAGTCCGAGTCGCGCGAGGTGGAAGTTCTTGTGCACGCAGAGCACGAGCAACGACAGCGAGATGATCGTCGACTTGATGAGTACGAAACTCACGCGTCCAGTCAGTAGCAACCAACCGGCGAGCGGATTGGCTTCCTCTCCACCGTTCTGCAGATGGATGATCGTGAAGAAGCTGTCCGCCGAATTCATGAGCGCGACCCACAGGATCGCGAACAAGAGTCCTGAGCTGTAGATGTCGACGAAACTGCCCTCGAGCTCTTCCACTCGCCGCGGTTCGGTGCGGCGGCCGCCAGCGAACGACCACGGCGAGAGTCTGGGTGTCGGGACATTGCGCCGATCCGAACGCGCACGGCCTTCGAAATCGGGGCCGTTCTCCGTCCCCTTTGCTGCGTTCTGCTCGGTCGATTCCATGCTGCCGCGAACCGGAACCATCGGACGCGGACGCGCTCCGACTGAAGGTCAGCGCGAAAGGATTTCGCGGTAGACAGCGATGGTTTCGTCGACCATGCGCGGAAGGCCGAATTTCTCGCGCACGACCCGCGGACCGTTGCCGCCTAGACGCGCGCGCAGCGCCGGATCACCGGCCAGTCGCAGCATGCCGTTCGCGAGTGCGTCGACGTCCGCCGGTGGCACGAGCAGACCTGTTTCGCCTTCGACGACGACCTCGGGAACCGCCGAGACGCGCGTTGCGAGCACGGGGATTCCCGTCGCCATCGATTCGAGGAACACGAGTCCGAGTCCTTCCCACAGCGAGCACATGACGAACACGTCGGAAGCTGCGAGCAGCGCGGGCACGTCGCGACGGATGCCCGCGAACACGCACGCGGGCCCGAGGTCGAGTTCGCGCGCGAGTACCTCGGCCTTCACGCGCCCGTCACCGAAGGGATCGTCACCGACGAGCAGAAGCTTCACGTGCGCCCCCCCCGCTTGCGAGCGTGCCTTGCTCAACGCCTTCAACAGCACATCGTGCGCCTTCTGCGGCGCGAACCGCGCTACACAAGTGAAGACGACGTCTTTGCTGTCGAAGCCGAAGGAGACGCGCACGGCTTCGCGTGACGCAGCGCTCGCGCGTGCAGCCGCCTCGAAAGGCGCCGAATCGATGCCGTAGTAGATGCGTTCGATGCGCCGCTTGCCGACGCGACCGTACTGCTCGATGAAGCGGCCCACGTGGTCGGACAAGACGATCGTCCGTCGCGGTGCGCTCCCGAGCACGCCGTGCACGAGCGACACCAGCGGACGCTTCAACACTTGCTCGTCGTTGTGCTTGCTCGCCACGAGCTTCTTCGAGCGGAACGTCACGCGCGCGACGAGCGCGCCGAGCATGTCGGCTTTCAAGAGATGCGTGTGCACCAGATCGACGTCCCCCATGACGCGCGAGAGCGCCAGCGGCGAGCGGAGCGTCGAACCCAGGGAAAAGACACGTTTCGCGCCCGATGCCTCGAAGTCGTGGACGAGCGTGCCGTGCCCCTTCAGATAGGCGACTTGGACTTCGTGACCGCGTTCGCTCTGTCCCTTGACCTGCGACAAGAGGTGCATCTCGGCGCCGCCGACGTCGAGCGTCGTGATGACGTGCAGGATCTTCAACGCACTTCCTCGTACACGTCGACCAGTTGCTTCACCATCGCGTCGACCCCGTGATGCTCGAGGACGCGCGCTCGACCGACGCTTCCCATCGCTGCGCGCTCCCTCGATGTCAACGCCGACATCGCCCGCAGCGCTTCGGCGACCGCACCGGCGTCGATGGCGCGCGCGACGAATCCGGTGCGACCTTCACTGACGAGATCCACGGCACCGTCGACCGGCGTCGCGACGACGGGCTTCGCGCCGGCCATCGCTTCGAGCACGACGTACGGCATGCCTTCCCAACGCGAGGGCAGCAGCACGAAATCGCAGGCGGCGACCAGACGCGGAACGTCCGTGCGGAAGCCGAGGAAGTGCACGCGCTTCTCGATCCCCAAGCGACTGGCGTCGCCGCGCAATTGCGACTCCATGTCGCCGTGCCCGACGATCGCGATGTGCACGTCGTCAAGTCCGGGCTTCGCGAGGGCCGAGAGCGCGATATCTTGACCTTTGGCGACGTTCAACAATCCGATGACGAGCACGAGCAGGTCCTCGCCGACGACGCCGAGAGCCGCACGATCGATCGGGATCGCCTCGATCCACCCCCGCGCGTCGATGCCGTTCTGAACGATGCGCACGCGCTCGCGATCGACGACCTCCGACTCGGTGAACGTGCGCGCCTCGGATGCACTGACGGCGATCATGGCGTGCGTGTGGCTGGCCAACGCGCGTTCGACGCAGCGAAAAAGCGCTCGTTTCGGCCGCGAAAACTCAGCTTCGAAGAGGAACGCAAACGTGTGCGGCGTGTGCACGCGCTTGCCGACGTCGGATTGAATCGACGCCAGCCGCCCGAGCACGCCCGCTTTCGATGCGTGTGTGTGCACGATGTCGGGCCGCACGCGTTCGAGTTGACGCCGTAGCGCCGTCAGGTGTCGCGCGTCCTTCAGCGGCGCGATTGCACGCACCATCGCGAGACGCGTGACGACCACTCCGGCACGTTCGAGTCGCTGCAAGTCGCTCTCGAAATCGGGTTGTCGAGAGACCGCAGCCGTCACGTGCACGTCGAGGCCCAGCGCGCGTTGGCCCAGGGCGACGTCGACCAGATGTCGACGCGTGCCGCCGATCGTGCACTCCATCACGTGCAGGACGCGCACGATCAGTAAGCTCCGGTGCCCTTGACGACCGCGAATCCGGTCAACGCGATGATCACGACGTCGAGCAGGAACGACTGGTTCTCGATGTAGTAGAGGTCGTAATCGATGTTCTCGTGGATCGCTTGCTTGCGCGCGTAGCTGATCTGCCACAGACCGGTGATCCCGGGCTTCATACGCAAGCGTTCGCGCTGCAACGCGTTGTACTGTTCGACGATGAAGCGCATCTCCGGCCGCGGCCCGACGATGCTCATCTCGCCGGTGATCACGTTGAAGAACTGCGGCAACTCGTCGAGGCTGTAGCGCCGCAGCAGGCGACCGATGCGCGTGATGCGCGGATCGTACGGCGAGCGCGGTGTAGGCGCGTCGCCCGCCATCTCGTGATGCATCGTCCTGAACTTGATCATCGAGAACGGCTCGCCGTCCTTGCCGATGCGCTGTTGCACAAAGAAAACAGGCCCTTTCGACTCGCGCTTGATGAGGATCGCGATGAGGATCAAGACGGGCGAGAGCAGCACGATCACGAGCGCTCCGAGAATCAGATCGAGGCCCCGTTTCGCGATGGTGCCGAAAAAACTCTGCCGCCGGTCGGGACGAGTCACGAGCGGGATCGAGTCGAGGTTCTCGATGCGCACTTTGAAAGCCATCAGGTGGTAGAAGCGCGGCACGACGCGGTAGGTCACGCTCAGGCGCTCGCACTCAGCGATCACTTTCATGACGTAGTCGTCGCTCGCTTCGGGCATCGCGACGAACACTTCGCTGATCTTGTGGACGCCGACCAACATCTCCAGGTCGTCGAACGAACCGAGCACTTTGGAACGCGCCACGGCGGTCCCGGTCGCACTGGGCGAATCGTCGACGAAGCCGACGAGGTTCAATCCGAGTGTCGGCACGAGCACGAATTTGCTCTGCAATTTCCGTCCGGTTTCACCTGCTCCGTAGATGAGCACGTTGCGATTGCCGATGCCGCGCGTGTGCAATTGCTGGATCACCTTGAACGACACGAATCGGCTCACGATCGTGAACACGAGGATGAGTCCGAAGATCAAGAGCAACGTCAACCGCGACAGCGTGTTCGGATTGATGCGCAGTTGGATGAAGCGATCGAGCGGCATCGCGAACTCCGGCAACCCACCCGGTGAGTTCACCTCGTTCGCGCGCAAGTAGATGATCAGCGTCAGGAAGACGAGAAACGCCGTCAGAGTGCTCTTCGTGACCGCTTTGAACTCCTCCATGTTGAGGAGCGACTTCATCGGGCTGTACATCCCGAACGCGTGGAAGCAGATGAGACACACGGCCGCGATCAAGGCCGAAATCTGCTGGTACATGACCTCTTGGTAGCCGCGCAGCATCTCTTCCGGCTGCAGGCTCTTCACGACGCCGCCGAGCTTGTATCCGATGAAGCACGCGGCGAGGATCACGAGCAGGTCCACGAGGACCTGAACGGAGAGCATCACCGGCTCGAAATTGCGCCGTAGAAATGTGCCGGTGGCAGTCATCGCGCGGCTGCGGGGAGGGGCGCGGACTGGCGCACGGGGATCGGTCGATCGACGGCTTGCACGGTGATGCGAGATTGCGGCGCAAAATGATACTGCGCTCGGGTTCGACCCTCCACGGAACGCACGGGAAAGCCCTTCAACGCAGGCGCCGCAGGAATTCCGGCAGGGTCCCGGCCGCCCGCGCGCCGTGCGCCGCGAAGTGCTTTTTGAAGCTCGATTCGGCCATGAAACCGGCGCGATCGGTGACGACTCGAAGTGCTGCCCAAGGGACGCCGGCGGATTCGGCGACGAGTGCCGCGGCGGCGGTTTCCATGTCGACTGCGGCTCCCCCGGAGCGTGAGCGCGCGATCGTGCGACGACGCAGGAACGAGGTCACGGCGCGGTCGACGCTGAAAAAGCGCGCTGTTTTTCCGGCTGCGACGTCTGCCCACGCTCGGAACAGCAGCGGGTCGGAAAGGCTTTCCCGTTCCAGTCGCGCATCTCCTGTGTGATCGACCGCGCTCGCGGCGTGCACGAAATCGCCGATCGAAAGCTCGGGCGTGAGCGCGCCGCAAGTGCCGACGACGAGGAGCGCGCGGTCGACTCCGGCCGCGAGCAAGGCGGCGGCGGCGTGAGCTGAGCGCACTTTGCCGACACCCGCGACGACGACGAGAATGCGCTGCGCACGGCGACCACCGATCGTCGGCTCGGCCTCGGGTCCAACCATGGGTTCGAGATCATCGAGTTCGTGAATCGGGATGCCGAGTACACGTCGCTCGAGCACGCGGCGCTCGGCAAGCGCACCCAATTCGCCGCGCAAGGCGCACAGGATTCCGATGGTGGACGGTGACTCGTGCGGCATGCTCTTCTAACGAGGCCTCTCGTCACGAGCGAGCCTACTAGAACGCCGCATGCGTCCGTCCGACATCGTCTTCTTTCTCTCCGGAGTGGCCGCGCTCGGCTACCAAACCGTGTGGGCGCGATTGATGGCGCGCGTCGTCGGCAGCGATGCACCGGGAGCGGCCGTCGTGCTTTCGGTGTTCATGGGCGGCATGGGAATCGGCGCGTGGACGTTCGCGCGCAGCGTTCAACGGACGGCTCGACCCGTGCGGTTTTTCGTCGCGCTCGAAATCGCTGTAGCCGTGTGGGTCGCGGCGACCCCGACCTTGATCGCGATCGCACCCGTCTTCGATTCGTGGGTGCTGCGCGCCGTCGTGGCTTCGATCGTCATGTTGCCGGCGACGGTCTTGCTCGGCGCGACGTTTCCGTTGATGGGGCGCATGACGATTCGCAGCAGCGCCGAAAGCGTCAGCGAAACGAGCGCGTTCTACAGCGCGAACACGCTGGGAGCTGCCTGTGGAGCGCTGCTCGCACCATTCGTCTTGATGCCGACCTTGGGCTTGACGAACGCGCTCTACGCCGCGGCTCTACTCGACATCGTCGCCGCCGTCCTGGCGTGGTACATGCTGGTCGACACGCCGGTCGAGAGTGTGATCGATCGCGAAGTGCTGCCACGCCGATCCGCGTGGCGCGAGCCTCTCTTGTGGTCGTCCTTCGCGTTCGGCGCAGCAGCGCTGGCGCTCGAAGTACTCTTGCTGCGGTTGCTCGTCACGGTGACCGGCGCTTCGGTGTACGCCTTCTCCATCGTGACGTTCGTGTTCCTGCTAGGCATCGGCATCGGTGCGCGACAGTTGACCGAGCGTCGCACGCGCAGCGCGGCTCCGCGATCCGCAACGCCCGAACGAGCCCAGAAGAGCCGCAATGCCATCTTTTTCGCAGGCTTGTGCCTGCCCTTCCTCGCGCTGGGCGGATTGCTCGCGCTGCGCTATCAACTCGGCGAAAACGACTTGTTTTCAGGCCTCGACAACCGCGTCGTCGCCGGCGCGTCGATCTGGAAACTGTGGGCTGCACATGCACTCTTCGCAGGACTCGCGCTCTTGCCGCCGGCCATCGCGTTCGGGATCGCGCTACCAGCGACGGCCGCGAGTCTCGTGTCGGAACGGAGCGACGAGAGTCGCGAGCGCACACTCGCGCGCGTCTACGCCTGGAACACGGCCGGAGCACTGGTAGGCAGTCTCACAGCCGGCTTCGTGTTGTTGCCGATGGTCGGTCCGCGGATCGGCGTCGCGCTGGCGATCGCGCTGACACTCGTCGGCGCGTGGTGCGCGGCCCCACGGCGTGCGCACACCGTTCTGCTCGCAGCGCTCGGCGCAGTCGTCATCGGTTGGTTCGTGCTCGCACCCGTCGAAGTGAAGGGCGCACGCACCGTAGTCACGTTCGCGCACGACGCGCACACCACCGCTCTCGTCGAGGACGCGCGCTCGAGTCGCAATGAACTGGTGCGCAGCCTGCGCGTCAACGGCAAGAGCGAGGCTTCCACGGCGACGGTCGACGTGCGCTTGCAGTATTTGCTCGGTCACGTGCCCGCTGTTTTGCACGGCCGGGTCGAGAGTGCGCTCGTCATCGGACTCGGCACCGGCATGACGTCCGGATCGCTGCTCGACATCGACGGCTTGAAACGGCTCGAAATCGTGGAGATTTCGCGCGCGGTGACGACTGCGGCGCGCGCGTTCGAAGCATGGAACGGAGCGGTGCTCGACGATCGCAGAGTCGTGCTCACGATCCGCGACGGGCGGCATTTCTTGGCGACGACGAGCGAGCGCTTCGATCTCGTGACGAGCGACCCGGTGCATCCGTGGACGCGCGGTTCGAGCGATCTCTATACGCTCGAGCACTTCCAACGCATGCGCGCTTCGTTGTCGCCCGGCGGCGTCGCGTCGCAATGGTTGCCGCTGTACGAACTGTCGACGCTCGACGTGAAGACGATCCTCGCGACTTGGTGCGGAGCTTTCGAGCACGTCAGCGCGTGGCTCTCTGCTTACGACCTCGTACTGGTCGGATCCGAATCTGCGCTCCCGCACGAGCTCGATCTCGCGACCACGTCGCTCTCCACGAAGATGCTCGCGCACGGTGCTGCGATCGGGGTCGCGAGCGGACTGGATCTCGCGGCACTCCTCGTCGCGCACGACGCCGATCTGCGTCAACTGAGTCGCGATGTGAAACCCATGCGCGACGACCGTCCGGTCATCGAGTTCCGCGCTCCGCTGTCGTCGATGTCCGGCTATCAAACGGACATCCTGCGCTGGGCTATTCGTCCGGAGTTCGTTGCAGGTATGCCGCCATCGGTGAGACCGAAAGCCGTCCAGTTCCGCGCCGCTGTCGAGCACTTTCTGACCGATCTGGGTGACGGCTTCACGATCGCCGCCGATCGCCTCGGATCCGCGCTCCGAACGCCTTGAAGCGAGCGCTGGCGTGCGACGCACGCTATCTTGTCGGGCTCTTTTCGTTGCATGCGTATCGCAATCACAGGCGCCACCGGTTTCATCGGCGGGTACATGGTCCGCGGAATGGCCGCCGCCGGTCACACCGTGCGCGTGCTCGTCCGTCGCGGTCGCGAGAGTGCGATTCAACATCCGCCCGGCCAGACGTGCGAGATCCACGTCGGCGACCTGACCGATGCCGGCTCGATGAACGGGTTCCTCGAGAACGTCGACTTGCTCTTGCACCTCGCGAGTGCCCACGATCATTTCACGGAAGCGGAGATGCGTGCAGTGAACATCGGCGGTACGGAAGTCCTCCTCGCCGAGGCGAGGCGCGCAGCGCACGAGGGCTTTCAGTTGTGGGTCATCAGCTCGGCCGTGATCGGCGCGCCCGTCTACAGCTACTATCGCGACAGCAAGCGCGTGCAAGAGAAACTGATCCGCGGCTCGGGGCTCGCCTGGGCTTCGTTTCGTCCGACGCTCGTCTACGGTGTCGGCGACACGCGTCTCACAGGACCCTTCCTGCGCCAGTGCGCGAAGCAGTCCGGCACGATCTGGGTGCCGCACGACGGTCTCTCGAAAATCAATCCGGTGCACGTCGAGGACGTCGTCGACGCCGTGTTGCGCTTTTTCCATTTCGATCGCGCAGTCGACTGCGTGTACGAGCTCGCCGGTCCGGCGGGCATCCCCTACAACGAGTTCCTGGATCTCACGATCGCTGCGGCCGGCGGTCGCGTGAAGCGCCGCAACATCCCGAAGAAGTGGGCCGATCGCTTCATCTTCTTCAAGGGACTCTTCACCGACGTCACAGACGATCGCCGCGCGTCGGCCTATTTCAATCTGCACCACGAGCACGACATCTCGAACGCCGTGTACGAGTTGGGCTGGAAACCGCGCACCTTCAAAGAAGGCATCGCCGAAGTCGCCGCCGGCGATTGGTGGAGGTCCTGAGTCGAAGGCGTGACGCCCGTCGTCGGTGTCGAGCAGGCGGAGCACACTCACGCGTGGGCGAGCAGCTCGCTCTCGACCCCAAAACGCGCGCACGCTCAGGACAGTGATCTGACCTGAGCGTGCGCTCGATTCACTCGCGGTAGGGAATTACGGCACGACCGTGATCGGCGCGTAACTCGTCGTCAGCTTGCGCTGGATCAAGGACAGCCCCTGCGTGTAGTAGGTGTGTCCGTACGACGCGACGCTGTTCGGCAGAGTGAAGTTGAAGCGTGCCACTCCATCAGCCTCCGCGATCGCCGTCGCGAGGCGCACCGGTGTCGCGAGCAAGAGCGAACCCATGCCCGGATACACGATCGGCGACGTCGCGAGCGCGTCCGACACGAGCAACACGCACGGCAATCCGACAGTGCATTCCTGCTCGACGACGACGCTCGTGCCAGCGTGCGGAATGCCGTTGACGCTCAGGTCACCGCCCAGGTCGAACGCGTCGACGACGCCCGTTTGCGTGGATGCTTGGTAGTGCGCCAACGAGCTCGCCACGGCGAGCAAGCGACCGTTAGGAGAGATGTCGAGATCGTAGACCGACCCCGGCAGCGTATGCGTCGAAACCAGCGAATAGCCCGCACCATTCCGCTTCAGCACGAGGAGACTCGGCACGGTGTGCAGTTCGTCACCGGACGTGCTCACGGCAATCGTGTCACCCGAACTTGACTCGACGATGTCCGTGATCAGCGTCGTGAAAGCGCCACTGCCGACGAGCGTGGATTCGTACACTTGCGTCGCGCTGCTCACTCCCAAGGTGAAGACGCGAATCGTCCACGAGAACAAATTCTCCGACGATCGGTAGCCGACGACGAGCGTCGTGCCGTCGCTTGACAGCGCCGCCTTGCGCGGCGATTGCGTGCCGATCGCGGGCACTGTGTAGGCTCCGGCCAGGAGTGTCGTGCCCGTGCGGTACACGTCGACGGCGCCGGACGAGTTACCGATGACGGCACAATTGCCGCTCTGGTCGATCGCGAAGGCGGCGGAAGGGCTGTACCAGCTTCCGATCGTCTTGACGATCGCTCCGGTCGCGCCGTCGAGGACCAACGTCGTCGTGCTGCACACGACGAACAACCGGCTGGCGTCGATGTTCGCAGCCGAGGCCTGCGGAGGAATCGGCATGGCTACCGAGACCGCGAAGATCAACGCTCCCGCGTCGGAGTAGCTGACGAAAAAGCAACGCGCCAGCGAGATGTCCCACCACCAAGCGAAGATGCGCGCACCGCTCGCAGCCACATGGACCGAGGCGGCCAGGCTTTCCGGCACAGCGGTGATCGGATTGAACGTCTTCGTCCACACCGCCGTCGGGCTGCTCGATCGGCGCAGCGTCAACTTCGGAGTGAACTGTGAACCAGCGCTGCTCGAGACGTTCTCGAAGTACAGGCTCGCATAAGCGTCCGAGTCCGCCGCCGCCCGCACGAGTCCCGTACGTGCCGAGGCCGAAGCATTGTCCGCCCAGATCAACGGCGAAGTCGGCACTGCGCTGCCGGCGAGCAATGCTACCGCGCCGCTTCCACCGTTCGGATTCGAGACGATCTGCGAGCCCGACGCGCCGACCGCGACGCTGCGCCAGTTCGATCCCGAGACCTGGCCTTCGTAGTGCCACAAGTGGGTGAGCTGCGCCTGAGCCGCACTCGCAGCGACGCCGGCGAACGCAATCGATGCGATCAGCCCTCTGAAAAACGACTTACCTGCCATGTTCGAACCTGCTCTCTCTCTCGGTCTACGCGGCTCGGATGGCCTGGAAGGAGAACTTGTCTCCCTCCGCGCGAAGAGCCCCCCATGGCTCTGCATCCCCCGCCCGCGAACGAGGAGAAGATCGAGACCGCAATTGCAACTTCCTGAGCGAATCCAAGTTCGGCCGGGGCAAATTCGAGTTCGACTCCTGTCATTGGAAAAAAAGGCCGGGCCCTCACAGCGGAGGACCCAGCCTGCACATTCCCGCATCGCCCCATCGGGCTACTGGTTGTCGCCAGCGACCGGGACCGGCCCATCGCCGAGCGGACTCTTGGCCTGCAAATCGCCGTTCGATTGCGCGCACACTTCGAAAGGCAGCTCTGCACCGCGGTCGGCCGTCACGTGACGCTCGACGAGGAAGGCGTAGATCGCCGGATCGATGATGGTCTCGATGTCGGAGAACGCCGTCAGGCCGTCGATCCTGAACCATCCGCTCTCACGCGCCGGATTTCCGATGATCTCGAGCGGGTCGTCGCCCGAGTTCTGCAAGTACGTGTTGGTGAACGCGTTGGAGATGTCGGTGAGCTTCCACTTCTCCCAGCAGTAGAACTGCTTCGTCACGAAGAACGGCACTTCGTTGTCGTTGAAGCCGATGATGCTGACCACCGTCTGGAACGAGACCCCGCCGGAGAGACCGAGCACGACGAGTTCGCTCTGGAACACGTTCGAACCCGGCGGATCCTGACCGAGGAAACGCGGGATCAAGAGCGTGTCCGGCGCCTGGTCGTACTCGAATCCGTTCAAGTCGCGGATGTCGTCACCGTCGAGGTCCGTGAAACCGCCGCGCGCGACGGGTGAGCGGAACGCGACCGGAACGACGCTGTACTGGTGTCCGTCGACGCCGTCGGCGATCAACAAGTCACCGATCAGGTAGTTGAACGAGATCGGCCGGCCCAGCGCGTCCTTCGCGAAGGCGTACATGAAGCCTCGCGACGGATTCGGGTTGTGAGCACTCGTCACCACCGTGTAGGTGTCGCAAGCCGTCAGGAACGTCGTGCGATTCGTCTCGAGGCAGTTCTCCTTGTCGATGTAGACGAACTCGACGAAGACACCGGCACTCGGCCACTGACAGCTCGAGTTCGTTATCGTCACGTACGTCGTCCGACCCGGGCGATTGTCGAACTCGGGGTAGAGGAGCAAGCTCCCAGGCTGATTGCGGTCGATCATCGGGCACTCCGAGATCGTGACGCAAGCCGTGTCGCAGCAACCGCAATTGTTGACGACGCGGTAGCAGAACGTGTCGCTGCCCGGGAACACCACACCCGGCGTCGCCGTGTAGGTGACCTTGCACGTGACCGGATCGACCGACAGCGTGCCATGCAGCGGCTGCTGAGTGATCTCAGGGCAGCTGACGAACACACACGCACCCCCGCAACCGGTGAACTCGCACCCATTGCCCGGCGAATCGTTGTCGCGCACGTCGAACGGACCGACCGTTCCGTTCATCGTGAGTTGGTAGTTGTCGTCGACCGCGGTCGGCGACGGCTTCACGACGATCGTCACCGTGGCGGTGTCCGTGCACGTGATCGGAGTTCCGCCCGGGCAACCGGTCGACGTCGTCGTGATGCGGTAGGTGAATGTCTCCGTACCGAAGAACCCTGTGTTCGGCGTGTACACGAGGCAGCAGCCCGTGCAACCACCGATCGGCGTCTGGCAACTCGTCGGCAGGTTCGCGCAGTCCTGGATGATCTGCACGCTGCCGTTCGCGGGTCCCGTCAAGATCGAGAGGTTCGAGCAACCGAGCAACCCGCAGGTCGAGGTGTCGTTGTCGAGCACGCAGATGCGGAACGGAACGCCTTGGCACGTGCTCAACGGCCCGTCGTTCACGGCATCGAGCTTGCAGAATTTGACCTGCACGGTGCACGTCGACGGACACCCGTTCGTGTCCGTGATGGTGTACGTGAACGTGTCCATGTTGACGCCGTTCGGCGGCAGCGACGTGACCGTGTACTTCACGCACTTGCCGGTGCAGAGCGCGTTGGAGCAACCACTGGCGGCGACCCATGCGACCGAGCCGTACGTGCCTTGTGTCAAACCGCCCGCGCCCGTGAGGAGCGCGCAGTTCAACGGCCGCGGACTGACGTCATTGGCGAGGACGTTGATCGTCGCCATCGCCCCGATCGTCGCACACACATCCGCGCAATCCGCCGCACACACCGGCGACGCGATCGTGACGGTGACCGTGCAGGTCGACGTGCAGCCGAACGAGTCGGTGATCGTGTAGGTGTACGTGTCCGTCGTGACTCCGGCCGGCGGCAAGGAGGTCAGCGTGTACCGGACGGCTTTCTGATTGCAGAGCCCATTCGTCGCCGCCGCGTCGTTGACCCACGCAGTCGAGCCGAAGGTGCCTTGCGTCAGCCCGCCGGTGCCCGTCAAGAGTCCGCAGTTCAGCGGCCGGAAGCTGATGTCGTTCGTGAGCACGTTCGTGTTCGTGAAAGAGCCCACGGTGCGACACACATCCGCCACGTCCGGCGCACACACCGGCGCAGCGATCGTCACGGTCACCGTGCACGTCGACGTACACCCGCTCGTATCGGTGATCGTGTAACTGAAGCTGTCGGTGTTCGTCCCCACCGGCGGCAGACTCGTCAGCGTGTAGCGCACGCACTTGCCGTTGCACAGTGCGTTGGCGCACCCACCGTCGACCCACGCGACCGTGCCGAACGTGCCCTGCGTCAAGCCGCCTCCGCGCACGAGCAGTCCGCAGTTCAGCGGACGCAAGCTGGTGTCGTTGGCGAGAACGTTGATGTTCGCGACCTGGCCGACCGCGCGACACAGGTTCGCCGTATCCGGCACGCAGACGGGCGAAGCGATCGTGACCGTGACCGTGCACGTCGACGTGCAACCGAACGTGTCGGTGATCGTGTAGGTAAACGTGTCCGTGTTCGTGCCGAGCGGCGGCACTGTGTTCAGCGTGTACTTGACGCACTTACCGTTGCACAACGCGTTGGCGCAGCCGCCGTCGAGCCATTGCACCGTTCCGAACGTACCCTGCGTCAGACCGGTCGTGCCCGTGAGCAGTCCGCAGTTGAGCGGTCGGAGGCTCGTGTCGTTCGCGAGAACGTTCACGTTCGTCATCGAGCCTGCGGTGCGACACACATCTGCCGTGTCAGGCACACACACCGGCGAGGCCACCGTCAACGTCACCGTGCACACGGACGTGCAACCGTTCGTGTCCGTGATCGTGTAGTTGAAGGAATCCGTCGTCGTGCCGATCGGCGGCAAGCTCGTCAACGTGTACTTGAGGGCCTTCTGGTTGCACAGCGCGTTCGTAGCCGCGGCATCCGTGACCCAAGCCACTGAGCCGAACGCTCCTTGCGTCACCCCGGTCGTGCCGGTCAAGAGCGCACAATTGAGCGGCCTCATGCTCGTGTCGTTGGCGAGCACGTTGACCGTCGCCATGGATCCGACCTGTCGACACAGATTGCCTGTGTCGGGCGCGCACACCGGCGAAGCGATCGTGATCGTCACCGTGCACGTCGACGGACAGCCGTTCGTGTCGGTGATGGTGTACGTGACCGTGTCGGTCGTGACTCCGACGGGCGGCAGCGTGTTCAGCGTGTAGCGCAAGCACTTGCCGTTGCAGAGCGCGTTCGCGCATCCGCCGTCCACCCACGCCGCCGTGCCGTAGAGGCCGCGCCCGATCCCCGTCGAGCCGGTCAGCAACGCACAGTTCAGCGGTCTGAAGCTCGTGTCGTTCGCGAGCACGTTGACCGTCGCTTGCGAGCCGACCGCGCGACACACGTCACCCGTGTCGGGCGCGCAGACGGGCGCAGCGATCGTCACCGTCGCCGTGCACGACGTGAAGCACCCGTTGTTGCCGACGATGGTGTAATTGATCGTGTCCGTGTTGACACCCAGCGGCGGCAAACTCGTCAGCGTGTACTTGATGCAGCGTTGGTTGCACGCGGTGTTGACGCACGCCGGATCGTTGATCCACTGCGCCGTGCCGTACGTGCCTTGCGTCAGATTCAGCGTGCCTGCGAGCAGCGCGCAATTCAGTCCGCCGAGCGGAGCCGCGCCCGGCGTGGGCGTGTCGTTCGCGAGCACGTTGATCGACGTCATGGCGCCGAGCGTGCGGCACACGTTGGCGGTGTCCGGCGCGCACACGGGCGGCGGCGGGCAGTAGAAGTACTTGACCTCGACTTTGATGCCGATCTTGACCAGTTCCTCGATGTCGATGTCGGAAGACTGGATGCCAGGAAAGATCGTGTTGGGGTCGGTCTTGAGCGGGATCGGCACGAACGCCGGAGCCGGTGCAGGGTAGTTCGACTGACGGAAGTAGTTGAGGTGCGCCGCGTCGGTGAAGCACACCGTGTAGATGTAGTCGTCGGTGCCCGTGGAAACGTACGGCGTCACTCCCGTGAAGCCGTTGAAGTTGCGCACGTCGGTGAAGCCCGAGCGGCCGGAGTCGAGAATCCCAAGATCGGGGCACGTGCCGTCGGAGGAAACGCCGCGACCCATCTTGACGCGGCGACCGATCAACGGATGGAGCAGCAGGTCCGGGCAGCAGGTGCCGGGCAGCACGTCCGGCAGCTGCAGATCACACGGACCGCCGTGCGCGGAACCCAGGCACGGGCTCGGGACCCCGGGCGCAATCGGCAGAGGGGCCTGGTCGGGGTCGTTAAAATCGTAGCAATTGTCGAACGGCGGGATGGACCCGCTGAACTGCGTCGAGAGGTTGCCCGTCACGCGCCATTTGAGGCAACCCGAAGAACCTTGCAGGCCTTCCACCTTGTCCGATGTGCGCACCAGCGCCACGTTGCTGATCGGCGGGAACAGCGGGTCGAGCACATCGATGTAGCCCGCAACGTCGTAGGTGGGATTGATCGCGCTGACGACCGCCGTGGTGGTGGCCAAGTTCTCGACCCGGAAGCGGATCTGTTCGGGCGAGATCGTGAACTTCAGCTCGGCACGCTGCAGGGCGCCGAGCGCACCCACGCCCGCGTCGGGAAAGGTATCGATCGTGATCGCGTTGAAGCGCTGACCCAGGTCTCTGGGTGCAATGACTTTTTGGAACGTGAGCGGTGCCGCGGTCGGACAGCCCACACACGTGGTCAACGGGGCGCAGGTGGTGCTGGTGCAGTCGACGCTCTGCGCCGAGAGCACAGGCCCCGGACCGAAAGCGAACCACGTAGCGGCGAACAGAGCGAGCGATGCACGTAAAGACAGCGAGATCACGGTGTTTCTCCAGAGTGAGCACACCCGACAATCGTGCGCGCGTCGCGAGTTCGACCGAAGCACCGCGAGCCGACTCACGCGGAATCGGCGACAATGATTGGGGATCTCGCTCGCGCCCGTCACGGGGCGAGTGGGGAATGCACCGACCCAAGGGGTCGGTTGGGGCGAGTTGGGAATGCGCCGACCCTAGGGGCCGGTTGGGGCTAGCTCGAAACCAACTCGACGCGCGAGTCGTTTCGATCCCTGCGCGAGTGTCGCGAACGCGCTGCTCCGATCAAGCAACGGATGGCGAGATCACGAGAGAATTCGGCAGATTCCCATTCGTGGGAATGAAGCGCAGCCGCCAGCGCGAAACCGTGCCAACACAATCGATTGCGTTCAGATCGAGCGTGAGCGTCCGACCCAATGCGGATCTCTCAAGGCGCGCTTTTGAATCTTGCCGCTGCCCGTGCGCGGCAGTTCGGACAGGAAGTCGACCGCGCGCGGACATTTGTATCCAGCCAGGCGCGTGCGACAGAAGTCGATCAGAGCAGCGCTCGAAACCGCTGCGCCCTCTCGCAACACGACCGCCGCGCGAACGCTCTCGCCGTAGCGCTCGTCGGGCACGCCGAAGACGGCCGCTTCGAGCACAGCGGGATGCGCGTAGAGCGCGTGCTCGACCTCGGTCGAATACACGTTCTCTCCACCGGACAAGATCATGTCCTTCGCGCGGTCGACGATCGTGACGTAGCCTTCGCGATCGATCACCGCGAGGTCGCCCGTCTTGAGCCAGCCGTCTTCGAACGCGCGCGCGGTCTCTTGGGGCCGCTTCCAATAGCCGCGCGTGACGGTCTCGCCGCGCACACGGATCTCCCCCACCGACTTTTCGTCGGGTTCGACGTCGCGACCGTTCTCGTCGACCACGCGCAACTCGACCGTCGTGAACGCGCGGCCCGTTTTGCACTGGAATTCGAGCTGTTTTTCGCGCGGCAGAGCGCGCAGGTGGTCCTTCAACAGCGAGAGCGTCAAATACGGACTCGTCTCGGTCATGCCGTAGGTCTGCACGTACTCGGCACCGAAGAGAGCCACGATCGCGCGCACGACGTCGGGTGCGATCGGGGATCCGCCGGAGAGAATGTTGCGCAGCGCACTCCAGTCGCGACCGGCCGCGCGCGGATGCTTGACCATCAGATTGAGCATCGTCGGGATCAGATTCGTGATCGTCGTGCGTGAGCTCTCGATCAGATCGAGCGCTCGTTCAGCGTCGAACTTCGCGAGCACGACGTGCCGTCCGCCGACGTGCGTGATCGCAAAGGTCGCCCACGCATCCGCGAGGTGGAAGAGCGGCGCGATGTGCGCCCAGGTATCGCGGTCGGACAGGGACAATTCCGCGATCGCGCCGAGCGCATGCGTGGCGACGTTGCGATGACTGAGCATCACGCCCTTCGCGACGCCGGTCGTGCCGCTCGTGTAGTAGAGATGCGCGACGTCGTCGCCGGATGTCGCGGCGGGAACGAATTCGTCGGCGCGCGCGAGTTGACGTGCGATGCGCGATTCGTGGCGATCGTCGAGCCACAGCACCTCCTCGATCGTTCCGCGCTCGCGCGTCACTGCGAGGGCGAGATCCGTGAAGCCCGACTCGGCCAGCAAGAGTCGCGAATCGCAGTCGACGAGGATGTCGACGATCTCGCGGGCCGCCAGGCGCACGTTGAGCGGATTGAGGATCAGTCCGGCGCCGGCTGCGGCGAAATACGTCTCGAGGTACGCGTGCGAATTCCACGCGAGGATCGAAATGCGCTCTGTCTGCACGAGACCACGCTCACGAAAATCGAGCGCGAGAGCCGCAGCACGGGCGCGAAATTCGCGGTACGTGAATGAGTGCGAACCGTCCTCGACGGCGATCGAGTCAGGGTAGAGGCGCGCAGCGCGCTCGAGGGATGACCAGATGTTCACGATAGTCGCGCGCTTTCGCGCGACATTCACGACCGCCGCGCGCTTTCGCGCGACATTCACGACCGCCGCGC
>Ga0163144_10001163_pt1 | contig 62184 bp, 25 predicted proteins | sample OliLak19BULKMAT1_FD_123175 | JGI IMG/M metagenome (GOLD analysis project Ga0163144, IMG submission 123175) | Freshwater microbial mat bacterial communities from Lake Vanda, McMurdo Dry Valleys, Antarctica - Oligotrophic Lake LV.19.BULKMAT1 | ecosystem: Environmental > Aquatic > Freshwater >...
AAGCAATCTAAAGAAACGTCTCTTGAGACCGCCACTCTTTAAGTGTTGGCGATGCCGCGGAGGGAGACGACGTGGCCGGCGTTTTTTAGCGTGGCTTCCTGCCGGGCCAGTTCTAGATCGTGTTCGACCATCATCTTGACCAGTTCTTTAAAACTCACTTTCGGTTTCCACCCCAGAATCGATTGTGCTCGCGACGAATCGCCGAGCAGGTGGTCGACTTCGGAGGGGCGGAAGTAACGCTTGTCGATTTCGACGAAATCGTTCCAATCCATATTCATCAAACCAAAGGCTTCTTCTGCGAACTGCCGGACCGAATAGGAGTGGCCGGTGGCGACGACGAAGTCGCCGGGTTTGTCCTGCTGAAGCATGCGCCACATGGCTTCAACGTAATCGCCGGCGAAACCCCAATCGCGTTTGGAATCAAGGTTGCCGAGATACAGTTTTTTCTGCATGCCCATCTTGATGCGGCCGAGCGCGCGCGTGATCTTGCGGGTGACGAATGTCTCGCCGCGGCGGGGCGACTCGTGATTGAAGAGGATGCCGTTGGAGATGAACATGCCGTAGGCTTCGCGGTAGTTGACGCCGTACCAGTGGGCGGCCAGTTTGCTCACGGCGTACGGACTACGCGGATAGAACGGAGTGGCTTCGCTCTGCGGCGCGGGTGCGGCGCCGAACATTTCAGATGAGCCGGCCTGGTAAAAACGGATTTCCTTTTTCGCAAGCGACATGTGATCCCGCAGTGCTTCGAGCAGGCGCAGGGTTCCGAGGCCAACGACATCGGCGGTGTATTCGGGTTCGTCGAAAGAGACTTTAACGTGCGACTGGGCACCGAGATTGTAGACCTCGTCCGGCATCGTTTTTTCGAGAATGCGGCGCAAGCCCGTGCCGTCGCTGAGGTCGCCGTAATGCAGAAACAGGCGCCCGCCCACCTCGTGGGGATCGCGGTAGATATGATCGATGCGGTCGGTATTAAAAGTGGAAGCGCGGCGCATCAGGCCGTGGACTTCGTAGCCTTTGCCGATAAGCAACTCCGCGAGGTACGATCCATCCTGACCCGTTATGCCGGTGATTAGCGCACGCTTCAATTTAACGGCCTCGTTAGTCAATCTGCATTGGTAGCCCTGAACACGGTTGGTTTTAGTACTCGAGAGTTTTTATTCAAGTCCGCCTTCATCGCGAATCGTAACGTTATGAAACAGGCACGCATGCGGAGTGTATATGAAAGTAGGCGCGCCGATTAGATGTGACGCGATGCCTTTTCGCGGGTTGTCACGTTTAAGGTTCACCTTTCGACGTGGTTTCATATGGAGCGTGTTATGCGGGTGCGGCGGCTAACTGCGATTATTTACAGCGCCGTTGCGGTTGGCGCTTTTGCGGCTGAACCGAACGCGGACGACGTGGCTTTCTTCGAGACGAAGATCCGACCGCTGCTCGTTGAGACGTGTTACAAATGCCATTCGGTCAGTGAGAAAAAGTCCAAGGGCGGACTTTATGTGGACAGCGTGGCGGCCCTCCTTAGAGGAGGGGAGACGGGTGCGGCGATAGTGCCGGGCAAGCCAGAAAAGAGCAAACTCATCGAGGCGGTAACGTATAAGAACGCGGATTTGCAGATGCCGCCCAAGGGTCCGCTCAGCGCGGTACACGTAGCGGATCTGACGGAGTGGGTCAAGCGCGGCGCGGCGTGGCCGAAAGACAACGCGGTGCCGCCGATAGCGGGAAAGACTGCGGATCCTGAAAAACAGCGGCGCATGGCGGAACACTGGTCGTTCCAGGCGATACAGCCGCGTGTGCCTCCCAAAGTGAAGAACAAAGACTGGGCGAAGAATGAGGTCGATCGGTTTGTTTTGGCCAAGCTCGATGAGAAGAAACTGAAACCGGCGCCGGTTGCCGAAAAACGCGCGCTGATACGGCGCGCGACGTTTGATCTGATCGGACTACCGCCGACGCCCGCCGAAATCGACGCGTTTCTGATCGATAAGGCGTCTGATGCATTTGAAAAGGTCATCGATCGACTGCTGGCCTCGCCGCATTATGGTGAACGCTGGGCGCGGCACTGGCTGGACGTCGCGCGCTATGCGGATTCCAACGGGATGGACGAGAACCACGCCTACGCCAACGCGTACCGCTACCGCGACTATGTGGTAGCAGCTCTGAATAAAGACAAGCCCTACGATCAATTTGTGCGCGAGCAACTCGCAGGGGATTTAATGCCTGTTGATGGCGATAACGAGGAAACAATGCAGCGCCAGATCGCAACGGGGTTCATGGCGCTGGGGCCTAAAGTGCTGGCTGAACCCGATCCAAAGAAGATGGAAATGGACATCATCGACGAGCAACTCGATACCACGGGTCGTGCGTTCATGGGTCTGACGTTCGGGTGTGCGCGCTGTCACGATCACAAGTTCGATCCACTGCCGACGGCGGATTATTATTCCCTGGCGGCGATTTTTAAAAGCACACGCGTGATGGAAAACTTTAAGAAGGTGGCTCGCTGGTATGAACGGCCGCTGGCATCAAAAGAGGAAATCGCCGCACGCGATGCGCACGAGAATTCCATCAAGCAGAAGAAGCAGGAGATCGAGAACAAGACCAGGGAAGGCAACGATAAACTGCTCGCCGGTTTCCGAACCGATGCGGGCAAGTATCTGCTTGCCGCTGCTGCGGCGACGAATAAAGGCGCGCCAGCACAGAAGGAGATAGCGAAGGCGAAGGGGCTCAACGAGAAAATTCTTGCGAAGTGGATTGAGCATGTGAAGAAATCGGAAGCGCAACGCGATCCCGTCTTTTTCGCTTGGAATGAATTTCGCAGACTGCCGCTGGAGAAGTTCAGTGTGGAAGCCGGCGGCGTGATGCGGCGGATCGCGGAAAAACCGCCGGAGAAAATGGTCGCGCTTTCGCCAGCGGTGCAGGCGCTATTCGCGGGTGCGGAGCCTGCGTCGTTCGATGATGTGGCGCGGCGCTATGCGAAACTCTTTGCTGACGTGGAGCAAAGCTGGCGCGCGTTGAAAGAGACTCCGGAGGGGAAGGACGCGAAAAAGCTTGCCGACGTTTCGCGGGAAGCGCTGAGGCAGATTTTGTACGACGTAAAAAATGGACCGGTCATTATTCCCGAAAAAGCGGAGACTCTTTATCCTGCTGAATTGGCGACGAAAATCAATTCGCTTAAAGAAGAGATGGCGGCGCTGGAAAAGTCGCGTGTGACTCTGGCCGATGCGATGGGCGCGGCGGAAGGCGACCGGATTGCGGCGTTGAAAATTCACATCCGCGGCAATCCGCAGACGCTCGGCGCGGAAGTTCCCAAGCGTTTCCCGCGCATTATCGCCGGCGATTCGCAAACGGCGATCAATGAAAAGCAAAGCGGGCGGCTGCAATTCGCGGAGTGGCTCACGCGTAAGGAACACCCCCTGACCAGCCGCGTGATGGTCAACCGGATCTGGCGCTGGCATTTTGGCGGGGGCATCGTGAACACGCCGGATAATTTCGGTCTGCTCGGCGAAATGCCGTCACATCCAGAACTGCTCGATTGGCTGGCGGCGGAGTTTGTGGAAAAGGGCTGGTCGATCAAGCACATGCACCGGCTAATGATGAGGTCGGCGACGTACCAGATGAGCGTGGTTGCCAATGAGAAGGCGGAGTTGGTTGATCCGGAGAACAGGCTGCGTTGGCGGATGGACCGGCGGCGCCTTGAAGCGGAGGTGTTGCGCGATTCGATTCTGGCGGTCAGCGGCGAATTGGATCTCAAATTAGGCGGATCGGTGATGACGGCGAAAAATCGCGATTACATCAACAACGATAGCATTCAGCCGAACTACGACATCAACCGCCGCTCGCTGTATCTTCCGGTTATTCGCAATGCCGTGTTCGATGTGTTTCAAGCGTTTGATTTTCCGGATCCAAATGTGATCAACGGCAATCGCGCATCGACGACGGTGGCTCCGCAAGCGCTATTCATGATCAACGGAAAACTTATTCTGGACAAGGCGCTGAAGACCGCGGAATGGCTTCTGAAGCAGAGCGAACTGGATGATGCAGGAAGGGTTCGCGCGATTTATCTGAAGGCACTTTCGCGGCAACCGACGAAAGAGGAATCGGCGCGGGCACTGGATTTTGTGCAGCGCTACTCGGCGGCGCTTGAGAAAAATGAGAAGACGCGGGTGCGGGCGTGGCAGGGATTGTGCCAGGTGATACTGGCGTCGAATGAGTTTATATACACGGACTAGGATGCCGTCATGAACGCTCATTGGAACGCATGCGGATTTAATCGACCGACCTCGCGCCGCGAGATGCTCTGGCGGACGAGCGCGGGTTTCGCGGGACTCGCTCTGGCCGGCCTGCTGAGTTCGGAGGCAAAGGCGGGACCGGACAATTCGCTTGCGCCGAAAGCAGGACATTTTCCCGCCAAAGCCAAACGCATCATTTTTCTATTCATGCACGGCGGGCCGTCGCAGGTTGACACGTTCGATCCCAAGCCGATGCTGGATCGCGACGATGGTAAGCCTCTTCCGTTCGCCAAGCCACGCGTGCAGTTTGCTCAGACGGGAAATCTGATGCGTTCGCCGTGGAAATTCAAAAAGCACGGGCAGAGCGGCATTGAAGTCAGCGAACTGTTTCCACATGTCGCGGAGAGTGTCGACGACCTGTGCGTCATCAATTCAATGCATGGATCGAATTCGGCTCATGGCGGCGCGCTGCTGAAATTGCATACAGGCAGCGATAATTTCGTCCGGCCAAGCATGGGTTCGTGGATCACGTACGGGCTGGGCAGCGAGAATCAGAATCTGCCGGGATTCGTCACGGTGTGTCCGACGCTGGGGCACGGCGGGCTGAATAATTGGAGCTCTGCATTTTTGCCGGCGGCGTTCCAAGGCACGCCCATCGGGCACTCGGGAGTTCCGTCTGAAAAGGCGATGATTTCGTTTATCAAGAACGAACAAACGACGCCCGCGCTGCAGCGCATGCAGCTCGACTTGCTTCGGGAAATGAACCGACAAAATACGGGAGCGAATAAAGCGAACGCGGCGCTGGACGCGCGGCTGGATTCGTTTGAACTTGCGTTTCGCATGCAGACGGCGGTGCCGGAGTTGCAGGACATTTCCACGGAGTCGCCGGAGACGCTGAAGCTCTATGGCCTCGACAATGAGCAGACGAAAGGCTTCGGACGGCAGTGCCTGATGGCGCGGCGCTTTGCGGAGCGCGGTGTGCGGTTCGTTCAGGTGTCGCACAGTTACAAGTGGGATCAGCATGGCGGGTTAAAAAAAGATCATGCGAAGAACGCACTGGAAGTGGATCTGCCGATCGCGGGATTGCTGAAAGATTTGAAGGCGCGCGGACTCCTGAAGGACACGCTGGTTTTGTGGGGCGGAGAGTTCGGGCGCACACCGACGGTTGAAGGCGGCGACGGGCGCGATCACAATCCCGAAGGGTTTTCCATGTGGATGGCTGGCGGCGGCGTGAAAGGCGGGCATAAGCACGGCGCGACGGATGACTACGGATACTACGCGGTGAAAGACAAAGTTCACATTCACGATTTGCACGCGACGATTTTGCATCTGCTCGGTCTGGATCACTTGAAGCTCACGTACAACTATGCAGGCCGCGATTTCCGGCTGACGGATGTAGCCGGCGAAGTCGTTCACGATCTTTTTGCCTGAACAAATTTTTCCGCGATGAGGAAGCCGCTTGACGGGGCTGAGCCCATATACTCACGGGTTTTCCGAAGTCTGCTTAGGAAACTTGAACAGGCAAGATGGCGTTCCTGTGTGCCTCTATGTATAGACAGAGTTGGCTGCAGAGCCTTCTTGACGGGGTGAGCCGCTTTTTTCGCTCATTGCAGCAAGAGAACTGACGAGCCTGCCTGTATCAATTGATCTAAAGTGATTCAGTATCCGCGCAAGCATACCAGAAATACTGCGATCACTTCACAATTAATTCCAACGATTCGGTACCGGTAAGTGTACTAACTGTGTGAACATGCGGAGTTTCAGATGACACGTTCCTTCTCGCCCATGACTAGCGAAGTGATCTGCAAACGGACTTTTTTCGTCTCCCGCTTGGCAGCTGGCTTATTTCTCTTTCTCCTTGTGTTTGCTAGATATATCGGCGCGGGGGAGGTGGAGCTCACGGAGGGGCAGTTTAAGAAGTTGGATCAGTTTGAGGCGTTTGCGCTGCAGAAGGCTGATAAAGTCTTTCTGACCGATAAGAAACAGGCCGCCGCAGAGTACGACTCCTTTGTATTGGATAATCCCAAGTCGGCGGTGTTGCCGTATGCGCTGCTCCGGAAAGCACGCTGTTTACAGCTCGCGAACAAAAGGAATGCGGCGCTGAAAGAGTACCAGGCGCTGCTGGATTATTGCCCGGATCAGGCGCAGTTTGCGGGCGCGGCGCTCTTCTATATGGGGCAGTGCCAGTGGGACGATGGCAATCCTGAAAAGGCGCTGCAGTTCTGGGCGAAGATGGCCGACCACGCGGAGTACAGCAAACACTTCCTCGCGGCCACGGCGCTGAACCAGCTGGCCGACGGCTATATGAAACAAGGCAACAGCGACAAAGCGATGCAGTATTGCGCGTTGTCGGCGTTGACGTTCCGAAAAACGAATCCCGATGCGGCGCGGCACGCGATTTTCAACCAGGTGATTCCCTATTACATTCGCAAGCCGGACGAGGCGAAACTGCGCGAATTCTATCTCAGCGTGAAAGGCTTCGAACACGATCCGCAAACTATCGAGCCCGACCGGGACAAAGATGTTCGGTACTGGCTGAAAGTGCGCGAGTTCATCGAGAAGCACGGACAATTCAATGAGACGCAGTTGGAACTGCGCAAAGCGTACTATGCTTACTGGGCGCAGCAGCTGCAGGGGCGGCTTGCGGACAACGACGACTACCAGATCGACGCGGCCAGTTACCAATTGGCCGCGGACGGTGACGGGGCGAAGTTCAGCGCGCGGCTGGACGATCAGTTCACGAAGTTTCAGAAAGAGGGTGATTACGACCGCGTCAATAAATTCATCAAAGCCTTCGCGCGGCAGAAAAATAAAGTGTCGGAGTACTATGGCAAAGTCGAGTTCGCGAAAATGAACAACGCTCAGATCCGCCAACTTATGGCGATTCTGTTTGACGACGTGAAAGACCCTGTGCTCGCCAAAAATGTGTTCGGGCAGATTCAGTTTGCCAAACTCAGCGACACCGAAAAAGTCGATCTCTCGCGCTACCTGTGGCACCGCGACGAAGCGTCGGTGAAGCGCTGCTGCCAAGAAATTCCCGCGCCGCTGGGGCCGATGGAACTCGTGCGCTACTACCATTGGAAACGCAATCATACGGAGGGACTGGCGCTGGTCGATTCGCTGATCGGCGTGCCGGAGCTGGCGAAGGAAGCGTTGTGGGCGAAGGCGGAGATGCTGCACCAGAGCGACCAATTTGAGAAAGCGATCGCCGTGTACCGCGAGAGCGACCGGCCGCCGGACGGGCAGTTCCGAATCGCGGAATGCCTGCAACGGCTGGGGAAGATTGCGCCGGCGATCGCGCAGCTGCAGGAGATCCAGAATTTTTTCAAAGAGCAGGCGCCGGAGGCGGCGCTGCGCACGGCGTGGATTTACCGTGACGCGGGCGACAAGAAGAAGTTCGAATCGTCGCTGCGGGCGGTGCTGAACAAATATCCGAAGAGCGGGCAATCGAGCACTGCTCACCAGGAGCTTGAGAAATTGGGAGTCGTGATCGGCGGGGGCGTCAATGCGGATTGAACGAATGGCCAGTGCGGCACTCCTTATAGGAGCCAGCGTGCTGGGATTTGAGTCGGTGGCCGGCGAGCCGGCGGCTGCGGCTCCAGCGGCGGACACGCGCGAGGTGGATTTTGCGGCGCGGCGCATGCTGGATAAAGCCAAGGAGTTATTTCAGGGCAACGAAGCCGAGCGCGCGGTGAAGATGGTGGAGACGCTGCTCGACCAGTACCCGAAAAGCGCGATCCGCTACCCGGCGTATCTGGTTCTGGGGCGGCACTACATCGATTCGCGGCAGCAGGCGAAGGCGGTGACGTACTTGCGCAACTTGAAAGATTTCGAGAAGCGCGAAAACGAACTGAACATCGACGAGCGCGAACTGTACATCGAAAGTTTGTATTTGACGGGCATTGCGTATTTTCAATTGCGCCAGTACGGCCAGGCCACGCCGCTCCTGCGAAAAATCACCTCGCAGTACCCGAACACGATCTGGGCCAACCAGGCGTTTTTTTACATCGGCATGTGCCACTTCACTCAAGGCCGCTGGAGCCAGGCGATTGACGCGCTCGGCCTTGTGGGAACCTTTGTGGACCCGGAAAGCCCGACGACCGAATTTGTCGAAGCCGGGTACCGATTTTTCATCAAGGTGGAAGACGCCGATCTGCCGGTTTTAAGCCGGCTGGGCAAGGAAACCGCGGTGAAAATCACGACGGCGCAGGGCGACAGCGAAGCGCTGGTGCTGGCGTCCTTGAGCGGCGGGAGTGACACCTTTATCGGTTCGATCGCGACGGAAGTCGGGCCGGCCAAGCCGAACGATAAAACACTTCAGCTGCGCGGCGGCGATTCGATCTCCGTGACTTACATTGACGACAACACGAAGGAAGGAAAAAAAGGCCAGGGGCGCGAAAGCAAAGTGCAGGTGGTCTCAACGGCCGTGCTGAATTTCACGCTGGGCACGTATGAATCCAAGGCGGCCGCGGCGTTTATCGAGCAGCCGCTGTTCGTGCAGCTTTCGGATGTGGACCGCGACGTGTCGCCGAAGGCCGACAGCGTGCAGGTGCGCATCGTCTCGCGCTACAAAGTGGAAGACGAGCAAGCCACGGCGGAGAAAACGGCCACCGATATCGACAAACTCTTCAGCGAAAAAGACGAGAGCTGGAAAATTCGCGACGAGGTGACGCTGACGCTGAATGAACTGGGCAAAGACCCGGTGCACTCGGGGCGCTTCGGCGGGAACGTTAAAATAGTTCAGGCTTCCGACGCGCAGAGCGCCGACAAATCCGACACGATGCTGGCATGCGCGATCGACGACGACGTCGTCGTGTATTACATGGACGATCTGCACATCGGCGGGAAAAGTCCGCGCCAGGTGGAGTCGCACATCCGCGTGATCGGCGAGATCGACAGCCGCGCGCGCGCTCCTTTATATGAGGTCTTCGATCCGATCATCAAATCGCAGAAGGCGCTGGTGGAAGCGCGCGCGCACCTGGAGCTGGCGCGCATTTTCAAAGCGATGGGCCTGATGAAAGGCGTCGAAGAAAAATGCAAAATCGGGCTGGAACATGCCGACTCGGTGATCCAATCGCGCTCGCCGCTGCCGTCCGCGCTGCGCGAAGAAGCGTTCCAGCTCAAGTGGGAAATGTACATCGCGCAGGAAAATTTTCATTCGGCGATCGCGACGTGCCGCTTGTTCAACCAGCTCTTTCCTAATTCGCCGTTTGTGGATCAGGCGCTGCTGGGCATCGGCAACGTGAAATTGGAAAACAAGCAGTACCACGAAGCCGGCGACGTCTTCCGGCAGGTGCTGCAGCTAAAGAATTCGAACGCGAAAGCCGAGGCGCAGTTCAAGATCGCCGAATGCATCAAAAGGCAGCCAGGAAAAGGGTCGCGCGATCAATCCATCTCAGAGTACAAGCTATGCGCGGAGCGCTACCCGGATAGCCCGTTCGCGGGCACCGCGCTGGGCGAGATGGTGGATTACTACGTGGACACGCAGGACTTCCGGCTGGCCAACGATCTGCTCGAGCGCGTGTTTCAGGATTATCCGGACGCGCAGTTTCTCGACAGCATGCTGATCAAGTGGGTGGTCGTGGCGTTCAAAACGGGCGAGATTCAGAAAGCCTACGACAAGTGTTCGCAGCTTCTCTTCGATTACCCGAGCAGCCCGCACGCCGACAAAGCGAAGGAACTCCTGCCGCGGCTTGAGCAGCGACTAAAAGCCAAAGAAGGCGCCGCGGCCACCGCGCCTAAAGAACCGGCGGCCGAAGCTAAACAGTAAGAGATAAACAGCATTCAACGCCAAGCACGCGGAGGACGCCAAGATCGCCAAGTTGAATGTCTATTCCTGGCGCTTGCGGTAAAGAAAAATGCTTTTCGATGGAACAACTAAAGGACATTCACTGATGCGTTTGAATCGCCTGCCTTTGCTATGTGCTCTGCTTTGCTTCGCGCTCTCGCAAGCTTATTCCGGTGAAGACGCCGGACCGTTTGACGCGCTGTGCCAGAAAATCCAGCAGAGCGGATCGGCCTCAAGCGAAGAGGATTTGAAAGCCATTTTTAAACTCGCGCGCGAGCTGGGCCGGCCGTACTCGGCGCATCTGGCGGTGAAACCATACTTCGAACAGAACTTGAGCCCCAAGCCGGAACTGTTGCTGGCGGCGGCGGAGAATGCGTACCTCGCCGGAGACTACCGCACGTCGGTGGGGCGCTACAAAACGTATTTGAAAAGCGCGCCGAGCACCGCGGAATCGTCGGCGGTGGCCGGACACATGTACACGATCCAGGTGGATTTTCTTTCGGCCAATGACGACGCGTTTCAGTTCATGAAACAAGCGGGAGTCAAATACCGCGAGAACAACATCGCGAGGAAATTTGATGCGTGGTACCTGGACGAAGCGCGCGCAAAAAAGGATTACGCGTCGGTGGCGGAGCGCCTGGCGATTGTATTCGCCGACAAAGTGCCGCTGGAGCAGGAACGGCTTTATTTCTGGCATCACATCGACTGGCTGTTGGAAGAGACCGGTCGCGTACAGGCTGAACATTTTCCGGCGCACGCGGCGCTAAAGGCGCTGGCACCCCTGATCCGTGACACGCCGCGCTATTCGGCACGGGTGGCGTTCCTTGCGTCGCTGCTGGGTTATTACGCGGGCAATTTTCATCAGAACAAAGAACGCGCGGTGAGCGAATTTGAAAGCGTCGTCGCGGCGGCCAAGGCGTACGCCGATAGCGCGCCGGGATTCGGCGTTTACCAGGACATGCTGATTCTGTTCGTGGGCGGCAAAGACCGCTGGGACGATGGCGCATTCAATACGCCGCCGGATGCGCGGCGCAAAGGGCTGCTATACTGCTACGAAAAGTTATCCGACGAAGACAAAAAGCAGGCGCTGAATTTAAATCTGCACGGGCGCTGGGCGGTGGCGTACACCGGCGACGCTACGGCGTGGCCGGAGCTGATTAAGAAAAAGCCGGAGCTCTACACGCCGTCTATCCGCGCGCAGATGCCGTTTGCCGAAGGCGACCGCGGGACTCTCGAACAGTACAAAAAGCAGGCGGAGGTTCTGGACGGCGTGCCGTCGCGCGCGGCGGCGGTGAGCCGGTCTCTGGCAGCGAGCGACAAATTACCCGACGTGTTTAAAACGCTCGTCACCAAAGAATCCTGGCATTTGCAGAGCACGGATTTCAACGACCTGGTGCGCAACCGCATCTGGAACGCGTACAAACAATTTGAGAGACCGAAGGATCAGCAGGTGGGCGACCAGCTCTTCAACGACACACTGGCCGAGGCGGGGATCGAGACGATTCTGCAATCACCCATCGCCCTGTTCGATCACAACGCCGCGCGCGACGCGCTATGGAATGCGTGGCACGGCAAAGACATCCGGACCAAATTCATTCCGTACATCCAGGCGCTCTCTTGGATTCCGTACACGGAAACGGAGCGCAAGCACGTTTACGGGCAGGTGTACGAGCAGGTGAAAAACTGGGCCGAGCAGCTGCGCAAGCAGAAGGCCGACCCGGCGCAGAAAGAAGCGATGGAGCAGATCACGGCGCTGGACAAGGCAATGAAGGAGGCGCTGGATCCCAAGACGTTCGATGCGGCGAAAAATCCGAATCCCATCTATCAGAAACTGGCGCTGAGCTTGAACGCGGCGCGCAGCGGAAACCGCGACGTGTTTTTGCAGAACGCGAAGGAACTCTACGCGCACAGCAAAGATTACGAAGCGAAGAAGACGCCGTTCGGATCGCAGATTCTGCGCTGGACCTGCACCACACAAACGTTCGAGACGCTGGAATTCCAGCTCGAGTGTTTGAAGGATCAGCTCGCGGCGCTGGATGTGAACGGGACGCACCGCACGTTTGCCGACGTGTGCGATGGAATTATTTTCAACCGCAAAGGCTGGCAGAGAAATGCGTGGAACTGGTGGACGATTCCGACATCGGGAAAAGCGGCGGCCAAGAGCATCAACGATGTGCTGGGTGCGGCGCTGATCGCGCAAGCGGACAAGGGACAATTTTCGCCGAACGTGTTCAGTCTGTTCCGCGCGACGCGGCGCGGCAACAACTGGCAGGAGCAGTCGCAGAACGGCGAGGTGCTGGCGAAGTTGATCGAGAAGAAATCGCTTTTTTCAACTCCTTATTATCCGGAATGGTGGGTGCGCTCGAACGCGTCGAGCTACCAGTGGCTGGTGAGCCGCGAGTTCAACGGGCTGATCAAGCAGTATCCGCACGAACGATTCTTCGACGACATGTTCGCTGACGAAATGAAGGCCACGAAGGTGCTCGACAGTGCGTACTGGCAGTTTGGGCGCGACGAGAACAGAAAAGTCGCCAATGCCGCCGCACCGATCCTGGCCGAGATGAGTAAAGTTCCCTACGGCTATGACGTGGCGCAGCGCGCATACGACCGCAACGATTTCTTTGAATGGCACCGCCGGGCGCTCGCGGCGGACGCGCCGATTCGCGATGCGTTCCTCGCGAAGACGGAGAGTTTTTACGGCAAGACGCGCTTCGACGGCTACGCGCTGGGCAGCGCCTTTTTCACGTTCGCGCAGGTAGACAAGCCTGAGCCGCGCAAACAGTTTTTTACGCGGCTCAACGATTACATGGAGCGCGTCAAGCCGCATCCGGCGCGCGTGGGGCCTCCTTATCTGGAGGCGCTGTCGAAGATTGCCGATGTGAAAACAATTACCGACGACGAACTGGCGGCGATGCTGAATGTGTTTCCGGCTGGCGTGCCGGGACGTTGGCAGCAGAACAATCATAGCGAGACATTGGCGAGCACGATTCACGCGGTGCTGCTCGCGAAGAACCGCGGCAACGATCTGTTTGCGCTGGTGCCGCATTTCTGGAAGATCGCGCGCGATTCTGGCAACGCGGCGTTTCAGCGGCAGCTGGCGCTTTCGGCGCGCGCGCTAGCCGACGAGGGGAAACACGAATTGGCGACGGTGTACATTTCGGCGGGGCTGGACATCGCCGGAAGCAGCATGGCCGAAGACGTGCAGAGCACACTGCGCGCGGCACGCGCCAAGTCGATGCTCAACGTCGGCAGCGTCAACCCGTTCAAGCGCAGCGATCCGCGCTACCACACGGGCAACGCGCAGGCAGAATTTTTGACCGGAAAACTGCAGAGCGCGTGGGAAATTTACCTGCCGCACAAACAGGTGCTGCGCGACAATTTCAAGGAGCTCGATCCGTCCTTCGTGCTCTGGGTTATCGAAAAAAATACCGAGACGCGGCAGTTCGATGAGGCCGAGTACCTGGCCAAAGTGATGATGCAGTATTTTGAGGCGACGCCTGGCGGCTTTGAAGCCGAGACGCGCGCGCGGCTGTTTTTCAATTACGCCAACATCGCCTTTGAGCGCCAGGAGTACCCGCGCGCGCGCGCGCATTTCGAACGCATCGCCGAAACGAAAGAGTACGACGGCACGCGAACGAAACGTGAAGCGGAACTGCGCATCGCGGACGTGGACCGGCGCACGAAAAGTTTCGACCGCGCGGTGCTGCAACTTGAAAAACTCGCGCGGCGAAAAGATGATTATTTGCAGACTGAAAGCTTTTTCCTGTTGGCCTTGGTCAAGTTCGATCAGGAAGACTGGACCGAGGCGCAGCGTTATTTGGAACAGGTTTTTTCCCGCAACCGCAACCATCCGCCAGCGAAGATTCTCGAAGGAAAACTGGCCCTGCAGACCAAGCGTTACGAGACGGCAACGGACCTGGCGATCGGGCAGGCGACGACACAGGAAATTCTGGTGCCGGGCAAGCCGCTGAAGGTGACGCTGGACGACAAGAACTTGTCGGTGGTCGGGCAGGCGGTGCAGATCGAGATCCGCGCATGGACCGATTCGGGCGACGAAGAAACGTTCCTGCTCTTGCCGGCAGGAGACAGCAAAACGACGTTCGAAGGGCGCGTGCCAACCGCGCTGGGCAAAGTGGAGAAAAACGACAAGACGTTGCAGGTGTTCGGCAAAGACAAAATTCACTACAATTTCTCGGAAGCGTTCAAAAAGAATTACAAGATCGTCGATTCAGCGGCGGGCACGATGCTGGTGGCATCCAACGCTGAACTGTTCGTGTCGTCGGGCAGAATTCTGACGCGCGAAGAAATGGAAGAGCGCGCGCTCGAAAAAATGGTGCGCGAGCGCCTGCGCGCTGAAAGCGGCACCGCGACGGAGCTCAATAAGGAGTCATTATCGAAAATTCGCGACGACAACCAGATCAAGCCCGGCAATCCGATCAACGTGCGCGTCGTCGATGTGGACCGCAATCTGACGCCGGAGATTGACACGCTGCCGGTGACGGTGACGTCCACCAGCGGCGACAAAATCAGCGGATTCCCCCTGAAGGAAACCGGGCCGACGACGGGCATTTTCGAAGGCGCGGTGCAGACGGCGTCGGCGCAGGCGATGGCGTTCGCGAGCGATTCGGAAGAAGGGCGCGATCCCAATTATGTGATCAGCAGCGAGGACAAGCCGTACTGGAGCGGGCTGCCGGATTCGGTGAAGCCCAAAACATTCAGCATCGATCTCAACGACAGCGTGCAACTCGGAAAAATGCACATCGACGCCAATGTGCCGGGACGGAAACTAAAAGCGTTCCTGCTGCAGACGTCGCTGAACGGCCGCGATTTCCAGACCGTTGGGCAGTATCCGGAAGAGTTCAAGCCGTGGAACGGATCGCTGGAAATGACGGCGACGCGTTTTGCTCACGGCGACAATGGTCTTACGGAACTGGCGCAGTTTCAGCAGTTCGACGAGAGCGGCTACCTGAAGGACAAGCAGCCGCGCATCTCGCTGCCCCCCGCCCTCTCGTTCAAGTTCAATCCCGATCTGAACGGCAAGGCGCAGCCGCTGGCGTTTGAACACGACGGAAAAAACAGCCATTACGTGCTGCATCTGCGCGGCTCCTTTTACCTGAGCGAACGCCAGACGCGCACCTTCAAGCTGGAGCTGGCCGGGCGCGACAAAAAACGCTACCGCGCGATTCTGTCCATCGACGGGCAGGCCGGGCAGAAGCCGGACGAACTGCAGCGCTCGCTGATCAAGGGCGTGCACCGCTTGGATCTGTACGTGCTGGCGTGGCGGCATTCCGAGCCGAACATCAAGATTCTCTGCGACAGCGAGCAGCCTCCTTTTATGGTGCCCTGCCCGCCTGAGATGTTCGACGCCAAGGCGCCGGAGATCGCGCAGGCGATTTCGTTCGAGCCGGCGAAAGTTGCGGCTTCAGCCGACGGCGGCGCGTTCGACATCACGTTCGGAAAAAATGCGCGATCGCGATCGCTGCGCATGATGGTGACCGATTACGAAACCGACGCGCCGGCAATTCAAAAGATCGCGCTGTCGGATCCGGAAGGCAAAAAGATCCTGCCGACGAAAGAAGATTTCTCCTCGCTGCGGAAAAACCAGTCGCTGGAAATTGTGCCCGGCGACCGCGTCACGATCGTCTACGACGATCCGGTTACCGTCAGCAAAGGCAAGGAACACAACGAAGCGTTTCTGACCGCGACTTTTTACAACGCCAAGCTCAGTGCGTGCTTCGTCGCATTCAACAAGGAAAACGAGAAGCGCGAGCCAGAATACATCCCGATGCGCCGCTTCAAGGCCGGCGATAAGATCAACGTGTTCCTCAGCGATCCGGACATGGACACCACCGACAAGCCGGACGTCGTGACGTTCAGCGCCAAGTCGCCGACGGGAGAGAGCGTGCCGTTCCGCGCGCTGGAGACCGAACCCCATTCAGGCATTTTCATCGGCACGATTTTTCCCGTGGCCGGCAAGCCCGCTCGCGATGTCGAGATGACCATCGTTGCCGGCGATGACATCATCATCACGTACCGCGACGCGGAGAATACCGATCCCGGCGTGCCGTGGGATAGAACGTATATTGTCGAGCAGTCGGCGGACAAGACGCCGGACATGCGCATCTACCAAGTGGCGACGGTCGAGATCAGCGCCGAGGATAAGGATGTCTGGCTGAAGACGCGCAAGGCAGAAACGCTGGGCGTGGAAGAATTGATTCCGGCGTCGCGCGACATGACCGCGTCGATTCCCGACACGGCGGGCAAAGACGGGGTGGCGATCAACGCGGCCGGGCCGCTGGTGTGCGAGCTGCGCTACCCGTCGCTGGCGCAATCCAAGAAGAGCACGGCGACGATTTACGTGCAGGCCGGATCGGCCAGAAAGAAAGCGGGCAAGGAAAACGAAGCGGGGTTCGACATCAAACTTCCGGGCACGCTGAAATTGTCCAGAACGCCGAAGGAACTTCCGGCGCTGCCCATCCCGGTCGGCTACCGCAACCTGCTGGTGCGCGGCGACCGCGCGAGCGTCGATCCGCTTGAAAGCGGACGCTTCCTATTTTACGTGCCGATCAAACTGGGGACGCAACCGGACAAAACACTGATCGATGAAGAAGTGCCGACGCACAATTTCTCAGACCTGGACCAGACGCCACTGACGGTCTCCGGCAGCGACGAGGTGTTCATCGGCTTTGAGTACGACGAGGCCGGGCAGAAAAAATGGCTGGTGCAGAAAGCGGTGCTGAATAGCGACGTTGTTTTTCACATCATGGACCGGCGCTACCAGGACGAGCGCAGCGGCGCGTATATCGGCGAGACGCTTTATTTCCGCGTGATTTTCCCGGAGTCGGACACCAGCGACATCAAGGACAGCATCGAGCTTTCGCTCGCCAGCTCATCAGGAAAAACGGCCAGCGTCAAGCTGAGCGAAACCACGGCGCACTCGGGCGTGTTCAAGGGTTTTGCGCGGCTGACCTACAGCGGCGACAACGCCGAAAAACCTGAACCGGATACCTTTCCGGTCAATTACGGAGACCAGCTCACGGCGGCGTTCACGCATGCCAAACTCGCCGCGCCAGTGAAGCGCGAATTGCAGGTGTTCAAAGGCGCCGACGGAAAAGTGGTCACGCTGACCAAACGCTTTAAAGATCCGACCATCGCCGTGCAGACGCAGTTGACGCTCGCCGAAGCGTACTTCGAGCAGGCCAAGCGGCACCGGGATTTGGGGCAGCGCGATCTGTCGGCGAAAGAAATTTCGCAGGGCAAGAATATTCTCGAGGAGGCGCAGCGCGACTACCCCAACGCCGAGGCGCGCGCGCAGGTCGATTACCTGCTGGCGAATCTGGCACTGGAGTTCGCCGGCGATGCGCCCGATGAAGAATCCGCGAAGAAATACCATGTCGAAGCGATCACACGATTCACCGATTACGTGCGAAATTATCCGGACAGCACGTACGCGCCGAAAGCTCAATACAAAAAGGCGCTGACGCTTGAAAAAATGGGCCAGATGGACCAGGCCTGCGAAGAGTACGTGAAACTCTCCTACCGCTACCCGGACAACGAACTGGTCGCGGAGACGATTGCGCGGCTGGGACAGTATTTCTGGAACAAGGGCAAGGCGATGCTCAAGGACGCCGACAGCCAGCAGGTGCTGGTGGAGTCCGAGAAGATCCGCGTGAAGGCGCGCGACATGTACAAAACCGCGGGCCAGGTTTTCGGGCGGCTGGCGGCGCGCTTTCCGCAGCACGGCCTGGCCGGAAAAACGCGCGTGATCGCGGCGCAGTGTTTCATTCACGCCGGCGATCTGCCGAAGGCAATCGATATTTTCCTGACCGCGACGAAAGATCCGAGCCTCGATAAGGACCTGATTGCCGAGTCGATGTACTGGTGCGCGGACTGCTACGCCAAGCAGTCGGAGTATCTCGACGCGTACCGCATGCTGATCAAACTGACGTGGGATTACCCGGCGAGCAAGTGGGCGAAATTCGCGCGCAGCAAACTGGCCGAAGACCAGTACGCGAAGATGACGGTGGACCAGGTTGAAGGTAAGTAGGGCCGGGCTGGGGGTTCGGGTTTGGGGTTTGGGGTAACGAACTAAAAAATCGACGCGATGGCACGAAAGACTCAATGACGCGAAGGTGAGAAGAAGAGATTAGAGGATCAGGTTTGGGGTCTTGAGTTTGGGTGTGGCATTCGCCGTTACCCGAAACCCCAAACCCCAGACTCGAGCCCCGATCATTTAAGGAGTTCTTATGGACGACGGATTACTCTCCATGGTGGCCGCGGCGGGCGGCATGGAAAAGGCGATTCTGATTGTGCTGGCGGTCAGTTCGGTCGCTTTGTGGAGCGTGGTGTTTTTGAAAGTGCCGGAGCTGTTCTTTGCCAAAAAGAACAGCGCGCGCTTTCTTGAGAAATTCGGAGTGAGCGACTCGTTCTCGAATCTGCAGGAGCTCGACAAGCCCGAGAACGACTGCGTTCACCTGCGCGTTTTCAAGGCGGCGCTCGCGGCGACGCACGGAAAACGCGTCCCGGCTCCGCCAGCGAGCAAAGGGCAGACGCCCGCGGCGTTTCGCATCCGGCCGGAGAATACGACCGAAGAACTGGTGCTTCTGAACATGCAGCACACGGCAGCCGGCTACCTGCTGCATCTCGGGAAGGGCCTGAGCTTGATGGCGACGCTGGGCAGCACGACGCCGTTCATCGGACTGTTCGGAACGGTGGTGGGCATCATGACGACGTTCCATGATCTGGGTATGACCAAGGCGCCGAGCATGCAGGTGGTTGCGCCTGGCATTTCAGGCGCGTTGGTGGCCACGGCGGCGGGACTGGCGGTCGCGATTCCGGCGGTGATCGCGTGCAATTCCTTCAACGCGGAAATTGAAGAACTGCGCGAGGCGTCGAACGCGTTCATTGAAAAAATGATGGCGCTGATTCGCGCGAATACACAGAGCCCTTCGGCGCATACGGCCAGCGGAACGCCGGCGCTCACAGTTGCGGCGAAGGTGCCGGTGATCGCGGCGAAGGCAGCGGTGTCTCCGCTCAAAGCGGCGGCGGATGATGACGACGACGACGATGATCTTGAGGACGAGGATGAGGACGCACCGGCGCTCGCCAGGCCAGCACAAAAGGGGAGGAGCGGCGCATGAGCATGGGCGTCAGCAAGGCCGGCGGTGGCCGCAAAACGCACACGCCGGAGATCAACGTCACGCCGCTGGTCGACGTGATGCTCGTGCTGCTGGTGATTTTCATGATCACCGTGCAGGCCGCGCGCGAATCGATTCCGCTGGAGCTTCCAGAAGCCGCCGGCATCGCCGATGACGGCAGCAAAACGCCGATCGAAATCAATCTGGATAACGAAGGACGCGTGCACGCCAACGGTCGCGTGATGGAACTCTCCGAGGCCGAGGAAGAATTGCCGCGCATGCTGCAGGGCAAGGAAAAACAGGCGTACAGTTTGAACGCGCACCGCAAGCTGCCCTATGAACAGGTCGTCAAATTGATCTCCGCCATTCGCGCGGCCGGAGTTGAAACGATCAACGTCACCGTCGATACGGCCGGACCCAAGGGCGGCCCCGGTTCCAAATAACGCATAAGGATTTTTTTCATGAGCGACACTGCGATGAACACCGACTCTGCCAGCACGTTCAAAACCGGCTACACGAGCAAGCAAGTAGGGATGGCGATTGTGTTCGCGTTCCTGCTCCACGGCGCGATGCTCGGCGCGTACTTCATTATGGGCGGCGAGAAAAAGCCGCCGCAGAAGGTCGCGCCGCCAGCAGCCGCGGCAGCTCCCGCAGGCGACGCTACTAAAGGAGGCGACCCGGCGAAGGGCGACGTCGCACCGCCCAAACCCGATGCAGCCGAAGCGCCGAAGAAGGCTCCAGGCGTGGACACCAAGAAGGATGACGTCGCCAAACCGAGCGAGATTCCGAAAGGGCCGGACAGCGATATCGATTCGATTTTAAAAGCGAAGTGACGGCGAAGGGCTTGTTCACCGCAGAGACGCGGAGGCGCGGAGAACGGCGAGAAGAACAGCGAACGGATTTGACACGAAGACTCAAAGACACGAAGAAGGGATTTAGGGACAGAAGCGTCGTAGTCCGGGCGTCTCCGGACAAAAACAAGTCACGCGCACGATCCACGGTGGTGAAACTCACAGGTTGGAAGCCTGTGCGACAAATTGTCTGGGCGAGACGGCCAGACCACGGGCGTTCGGGCCGTTACCCGAAACCCCAAACCCGAGACCCGCAGTATAAATGAAACCGCTTTATGCACTCCTTCGCGGCCTGGGCCGCATGCCGATTCAGGTGCAACTAGCGCTGCCGCTGCTGTGTTTTGCGGGGCTGTTGCATCTGGCCGGAAGCACGGCGCGCGCGTCGCTGAACAGTTTATTTCTCGACGATCCAAAATTGATGAGCGTGTTTCGGCAGGGCGGGCTGCGCGATCTTATCTTCAACAGCAGCGACCTGGCCAAACACGCCGCGCTGATTTACGCGGGCCTGGCAGTGCTCGCGTTCATTCCGGTTTCGCCGGTGCTCTTTATCATCCGGCACGCTTACATCAGCGTGTATTCAGCGCTGATTTTTTTTGCATACGTCGTCTTTTCGACAGTCGGAGTTCTCGCGTCGACCAAGACTGCCGTCGAAGGACTGGAGCCGAACGCGGACCGGCAGTTTGCGTGGTTCTGCCAGTACCTGATTCCCCCCATGGTCATCGGACTTCTGAACACGCGGCTGATGCTGAATGCGTTTCGCGGACGCGCAGAATTTGTGTACCGCCGCGCCAGAGAGGATCAGCTCGCCATTGGCGACCAGCTTATTCTCTGGATCCGAAATCAGCTGGCGCAGCGCAGAACCAAAAGCGTGGCGCTCAGCGCGGGACTGCATTTCGGGATCCTGATTTTTCCGCTGCTGATGCAACTGATGGGCGCGGTGACGCCCTATTTATTGCCGCACGGAAAAGGAACTCCCGATGCCGGCGGCGGCGCGAAAAAAACGTCCGGCGAGAAGAAAATGGCGGGCGCCAAAGAAAAAGAAAAGAAGACGATGAAGGTAAAGCTTAACAAGCCCGCGAAGAAGCCCGCGCGCGCGGCCAGGAATTTGAAAGGCGTGATTTTCAGCCCCGACGCGGGGCGCTCCATCACCGCCGCCGCTCACGGCGAAGCGATGATGGAGGAGCTCGATAATCTCACCGAGCTGACCTACAAAGCAGATACCAATATTGTTATCGGAGGAACGGGCACCGGCACCGGCGGCGGAACGGGTCCGGGCAATAAAGCTGGCGGCATCGGCGCGGGCGGCACCGGTCCCGGAGGCTGGCCCAACGGCATGAAAAATTCGGTGATACGTTTTATTCGCTTGGAATACAGCGGCCCGGATTGGGACGACGGCATGGCGGCCAACGCCAACGCCGACGGCAATTTCCTTCAGGAATTCAATAAGACCACCGGCTTCCGCGTCGCCACCAAAGGCGAGAGCCATCCCGTGCGCTTTCTGAACAAATACGACAAAGGCGTCGCGCCGCCCTTCGTGTTTCTGACCGGTTCGGGCGGCATCAACATGAGCCCCAACGATCTCAAAGTGCTGCGCGACTATCTACTCGGTGACAGCGGTATGCTCTTCGCTGATTGCGGCAGCCCCGAGTTCGACCGCGCGTTCCGCGCTTTGGTTCCGGCGCTGCTGCCGGGAAAAAACCTGGTTGAAATTTCTGACGACGACGTGATTTTTCAGGCACCCTACCCTTTTCCCAACGGTGCCCCGCCGCTCTGGCATCACGGAGGCTCTCGCGCAATGGGCGTGCGCCATAACGGTCGCTGGGTTGTTTTTTATCACCCCGGCGACGTCAACGACGCGTGGAAAACCGGGCATTCGGGATTGTCTCCGGACAAGGCTAAGGCCGCCTACAATCTAGGCGTCAACGTCCTCTATTACTCGTTCACCAAATACCTCGAAGCGGCGGCAAAAAAGAAGTAGGGGTGGGGATGCTCGACGAGTAGAACGGCGAGAAGACTGGATCGCCGCGCTAAATCCTGCCGTCCTCCGCGCCCACTTTGTCCTTTGTGAGCGATTATACTTTTTTTACGCGAGAACAAGCGGCACCGTCATCTCCCCCCGCGTCAGCCCTGAATGAACACCGCGGTGAATATGCGTCTTCAAATGTGGATGCATGTAGTGAATCGTGTGCGGCGCGCTGGCGACTCCCATGTAATCGCCGAAGTGCCGCCGCGCCGCCGCACTTAAGCGCCCCGGTCCCAGCAGTTCCAGATGCTCCACCTCATCGATCGAAAGCAGCGCGAACAAATCACCGAAGCGTGCTGAAAACTCTTCTCTAAAGGCGCCATGCCGCCCGTTTTTAACATGAAAGAGTGGCACGTTCTGATCGCCGGTCGGCGCACATTTTAAAAATTCCGTCAAGCGGTCGTTGTGCTGAATATGGCGGTCCGTCCGCGGATTGACGTGTCCGTGATCGGCGCTGATGATCAGCCGCACGCGTCCCTCGCAGCCTTTAAACAGCCGCCGCATCTCATTATCCAGCAGCACAAACAGTTCACGAATCGACGGATGATCCACCCCGTGCTGATGGCACGCGCCATCCAGCTGCGGCAGATACAAATGCGTATAACTGGGCGACGTCATCCGCCGCACATGCTGTATCACCAGGTCAGTGCCCTCGGCAATGCGCTCGTAACCCATGCTCGGCGCGCCGCCCGACCAGTAGCGCGAATAATGGCTGTTCGAAATATAGCCGCGGGTCACGATCTGCGTCTGCCGTTTGAATCGCGGCAAGATACTGGGCACCGTGAACAACAGGTCATGGCGCACGCCAAAATCCAGCAGCGTTTTTTTCGAAAAGCGTTCGACGAACGGCAATATCTCCGCCGTTATGTTCAACTCTTCGAGGTACATCCACCACCCCGAAAGCCCGTGCCGCGCCGGATACGCCGCCGTCCCGAGCGACGTCAGCGCCACCGCCGTCGTGGATGGAAAAACCGCCTGAAGTTCGCGAACTTCATGTTCCCGGATGAACGACGTCCCCGCCGGATCCATATCCTGCAGCAGCTGCAATCCCAGCCCGTCGATCACGACGAAGACCACGTGGTCGTGCATTCCGATCTGCTCAACCAGACGCTGAACTTGCGGCGATTGGTCGATGCCCTCGACCCCGCACACGCACGCAATGGATGTAATCAGGTCGACGATCGTGGGTTGCTGATCAGCACGCGGGCGCACGATCAAGCCCTCGTCGAACCAGCGTAGCACCCGTTGCAGATCGCTCATCGGGAGACCCATTTTGGAGAACTATAGGCCCAACTCTTTTCACGAATTTTTGTGATCATTTCCAATTCGGTATGAACCAGCTGGTCTTTTGAACGCCCCGTTGATTTTTTAGCCGCCATCAATTTCGGCAGCGAAAGCACCGGCACTTTCAGCCGTTCCACTTCGACCGTGATCGCGCCCGCCACTGCCTGCTCGTACGCGCCCACGCCAGTAAATTCGCCGATCAGATCCAACTTCCCCAGTTGTGTTGTGAATACAAAGTCCGACTCCGTGGCGAGGATCTTGGAATCCACTATGGCCGGACCAAATTGAGGAAGCCGACGGTATTCCGCTTTCGCGCTCCTCAGAAGAGACGCCAGTTTGCGCAGGTTCTGGTCGTCGCGCGCGTGACAGATGTCCAGATCGCTCGTGGCATAACTCGATCCGTACACGCGTCCCGCCAGCCCGCCGATCAGCACGTAACGAATTTTGCGCCGGCTCAGTTCGCCCAAAAGATTGAACAGGTTCAGCGTCTGAAGAGCGATCGCCGTAGGCTCCAGCCGCTGCCCCGAAGTCAAGCTTAAGTTCTCAATCACCGAGGGCAGATCGATGCCGCAACTCTGACATTCCTGGAGCAACTGAGCGTCGTTGGAGGCCGCCTCGGCCTCCTCCGTGCTTAACGCTTCAGAAACGTGGTAGGAAAAGGCGTCAGGATCCGTAGGCCGGAGAAAAGTGCGCGGACGTTTCAATAGGCTGCTTCGCATCGAAAGATTCCTTGTCAGAGGACCATTTCCGAAGAGTGCCAGAGGAACTGTAAAAGTATTCCGGATTGAAACCCGCACCATCGAATCGACGCCAAAGCTGAATGCCACTTTATGCCCTTATTAAACCCCGCTCCATCGCGACAAATTCACGCAAATGCCTGCCCGTTTGTCTGAAGGTTTAAACGCGAATTATACCTCGTGGCCCGACTCCCTTTAGTTCTCTTAAGTCTAGTGTCTGCGATAAAGCGTACCTTTTTCCTTCACGGATGTGTTACGTCGTGCACTCGCCACTTGATTCTGCCGCAAAATCAGGGTCAATCTCTTCCGTCGCATCCGTCGGGTGTAAATGTTTAAGCCGCATCCGAAAGCCAAGCCTTCGCGCGTCTCGTTTTCACGCGCTCCGGCCACGAGGACAAATCGGAAATGATCAGCCGCTCAATGTATGCCGCGTCGCTCACCCTTCTCCTCGTAACCTTCCCACTGTTCGCCGAACACGACGAGAAACCCAAAGAACCTGTCGAGGAAGGCCTGAAATCCGTCACGGTTCCAGCGGGATTCCGTCTGCGCATCTGGGCAGATGAAAAGCAACTGGTGAATCCCGTGGCTCTCACCGTGGACGAAAAAAACCGCGTCTACGTGGCGGAGTCTTTCCGCTTTCGCATCGGCGGCGGCATCGACAACCGCGCCGCGCTGTTCCTTTTCCTCGACGACATGCGCTCGCAGAAATCCTCTGACCGCCTCGCCGTCATTGAGAAATACAAAGACCGCTATGCCCCCGAGTACTTCACAAAGTATTCCGAAAGAGTCTCGATGCTTGAAGACACGGCGGGAAAAGGCAAGGCCGATAAGACCACCGTTTTCTCCACCGGCTACGGCCATCCCTTGGATGGCCCCGCGGCTGGAATCGTCGCCCGCGATGGCAAAGTTTTTCTCGCCTGCATCCCCGCCATTTACCAGCTTGAAGACGCCGATGGCGACGGCGTGGCCGAAAAGAAGGACGTGTTTTTTGAAGGCTTCGGTGTGCGCTTCAGCATCAGCGGCCACGATCTCCACGGTCTCGTCTGGGGCCCGGAAGGAAAGCTCTACTGGAGCATGGGGGATCGCGGCTTCAACGTGAAAACAAAAGAGGGCCAGCAACTCATCGGCCTCGGCACCGGTGGCGTCTTCCGCTGCAACCCCGATGGCAGCGAACTCGAATTGTACTATCGCAACTTGCGCAATCCGCAGGAACTGGCCTTCGACGAATACGGAAATCTGTTCACCTGCGACAACAACGCCGACATCGGCGACAAAGCGCGCCTCGTCTATATCCTCGAAGGCGCCACCACCGGCTGGCACCAGGGCTGGCAGGTTCTCACAACCGGCAAGTACACGGAGTTCGCCGGCATCGGCGGCCACAAGCCCAACCCCTGGCTTCTGGAAGGCCTCTGGAAATTGCGCGAAGACGAGCAGCCCGCGTGGATCATCCCCGCCATCTCCCACATCACCAACGGACCCAGCGGATTTGCCTACTATCCCGGGGTGGGCCTGCCCGAATCCTACAATCAGAACTTTTTCGTCTGCGATTACACGGCCGGAAACAACTCCGGTGTCCACAATTTTAAAGTCGACGTCGACGGCGCGGGATTCAAGATGAACAAGCCCGAAAAATTCGCGTGGGGAATCACCTGCACCGACATCGCTTTTGGCTACGACGGCCGCGCCTACATCAGCGACTACCTCGGCGGCTGGAATGACACCTTCCGCTTCAAAGGCCGCGTCGTCACGATGGAACACACCGAAGCCATCGCCAAGCCGGTCGTGGCTGAAGTCAAAAAGCTATTCGCGGAAGGTTTCAAGAAGCGATCCATCGCTGAGCTCTCCACGTTGCTCACCCACATCGACATGCGCGTTCGTTCCGCCGCGCAGTTCGAACTCGCTCGCCGCTCCACCGATGGAATCCCCGCGCTCACCGCCGCCGCCGAAAAAGGCGGCACCGCGCTCGCACGCCTGCACGGCATCTGGGGCCTCTCCCAGATTGCCCGCGAAAAACCCGACGTTCTGAAAACTCTCGCCACGCTGCTCGCCGACAAAGAACCGCGCGTGCGCGAACAGTCCGCGAAAATGCTCGGCGATGCCCGCTACGCGCCGGCCGCGGAAAAACTCGTGGAGTTGCTTAAAGATTCCGACTCGCGCGTGCGCTCGCTCGCCGCCATCGCACTCTCGCGCATCAAGCACAAGCCCGCGCTGGAATCTCTCGTTCAGATGCTCCGCGACAACGAAGACAAAGACGCCTACCTTCGCCATTCCGCCGCGATGGGCCTCGCCGCAACCGGCGACAATTACGCCATCGCTGCCCTCGCCAAGGACAAATCCCGCGCCGTGCGCCTCGGCGCGCTGCTTGCCTTGCGCCTAAACCACGACGAACGCCTGGCCGAATTTCTGAAAGATGAAGACCCGCTCGTTTACGCGGAAGCCATTCGCGCGATCTATGATCTCCCCGTCGTCGCCGCGATGCCGCAGCTCGCCGCGCAGTTGCCGCGCCACATGGACACCGCCAAGTCGCCCGGAAAAATGACCACGCTCCTTTACTCCCGCATCATCAACGCCGCGTTGCGCTACGGAAAACCTGAAGACGCCGCCGCGCTCGCCGACTTCGCTGGAAAATCCAATGCGCCCGACGAAGTCCGCATGATCGCCCTCGACTTGCTCCAGCGCTGGGACGATCCCACCGAAGTCGATCCCGTCATGGGCGTGCCGCGCGCCGTTCCTAAGCGCGATAAAAAACTCGCTCGTGAAGCTCTGGCAAAGCCGATGGCCCACATCCTATCCACCGCCAAAGATAAATTGCTGGCTAAAGCCATCAGCCTCGCCATCGCCTACGCTTTTGAACTCGATGACAACCTGCTGATGTCCAGCCTCACCGACGCCGGCGCTTCTGACGAGCTGCGCCTCGAAGCCCTCAAGCGCTACGTCGATAAAAAGGATCAGCGCCTGTTGACGCTTCTGCCCAAGCTGATGGTGGAGACGAAAGAAAGCATCCGCATCGCCGCGCTCGACGCCCTGGTCCAAGTCGATCCCAATTCTGGAATTCCAGCTGCGGTGGACGTGTTGAACGGTAAATCGAAATCGGTTGGGACCACCACCGTCACCAGCAAAGACGAAAAAGAATGGAGCGGCCTGCGCATGTCCGGCCCGTCGCAACACGACTACGCCGACAAGAATCAGAAGAACGGCGTGACAGTGACTTTCCTTAAAGAATTCACCAAGCCACACGCCGATTGCGGGGCTGCCGAAAATGTTCTCCCGCGTCTGAACGACGGCGATGCCGCCCGCAACGAAGACGACACCGGCATGTGCGTCTGGTTCGACGGCGGCGAAGCGCGTCTGGTCATGGATTTAAAAAAAGACATCGAAGTCGTGCGCATCAACACGTACTCCTGGCACAAAGGCAACCGCGCGCCGCAGGATTTCATCCTCTGGGGCGCCGCTGGCGAAAAAATGCCGAGCGCCACGGCTAAAGATCTCGCCAAGGAATGGAAAAAAATCGCCACGGTCGATACCGAGCCGCTCAAAGAAGGCGGCATGCACGGCAGCAGCGTCTTCAACAATGACGCCCCGATTGGCACCTATCGCTATCTCGTCTGGCAGAACGCAAAGCGCCCCAACGGCACGTTCCTCACCGAACTCGACGTGTTCCAAAAAGGCCAGACCGTACCTACACTCGAACCCGGCGACGGCCCGCCGATAGCCGTTAAACAAGAAGCGCTGCTGTCCGTGGCACGCTCGAAAAATGCCGCCGCCGCTGAAATCATTTCAACCTGGTGCGATGCGCTTCTGGCCGGAAAAGCAGCCGCCGGCATGCAGCTGGATATCGTCGAGGCCGCCAAACTACGCAGCGAAGATGGCATCAAGAGTAAGATTTCAAAATTCGAAAGCGCGATCGATAAGGAGAACAAACTCGCGGTGTTCGCGGCGACGCTGCAAGGTGGCGATGCCAAAAAAGGCAAAGAGATCTTCGAAGTCCACGCAGCAGCCTGCCTGCGTTGCCACAAGCTCAATAACAACGGCAGCGATGCCGGCCCCAGTCTAGTCGGCATTGGCAAGCGTCTCACGCGCGAAAAAATTCTCGAATCGCTCGTCGAACCCAACGCCGTCGTTGTGCCCCATTACGGCGTTGCGACGCTGCGCATGAACGACGGCACTCTCGTCACGGGAAACATTACTAAAGAAGACGCCAAAGAACTCAGCGTCAAACTCGCCGACGGCAAAGTCGTCATTGTGCCCGCCGTCGATATTAAAAAGCGCATCCCCGCTGTTTCACCGATGCCGCCCATGGACACCGTCCTCAAGCCGCGCGAGCTTCGCGACCTGATCGCCTACCTCGCCGCTCAGCAGTAGAACAAGTGAAGTCGTTATAGGGTTGGGCAGATCGGCAGTTATCGCGCGTGGGGCAGACATTATTGTCTGCCCCAAAAAGGGCGAAGCCGCCTTATTCCGTTGACGTTCTTGGTGCCGTGTCGTCTTGATAGTTTATATGTTTTACTTCCGCGCCTGCCGCAGCAACTCCCGAACGTCGCCCGCTTCCGTCTCATACGCGCGCAGCAACTTCTCCAGGATCGGCACCGCCTCGCTGCCTTTCTTTTCCTCGATCAATGTCTTCGCCGACGCCAAAACGTCATCACGCTTCGCCGTCAGCGCCGCAACTTTCCCCTGCGCTTCTTTTCCAGACTCCCCGCCGCGCGCCGCCGCCTTGCGGTACAGCACCAGCGCCTGCCCGTATTTCTCGCGCTTCTCCTGATCCTGCGCCTGCGCCATCGCCGCTTTCGCCGCTGCACTCAGCGGCTCGTCCAAGTACGCAATCGCCTTCGCCAGCCAATCCGTCGGCGGCATATCGTGGCCCATGTCCGGAACTTCCAGATAAAGTGTGCGCTCGTACTTCATCGATTTGTATTGCTTCAAAACATCATTCGTTCCCGGCTTATTGAAGTCCTTTGTGCCTGTCATAAAAACATAACTGTTGAGTCGCTTCTGGCGGTCGGCATATTGCGGCGGGGCTTTGGCCTGATTGGGATTGCAGCCAATCAGATAAATCACGCCGTTGAAGACTTCCGGATAAGCCGGCGCAAGTCCACTGCCAGCGCGGCCGCCGCCGGAAATTCCCGACAGGTAAATGCGCTCGGGATCGATGTTGTACATCTTTCGAATGTTGTGAACCGAATCCAGCGCCAGCCCGACGCGATGAAGCGGGGTCCGTTCGTTGCCGCCTTTGTTCGCACCGATCCAGATGATGTTATTCTTCTCAAGCAGCGGTTTAAAATTTCCATTGTTATCACCGTTGTCGCCGCTGTTGATAAACACCATCAGCCCATAAGGCGTATCGGGCTTGTACGCCGGCGGCACAAAAACTTCGAAGCTCTCCGCCGCGACGTCGTAGTCGGTGGCTTTGAAATACGGCATGCGCTTCTCCATCTCCGCTTTTGCCGATAGCGGATGACGCTCCTTAAAGGAGAGCTTGAACCCGCCCGTTTTCGTTTCCACCGGCGCAGCCGGTGCAGACTGGCCCGCGAAAAGAGGCGCATATAAAAACAGGAGTAAGGCGACCAGCGTGAGGTAAAGGGGCATATTCTAATCTCCTGAATCAAATAAAAGTCCCTGAATGCTAGAACAAAGCGGGCTGAAGTTCCAGCGGGAATAATCTCTCGACGAGCCCGCCAAAGTGTCCTTCGAAAGTCGGCTGATATCGGTATAATTCGAGCGGTCTATTCCATCCTTTTTCCATTCTCCAACACGGAGGCCCGCGTGCGCTCATCGCCGATGCCCTTTAAATACTTCAGCCTGATATTAATGTCCGCAGCGTTGCTCTCTGCCGGCGACGACTACAAGTTCGGTCCCGATTCGGAAGAGGTCCCCGGCAATCCGAAGGGCACGGTCAGCGAATACAAGTTCACCGAAAGCAAAATTTATCCCGGTACGTCGCGCAGCTACTGGATCTATCTGCCTCCCCATTTCAGTGCGGAGACCGAATATCCGCTCGTGATCTTCACGGACGGCGGCGGCGTCGTGAATACCAAGGGCCAGTTTCGAGCCCCTCTCGTTTTTGATAACTTGATCGCGAAGAAGGACCTTCCCCCGCTCGTTGGATTGTTCATCAATCCCGGCGAGGTCCCCGCCATTGCCACCGGTACGCGAGGCCGCAGCACCCGCAGTTTTGAGTACGACACGCCCGACGACACGTGCGCCCGCTTCTTCATTGACGAAATGATCCCTCTGGTCGCCAACGTCGCAAAAATCAGTGCCAAGCCCGAAGACCGCGCGGTGTGCGGCATTTCCAGCGGCGGCATCTGCGCCTTCAACGCGGCGTGGCACCGCCCCGACGCTTTCCGCAAAGTCATCAGCGGCATAGGCAGCTTCACCAACATTCGCGGCGGAGTCTGGTTCCCCGCCGCGATCCGCAAGACTGAGCGCAAGCCGCTGCGCATTTTCATGCAGGAAGGCAGCGCCGATCTCGATAACGTTCACGGCAATTGGCCGATCGGAAACCAGGATCTCGCCGCCGCGCTGAGGTTCGCCGGATACGATTTCAAATTCGTCCTGGGCGACGGCGGCCACAGCGGCAAACAGATGGGCGTCCTTCTGCCCGATGCGCTGCGCTGGCTCTGGCGCACGGACACCCCGGTTCCAGCGCCCACGTCTGAAGTTCCCAACGACATGGCGCTGTCAGGCCTGCTCATCGATGGCCAAGGCTGGAATCTGGCCGTCGATGGAAAGAAATTCGTTGATGCGGCATGCACCGATGCCGATGGCAATTTTTATTTCAGCGACATGAATGGCGAGGGCCTTTTCAAGATTGCTGTCGATGGAACGATTAGCCTGTTCAATGCGAACGCCAAGGGTGTCAGCGGAATGAAGTTCGGACCGGATGGCCGTCTTTACGCGTGCGTCAACAAGAGCAAGCAGATCGTCGCGTACGACAAGGACGGCAAGGAGGAAATTCTGGCGACAGACGTCCAGTGCAACGACTTGGTCGTGAATTATCGCGGCCACGTCTATTTCACCGAGACCGGGCGCAAACAAATTACGCTCTGGGAAGGACCGGGAAAAACACGCGCCGTGGACACTGGAATTCCCGCGCCCAACGGCATTGCTCTCTCACCCAATCAGGAAACGCTTGCCGTCTCAGATTACGCCGGATCCGCTATCTGGGCTCTGCGCGTCGAGGCCGACGGATCCTTGAGTTCCAAAATGCCGGTGATGCCCTATCGCCAGTTCGGCCGCGCGCCCGAAGCCAAAGGCGACGGCATGGTCTGCGACACGCGCAGCCGCTTTTACTGCTGCACCACCACCGGCGTTCAGGTCTTTGATCCCAACGGCCGCCCGATCGGCCTGATCCTCGCTCCGGCCGAATCGGCACTGACCAGCATCGCACTCTCAGGACCCGACTTAAGCTGGCTCTACGTGCTGACGCAAGGCAAAGTGTTCAAGCGAAAAATAAACGCGCGCGGCTTCGTCACCAGCCTGCCGCCCATTCTGGCTGAAGAAAAAAAGAAGCCGCCGCTTCAATAGGTTTTGAATGTTGATTGCCAGGCAAGTATTTCAACAAGCAAATGCCAGAACAGCCTGCCGTTGCCGCTTACGGCACGTTGACTTCAAACTTCAACTGCAGCGACCCCGCGTGTCCCACCGCGTCGATCGCTTTCGGCGCTTCAATCGCCGTCACGCGCGGTCCCGCGCCGCTCTCGAATTTCGCGCCGTCCCACCGGTACATTCCCGGATAGCTGCGCGAATAGTCATCGTTCAATTGTCCCGCGTGCTTGCCTTGTGGCAGCGCCCCGCAGGTTCCGGAAAAAGTAAACACCTGCCGAAACTGCGGCAGTAAGTGCGCCTTCCTATCACTTTTCAAATTCAACATTTTCCCATCGATCTGCAGATGCAGCTGCTTGGAGAGTGCCTCGGCAAATGCCGCGAAATAACTATCACGTTCGCTCTCGGAAGCGACGCCGTCCGCATTCTCGTCGATTTTGATCAGCTGCATCATCGCCGCGCGCTCACTGAGCTGAAGCTGGTAGCGCAAAAAAACGGAGTCGCCCTTGATCCAGATCCGGATGCCGCGATCTACGTGATCGACTGGCGATTCGTGCGCGAGCGGACGGAGCGGCAAAGACACTAATATCGTCAGTGCCGCAAGCATCTTCAGAAATAGGCTCCGGTGTCGCATCACTTCCCCGCGGCAATGGCATGTTCAAGCGTGTCGTCCAGTCCATTCAGATCCAGCCCCGTCTCAATCATGGCTTTGATGAACGGCGCGTTCTCAAGCGCGACCAGCGTGGCATGGTATTTTTTCGGAGCCGCCGCACTCGCGGCGTGAACAGCTGCAAGCATCACTGAAAAATCTGCGGACTTCAGCCCGTCAGCGATGACCTCGTGATCCCGTTTGAGATCGGCAAGCAGCATGAGCATCGAAAGTTTCGTCGTTGGCGTCCCACGCGCGTAGATGGCCGCGGCCTCGTCGGCCGCGCCCGTGTCACCCTTCTGCAGGAGCGCCATTTTTATGAGCATCACGGCCTGCTCCATTTTTTCGTACGTTCCAGCATCGCTGTCCGATTTATCGGCCGAACCAAAATAGTAATCCCGCTTGGCATCCAGTCGCCTGAGCGAGGCGTGCACCGTTTTCGACCGGAGCGAGCCCATGGACCAGAGGCATTGAATGCGAACCGGAAGCGGCGCCGTGAGGTCCTCGGCTAGCGCCGTCACTAAGTCTTCCGCTCCGGCCAGTTTCATGCGCCCGGCAATGCCGATGAGCTGCTGAGCGAACATGGCATTGGACGTGTCTTTCAATTCCGACAGAAGCGCGGCGCTCGCGGCGGCGCCGCCTATCTTCTCCAGCGAAAAAATGATCTTTAAACGCACCGACAAATTCTTGGACTGTTTCAACGCGTCAATCAAATACGGTGCCGCTTTCTCATCTTTCAATCCGCCCAGCGCTTCAATCAAAGCCGCGGGAGCGGTCTTGAAAACGTTCATCAAGGCGAGCGTATTTTCATGAAGCGCCTTTTCGGGATGCTCCGCCACACCCTGTAGCGCCACGCCGAGTACACCATTTTCCGGAACATCAAACGCTTTCAGAAGCAGTACACTTCGCTGCGGCCATGTGGCGTGCGCAGCCGAAAAAAGCAGCGCGCGCCGCATCTCCGGATTGTCGTGCTGCTGAAAAAGCGAGATCGCCAAGGCACCGGCAGCCGCATCATCGCGCCATTCTCCGGTGGCCTCCGCGAGTCTGAGCAGCACCGCCGGATCGCGCTCTGTTTTCGCCAGCGCCAGAATTTCCGTCGGCACTTTCTCGCCGCCGAATCGTTGAATCGCGAGCACGGCCTCAGCGCGTACCGATGACGCCTCATGCCGCACATGTTGCAGGATAAACGCGGAGCAATTCGCCGAAGCGGTTTCTCCCGCAAAACGAATTAAAGCGGCGAGCGCGTCCGCGTCACTGCAAATTTTAGCATTCATTGAAAGTCGTAAGATCACGGCACGAACGTCGTCCACGTGCTGGCGTTCGCGGCGATAAAATACAGATGTGCCCCATTCGCGCCAGATCAATTTCAGCCGCGTCAGGTTCGGATTTTCAGACGCCGCCTCGGCCCTCATCCAATCCAGCAACGGCCGCGGCGCTGCATTCACCAGCGCTTCCGGCACCAAGCGCGACCACGTCTCGGAGCTGAATGCCAGCATCAGCTGCTTCTGCGCAGCGGCCCCTGCGTCAGTATAAAAAAAAACATGCGCGGCGGGATCGTACAGCCGCAGCAATTCACGGTGCGAACGCCTGCAACGCGAAGCGACCGCGATGATGTCGTAAAGAGTTTCGTGGCGATGCGGCGTTTCAGCAGTTAATCCCGCGGCGCATGCCAGCGCGACACCCATGCCGCCTTCCATCGCCGGTTGCATCAACTCGCCAAGCGGCTCGTGTTTGTCGAGACGGCGAAAAATTTCGCCCGCTAATTGTGGCGCGGTCAGCTCTTCAATTTTCAACAGCGCCGGCTTTTTCTCCGACTGCACTTCCGTTTTCGCCAACTGATACTTTGGCCATAAAGGAACGGTTTTGTGGAACCAGTCCCCCTTGCGTTGCGGCGCGGAATGATGGTAGCGCTCTTTCAAATCGCCGTCCTGAACCACCGCCAGCACCAGCAGTTTCTGCCCGTCCATTTTCCAATCGGTCTCTTTTTTCTTCGGATCGGGCTTCGCCGCCGCCGGTGCGCCCAGTCCACCCCACGGCAGTCGCAGCTCCGCGGTGTAGCCGGTGTCGGCATCATCGGAGGCATTCACCGTCGACGGCTTGCCGTCCGCTTTTGACTTCAGTTTCACCGCCATCGCAACGGTGAACTCACCGTCATCAGCGATAAACTCTCGATTACTAAAAATAATTCCATAGGTCGAGAGACTCGATTTTGCAATCGGCCATGCCGGATCGGCCACCGAGCACCACACATCATTGAACTGGTTTGCGGCGTTGTGGTGAATCTCCCAGAAAAAATGCTCGTCGCCGAACGTGATGAAGAACTCAACAACGTCCACTTTTTCTTTTGGATCGGAACTCCAGATTTCACATCCCATGCGGATATTTTTTTCCGGGCCTTCTTTTATCGCAGATGCTTTCGCGATGAGATTTTCATCAAAGGTCTCGTACCCGATATACAAATAATGTTCGTCCCACGCGTATTTTACCATCAGCCGTGGCGTGGCGCTCAGTTCGCCTTTTTTACTGTTGATGTAATCACCGCGAACGGGCGTGGCGCTCTTCCAGAACGCTTCGTCCAGCGCACCATCGATGATGGTTGCGTCGGCTTTGCCCAGGACGGCAGGCGCCTCATCGGCGGGCTTCTCTTCAGCGAGCGTTGAAAAAAGAACGGCGCAGCAAAGAAGGGGAGCGGCAAAAAATGTTTTCATTGATTTCTCCAGCTTTGAACTCGCGTTACTTACGCAACTCGGGATCGCACCAGTTTCCCGCGTCAAACTTGTTGCCATCCCCCGCGTCGGTGACAATCAAGCGCAGCCGATCGACTCCTTTTACATCCAGATCAATCGCCTTGTGCTGATCCAGCCCCGACATCACACCGGACGCCCAGACCTTTTTTCCATCAGCATAGACTTCGAAAATCACGCTGCCTTTTCCTTCGGTCACCGCGTCCACGCCAACTTTCGCCGTAAACCGGCTGAATTGGCGATTGATCGAATACTCGAGAAGACTCTGCGCAAACACGCCAATGCCGTTGACGAACTCCGTCGTCCCGATCTTCAAACGCGAGCCAGTAATGTTGCGCGCGTAACGCAGGTGGCCAAAGTTCTGATCCGCATGCAGCGGCGAAACGGAGCTCAGCGGGAAGGCGCCATCGCTGTATTCAAACGCCCACCACGCCACCGTGTTCGCGGGCGTGGAATACTTCACCTCGATAGCCGCGGTGGTCTGACCCTTCAGCAGTTCCGCCGGTAAGACAAAGAGCGATTCGCGAACGCCACTGGCCAGCTTGGCTTCGGATCGCCGCAGATTCCACGTTCCGGCGGGCTTGCCGTTCACCGAAACGTCGGCTTCGTGACCCGTATCGTCAAGAAGGAACCGTTTGCGAAGAATGATTCCCGATTCACCGGAAATTTTAATCGTGAACTTTTCCGTCCCAGACTTCGTGAAGCGTATACCTCGCTGCTCCGACGTATCACCGTAAATAGTGCGAGCCGGCTGCGTGAACGCCTCGCCCGTGTGCGAATAAGCCGCCTTCGTGCCGGTCGCCGCTGTAAACGCTTCAAGCACGCGCTGCGGCCACGATGACTTTTCGCCATCCCGCACCGCGAGACGGCCGAGCTCTCCAGCGGCTGCTTCCGCTGCCGCATCAAGAGTAAACACGACGGGCATTTTACCGATGGAAAACCAACCCTCTTTCGCAGCCACCGGAGTTCCAAGTACATCCTGCGCCGACTCCACGTTGATGCCTGCTCGGGAGAAATTGACGCCGCCGAGATCATCGTTTCGCCAGACGACCGCCACTGCTTTTCCCTTTTGCGTTTTGTAAAGAAGGCAGTGCGTTCGATCCGGAACGACGTCCTGTACGTCAATGGCGCTGACGAATTTTGTGTTCGCCAGCCACTGCCGGGTCTGCGTCATGGCCAGCCAGGCCGGCTTAAAATCATGTGCTTGAACTTTCTCGGTCATTGGCGGAATGGTGACCCGGCGTCGATGCACCAATCCCAGGCCCAGCCGCACCGAATCTTCATTGCGAATCGCGAGCAGCGGCCGGATGCCGGCCTCATCGAGCAGAAAAGCGGAGCGGCTCAAGTAGGCCGCCTGATCGAATGCCGTCAGCCCCGACGAATCTTTTTCAACCGCCCAATCCAGATCGCTCAACAGAATTGTTTTTTCCGGACCGCCTGTTTTAAGCGACTGCTTAAGTTCGCGCACATACGCCTGAATTTCAGCGTCTTCTGGCGAGAGCCGCCCGACATCAAGCCGCACCTGCACGCCGCTGATATGGTCGAGCGCATGGGTGCTTCCGATGGCCTGCTCGCGCAGTTGTTTCAGATAAGGCACCGCCGTCGCGCGGCTCATGCCCCCGATCAACAAGGGAAGCTGGTTGCAGTATTCACCGCGCCATTTGTTGGTGGTTTGAATCATCTGCGAGAACTTGAGCGGATCGACTTTCATGGGGCCCGCACTGTCGGGATTGTCCCACAGAATCCAACCGTTGACGTCCTTGCCCGCGCCGCGCATCGCTTCGCAGACATAATTCTCCCAATCTTCCATTCGCACGGGCACCATGAAAATATCGACGGCATGGCCGATATCGCGCTGACGCCGGTTGAACGCGCCGCCTTTCATCATTTCATAACCGGCGCCTGCAGACCAGTACGCGCCATACCCGAGCAACACATACGGCTCGCCGCCATGTGAACGCGCCAGCCGCGTGCGTTCGCGAATGGTGTCCATCTGAAAGTTGCCGGGATAATGCTCAACCCAGTCCCAGTCTTCATCGATGAAGCTGAATGTGTCGCGAACCGGAACACGCAATTTCCATTCGTCGCGCAAAGCCGCCGGCCACTCCGCGCCCAGATGCGGCTCCAGATCGCAAACCAGCACATCGTCCTCGAGCGACGCGAGGGACTTCGCACCCTCCTTTAATTCCGCTCGAACCGTGTACGCTCCCGACGGCAACTTTTCCGATACAACAAGCTGAAGCTTCTCGCCAGGCTTAATCTCAATCGCAGTGTCCTGCCCTCCGACTTTCGCGTTCCTCCAATCAAACACGCCATTGGAGACAGAGATGTTGCGAGACGTCATCATTTCATGGTTGAAAACGGTGAGCATCTGCCGTCCGCTGGAATTGACGTTTGATTCCCCGTGGCGTTCCAGGGCAAGAGTCACGCGCGCGGCGGCATCCAGATGCGTCTTTACTTTAATATCATCGACGAAAATGGCGCCACTCGCCGACGCCGCGTTTCGCGCATCGACAAGCAAATGCAATCCCAGCGGGTACGTCGGGATGAAGGGCAGAATCTTCCCTTGTTCGTCCCAGCCTGGGGGAATGGCGGGCATCTGAAATCTCAGTTCGCGCCACCCATTCCAATCCACGCGAACGCCGTTCTGCAATGAAGTCGCATCTCCTCCAGCCAGACGCAGAAGAAAAAAGTTATTTTGATTGCCGCCGTGATTGACGCCCGTCTGCCCGCCAACCACGGGATAAAAAAAAGCGCCGGATGAATCACCGAAAACATGCAGCGTTAACTCCACCGCGGCGCCTTGCAACGCCGGATCAATCGACGCCGTCACCTGCGCGTTCCTCTCTTTGTCCCACACCATTTTTAGCGCGCGTTTTCCGGAATGAGCCTGCTCGGTGCTCGTGGCTGCGGTCGTCTCATCGCCGGACTTCCATCCGTAATAGCCGCGTTCGATCTCGAAATCCGCTACCGCGGCGAGCGAATCGGGCTTCGACAGCATCACGTGACGCGACACCGTAATGGATTGATCCGCGGTATCTGAAACCGATACTTGCAGCCGGAAAGGGCCAGGCCGTTTTTCGCACCCGCCCGCATGCTTCGCAAGATCAATCTTCAGCACTCTCGTCTGCTGAGCAGGCACCTCGCCGTCGAGCGCGCCCGATGCGGCCGTCTCACCCGCGCGATCAATGAGCGCCCAATTGGCTTTCACTTTTCGCACGCCGCTCAGCCAGCCATTTTGAACCGTGATCGACGCGTTGTGGCTGGCGCCGTAGGCAAATTCGGGATTGTCATAGCCGATCATCGCCGCCAGTGTCGAAGCGACGACCTGCTGCGTGAAAACGAAAACGGGCCCGATTTGGACGCTGCCCGGTTTGGTATCTGTCGGAATAATGCGGAACGCAGTGAGCTCCAATGGAAAATCAATCGCATCCGTCGAGCCGCGCGCTGTCGTCACACCGAGGCCGCGACCTGGCAGATCGACTTCGATGTAACGCCACTCCTTAAAGTCGAGCGCGCACAGAAAGAGTTCGCCGTTGTAAATGCGTTTCCAACCACCGGCCCAGAAATCCGCGCCATTGGTGAAATCAAGAACCAACGCATTAAGTTTCGCGCCGCTTCCATCGCCCTTCACCCAGAAACCGATACGGTACGGATTCCCCGGCAGATACCGGTCAGCGCTGTTGTAGACCACCGCGTCGCCGTTGAAATCGATCTGCATCGCGTATGGAACGGCGGGCATCGCCGGCTTGGCATCGGCACCGGATTTCATTTCAACACGCGAAATCGCGGCACTGGATTGAAAATGTGTGCTTGCGCGCTGGCCTTCGCCGTGCGTCCACTCCGTCCAGCCGCGCTGATTCGCGGCGATCGGGCCGCTCCAGCCAGCGGTAAACCAGCGGCCAAAGACATTTGAAAAATCGTCCACGAGCAGCATCGCATTTCCCATCACGATCTGTTCGTCGATGGTGGCACTGACTTCAGCAAGATCCGTCGAGAGCACATCGCCAGACAGCGTGAAAGGCGGCAGGAATGCTTCGATATTTTCCGGCTCCAGTTCGAGTCTGAATTCGCGGCTGGAATTCGGCTCCATATCGAGCGGGAAATCGCGCTCGGCGACTTTGTTGCCGTTGCGGTCCTGCAGGCTCAGGCGCGCGCGCAGCCGTGCGGCCTTTCCGGAGAAGCTTCGCACGTCGGCAAAAATGGCGATGTCTTTCGAAATCGTGCGCATCGGCTCACCCAGCATGCCGCTTTGAAATGCAGCACCCGGTTTAACGCCCGTCGGAATCAGGCGCAGATCGTCAAAGGAAATAGTCCCGCTCATTTTGGGTTCGGGATTCTTCTTCGGATCGGGGCGTTGCCCATGAAATTCCAATCTGTCCAGCCAGGCGATTTTGCCTTCTGGCAAGGCCTTGGCGTCGAGCGACATTTCGCGCCAGTCTTCAAAGTCCAGTTTGATTCGCGGAAACTGCAACTGGCCGTGTTCGAAAAAATGTCTCCGCCCGTCGTTTTCCACTTTCGTGCGCGCGTGCCGGACTGTGAATTCAAGCTCGTTGCCCGAGTTATCACCCTTGATCCAGATCTTCAGCATGCCCGCAGCGGGAATGAGGCGTGACCCTTCTGGAAATTGCAGCATGGCGCGGCGCTGGTTTGCATCAAGCGTGTAGGTGACCTGTGCTGAAGCTAGGCCGACCTTGGGCTTCTGAAAGTCCGCGACACAGGTAACGGAGGGACTGCCGCGCAGTTCAACGGTAAAATTCTCGATCAGATGATACTGTTCGCCGGCCGCGACAGTGAGGGCCAGCAGCAGGGCGGTGAAAGCAGCCGCCAGTCTGCAAAGCGTGGTGCTCATTTCGCCCCCTCTTTCGTGGCCGGCCCCAGCTTCGGAACCCAGATCGCCGGTCCGCCCGTGTAGTCCGCGTAAGTGCGGGGAGGACTCCTAAAATTCGTCGAGGCCATGGCGGTCGTCAGATAAAGCCTCGAATTATTCACGATGACGGACACAATTTTCGCTGGCTTTTCCGGCTGAATAAAGCGCTCGTCGTTTCCGCCATCGCGGCGCTTCAGCACCTGCAGCCCTTTTTCGGAAGGAACAAGAAGCTGAGTCTGCGTCGCAATCGTTTGCCCCGTAACGCGCATACCGAGATCGCGTTTCCATTTAACGGTTCCATCAAGCGCAATGAAAATTGAGTCCCCTTGTTCACTGGCAAAGAAAGCGCCCTCGTCCGTGATCACCGGACATTGAGACACGTAACCGCTCAGTGTTTGCTTCCAACGCGGAGCGCCGGTGACGAAATTAAAACAATGAACGCCGCCAGATTCGTCGCCGATTAAAACGTTCTCTCCTTTAAGCGCGGGCGTTGAGCGACTGTTCTTCGCGATCGGCGCTTTCCAGACTTGCAGCCCACTATCCGCGGCGACCGCATAGAGAAACCCGTCGGCGGAGGCGACGATCACGCGGCCGTCGGCGAGCGCCGGCGCGCCGCGAACTTTTCCACCGGTCGAAAACTCCCAGATCAGCGCTCCGGAATCGACGTCAATTTTGTAGAGCTTGCCGTCGTCAGATCCAAAATACACGTCATCGCCGCTGGGCAGAGGTGAAGAGTAGATGCGGCCGCCGGAGTTGAACGCCCACAAATAAGTCCCGTTATCAGCGACCGCGTGAAGTTTTCCGTCTGCAGCGCCGGCAAAAATCCGGCCTGAATAGTGCGCGGGCGTGGCTGTCGGATTCACCGATGCCAGCGGCCAGTTGGGCCCTTCTTCAACGCGCTCCGGCGGCGCCGCTTGTTTTCCTTTTTGCGGCGGGGCGGGCGGAACGCGCGGATCGGACTGCAGCATCTTAAGTGAGCGGATGACACCGTCGGGATCGGCGTACGCAAACAATCCGTCGAACGCCAGCGCTCCCGCGTTGAATGCCGGTCCTGTATTTCGCAGGTGCTGCATCGCAAAATACTCGCCGGTGACATCCGCGGGCAGAGCAGTGGGAGTCCGTGCCGCGGTGCCCATCAACATCGGCGCTTCAAGCGGATCTTTGCTGAGCGTACGCGTAGCGGTGTCGCCACCGAGCGGCCCATATACTTCAATTTCGGTAATGCACTCCTTTTTGCCGGGATGTTTTCCAGGCAGAATTTTTATGGAGTCAGTCAGAATCGGTTTCGGAAAGTGGACCACGACAAAGCGGCGCTCGTTGCAGCGAATCAGGGACTCCAGGCGCGGCATGCCTTGCGTTTTGGGTTTCTGCCCCTTCTCTGTGGGCTCGCTCACTTCCAGCTGGTTGGCGATGATCGCCACCGTTTGATACACATTCTGCGGCGTGGCGTTGTTGAGATAGAGAACCACATGCGAAATGTGCGCGGGCTTGGTAAGCGTCACGCTCATGCCGATGGCGTCGGGCATGTACGTCCACATCTGTCCCACGTCATCGAGCCGGCCATTCTGCAAAAAGGCATCTTCCTGCGTGAATGTCTGCGCCGTGGTGGTCTGGCCCTGCTTGTAGCAGGTGATGTGATTGCGGCTCATCATTTTTTCACGCAAGGTTGTCGGAATGCGGTTGTAGCGCACGCGGATATCCTTCACGAACGTGGGTTCAATCTGATGCAGTTCCGTATTCGCAAGAAGATTCGCCGATGGAAACCGCACCGCGCGCAAGCTGGCTTTGTCCACGCGGATCACGCTGCCCTCGGCTTCAAAACCAATCTCAAGGCCTGACGTCGCGTCGTACGTTTTCACGGCGAGCCGGCCGAATTGCCATACGCCGGGCTTGCCGCCGAATTTCGACGCGGTCAGCGTGTCTTTCACTCCTTTAAGGAGCGCGCCCGCGACCAGCTTGCCGCCGGCGGTGTCCACACGGTACATGAATTCAAGAAGATAGGTGGCGCTGGGGATCACGCGGCGATTCAATTTTTGTGTGACGAGCTGGCCGGCGGGGAGTACCAGCGATTTGCCTTCATCCGCGCCAGGCAGCGCTGACGAGCGTCCGGGCGCTTGGGATTGAATTTCGCCGGATTCGCAATGCCACTCGCCTGCTTTTTCGAAATCGCCATTGGCAAGCTGTTCGATGCCCATGCGCAGTACGGTGTCATGGTCGCCGGGCCGGTCGACTCGCACCGGAAAGATGTCCGCGGTTGAATCGGGATCCCGCTGCAAAGCGGCGGCAATGTGCGCCGGATAGTCTTTCTCCGGGGCTTGATGATGATCGCGAATGCGTGTCTGCCACACCACTTTTCCAGCCGCGTCAAACTTGATCACCGCGCCGTTCTTTCCTCCCGCGATCAGGTGTTCAGCGCCTGCTGCATTGCCTTCACTGATGCGTAGCGCCGCGCATGTCGCAAGCTGTTTTTCCCAAACCGTTTTACCGTCGTCGATGTTCGTGCAGCGCACCAGGCCGTCCCAGCTGCAGCGGTAAACGCGAGTGAGATTTTTATTGGCGCGATCAAAATTGGAGATCCAAAATTTCGTATCGTCGCTCGACCAGATGGGTGTTCCGGCTTTCACCCGTTTCAGCGAGTTGGGCGACATCACCAGAATCGAGCCGTCTGGCAATTGCGCTCCAGCCGGCTGGGCTTGCACGGAGCCGAGTTTGCCATCCGTGCTCAACGCGCGCATAAAACTGCCGTGATGCAGTAGCGCCTCGCCGGTTTCTTTTGAAAAAGACGCCCACCAGCTTCCGCCGCCGGTGCTGCTGCCGCCATCTTCCTTATTTTCCACCAGCACCTCTCCCGTCGCGGCATCGAGAATTTTCGGGCGGTGCCCCCACAGGTCTTTCGGCGCGTTCATCACGATGGTGGTGCCTACAATCTGCATTTCACTATAAGCGATGCGCTTGCCGTCGGGACTGAGGTCGATGTTGCCAACGTGGGTGGTCGCGCCAAAGGACGCGGCGAGTGTCTGTTCAGCATGCTCCGGGTACGAAGCGATGGCCTCGGCGCGGTCGTAGTACCATTTCTTTTTACCGTCATAGTCGAGCGCGATAATGCCGGTCAATCCTTTGACTAGAATTTGATTCAAGGGCGCATTGATAAAAATCTGTGCATGCGTGCGGACCGCGCCTTCATTGTAATGGTACTCCGGCCATTCACTGGTCTTCATTTTTTTCAGAACGCGCCCGTCCGCGCCATCCACCAGAAAGAGAAAGTTTCCGTCGCCCGTGGCGGCTACGAGCCGTTTTCCGCCGTCGTACCATGTCGCGGTGTAGACGTCGTGTTCCGGTAAAAATTGTTTCCAGAGCAGCTTTCCGTCCGGCCCGAAACAAAAGAGATTGTGTCCGTAACCGAACGTACCCGCCACGATCCGCCCGCTGCCTGAGTCAACATCGAGCGACTGGATGTGATCCATGTCGGCGATGTTCGCGGCAAAACTGGACGGCTCACTGCCTGCGGTTTGCGCCGACTTTAACTCAGCACTGGCGGCCGCGGTGACGCTCACGACGGCGGGACGCGCGGGATGTGTGTCGGTGAGCGCTTCCGTGGCAAGCAGCGCATCAACGGCTTTTTTCATGCCGGCTTCATCGGAGGCCAATACGGTAATGGTGTTGAATTGATTTGAGAACGCCTGGTAAACGCAGCCCAGCAGTCCACGTCCGCGGCCGGGAAAGTGTTCAGAGATCGTTTCCGCCAGCGCGTTGCGATGCACGAGCGCTTCGATCATCCGATTGTCATAGCGTTTGCCAATCACGATCAGTGGCGAATCAACGAACAAGCCGGGTTCGACGACGTTGCCGCGCCACAGCCTCGTGCCATCGACGATCGGCGCTTTGTCGTTCCAGTCCACAGGCAGGCGCAGCACACTTTCGGCGGAGGCCACGCGCGCCTTTCGCCCGCGTTTTTCCAGCTCCGCGCAGAGCCGTTCGGCTTCCGCTTTGCACCACGTCTGGTCTTCGTCGACCGCAATGACCAGCGGTGTTTTTTCGGCGAGCGTCTGCTTGATTAACTTGGAGTCGCTGACGCGGACATCCACTGAATCGAGCCGCGCTGCGGGCATCGCGCCGTCTGAAACAGCAATCACCGCTTCCGCCGTCTTGCCGCTGATGAGCTCGCGCACTTTCAGTTTCACGCTGCCCTTGGCCACATTTACCGGTAGGCGGTACGCGCCGGTAAAGGATGGGCTGGCCGCGCGATAGACTTCGTTGAGCACCGCGCCTTTGCTGTCGAAAATCGTAATCTGCAGCGGAAACGACGCGTTGATCGGCGCACCTGCGGCGTCAACTACCGCGATCTGATACGTGAGGGGGGAATTCGACGGTGCCTGTGTCACCGTTCTAAGTTCAACCTTCGCGATCTCGGCGGGCAGAAAGGCAAATATTTTTCCCGGGCATTCACGGAAGTCGGCCTGCAGCGACATCCAGTCCCCATCCGTGGCGACATCGGCGCGCTTCATCTCCAGCATGTCGTAACACACTGGCGGACGTTTCGGGAATTTCAACGTGGGCCGGTCAGGCGCCTGGTACAGCGTTTTGTGCAGTCCGGCGAAACCGGTGAACGCAAAATTGGGAACGACCATGTAGTCGCCGTCGCCGTGCCGCAGCCAATCGGGGCCGACCAGCAGATTGTGAACCGCCGCCGGCTTGATGAGCTTGGTCAGAGCCGTCCGCACCACCTTGGTTGTTTCCTCAGACTGGTCCCAGACCATCTCAGATTCGAAATCGATGTTGCGCGGAAAAGCGCCGCCGAGTTTGTCGTCGTATTCGTCGAGTTCTGAATCGAGCCTTAGAATGCCATCGATCGGCAGTTTACTCGAGCGTTCCACGACGACCGTTTTTCCGGAATTCACCAGTTTTCGCAACGCCGCGAGAGTCTCCGGCGACGCCTCGTCTTCGTAGAAAAAGCCAGGCGCGAAGATCACGTCGTACTCCCCGCCGCGGCCTTCACGCAGAGAATGGTCGTAGATAAAATCAGCCGGAAACCCGGCGCGCATGCAGGCCACCCAGAGCCCCTCGCACTGATAGGTCAGCTTGTTGGGCTTCTTGCTGTCCAGGTGATCGGCTTGCCGCGAGTAATACACCGCGACTTTTTTGTAGCCGCGCTGCAGCGCCATGAAGAGGTCGCCGTATTGCGTGCACAGTTTTCTGCTGATGTCGTGCATGGCGTCACGATTGTCAACATTCGATGGGGAGATGTGATCGGCATCAATCGAGAAATACGTGAGGCCCTCTATTTTTTGCGAGATGGCAAAGAACGCCTGCCGCAGCAGATGCTTGCCATAAATTCCCGGCGCGTGAAACGTATGCAGCTGGGTCCACACCGGAAGTCCGTCGCGCACGCGCATGACGTCGGCCTGCATCGGCGCGAAAACGGGGCGGTCTCCGTAACCGCCGTCCTTGTACATTACGCAAGCAGCCGCATCGAGGGGCGCGAAAACATCCGCCGCAAAGCCATTTGGCGCAATGTTGCCGCCGTTGGCGCCCCAATACCGATGCAGCACGAAATTCTGGGAGTCCGGCATGACGGTCTTCGCGGCATGGGCCATCGTTTTGGAAAGATCGCCCCATTCCGCGTCTTCGTGTTGCGGCCACGTCAGAAATTTGGCCAAATCTTCGGGCTTGCGCTGGCCGAACGGACGCGAGGTGAAGCGTTCAAGCGCGCGCAGCGAATCGGCGCTGGTCATGCCGGGGTGCTTGGCGCGGTACGTCAGTTCTTCGGCGGTGAGAAACTGCGCCGACATCGGCGTGCCCGTGTCGGCCACGGAATAAACTTCATCGTAGATGCATACTCCTTTGAAGGCGGGACTGTGCCGCAGCGACGCGGTTTCGAGACTGGTATAGCGCGTGATGGCTTCGAGCATTTTGGGATCGCGCGGCAGCATCGTGTCGTTGTACGTCATCATATTTTCGTAGAAGCGCAGATTGTGGCGCACCGCGGCATCAAGGAATCGGTCGCGGCTGCTAGGCTGGTAATACGATTCCCACGGCCCCAGCTCATGACGTTCGCGCGCGACTTGTTCGATATCGAGCCCGCCGCGCACGACGCGGTTGAGATCGTAAGACATGCCCTTGAAACTGTTGTGCCCCATCTCGGTAATGCTGCGCGCGAGCGCGTCCGCGCCTTCGCCCGTCTTCAGGACATCGGAGTACGCTTCGCCCTGCGGATTGTATTTTCCGGTGATCAGGTTGGTGAAATGCGTGGCCTGTTCGCCTTCCACAATTTCCAGCGGCAGCGAGCGCGATTTTAAATCGCCGCAGCGCGCTTCGGCGGCGTATTTTCCCGCCGCCAGAGCGAGGCTCTGCTCGCCTTCAAGCCGCACGATGAACGTGTCGCCGCCCTTGATGGCCGCAGCGGATTTCTGCCGGAGCACGGGAAGACGAACGCCTGCGCCATCCACGAGATCGACTTCGATCGATGTTCCGGCGGCGAGTGGTTCCTTCATGCCGGAGATAGCAAGCCCCAGCCAGAAATCTTCACCGCGCTGGTAGGCGACGCGCCCGCGTTTGGTGAACAGGCCGATGCCCGCGGGATTGGGCCGCGCGATGGAAATCCAGCGTTCCACGGCGAGCGGCTTTTCGTTCTCAGCCGGTTTCACGCCGAGCAGCAATTTATAAATACCGTCGGCAATCTCCGGAATCGCGATATCGACTTCACCGCTCGCGCCAACTTTAGCCGGCAAATCGGTCCACAGAGGCGCGCCATACCCCTGAACGCGCGCAATGACAGCGGCTTTGGCGATGTCAATGCTGGCGGCATCGCCCGTGCGGCGCGCGTCAACCGCCTGGATGCGCGCGCGCATCGCGCCGCCGACATCAAAATGGCGGCGTTCCATCTCCACCGAAAGAATGCGCGAGACGGGCTGCGCGGAGTCGGGTACGTCGACGAGAATGGATTTCACCGGCCACTGGCGGAGATCACCGTTGATCTTCAGCGGCGCGGCCGTCTCGTTTACTTTCAGTTCGTAGGGTTCACTGCGCGGATACCAGTGGGTGAGCTTTACATTTCCCGGCTGATTCCAATTGATCAGTTCGACGCCGGTGACGATCAAACCAAGCCCTTTTCCACCGTGCACGGGGAAACCATAAAGGGGAATATCGATGCTGGCTTTCTGAATCTCGATTCCGGGGATTTCCTTGCCGGCCTCGGAGATCACCTTGATGCCGCCGCCGCCGAGATGAAAAGTCAACCCCATCGGGTGAATGACGTAACCTTTTCCGGTCGCGTTGCCGGGAAGCCAGATACTTAAAGGAGCGAACTTTTCGAAGACGGGCAACAGCTCGAGCGCCTTCACCTTGGAATCTTTACCGGATGCCGCGTCCGCGTTGCCGCTTTCGCGCAACGTCATCGTCGGAAGTTGAGCGGTGCGCATGGAACGCGGCAAGTCGGCTTCTTCCGGATTGGCGCGGTAGGCTTGCACGGTCACGGGGTAGCATTTGATGCGCACGACATTTCCCGCAACGATCAGTTCATCGGATTTCGCGGTGATCGTGCCGTCTTTGGCCAGCGTGAAAACATGGTTGCCCGGCCAGATGGTGTGATCGCCCGGCTGCAGATCGGCGCGCGCGACCGGAAGCCGGTCGATGTATTTTCCGTCGTGGTAGCGTTCGAAAATCAGCTTTCCATCCAGAGTCACATTGCGGGCCCAGCACACCACATCGACGCCGATGGTCATCATCTCCACGCCCTTGTGCGTTGAGACAGGACTGGAAATTTCACGGCGGCGCTCCATCTTTTCAACGGTCGTGTCCGGCTTGTCGTGAACGACCAGTTGCAGTTCGACCTGCGCCGCATACAGGGGTGAAAGCGCGAGCAGCGCGGTCAGCAACAGATGTCTGAAAATGTTTGCGTCTCTCTGCATGGCAGCCTCTCGCCGACCTTTAATGCGTGTAAACGAACAAGATCCAGTTCGTCACCCACTGGTACATCATTTCGCGCTGCTTGTTATCGCCGCCGTGGCCGATGCCTTCACCGATTGGATTCGAGGCGCTCGGAGGCGTGGAAATTTCCCATCCACAGCCGTCATCATTGGGACTGAAGAAAACACAGGGCCGGTCATCGAGCAAAAAATACTGCCATGGCAGTCCGTAAAGCGGCGCGCTGCCGGGGAATGGCGTCTGGTATGTCATCTTGAAAACGTCGCCGACTTTTTTGTCTTCTTCCAGCAGCAGAACAGGCTCGCCGCTGGGAATCAGGCGCGAGACTTCCGGACGCACCGACGTGGCAAATGGACTTCCGCGGTTGTAGCAATCGTCGAGAAAAAGCGTGCCGCCGCGCTTAAGCCAGCGCGCAAGATTCTCCGTTTCCTTGTCGTTGAAGCTGAACTTCACATGCGCGGTTAGATACGTCACGGTGTGTTCAAAAAGAGCATCGCTGGCCACGTCCAGCCCTTCGGTATCCACGTAGACCGGCAGATCAGTGCGCTTATTAATTTGATAGAGCATGTACGGCAGCGCCGACGGATCGGCATTCCAATCCACCGACGGCAACGCGGGCTTGATCAGACGCATGGATATTTTATTGCGCTGGTCCTTCTCTTCGTCAGTCGCGCGCTTTGACGCATCGCTCGCGGAGAGTTCGACCCGGTTCATCTCCGCGGCGCGATCGGCCCATTTTGTTCCGGCGTACATAGGCAGGACGCAGCCTAAGTGGACGCCAAGAAGGGCGACGAACATCGTTTTCATTTTCATCTCCCGCCTATTTTTCGCCCGACAGCAGGCGAAAATAATCGCCCGTTGCGTCTTCCGCGCCGCTCGGCCAGGACTCCTGCTTAGCCAGCGTTTTCACATCTTTCTTTTCGATCTTCTGAATGGATTCCGTGCGCACGGTTTTCGTGGGATCGACGAGCAGATCCGTGACACGTTTGATCTTGACCATCTCGCCCATCGGCGACTGCGCGCCGAAACGGAAGGTCTGTTCAACGAAGGCGTCCAGATCGGGCCTCACCACAACGATTTCAATCGGCGTCGAGCGCCCGCCACCGGGACCCGTCTCGGAATTGTTATCCTTCGCCGTGACCGTGATGGTAATCTTGTCGCCCGGTTCGAGTGGCGGTGTCAGCGTTTTGAACATGTCGGCAAATTTGCCTTTCACGCGTTCGCGCGGCGGCTCGATCAGGCGCGATTGTGAATCCGAGCGCGGCTTGCGGCCCAGCAGTTCGTCGATCGTTTCGATGCGGTATTCCATGCTGACGTCGGCGATGCCGAAATCGTCTTCGGCGAGATAATCGAACGCGAAGATGGCGGCCTGCTCCGCGAACATCGTCATCTTTTTTGTTTTAAGCAGGATCTGAACGGACGGCAATTCGTCGCGCTGCACATCCACGTCGAAGCTGATCGGCGATTCCATGCGCCATTCTTTTTCGTGCGGCGGCTTGGCCAGCGCGCTGGTCAGTAGAATGGTGGCGCGGTCGGCGCGCGTGATCGGGAACGAGAAGTGCCCGAAGCGTCCGCTGAACTGAATGGCCTGGCGCGAGCCATCCTGCCAATGCACGTACGACAGTTCGGGATGCAGATCCGTTGTCGCCGCGAAGCTGACGAGCACATTTGTTCCGGTAAGTCCGCGCAGTTTCGGCACGCGTCCGGTGAGCGTGCGCGTGGGCTGGCCGGTATAAACGGGGAAAGCGAGTTCGTAATTGATCGTTTTCACATCGGGCAGATCGCCGACCTGGATTCTGAAAACGCTGCTCTTGCGATTGCCGTATTCGAAGAAATAGCTGAACGAATCCTGCGCGTTTTCAAGCAGGCGCGTAGCCTTGTTGTTCTCAAGACGCAACGTTTCGGTGCTGACTTCCCGTGTTGCGGAGTTCGTGCGCGACAGGCGGACTTCGCGGCGGCGAGCACCAGGAATATCGACTTCCAGTTTTACACCGCGGCCACGGATGACGGCGAGATCGCCGGGCGCGACGCGGATTTCAACTGGAAACAGCGTATCGAGGATGAGGGCATAGGCGTCCTGCAGGCGCGCGATGCGTTCGTTCACCGCGGATGGCGCGAAAACAAAGCAACCGGCGGAGACAAGCACAATGGCGCTCGCGGCGGCCAGAGCGCGCCGCGCATGATTCAGATTGAGCAGCGTTTTGACGGAGAGGGTTTCCAGATTTTTCGCGGTACGCAGGAGCAGCTCCGACACAAAATCGGTAGAGTAACCCAGGCGTGCCGTTCCGGCGGCGGCCACTTCGCGGCCGAGCTGCAGCGACCCGATGAGCTGATTGTCGAGCTTGCCGTGAAGCGATTCGATGACGACGGCTTCGTGATCGGCGCTGATGGCGCGTAACTGCGGCTTGAGCACCCACCAAAGCAGCGCCCAGACAGAGACGGCGCCGATCGCGGCGAATGAGATCACCAGCGGCCACGCGGGAAGCTTGAACAACGCATCGGCGACAAACCACAGGAGCAGCATCCCGGGCCCGGCGATAACGAAACGCGCGAGGCCGTAAAGCAATTCCCATTGCTTGCGGTAGCGCCCAAAGCTTAAGAGCGTGCGGTCGAGAACATCATGGCCCTTCGGAAGAAGCGTGTTCATACCATGCCTCTCCGCTTGCGGATGAGGCAATCAAGGCAGACGAGAAGAATGAAGGCGATCATTGTTGCCGGCAGATTCCAGATCGCGATTGTGGCGCTTTGCTGAACGTGGCGCGGCGCGAGCTTCATGGCCTGCACCAGATTCCTTATCGCATCATCGGCGCGGAACGATTTGCCGCCGGTGGCTGCGGCGAATGTGGCCATGGCGTCAGGCCGCGCGCGCGGGTCGTCGAGCTCCTGCAGGCTGGAGCCGGCGCGGATTTTCTCGACAGTCGCGACTCCTTTAAAGGTGGTGGATGCTTGCCAATTGCCGGCTTCGGTAAGAGCGATGTCGTACTCGTAGAGGCCGGGAGTCGAACGGCCGTCCGCAGGGTAGATGTGGCTTATTTTTCCAGAGGGACTGGTGATCTTGACGTCGAGATCCGCGTTGCGAATGGGCTGAAACACGCCGTCGACCAGGCGCGTCGAAAGCGTGATGGTCTGGCCGACGGCAGTCTCGGACTGGTGGCGGATGATCTGCGGCTTGTTGGGTTCGACGCGCGGATCGGGCGCGACCGCGCGGATGGCATTGCCCCAGAAGCGCCGGAAATAATCTTCGCCTTCGGCCGGGCGCTTCATCTCCCAGAGCCATGTGGTGTCCACCGCGAGCGAGAGAACCATGCCCTTGCCGACATTTTGAATCGCAATGATGGGCACGGCGCCTTCGTCTTTGACGTCGCGCGTCGCCAGCAGCGTGGCGCCCGGCTTCATTTTTCCGACGCGGTTGCAGCCGTCGAGCGCCGGAAGTTCGAACCAGGCTTCGCGGTTGGCTTGCGCGCCAGCTTCGAGAAGCATCGCGGGGTGGCTCAATGCGATGGGCGTGGGGCTGACGCGAAATCTCTTCGGAATGTCTGGCTTGTCGGTGGCCGGAATTTCGAACGGCAGAATACGGCTGAGCGCGGAATCCTGGTACTGTCCGGCGGCGTAGACGCTGCGTCCGCCCAGCGTGATCAGCGCGCCGCCGCGGCGGCTGGCGAATTCGGCGAGCCACTGCATCTTTGTTTCCGCGACGTCTCCGCCGGCGCGGAAGTACGAGCGCGGGATATCGCCGAGAATGATGACTTCGTATTGATAGAGATCAGCTTCCTGGTTGGGCAGGCCGTCTCCGGAATTTTTGTGGCGCAGCGGGCCCTGCGCGTACCAGCCGCCCTTGGGCATCATGGTGAGCGTTGACAGTTCAATGACCGGATCGCGCGCGAGCCAGTGCGCGAGAATTTTCCGCTCGTCGCGCGGCACATCGAGATACAGCACGCGAATTTTTGAATTGAGCACTTGCACCGTATGCTCGGCGGCGAGCGTCTGGGTGCTCACAGAGTTGGCGACGCCTTCGAGCAGCACGCGGTACGTTCGTTCGCCGGGTTTGTCGGGCTTCACGACAAAACTTATTTCGACGGGTTCCTTGCCGAGCCGCACGTTTTCTCGAACCGTGATCGGCTGCTCTTTTCCTTCTTCCATCAAACGCACGCTGACGACCTGATCGCCAAGATCTTTCGCGGTGAGTGTAGCCGCGAGGCGCAGCTCATCGCCGAGCCGTACATAAGGGGTGGATGCACTGATTTTCACGCTCGCGATTTTAGGTTCGCCGGGTTCGCCGAAGACGACGGGATACACCGGCAGCCGTTTTGACGCAAGCATCGCGGCGGTCAGATTGCCGACATTTCCGAGCGTGTCGTTGCCGTCGGTCAGAACGATGATGGCTTGCAGGTCGCTTTCGCGTTTCGCGACGGCATCGATGGAATCGAACAGGCGCGTCATGCCGCCGGGATTACCGTTCTCAGCACCAGACTGCAGCGTTGTATTAAAGGAGTAGGCGAGCAGGTTGGCATCTGGTGCAAGCGGCTTGAGGACGTTCTGTTGGAATTGCTTTGCGGCTTCGAAGCGTGATTTGCCGCCCGCATCGGTGAGGGCCATGCTGGATGAGACGTCGGTGAGCACGGCAATATCGGGCGCCACGATGCGGTCTAGTTTCAAACGCAATTCAAGTTGGCAGAGCATCACCAGCAGCAATGCAAATCCACCGAGCCGGAAAGCAGTGAGGCTCAGGCGCGTGCGCAGCGGCATGGAATTTCCGGGCATGAAATTCAACCCCGCCGTGATGACTCCGGCGATGATAAGAACCGCGAAAAGTACGGATGAAAGGGGTGTGGAAGGCTGCCAATTCCAGTCGGTAGCGGAATGAATCGAGCCGGAATTATCGAGTCCCAGAAGCCAGTAGAGAATTCTCATGCAGCCGTCTCCCCGGCACGTTCGCGTTCGCGGCGCTTGCTGAAAATGTAGCCAGCGAGCGCTTCACCCAGATACGCCACCGTGAGAATGAGGACCAGAATCTTCCAGAGTTCGCCGCCGGGCAGCGCGAGCTTATCGAGGTCTGTGGACGCGATCACCTGTGTCTCGCCACCGAGCAGCAATGGAAGTTCGGCGGCATCCTGCTTCTTGACGTCGCCTTCGATGGGATCGATGGAGGCGGTGACGTAGCGCGAATAGCCCATGCGGCTGGCCCCGCCCTGGCTGGCTTTACTCAACACGAAGCGGCCGGCATTGAGCGGCGGAACGAGGACGGTTTTTTCGGTACTGCTGGTCAGGCGAATGACGCCGGAGTCCGCATCGGACTTGGATTTCTGCGAGGCCTCACCTTTATCGCCGGGCGCTCTCTGGCTTTCAGGCACGAGATCGAGCTCTGACGTGAAAGAGAACGCGGGCTCTGAGACGTCGAGGATCGCGGGCGACATGGCTTTGACGACATCGGGCGGGCGCTGGCGCAACTGCCCCGTCATATAATCCGCAAGGCGCCAGATCAACGAAGGGAATGCGCGGGCGCGCGCGATATTGCCGCGATCGAGTTCGAAGCCGAACGTGAGCAGGACGACGCGGCCGCGGCCGACGGCGTGTTCGACGGCGAGCGTCTGGCCGGAGGAGGAATTCAGCATTACTTTCGCGCCGTCGATGAGACTCTGGATTTCGCGCAGCTTGGTGAAACGGATGACGGAGAGATCGCCGCGCAGTTTGTCCTGAAACGGCGTGAGCAGCGGATGCGCGTTGCCCGTCTGTAAAATGTCGAGCGGTTGTTCGTGCGCTTTATCGTTGCCCAGCAGCGCGGGCGACAGCGCGGGGCGCTTGGCATTTCCAGCCGCGAGCGTGCGATTAAAATTCAACGCCTGGCAGCCACCCGAGCAGACGATGAGCGCGGCGCGGCCTTCGCTGACAAAGGTCGAGAGATCATCGAGCGCGGATTCTGCGAGCATGCTGACATCGTAGAGCGCGACGATGTCGTATTTGCTGAGAGTCTGAGTGGCGAGCGCATCTGGCGAGATAAGCGTGACGTCGATGCCGGTACCGTGGGCGGCTCCGAGTTCGCGGCCGGGATTAAGGACGTAGCGCAGAATGGTCGCGCCATCGATCTGGCCTTCGCTGTCCGCGGGCGCAACGGACGGCGACGTGCCTCCAAGCGTGCTGAGACTTGATGGTTTTGAGTCCACCGTGTTCTGGCTGGATCCGTTGACGATGAGGATGCGGCGGGTGTCGCTGATGTTCAGCGGCACACTGAACGAATCGTCAAAAGGAAGCGCATCTTCCGCGATGTGAACGCTGGCAACGGTGTTGGCGGCGCGCTGCACGCGCGCTGTCATGTCGACCGTTGCTTCCGCGCCGGGCTCGAGAGGAATTTCTTTATTTAGCGGTTCCTTGCGGTCGCCGATCTGCAGGCGGAGTCGCGCAGTCTTCGGCTTGGTGCTGCTATTGAAAATTTTCGCGACCACATGGGCGTCGTCTCCGACTTTGGCGTTTCGGCCGCGCACATAAGCATCGACGATGGCCAGATTTTCCAGTTCGGCTCCGGCGCTCAGGTCGAGCACAAAGAGCTGCAATGTGGAGCCTAGTTTTTTGCGCATCTGTTCGATCTTGGCGAGCTCTTTCTGTTCTCGCGAGGCGAAAGCGTTGGCGCGCAGATCAGTGAGCACAACGATCTGCGAGGCGACTTCGCGGCGGCCCGCAGCCAGGTCACACGCGGCCGCGACGCCGCGCACGATTCCACAACCCGGCCCATCGATGCTCGTTAAATTCTCCAGCGCTTTCAACGACGACGCCGTATCTGCTTGCAGCGGAGAGACCACGCGCGCGTGATCCGCAGCCAGAATGACGGCGCACTGGCTGGGCGGCGCGAGCTTCTCGATCATCTGGCGCGCCTGCGTTTGCGCGCGTTCGAGGAACGATGTTTTCGGCTTGGTTGCGTCTTCTTGAATCTGCATGCGCATGCCCGCGGAGCAATCCACCACGAGGATGAGATTGCGCGGCGCCGAGGCGGTCGAAAGGCCGGTAGAGAACAGGCGCGACATGGCGAGCACTAAAAGGAGGAGCACGAGAAGACGCAGGAGCAATTGCGGAACATCAACCAGTTTCGGCGCGAATACGTTTGTGCGCAGGTCTTTGTTGAGCAGGCGGATCGACGGAAACGGGCGGATGGGAAAACGGTGGCGCGCGATCAGATGCAGCGCGATCGGCACCGACATGCCCAGCAGTCCGGCAAGCATCGCTGGAAAAAGGAGACTCATCGGCCACGCTCTCTTCGGAACTGCAGGTAATCGCGGAGCACGATCTCGATGGGCTCGGAGGTATCGACGAAGCGGTAGTCCGCTCCACAGGATTTGCAGCCGTCTTTGACGGCCGCTTTGAATTCCGCGAGGCGCTTCTGGTAGAGCGCCTGCTGGCGAACGGGATCGCACATGATCTCCGCGCCCGTTTCGGAATCACGAAACGCGGTCAGAGCGCTGAACGGAAAATCGACTTCGTCTTTGTCGAGCAGATGAAAGAGCACGAGTTCCTGGCCGCGCGCAACAAGGTGGCGCAGCGCGTCAACGACGCCATCGATTTCGCCGTAACAATCGCTGATCAGAAGGAGAATGCCGCGGCGCGGAAGCCGCTGCACGGCAGTCTTCAGCACTTTATTTATTTCTGTCGAGCCGCCGGCCTTGAGCGACTGAAGTTTTGAGAGAATAGCGAAGAGGTGGCGCTGGCCCTGCTTGGGCGGAAGAAAATCGCGGATGTCTTTGTCGAACGTGACGAGCCCCGGCGAATCCTGCTGGCCGCTGACCAGGTAGCTCATGGCGGCGGCGAGATAGCTGCCGTATTCCATCTTGCTGAGGCGTTCGGTGTGGTCGGACTTGTAGCCCATGGAGTCGCTGACATCCAGCAGGCAAACCACGTTCATGTTCGATTCCATTTCAAATCGTTTCACGAAATATTTTTCGGTGCGGGCGAGCATTTTCCAGTCGATGGTGCGGGGCTCATCGCCCGGCGCGTATTCGCGGTGATCGACAAATTCAACGCTGTATCCGTACGACGGGCAACGGTGGCGCGAGGCGTACATGCCGTCGACCATGATGCGCGCCTTGAGCTCGAAGTTGTCGATCGAGCGCAACAGCGTCGGACTTAAAAAATGCGTGACTGGGTTTTGAGCCATGTTTCTCTAGTTAGCCGCCGAATTTTAAAAACCGTTGCGCCTCACACGAACGCTTTATTTTTCAGGAACGATTTTCAGGAGCTGCGTGATGATGTGATTGGCGTCGATGCCTTCGGCCTGCGCGGTGAAATTCGCGAAGATGCGGTGCCGGAGCACGACCGGTGCAACGGCGCGGACGTCTTCGACCGTGGCCTGCAGATTCCCACGCATCAGCGCGCGGCTCTTGGCTCCAAGCGCGAGGTACTGGCCGGCTCGCGGACCGCTGCCCCACGACAGATACTTGCGGCTGATCTCAGGTGACTTTTCATTGTTCGGGTGCGTGGACATGACGAGCTTGACGATGTAATCGAGTACATGATCGCTGATCGGGACCATGCGCACGAGCTGGCGGATGGCCATGACTTCCTTGCCAGTGAGGACGGGCTGCGGTTCCTGCATGGCACCGGCGGTCGTGGCCTTGATGATCTGTTTGAGCTCGTGCTCCTTCGGGTAATCGACCCACAAATTGAACATGAAGCGGTCGAGCTGTGCTTCGGGAAGCGGGTAGGTGCCTTCCTGTTCAATCGGATTCTGCGTGGCCATCACCATGAAAGGTTCTTCGAGCGTATACGTTTTTTTGCCGACCGTGACGCGTTTTTCCTGCATCGCTTCAAGAAGGGCGGCCTGCGTTTTTGGCGGCGTGCGATTGATTTCGTCAGCGAGAAGCAGATTGGTGAAGACAGGGCCTTGCACGAACACAAACTGCTTGTGTCCGGTGGATTGATTCTCTTCCAGAATTTCGGTGCCGGTGATATCGGAGGGCATCATGTCGGGCGTGAACTGAATGCGTTTGAAGTTCATCGACAGCGTTTTTGCGAGCGAGCTGACGAGCAGTGTTTTCGCAAGCCCCGGCACGCCGACGAGCAACACGTGGCCGCCAGCGAACAGAGCGACGAGCACCTGGTCGATCAGTTCTTCCTGGCCGACGATGACCTTGCGCAGTTCACTTAAGACTTTGTCGCGTGCGTTGCGGGCCTGTTCGATGCGCTCCACATCGGCGCCTTGTTTAAGTTCAGTTTCCGTCGGCACTTTATTCCTCCTGATGACGCGGGGTCTCCGCGCGTCGATAAAAATCTGAAATGCTGGATTGAGGCTCGAGGTATTTCTACTTACACCGGGGAATGCCTAAACTTGCCGTGGCCTGCTCGGAAAATTACTTTTTTCGACTTCGCGGCACGCTCAAAAATCAGCGCTCCAGAATGTCCAGAATGTCGCCCCCTTTTTCCTCCACGTGATCGGGCCCGGGACCATTTTTGGAGCCGGGCGAGCCGCTGGGAAAATGGACGAAGCCCCACAGATGCGGCTCGAGGCGGGATTCGAACGATTCGTCGGAAGTTCCGTTGGCCATCTTGTTCGTCCAGTAGCTGCGCGTCTGAACCTGGTTGCCGTCGCGCGAAATCAACACGCCCCAATCCATTTTCAGTCTCAGATCAGGAACAATTTTCAGCCCCAGATCCTGGATCGGAATGGAGGCTTCGATAAAGAGATTTCCGTAGTCGTCGGTCGTGGAGGCAAGTTGCGCTTTATCCAGAAGCACGACGCGATCAAAATGAGTTTTGCCGGCCACGGCTGTGAATGCGTCCCACGCTTCCTCGGGACGCGCCGCTGCGTTCACGGGCTGGTAAAGAACGACCTGCGGTTTGTCTTTAGCGAAGGTAAGCAGCACGCGGCTGTCGCCCGCGAGCGGCTGGTTTCGCGCCGGGTCGGCTTTCGGATCCGCGCCGATCTGGAGATCAAGACACGCGCCGGTTTTGAAGTAGCGCTGAAATTCGGCGCCGCTGTTCTTCAGCAATTTCACGCCGGAGAAACTCAGGTAAAGATTGCTGGCGTCGTACGTCATGGTGAACGATATGTCATCGATTTTTGCGCTGGGCTCGGGCCATTCGTTCTCATCCCGCTTGCCATTGATGCGCGGCTGCGTGGCGGGGCGGCGGCATTCGATTACCGGAATCGCGGTGAGGATTTCTTTGCGCGTCTGCTCGCTCTCCCAGACACGCACGCGTTGCACATCTTCGGGCGTGACTTTCAGTTCGCCGCTGGTCCGTTTGAATTTCTCTATTCCTTTGACTTCCATGACGCTCATGTAGTTGTGGCCGGCGATCATGTGCGCGCTGCCGTCTTTTTCGCTCTGCGTAAAAAAGCCGTGGAAATGTTCCTGCCCGCCGCTGAGTGGATCCATGCGCGTGCCGGGCGCGCTAGCCGCGGGACCGAACGTGTGCGAACGCCGGTCTTGCACATGATAAAGGATATGGCCAGCGAGGTAGCCGTCGGCGGTCCAGATATTCCACTGCCCGTTGTTGGCGTGCACCACAACGTATTCGCCCAAATCGCCGCTCTTGGCGACCTCGTGGCCGATTACCGCGAACTGATTGGTCACGTAGCCGGGACTCCATGGCGGAAGCCAGAGTCCTGAGACGCTCGGGTGGTCGGACGGGTGCCCCCACGCACGTTTGCCATCGGCGGAGTACAGCGCGTTCTCCATGCCTTTCCTCAGTGCAGAATCAGCATCGAGCGCCAAAATGTTTCCACCGTTCATCCGGTACGTGCCAGCGTGCGGCAGAGTTTTTTTCTGATAAATCGGCGTGCCGTCGGGCAAAAATTCTTTAACTGAATAAAGCGCGTTGATTCCCACGCTCGCCAATTCGTGGTCGAAGCGGCCAGCGCGAACTGTTTTCTTCGCGTCCTTCTCTTCGAGTGTGACTTCCGCCAGATCGACCTTGCCGTCGCCATTGCGATCGGACCACATGAATTCAAACTGGCTTGGCGTTTTGCCTTTCATTGCCGCGACGATTGCCGGCTGGAAGAGCGGTTCGAAATGGAGCGCATCGCCGAATGCGGCCGCGAGCCGCGCTGTTCCAGTCGCTTCGTTGTACAGATAGACGACGCCCACGGATTCCTGCGCCCGGTATGAAAGTGGCGCGGTCGTGAGATACAGCCGATCTTTAATGCGCACCGGCAGCAGGTCGTTACCGTGAATTTTTTCCGCGAGCATCCCGCGTATTCTGGTTGTGCGTTTTGCCCAATCAATATCGAATTCCACGCGCCCGAGATAGCCGCGCGTCATGTCGTAGCGATTCAGCGTGCCACCGCCGCCATAATGCGTGTTACCCAGAAGCTCCTGAACAAACGTGCCGTCGGTCTTGAATTGAACGGTGCGGCGCGGCTGATCGTCGATGTCCATGACCCAGAGGCCGCCATTTTTATCCACGCATAAATCATTGACGCTCGAAAGCCGCTGCGCGTCCCATGGCCCCGGCTTCAGCCCGCCGGGATGCCCGATGACGCGAACGGCTTTGCCGTCTTTGTCAAACACATTGACGACCGAGCCGCCTTCGTGGCCGCAGTACACATAATAATTTCCATCCGGTCCCGTTGTGAGCCGCTCCGGCGATTTCAGATTTTTTACGACGGTTATGAGCTGTCCGGTTTTCGTGTCGATCTTCTGAATGCCATGATCTCGCAGCGTGCAAAGCTCACCGGCGGCGTTGACGGCTAGGCTGTAACCCGGATCGATATCGATGGTTTCCCGCCACTTTCCGCTTTGCGCGTCCACGACATCAAGGCCCTGATACACGCGCCTATCGAGCGGTCTTTCGCCGCCGATGCTCGCCAGCGGCGCCACGCCCCAGATGCGGCAGCGGCGCGGGTCGAGCGTGCGCCCGCCCTGATCGACGCGCAGACCGTGCGGGTAATCTCCATTGTCGAGCCACTGTTCCACCACGCGCAGGCGCATCGCGCGCGTTTTTATTTCCTTATCGAAATTGACATGTCCGTCCATATAGCGCGCATGATCATTGCGATTGAAATCCGGTTCGTAGAAAAGCCGCCTCGCTTGTTTATACGTCGCGACCGTTTTCCAGCCCTCGGTGCCGTCGAGAGGAATCGCGCCAGTCTCCGCGCCGGTCCACACATCAATCTCTGTTTTCGCGCCATCGATTTCGCGGAAGGCCACGCCGCATAGATTTTGCGGCGCATCCCACTCCATTAGATAAATACCCGGATTTTGCGGCGTCAGCGATTCGGTGCGCTTGGCGTCCCACACGCCGTCCGGCGCCACGGTTCCTGAATTCACGCGCACTTTTGCGGACGAGAATAAATTTTGCAACCGGCGCCGCAGGATGCGCAGCCCTTCAAGGCGTCCCGTCCATTGCCCCTTGGCGAATCCGTCCTTCTTATCATCGCCAGCGGCGAAGAGATCGCCGACGCCCGGATCGTTGCTTGGTTTAGATGCCGGATTGTCGCCGGGTCCGTCCATCAAATCGTCCATCTCATCGCCCGGTTGCACGAACGTAATCCGCAGCGCCCGCGTCAACGTATCCCTGGGCGCCGCGATGCACTCCCAGCCTGGCTTGCCGTGCTGTTCAAACGGAATCCAGTCCGCTTCGCGCGCCGCGTTTGGCGGATACGCCGCCTGCGGTCTGAGCGTGCTGAATTTAATCGCCAGTTTTCCGCCCGGATGCGGGAACACCAGGCTGCCGATCGCTATCGGCTCCTTAAAGGAGATCATCACGAATTGCCGCCGCGCCGCGCCCTGTGTCGATTCCAGGTAAACCGGCCAGTGGTCTTGCGGCTTGTCGGTCGGCGGATTTTCCTGGCCTGGCGGCGTCCCCGTCAGGCGCAAGACGCGCAGAAAATCAACGCGCGGATTGGGCTGCGTGCGGTGTGTTCCGCGCACATCCTTGGGGTAGCGCGGCAGGCAGTTTTCCAGATCCACCTGCCAATCGATCGCCGCGTTATCAATGAACGGCACCGCACTGCTCCGCGCGAGATACACCTTGCCATCGTGCGCCGTCATGCTGTGCAGCCAGCCCTTGCGCGTATCGGTATTCACTGGACCCAGATCGCGAATCTGATGCGTCGCCTGTTCCATGCGGTACAGCGCATTGCCGGCGTGAATGAAAATCGCGCCTCCGTCCGCGGCCAGATGCGAGACGCCCGTCCATGCGCCGAAGTTCACTTTGCCCCACTGCCGCACACCGTTCAGATCGCATTCAATGAATGAGTTTCCGCCTTCCACGCCCGGCGCTCCAAAATACACTTTGTCGCCGTGCGTCGTGCAAGTCGTGGCCATGGCGTGGTCGGCCAGCCAGCCATGCGGCCCTGACATCTCCTGCGGCCACGGCGTGCGCTCTTGCGTGCGTGTTTCCACATTCGGAGTGACCGTCATCTGGTAATGCAGTTCCAGAGGCGGTGCGTTCAGCGCCTCCCATTTATAGGCGCCAGGCTCGACCATGCGGCCTTGATCATCCTTCAAATCCCAGCCGCCCGTGTGCTCGCCCGGCGCGCGTTCTATCTGGGAGTAAAGTGTGCGAATGCGCCGTCCGTCGGTTCCTTTTATCGCCAGCGCCGTATCGCCCGGTTGCGTCAACGCGTATTTGAATTGATACGCCGGCGTGTCGGTTGCCACGGCTGCCGGAACCGCGGCGTCGCCGATATCCGAGAGCGCGCTCAGCGTCGCAATCGAAAACACATTCGTCATTTTCGGCGTGCATTCCAGAACATGGAGTTTGAACGCCTGCGTCTTCACCGCCGGAAATGAAATCCATCGCGCCGATGGCGTTGCTTTATCACGTTCGTTGATGATCTCTTTTTCGACCGCGAACGTGATTCGCGTCCAGTCATTCGGTCCCGCGAGCGCCGGGTTACCGCGTGCATCGCCCGAATACGCATACACCTTGTACTGCGCCGCGTTCGAATGCAGCACCAATCCCGTGAGTGTCTGGGCCTGGTCCCAATGCAGAATAAAAAAGGAGGGACTGATGTCCGTTACAGGCGCGCGAATCACTTTCGTCGCCTTGGCTGTCGGATCCGGATCCAGCGCCGCGTTCCGCCAGTTCTGCCCTTTGATCACCGCGCTGGCGTGGGTGCAGAACGATCCGCGTTCGGCGATACCGGTTGCCGTGGGCGTCAAACTGTGCAGACGCCGTTTGAAAAAGCGCCAGCTTTCGATTGTCGATTCACCTTCGTTGCGGACTTCAGTCACCCGCACCGCGCGCGTTTTCGTACCGGCCGGAAAGGTGAACAACGCTATCGCATCGGTCAACGCGCCAGCCGGGAATGCTTCCCAGTCTTTCTCGTTGTCCATCTTCACCGCCGCCGCATCTGCTTTTAGATAATGGACGGTTCGCGATTTCAATCCCCAGCGTTCGGAGGCACTCAACGACATGCTGCCGATCTGCACCGGCGTGTTCAGCACGATCATCGTCTGTGTCGTCGTTTGCTGACGGTCTTTCG
>Ga0163144_10001164_pt1 | contig 62117 bp, 60 predicted proteins | sample OliLak19BULKMAT1_FD_123175 | JGI IMG/M metagenome (GOLD analysis project Ga0163144, IMG submission 123175) | Freshwater microbial mat bacterial communities from Lake Vanda, McMurdo Dry Valleys, Antarctica - Oligotrophic Lake LV.19.BULKMAT1 | ecosystem: Environmental > Aquatic > Freshwater >...
AGATCGCTCTCTTTTCGGCCTCCCTCGCTTCCTTCGGCTCCTCACCCTCCCTGGCATTCCTGCGCCATCACCAACACGGATTCTAGTTGGCGCTGACCACGGATTCTAATTGGCGCTGGACAGGAGCCCTTGAATCGCTCGGACTGATCCGCGAAATGGCTCCGGACGCCTCTGTCGTCGTGATTTCCGATGTCCCCGGCGAAGAGCATGCGGTGGAGTGCATGAAAGCAGGCGCGGCTGATTTTGTTCTCCGCGGACGGGACGATCGACTGCTCGCAATTGTTCGTGCTGCCGTCGAAAAGAAGCAACGGAAACGCGATCTGCTTCGGCTCCAACGGTTGTATCGGCAGTTATTCCAACTGACCCCAAACTTCATCTGCATCGCCCACCCCGATGGTTCCCTTGAGGAGGCCAACCCCGCCTGGCTCCAAGCAACCGGGATCAACGGTACGGCTTGGATCGGCAGACCGTTGGAGGAGTTTGTCGAATCGGTCGATCGGCCCACCTTTCGCATCTGGTGGAGTCATCGCGGCTCGATTGAACCGACCACGCCGGAGAGCAGTCCGGAGTGCGAGGTCCGGTTGATTGGACCCGCAGGCGGTCAACGCTACGTGACTTGGACCGCGAGCCTCAACCACGAGGATGGTTTGATCTACGCGTCCGGGCACGACACCACTCAGCGTCGTGCCAGCGATGCCCTTTTGCGGGAAAGTGAGGCTCGCTTCCGCGCGTTGGCCGATTCCGCGCCGGTGCTTGTCTGGATCGCAGACGCCACCCAGTCGCGCACCTACTGCAACCGCCCTTGGCTGGAGTTTACCGGACGAAAACTTGAACAGGAGGTTCACCTGGGCTGGATGGATCTCGTCCATCCGGATGACGCATCCCGCGTCCACGAGGTTTACAGCGAAAACTTCTCCCTCCGCACGGCATTCAGGATCGAGTATCGACTCAGGCGCTACGACGGCTCGTTCCGCTGGATTCTTGATTGCGGTTCCCCAAACCGTGATCATCGCGGGCACTTTGTCGGTTTTATCGGTTCATGCATCGACATCTCCGATCAACACGAGGCGGAGTCGAGGTTGACCCAACGCGCGGTCAAGCAGGCTGCACTTGCTGGGTTCGGACGCTTCGCACTCGCGCAACATCCTTCCGAGGATCTGGCGAAGGAAGCGACCCGACTGATCTGCGACACGTTGCACGTCGATTTTAGCCAGGTTTTTTCGTCGTCGGGACAGACGTTTTCCCTGGCCTTGTCAACGGCCACGGGCACGGACGCTTCGCGTTGGTCCGGATCCCCCGTGAGTCTTGCACCCGAGTGGTTGCAGGATGGAATCCTCACCCTCGCCGATCATGCGGAGAGGTTCCCCGGGCGGGAAACCCATGCTGGCCAGTCAATCGTCGACGGAATTGCGGTCGCAATCAGCACCGCAAAACGACCTTGCGGCTTCGTCACCGCACTCTCCCGAACTCCACGCCTCTTCAATCGCGACGCGATCGATTTCATCCAGGCATTGGCCAACATTCTGGGTACCGTCTATCAGCGGGAAAATGCCCAAGCCGCACTTGCGGAGAGTGAACAAAAACTCCTGCAATCCCAAAAAACGGAGGCCGTCGGACTCCTTGCCGGAGGGGTCGCGCACGATTTCAACAACCTTCTCACGGCGATCCGGTGCTACGGTGACATTCTCCACGACGACCTCGCCGAAGCCGCACCGGAACTGCAGCCCAAAGTGGGTGAAATCCTGAAAGCGACCGCCCGTGCAAGCGCTCTCACCCGGCAATTGCTCGCATTCAGCCGTAAACAGATCCTCCAACCCGAGATCCTCGACCTGAACAGTATCGTCACCGATCTGAGGGATATCCTTCGATCGCTGCTCAGTGAAAACGTCGTGCTCAACGTGCATCCGAGCAACTCGCCCACGTATTTCGAGGCGGATCGAAATCAGATCGACCAAGTCATTATCAATCTTTGCATCAACGCGCGGGACGCGATGCCGCATGGGGGCGCGATCACAGTGGGGACCGGATCCCGTGCGCTCGATGATTCCAACCCACACGGACTTCCACCAGGCGAGTACGTGGAACTTGCACTGTCGGATACCGGGTTGGGCATGACCGAGGAGGTTCAATCCCAGCTCTTCCAGCCTTTCTTCACCACCAAACCCAAGGGCCGTGGAACTGGACTGGGATTGGCCACGTGCGCGGTCATCGTAAAAAGCTCCCAAGGGGCCATTCACTTCACCAGTCGCGTCGGAGAAGGCACAACCTTTTATGTGCTTTTTCCCACCATTCCATCGCTCTCCTTCGACCGATCGGTAGTCGAGGACGACGAGGTCGGCGAAGGCAACGAGCGCATTTTGCTCGTCGAAGACGACGAGGCCATCCGAGCGGTGACCACCGCCATCCTGGAAACACTCGGGTACCGCGTGCATGCCGTGGCCGGGGGTGCCGAAGCACTCGAATATTGTGCGACGGATCCGACACCCCAGTTTGATCTTTTGCTCTCCGACATCGTCATGCCTTTCATGGACGGTCGCGATCTCGCAGCACAAATTTCCCGGCGCTGTCCGGGAATTCGCGTCGTGCTCATGTCGGGATACGTCGGAGATCCATCCATTCTCGAGGCGGTGCAAAGGGCCGGCGCCCGTTTCCTCGAGAAACCGTTCACCCGCGCGTCGCTCGGGCGGAAAGTCCGCGACGCACTCGACGCCTCTGGGCGCTGACTCCGACAGCGACCCCCCCGGCACTCAGCGGGAGGGAGTGAGGCGGCTCGGCACCCGCACAGTCGCCATCCCTGCGGCCCTGGCAGCCAGGATGCCAGGCTCCGCATCTTCAAATACGAGGCAGCGCTCCGGAGCCACGCCCATTCGTTCCGCAGCCAAAAGGAACATGTCAGGCGCAGGTTTACCCCGCCCTGGCTTTACGTCGTCCGGCGTCACGACGATCGGAAAGAGGTCGATCAAGCCGGACGCCCGGAGTGCAGGAAACGCAACCTCCGGCAACCCTCCCGTGACGATCGCCACCGGATGGATCGCCGCAGCACGGCGCGCCAGCAAGACCACAGGTTCGATCAACCGAACGTTCGGGAGCATCTCCAGATAAAGTTCTTCCTTCAAGGCCATGACTGCACGGGGGTCCAAGATCAGCCCGTAGTGGGTCGCAAACATCTCGGCCACCCCGAGCGTCGAAACGCCTCCAAGCGAATAGAAGTAATCCTCATCGAGGGTCTGCTTCAGGCCAAACGCCTGCATCGCCGCATCCCAGGCGCGATAATGGACCGGCATGGAATCGATCAACGTACCGTCGAGATCGAAGATGGTGCCAGCGAAGTCTCCCGAAGGAATGTCGATCTGCATAGAACGAACAGTGAACGGAACTTGAAGCTCAATCTCAAGCTTCCCAGCCATGCCAGCCTCACATCAGCTCAATAACCACCCCTTGGGAGTTCGAGACTGGGTACGCCCCCCAAAACGCCGCTTTCTCTGACTCGCGCCGAGAACTCTCCCGCGGGGCTGCGGACGCGGCCCGCGCCGCCGCCGCCGAAATCCGCATCGCCGTACAGGAGGCGACCACCCCGAAATCCACATTGCGACGATGAACGGGGATATCATTGTCCAAAAGCTGAACTGAAAAGGCGCTCTCCGTCCGAGGGCTTGCGTTGCCCCCTGATTTGACGCTAAGATAGCGAGTCCATGGCTGAAAACGCTTCGATTCGACTGCAAAAGTTCCTCGCCGACGCCGGCATCTGCTCGCGCCGCACCGCCGAGGAACTGATCGCGGCCGGTGACGTATGGGTGAACAGCCAAGCCGCCACACTGGGACAAAAGATTGACCCTGAGGCTGATAAGGTAGTTGTTCGCGGGAAGCAGATCCGGACGTCGCCGCAACCGCGAATGACCTTGGCGGTGCATAAACCCAGAGGCTTGGTTTGCTCAAACGACGACCCAAAAAATCCGCACACCATCTTCGACCTCCTTCCGAGGGAATTGGAGAAATTTCGTTTTTTCTGCGCCGGTCGCCTCGACAAAGACAGCGAGGGATTGGTCATTCTGACGACCGACGGCGATCTCGCCAACCGGCTCATGCACCCCAGTAACACCATCGTTAAAAGGTACCAGGTGAAACTGGAAGAGCCTTTTCCGGCGAAGCGACTTCCAACCCTCAAAAGAGGGGTGATGATCGAGGGAGAGCGCCATAAAGTCGAATACGCGGCCTTGGTGAATCCCAGCCGGGAAGGCACATCGCTCAACCTCGATGTCTGGATGCATCATGGCAAGAAGCGTGAGATCCGTCAGCTTTTTATGGCACTCGGGTTTGAGGTGCGTCGGCTCAGACGATACCAGATCGGCGCCTTTCCCCTCAAAGGCATTCCCCTGCGCGCGGGCAAGAAACTCGCCGCCCGAGAGATCGAGGCATTGTTCACCTTGCCGCGGTTTACCCCCGACTCCCCATCGGTGGCCGCCAAGGGCCGCAAGCCCGCATTCCGCAATCCTGACTCCCATGAAGCCTAACCCTCACCGCCTCGTCGCCCTGCTCGCTGCCTTCTCCTCCGCAAGCTTGGCCGCTCCGCTCACGGAGCCCACTGCGGTGCACCTCAGGGCCGATGCGACCTCGGCTGCCCTGACCGTTTTGAAGGCCGGATCGGAGCCTTCACCCGCCTCCAGCGTGCCCACAAATCTACCTTCGGGATGGAGGGCCGTGGAGCTGCCTGGCCCCCATGAAGTCTACGTTCAGAATCGGGATATCACCAAATCTCTCGATGTTCGCCCCGGAGCCGAACTTCGCAATGCCCCCAAACCCGACGCCCCGGTCGTTTCGATTGCCCTCGCCGGAGAAACCTTGGATATCACCGGTCTTCATGGCCGCTGGACCCAATTGCGGCTGACTCGGTCGCTGGTGGGCTACATCCGCGTGGCAGGTTTGCCTGCATCACTCCCCTTGGCGTCGGTTCCCGCCTCCGCCCCGCGAGCGGCGTCAACCGTCAGCACACCTTCACCCGCACCTCTCGCCCCGCCCCCCTCCAAGCCGGTCGCTTACGGCTCCAGCGCCGCCGGGCAGCCCGTTTCCGTAGTCAGCCTCGGAGGAGGCGGGACCGATGCGCTTCCCCGCACCTTCCAAGGTCGTTTTATTTCGACCCGCAACCCCTTCCGACCCCGCCGCCCTTACGATTGGGCACTTTCCGACGAAAGCGGTTCCCGTTTCGCTTACCTCGACGTCTCCCGTCTGCTGCAAACGGAACAGATTGAAAACTATACCAATCGGATTGTCGCGGTATTCGGCGCCGCCAAGCCCATGCCCGGCACCAAGGACTTCGTCATCCTCGTGGAGAGCCTGCAACTGAAGTGACCCCGCGACAGTCGCTCGACCTTGGTCGCCCGATCCACATTTCCCCCCTAGCCTAGGTCCTCGTCATTCGCACCATGGAACTCATTGACGGTAATCGGATCGCCGAATCTCTTATCGCTGAATTGAAGGCGGAAGTCGCCGGGATCTTCGGACGCAAACCAAGTCTTGCCTTGGTCCGCGTCGGCGATGACCCCGCATCGATTTCGTATGTGCGAAAGAAAGAAAAAACCGCCGCGGAGATCGGGATCGACAGTCGAATCGTCCTGCCCCCTATCACGATCTCCCAGATCGAGCTCGAATGGTTGATTGATGGCTTGAACGCGGATGATTCGGTCGACGGCATCCTCGTACAGTCACCCTTGCCCAAGCACATCAACGAACTCGCGATCTTCCGCCGGGTTCTGCCCAGCAAAGACGTCGACGGCTTCCACACGATTAATCTCGGTAAGGTCGCCCAAGAGGACGACTCGGGGTTCATCTCTTGCACGCCAGCTGGAATCATGGAACTGCTCGCACGCAGTCACGTCGACCTCAAGGGTTTGCACGTTGTCGTCCTCGGACGCTCGCTGATCGTTGGCAAACCCGTGGCTCTGCTCGCGTTGCAAAAAAAAGCCGGGGCCAACGGCACGGTCACAATTTGTCATTCCGGCACCCGTGATCTCGGATCAATCACGCGTCAGGCGGACGTGCTCATCGCCGCCATCGGTCGAGCTGAATTCGTCACCGCGAATATGGTCAAACCCGGAGCCGTGGTCATCGATGTCGGAATCAACCGCGTGGCGGATACGACCAAAAAGTCCGGCTACAGGCTCACGGGAGATGTCCACTTTCCTTCCGTGTGCGAAGTCGCTTCGAAGATCACCCCCGTACCCGGAGGAGTTGGGCCCATGACAGTCGCGATGCTGATGAAAAACACCCTCAAAGCCCATCGGCTAGGCCGGTCATAGGAGACTGAGGAGGGATCTTCTGGTCAGCTCATCCCGGGAGCGCTCGGTTTCCCGACACATCGTCCACGAAGGGTGCCAGAACCTGCCGCGACGGTCGCTTCCTCTCAACAGCGAGTCCTTGCGCAGCAGGCCCTTTCCGCTTCTCCTTTCAGTTCATGGCCCCTTCAAAGATTCTGGTCGTCGACGATCAGCCAATCAATGTCCAGATGCTCAAACGCAAGCTGGAGAAGGAACATCTGCAGGTCTTCACCGCCTTTTCCGGTCTGGAAGCCCTTGAGGTCGTCCAGACGAGTCGACCTGACCTGATTCTCCTCGACGTCATGATGCCGGAGATGGACGGGATCGAGGTTTGCCGGCGTCTGCAAGCCGATGAGGAAACGCGATCAATCCCGGTCATTTTCATCACCGCTCGCAGTTCCAAGGAGGGGAAAATTGAAGGACTTGGTGTCGGGGCCGTCGATTACATCACCAAACCGATCGACCTCGACGAGACGTTCGCACGAGTCCAAACCCAGCTTCGCTTTGTCGCGGTCAATCGAGAGATCGTCGAGTTGCAGCAGCGTCTGGCGGAGTCGAGGCGCGCCGCCACCATCGGTGCCGTTACCCAAGGAATCGCGCACAACCTCAACAATCTTCTCGGAATTGTCATCGGGTATCTCGATCTGATCAAAGCCCACCCGGAGCGTCCGGAAAGCGTCAAGCGCAACGCCGCCCAAGTGGAAAACGCGGTCCACCGAATTGTCGCAATCATCAAACAACTCAGTTCGTTGGTGGTCAAAACACGTTTCCCGACCATGAAACGGCCCTTGGGACAACTGATCACCGGCGCTTTGGATCGCTACCGGGTTGAGTACCGCATCACCGAAAGAGTGTTGGTCGAAAATCTTCTCGAAGATCAGTTGATCGATACCCACATGGAAATTTTCGAGGACGCCTTGTCCAAAATCCTGATCAACGCGTGGGAGTCATACGGTACCAAGCCGGATGATCAAAGGCCGATCTGGATTCGTACGCGACTGGTTCACCGGACAGACGGCGCGTATATGCAGATCCGGGTCGAGGATCAGGGGCGGGGGATCGATCCCGAGCTACGGGACCAAATGTTCGAGCCTTTTGTCAGTTCCAAACAGACTGTCGGCGTGGGCATGGGCTTGACGGTGGCCCGTCACGCGCTGCGCAATTTAAGTGGTGACGTGGTCCTCCACGATCGTCCCGGTGGTGGGGTCGTCGCAGAGATGACGCATCCGGTGGAACAGCGCAAGCGCAGGCTCGAAGCCTGAAGTTCCACTTCAACCGACTCTGTTTTCTCATGCCCAAACTCAGCTTCATCGGGTCCGGCCGCATGGCCTCCGCGATTGTCGACGGACTGCTCGCCAAACGCGTGCTCGCACCCGCAGATATTTGCTGTATCGGAGGAGCCGGAACCTCCGCCGCACTCTTGGCCTCGAGGACAGGCATCCGTATCGGTCGTTCACTGGCGGACGCCCTCGATGGGGCGGAAACGGTCATCCTGGCATTCAAGCCCCAACATCTGGCCGCCGCCGACCCAACGTTGGCTGAGCTCACGGCTGGCAAGCTGGTGATCTCCGTACTCGCGGCGAAAACCCTCGCCCGGCTCTCGCGCACGTTTCCCAACGCACGAAACATCATTCGTTCAATGCCCAACACCCCGGCCTCGATCGGAGCCGGAATGACCGGTTGGTGTGCACTCAAGACACTCTCCTCGGACGATCGCGCCACGGTCACGGGGCTGCTGGGAGCGATCGGACGCGAGATCGAAATTCCCGAAGACCGGATCGACGCACTGATGGCTGTCAGTGGGTGTGGTCCTGCTTTCGTTTTTGAGTTCACCGCAGCGCTGCGCGATGCCGGGGTCGCCGCGGGCTTGGATCGATCGGAAGCCCAAACGCTCGCGATGGAGACGGTCCTCGGTGCTGCCCGATTGATGGCGCGCACGAACGCCGAACCGGAAGAACTGCGAAACCAAGTCACTTCTCCAAACGGCACCACCTTCGCCGGCCTTCAGCGAATGGCCGCGCGCGACTTCCGAGGCTTGATGCGTGAGACGGTTCTCGCAGCCAAAGCCCGTTCCGAAGAACTCAGCCGCGATTCCTGATCGCGCGGTAACACGGCGACCGCCCCGACAAAACTTCACTCATGAGCTCTCTTTCCGGTCGAATCCTTGTCACCGGCGGTGCCGGATTTATCGGCAGCGCCTTGGTCTGGGCGCTGAATCAGCGAGGCCTGACCGACATCGTCATCACCGATCTCCTCGGTACGGACGAAAAATGGAGGAATCTCGTTCCCCTTCAGTTTTCGGATTACATCGACGCAGGAGACTTCCGACGCCATCTGACGAACCACGATGGTGGACTCGGACGCTTCGGCACCGTGTTTCATTTGGGCGCCTGCTCGGCTACAACCGAACGCAATGCCTCCTATCTCGCGGACAATAATTTCGCTTTTACGAAGGAGCTGGCTCTCTGGTCACTGGAAACCGGCGCACGTTTCATCTATGCATCCTCTGCCGCGACCTATGGCGATGGAGCCCAAGGCATGGATGATCGGGAGTCGCGCCTTCATCGGTTGCGTCCGTTGAACATGTACGGTTACTCAAAACATCTGTTCGATGTCTGGGCTCAGAGGCAGGGGTTGCTCGGACGCATCGCCGGGGTGAAATATTTCAATGTCTTTGGCCCCAACGAGGACCATAAGGGGGAAATGCGTTCCCTGGTGAACAAGGCTTTCCAGCAGATCCAAGCGACAGGAAAAGTTCAGCTTTTTCGAAGTCACCGTCCGGACTACCGGGATGGCGAACAGATGCGCGACTTTCTCTACGTCAAAGACGCCGTCGAGATGACGATTCACCTGGCCGAGAAGGCGCGCGAGGTTGGGGGCCTTTACAACCTGGGATCGGGTGACGCGAATACGTGGGTGACACTGACTGAGTCAATTTTCTCCGCCTTGGAACGTACGCCGTCGATCGAATTTGTCGACATGCCCGAGGTCCTGCGAGGCAAGTACCAGTATTTCACCAAGGCCGACATCGGAAAGCTCCGAGAAACCGGTTATGATCGGCCGATGACTCCACTGACGGAGGCGGTTCGCGACTACGTTCAGAACCACCTCGTGACCGGCCGGAAACTCGGAGAGTAGGCTTCCGGGAACGGTCGACCTCAACCCGGCTAATCCGTTCAGGACGACTCAGGGAATCGTCTCAAGCTCAACCGCAGTCCACGGGGTATTCCGACCCGCTGCCGTTTGCGTACGCACTTCGGTAATCTTGGCGGTCGCAACTGCGGCGGCGGCGTTGCCCCACTCCTGACGAATGTAGGTCAAAACATGGGCCACCTTTTCATCATTCCAGTTGTAACCGCTGCCCAAACCGAACGCCGGCATCACGCCATTGTAAGTATTGCCCTTGACCTTGATCTCGCCGCTCAGCCCATGCAGGACGAGGAGAATGAGGCGGTCTTCGGATCCAAAGACCCACTCACTCGCCGCCAACGGGGGAAATACTCCAGGAATACCCATACCATTCGCCTGATGGCACGTGACGCAGGCTCCGGGTTGGTTGTAGAGACGCTTCCCAGCCGCGATCGGATCAATTTGTGCGGCCGCTCCACCCTTGGCGGCAGTCTTCGGATCAAAACGCTCGTCGTAAACCATCGGATCAATGCCACCACGGTAGTGGACGAAATAAATCGAACCGACAAAGACCAGCGAAGAAAGCAATCCCAGAAGGAAGAGCGGAAGAACAGAGTAGCCATCCTTGGGCTCCGGTTTGTTTTTCAGCAGATCCGCATGAATCGACTGCAGATTCTCGTCCGAGCCGTCTCCGAGTCCGTTTGGCTGGTGAGGTCCGGCGCTCATGGTTGGTTGCCTCCGACCGTTTGTCCAGCCGCCTCGGTGGAAGCCTTCGGGACAAAAACATTCCTTGATTCAGGATAAGCGTACGTATCTTTCAGATTCATCAGGTAGGAAACCAAAGTTTCGGCTCTCGCGGTGGGCACGATCTCGTGGCCTCGCACCGGCTGATAAGCTGCCGGAAGCAACCCTTGGATCGCTTTCGGAGACGGCTGTCCAACGATCTTTCGGGTCTCAAAAAGGAATTTGTAGGAAGGCATGATCGAACCCGGAGAGGTCAACTGGGGATCATAAAGGTGCCTGAGGTACCACTCTCGCCCATCACGCCCCGCGAGGCCGTCTTTACGCGCTCCGACATTGCGCAGATCAGGACCAATCCGGTGGGTTCCAATCAGAACATGCGGCTCAAGCAGATAGTCCCGGGCCACGCTCTGTCGATCACCCCAACCGCGCTTATCATCGATCCCAAAGCCCGGTCGACGAACTTGCTGGGTGTGGCAAGCGGCGCATCCAAGATCACGGTACACCGAGCGTCCTTGTTGTCCGGTTCCTGGAATTGCCTGGGGAAAAGCCAAGCCCTCGGTGGCGTCCACCACGGTGGTCAGCTGACCGTACGAAAGTTGATTGACCAAGACGATGCCGGTCCACGAGGCGGCAAGTGCGACAAACACGCCGAGAAAAAAGAGCGAGCTGCGGTTCATCGGGCTGCTGCCTCCAACGGTGTACGAAGCGCTGACGGAGCCGCAGAAGTGCGGTCCGCACAAGAAAGGATCAACCAGCCCACGTTGACCACGAACGCGAGGTGCGCCGCGACCAGCACCACGGTGGCCAGGGTCTGAGTGAAGAGATAAGGGAGCAATCGTTGCACAATATCCAAAAACGGCACCACTGCGGACTCGGGCCCACCCGGAAGAGTGTTCATCGCGATTCCTTGCTCATACCCGGCAAGAGCCAATCCCGCCACACTCAGACCGCAGCCAATCGAGGAGGTCCAGAAATGAAAACCCAGTAAACTCGGCAGGGGAAAGGAACGACCCGTCACGCGAGGAAGAATGTAATAGAGCGATCCGAAGGCGACCATACTGAAGAAGCCGTAAGTCGTCAGGTTCGACTGCGCCGTCTGGAGGAACGTAAACTGGAAAACCGAAGCAACACCTCTTAGATTCAGTACCATCGCAACCATCGAAGCACCGACCAGTGCCACCGCTCCGACAGCAATGAAGTGGAACGACCAATCACGTCGGAGAGCGGCAGGCGACCCGATCATCGTCGGAAAGAAGTTTACCGCCAAAACCACAATCGGAACCGCCAGCATGAAGGACGCTGCGATCCCAGATGTCACCACCCAAGCTGGAACGGGACCACCGATCAGCCGAGTCGCGCCGACCCAACCGCCAAAAATCGCGAGCGTCCAGAAACCGTATCCACTCAGATAGTAGTTCGAGATCGGTCGCGAGAGAAGTTTGGGAAGAAAATAGTAGATGGCGCCGATTCCGATGGGACCGAACCAAAGCGTCAGCAATCCATGGCTGTACCACCCGTGAACCAGCGACTGGATGGTGCCACGCGCCGGATCAATCAAAAGCATGATTTGAGCAATGGAGAAAATCCAGGGAAACCAAAGCAGCGCAGCGAGGAGATACCACTGGGTGATATAGACCTGCGAGGACCTTCCAGCTCGAAAAGTCAGCAGCGCCCAAGTGCCAATGAAAAGGTAGGCGCCGAACAATAACGGTCCCGCGTATCCGGGCATCTCCATCCATTCGAGCGAAGTCCCATGTCCCGCCAAAATCCCCAACATACCCAGGAGAACCCCGAAATTCCAAAAGAGGCCGGCGACCAGAAGGAGAATCGGCTTGCCAATTTCGGCGCGGGATAGCCGGGCGAGCAGCCAAAGTACCAATGCGAATGCCGCGTTAAAACCCCACCCATAGGTCAACACCGCGCTTTCGGCACCCTTGACCCGCCCGAATGTCAACATCTCCACGTCACCGAGGAAACCCGGGGCGTGAAGTTTGAACGAGGAGATGAGCGCAAACACGGTTCCGATGAGCAACCAGCCGGCGGAAGCCGAAACGAAAAGCAGGACGGGCAATCGAGCGGAAGCATCGATCGATCCGCCGTCGGCGTTCGGACTTGCCACCGGCAAACCCACGCCACGCGAGGTTGAAATTTGAGAGGAAAGAGATGCCATTCGAGGAAAAGGAGTAATGATGTCGTCGCGTTCGCCGCGGCTCGACAGGCTTAACGTTTGCCCGCGTTCAAATCCCGAATCGTCAATTCAACCGCTCGGTCGATCGGAAGACGGACAATGCCTGCCTTCTCGTCAACCCAACCGTAGCTGGTTGACGCGGCCGCCTCTTTGGCCCGCAACTCCGCCAATCGGCCGGCTCGCCCTTCCGAAGAGAACTTCCACTGGTCCTCCGCGGGCGCGCCCACCGCCGACCCAACGACGTTCGGGGTCTGGCGGGAGATCACGTAGATGATGATAAAGACGCCAAGGACGGCGAGCACGACGATCGCCGCCATGACCGAACTTCCCCGGGCGTGACCGGAAACAGGATTAGTCTGCGGAAGACTCATGATAAGTGAGGCATTCACCGATGCGAGGATCGCGAATCGGTATCAGCTTGGTGGTGGAAAAACTTTTCAGGTAGGCCCAAACACACACGCCTCCAATGCCCACAACAGCCGTGAGCGTCCAGATCTGATGGAGTTGGAGAAAGGGCAGCGCATCCCCATTGAGATCCTTCTTCGATGGCCAAACGTTATAGATCAAATCGAGCAGGAAGATCGCTGAAATCCACAACGCCACCCACGGCATCCGGGTCTTGCTGAGCTTTAGTTTGTAGCTCAGCAGGGCCAGGAACGGGACAACAAAGTGGCCAAACAGAAGAAGTAACCCCACCCATTTCCATTGGTTGGCCATCCCCGTCACATTGTTGATCTCACGCAAATTATACCAAAAGGTTTCCTCGGGAATGTTCGCGTTCCAAATCAAGAAATACTGGGAAAAGGTGACGTAGGCCCAAAATACCGTGAACGCGAACATCAGCTGACCGATGCTGTGAAAATGATTGTGGTTGAGGATGCCCTTGTAATCGCCCCGCACCCATAACCAGACCATCATCAGCAACCCCATCGACAACGCGGCTCGAACACAGCCGGCAAAATACCAGACCCCGTACATCGTGGAGAACCAATGGTAATCCAAAGACTTGACCCAAAGTATGATTGCGAGAGTCAGGGTGACCGCTGCAAGGGGCAGTCCAAACGCTGAGGTCACCCGGTTCCGGAAGGTCCACTTGAGGTCTCCATCAGAATCCTGAGCGAACGACGCATTCCTCAGCCGGGCCGAGAGCCAGATCCACACCGCAAACGAAACGATCGTGATCGCGACAAACATGGTCGGATTCAGGAGGGCCGCTTTCTTCACCCAAAGAATATCGTCACCGACCGTGCCTTGGCCACCGACGGTCGCGAGGTCGTAAGCGGGATTCATCCACTTCCAAACCGAGCCGGGATAAAGGTAAATGCTGACCAACAAGGGCACAAAGAGCAGCGCCAACCACTTGAACGCAGATAAACCGTGTTCAAATTGTCGCCTCAACAGCACGGACCACGACGCATCAAAAACATGATGGATCATGATCAGGAAAAGCATACCCAGCGCTATGCCCGTCCAAAAGGTCATGCCTACCAGCCAGGAGAACGCGACTTTAGCGCCACCGGAGACGAAGAAGCCCGCTGCAGTCAGCGCGATGCCGATCACGCCAATCACGAGGGCTTTGCTCGCATCAGGCGCTTCGCTCGCGGCCACCTTGGCGGATGACGAGGGGACGCTGTGGGAAATGGATGCCGCTCGAGTACTCATTTGATGCCAAGTTCCGATTTGTGAGAGGCCGGTACATCCGCCACCGCTCCTTTTTGGGCCCGCTGCAGAGCACGCACGTAGGCGACGACCGCCCAACGATCCGCTGGTTCAAGCTTGTCGGCATATCCCATCATCGTCGCCTTGCCGTTGGTGATGGTGTTGTAAATTTCCCCCTCAGCCATCGTCCGAAGACGTTCGTCATGAAAGGTCGGGGTCGCACCCATCCCATAGGCCTTGGTGATCCCATTGCCATCCCCCAAGGCACCGTGACAGGGTGCGCAGGTAATCGAATGACGTTCCTGGCCGCGTTGCAGGAGCCGCGCGTCCACGGTGATCGCCACAGGCAATCCGCGGATCCACTCACCCGCCGGGCCTTTGCCTTGGTACAGGGACGCGTCAGCCCTGAGGTCCCCGCGAGACACCACTCCAACGGGCAGCGGTCGATCTGTCCTGCCATCGGCAAAGAACCGTGATTCCGCTTGTGGCCGGTATTTCGGCTGTCGATCCATGTCCGCGAAGACTTCCAAGGGCGGTCGCGTGGAGGTGCAGCCCCGAAACCCGAGCACTCCGACCGCCAGGACGACGATGAAGAAGGTGGTAAGGTAGAGGTAGCGCATGGTCAGGCTTCCAACTCCGTGATCTCCTTGCCACCCGCCTTCTCCAACAAGGCTTTGGTTGTGACCAAATTGAACTTGGGGTCGCGGGCTTCTATCACCACCAGAAACTTATCGTCCAGCCCCCGGATGATATGGTCAGACTTAAGCACCGGATGATAGTGCATGGGCAATCGATTCAGGAAAAACATGCCCCCGATGGTCGCGAAGGCGGTGAACAAAATGGTCAGCTCGTACGAGATCGGGAACGCAAACATCGGACTGAAGAACGGTTTGCCTCCGACGATCAATGGGTAGTCGTAAGCACTGGTAAACCAGATCATTGACATACCCACGGTCAGGCCGAGGATTCCTCCAACCAGCGAGATCCGTGGGACTTTGGATCGGCGCAGACCCATCGCACGGTCCAGTCCGTGCACGGGGAATGGCGTGATGCAGTCCCAAAATTTGTACCCCGCGTCGCGGACCGCTTCCGCGGCATGGTACACCGCTGGCGCGGTGTCGAACACGGCGACGAGGCCATAAGGTTGAGCAGCCATCTCAGAAAGTGCGTTGATGATTGAGGGGCAAGAGCAGCGACTCAGTGCGCGTGGCGAGTGTCGTGGCCATGGGAAGCATCTCCGTGCCCGTGCGGATCAGCCTGAGGAGTGACCGCCTTCAGCTCAGCCATCGGCATCACCGGCAGGAACCGGATGAACAAAAGGAAGAGCACACTGAAGACACCGAAGGTCCCGAAAAAGGTGAAGATCTCCACGATCGAAGGGCTGTAGTACCCCCAGCTGGAGGGCAGAAAATCACGAGCCAACGACGTCACAATGATCACGAAACGTTCGAACCACATGCCCACGTTGACAAAGATCGAAAGCACCCAGACGAGCGCGGTATTCTGACGGACTCTCTTGAACCAGAAGAACTGGGGAGTGAGTACGTTGCACGAAATCATGATCCAATAGGCCCACGCATAGTGACCAAAGGCGCGATTGATGAACGCGAAACCTTCGTAGGGATTGGAGCCGTACCACGCGATGAAGAACTCCACGCCGTACGCGTAACCAACGATCGTTCCGGTCGCCAAGGTGATCTTGCACATGCAGTCGATGTGATACTGCGTGATCAAATCCTGCAGTCCATAGATCGCCCGGAGCGGCAACATCAAGGTCAGGACCATGCCGAACCCGGAGAAAATTGCCCCTGCCACAAAGTACGGCGGAAAGATCGTGGTGTGCCAGCCCGGGATAAGGGAGACCGCGAAGTCAAACGACACGATCGTGTGCACCGAAAGAACGAGGGGCGTCGAGATACCTGCAAGGATGAGGTAAGCCATTTCGTAATTGCTCCAGTGTCGGTTCGAGCCACGCCAGCCCATCGCGAACAAGCCGTAAAGCCAGCCACGAACTTTGTTCCCGGCGGCGGTGAATCGATCGCGCAAAATCGCAAGGTCAGGGAGCAGGCCCACGTACCAAAAGAGCACCGAAACCGTGCCGTAGGTGGACACAGCGAACACATCCCACTCCAGAGGTGAACGGAAATTCTGCCAGATGTAGTTGGAGTTGGGGATCGGAAACAGATACCACGCAAACCAGACGCGACCGACGTGAAAGACCGGGAAAATGCCTGCGCAAACCACTGCGAAGATCGTCATCGCCTCCGCAGCACGATTGATCGAAGTCCGCCACTTCTGTCGCAGAAGACACAGGATGGCGGAGATCAAGGTACCTGCATGTCCGATACCGATCCAGAAGACGAAGTTGACGATATCCCACGCCCAATTGACCGGATTGGCGTGTCCCCAGACACCCACGCCCGTGGCGACCAGGTAGGTCAAACCGGCGACGGTGAACGAGGCGATAAACGCGGCGAGGATGAAGCACACCCACCACCACGTGGGCGTCTTGCCTTCGATGATTCCGCAAATCTTGTCGGTGATCCAACCGAAGCTCCGATTGTTCTCGACCAGAATTGCGCGAGGCAAAACCGCCGGCTTGATCTCCTTGAGGATCGCCGGCGTTTCATAGGCAGATTCAGCAGCGTGGCCCATTAGCTCAGTCCTCCCAAAACCTTCGCGGTTTCCAATACGGTGTGACCCGGCGTCTTACCCCCGGCCCCACCCGCGGCAGGATGGTCATGACCATGCGCGCCATGATCGTCACGGGCCGGATGGTTCTTGGTATCGTACTCCTTGCGACTGTGCGGCTTCTCTCCACCACCGGGCATGTCCGGATTGGGGTTGCGGAGTTTGCCGAGGTACGTCGTTCGAGGCCGAACGTTCAGATAGCCAAGGACCGCGTAGTCCTGTTCCCGCGCTTTGGCGATGGAAACGGCACTGTTCTTGTCCGTAACATCACCGAACACGATTGCCTCGACGGGGCACACTTGCTGGCAGGCCGTCCTGACCGCCCCGTCTGGAACGCTGACATTGTTTGAGGCACCCGCCTTCACCTTCTGGGCGATCTTCGCCTGCTGGATTCGCTGCACGCAGTATGTGCACTTTTCCATCACTCCGCGCATCCGAACGGTAACCTCCGGGTTCTTGGCCATCTTGACCAATTCCGGCATGCCGGAGGGCCCCAGCGGTCCCATGTAAAGTTTGTCGATCTGGCGCTTGTTCCAATCGAAGAAGTTGAAACGCCGAACCTTGTAAGGACAATTGTTGGCGCAGTACCGCGTGCCAATGCAGCGATTATAGGCCATCGTGTTGAGCCCTTCATCGTCATGCACCGTCGCGTTCACCGGACATACGGTCTCACAGGGAGCGAGTTCGCAGTGCTGACACGCCATCGGCTGAAGTGAGACCTGTGGATCCTCCGGAATCTCCTTGTTCCCTTCCCCACCGAAAGCCGCCGCATCGATCTTGCCGTCCGAATAGTAACGATCGAGGCGAATCCAATGCATTTCCCGCCCGCGCATGACCTGGTCTTTGCCGACGATCGGAATGTTGTTTTCGGCCTGACAGGCTACCACGCACGCATTGCAACCGATGCAGGTGTTCAGATCGATCGACATGCCCCACTGATTGACCCCGCGAAAATCGGGAATTTCGTAAAGGGAATTTCCCCGGGGCGTGGTGCTGGCGATGAAAGCCGCCTCGCGCGTCGCATCCTTGCCCAAGTTCGCCGGTGCATGGGACTCGGTGCCGAAGGAATCGACCCAACCTGGATTCGAAGCAAACTCGGTCAAGTTGGCTTCTCGCACGATGTCTCGGCCCTCCATCGACCAGTGTTCCTGGGTGTTGGCCATCGCATAGAGCTCCGACGTGACGGTCAGCTTCGCGCCCGTGGCGATGCTCAACCCCCCGGTGGTGCGCAACGGATAAAAGTTGTGACCCGTGCCCTGCCCGATCCGACCAGACTTCGTCCGACCATAACCGAGGGGAAGAACGATGGTGTAGTTCGAAAGCCCCGGCTGAATGTGCAGCGGCCCCCGAACGGTCCGACCATCAAGCGTTACCTCGCCGATATACGCCTGTTCCTTGCCCTGCTTGAAGTTCGCCGTCTCCTTCCGCGCGACTTGAATCAGCGCACCACCCGGTTCGATCCCAAGTTCCTTGCCCAAGCGGGGACTGACCAGAATGGCATTGTCCCAAGCAAGTTTGGTGATCGGGTCCGGGCATTCCTGAAGCCAACCGTTGTTGGCGAAACGGCCATCATCCACCTTGTAGTCGGCAACGAAGCGTACCTCGAGGTTATCCTTCGAAATCACCACGGGCGCAGATGCCCCGTTCAACGCCGTGCGAAGACCGGTCGGATTGATCCGCACCTTGGCCACGGGATAAGCCGAGCCCGCGAGCACGCCGTCATGCAGGAACTTGCGGAACGCGTCCTTGTTTCCACCTGCCAAGGAGGTCACCGTATTGAAAACCTGGGTGTACGGGTCTGTCACCGGGTCGCCGATCATTCGGGCCAAAACCTCGACTTCCGTCAGCCCACCAAACAATGGGAGGATCTGCGGTTGCACCGGCACAACAGTTCCATCCGCAATCCGGGCATCGCCCCAAGACTCCAGGAAATGCGCCGCGGAGATATGCGCCGAGGCCAAAGCCGAAGTCTCATCGAAGTAGTAACCATAGCGTACGACTTCTGGAACTTGCGCAAGCAGGTCACCCAATTCCAGGTTGACCGGGGCATTGAACACCGGGTTGCCACCAAGAATCACCAGGCTCTTGACTGAACCGGCTTTGAGGGCTGCGGCCAAGTCCGTCACTGAGGCGGCTGTCGGGGCGGCAACGGTGACAAAATCGACGGTCGTGCCGATGTTCCCCAAGGCCGCGTTCAACGCGTAAACCACGCTGTGAACCGCGGCCGGTAAGTGATTTCCCGCGACGACAAGGCAGGCTCCTCGATTGGCCTTCAAGTCGTTGGCCGCCGCCGCCAGCCACTTTTCCTTGTCTCCGAACTCCAGTCCCCGACTCAGCGGAGAGAACGCGGCGTCCCCCGTCACTTCCAGCGCCAGTGCTGCGGCGAATGCGAGCATGTGACTGCTGGCCAAACGAAGGCGGTGGTCCGCCATCGATCCCGTCAACGTGAACGTGCTCTCCACCGCGTAGAGGCGGTTCATCGGATCCGTCGGCTTGGTCACCCGCCGGCCCTTGGCAAAGTCCCGGGCATACGCCAATGAGTGGGACTCCAACCGGAGAAAATCAGCGTCAATCGCAATAATCCGCTTCGCCTTGTCGAAGCGGTAGAGGGGTTTGACGTCAGCCCCGAAGACCGCACGCGCCGCGGACAGCGGAGCTTCGTCACGGATCGGCTCATACTCGGACCAAATGGCCCGCGGAAACTTCGCCCGCAGGCGCGCCACCAAGGCCGCCCGGGTGGGCGAACCCGACTCCTCTGCGAGGAAGGCCAGACCTTCGCCACCCTTCGCGGCGAACGCCTTCGTAATCCCAGCAAGCAAGTCCTGCACCGCAGCCCCGTCGACGGCCATTCCCTTGATCGAGTGAGTCGTCGAACGATCGGGGTCGTAGAGGTCGAGCAATGCGGCCTGTGCGATCAAATGAGTCGCCCCACCGTACGGAGCGTAGGTCGGGTTTCCTTCCAGCTTGGTCGGTCGTCCCTGATGGGTTTCCGCCAACAACGGAATCGCCCCGCGCCGCATCGGCATCGCAGTGGCAAAGAACAGCGGCAAACCCGGAATCACGCCTTCGACCGACTTGCCATACGGCAGAATTTTTTCCTCAGGACGTCGGCAGCCTGCGCCCATTCCCATGCCGCCCAAGGCAAACGAAGCGGCCATGATTTTGAAAAAATGGCGACGATCAACGCCATCGAGCTGGGAGGCTCCTTCCGGAAATTCACGGGCCACCTCGTCCTGGAATCCAGGGGTGGCGGCGAGCTCGTCGAGGCTCCGCCAGTAGCGCGGACCATTCAATTCACCTTCGGAGGGTTCGGGATGCTGGAATTTGCGTTTCATCGATGGCAGCCAGAGCAGCTTTGCGGAGGTTTCACGTTCCAGTCATGCACGAACTTCTTACCCTGTTCGACCTGTCCGGTCGTTCCCTGCGGATGCGTCCAGTCAAGCTTGGTGACCAACTCAGGAGACCGCAGGAATTTTTCCGGTTCACGATGGCAATCGAGACAGAAACCCATCGAAAGGGGCTTGGCGTGTTCCACCACATCCATCTGGTCGATCCGACCATGGCATTCGACGCACGAGACACCCCGCGCAACGTGGACCGAATGGTTGAAGTAAACGTAGTTGGGCAGAACGTGAACATTGACCCACGGAACAGGATTGCCGGATTCGTAGCTCACCCGCACCGGTTCCAACAGCGGGCTGTTGGCCTTGATGATGCTATGGCAGTTCATGCACGTCTGAGCGGTCGGGATGTTCGAATGACCCGATTTCTCGACGTTGCTATGGCAGTATCGGCAATCAATGCCGAGGTTGCCCGCGTGCAGCGTATGACTGAAAGGCACCGGCTGGACGGGCGCATAACCCACCCGCGTGTACTTGGGGGTGGCGTAGTAATTCGTCGCGGCTGTGACAATCCCGCCGAGCACAAATAGATACACAATGATCTGCAGTGGCAGGCGGTTGGCCGACTTCGGGAAAAGTTTCGACATAGTCGGAAAATCTCGAGTTTAGCAGTCAGTGCGGCTCAAACCGAGCGCTCTGACCGGGAGACCGCACGGGGCTCACGCTGAACCTGAATCAAACTCGTCCCGGAAGCGGGCACCGCGGCCTTCGCCGCCAGTCGCGGAATCACTCCCGCAACGGCGATGAGTCCAAGAAGCTTGGCAAAGAAGGATTTTCGCGTTGGGAGATTACTCACGGTCGTCGATTAGGCTGAATACCAGCGGCCAAGGAACGGAGCGCGTTTTGGAATGTAAACCAAAAATTCCCCTCCGTTACAAAATAAGCTGAGCCATTAGCCACAGACACAGGGCAGGCGCGCAGGGCTAATCCTTCTGCCTTGGAACTATTGCCAATAAAAGGCAGGATCTCGGCTGCTAGGAGCTCCGTTTTTGATGATGCTGAATAAAGGCACGTGACTACAAAAACAGTCAAAGGACCTCTCGGAATTGTCAGCTGACAAACTGCCCATCACGCATCGGTCGGGTATGGTCGCACCGCTGCGCAATGTCCGGGTTATGGGTCACCAGAACAATCGCCTGGCCATTGTCCTTGGCCAAACCGGTGAGCAAATCAAAGACCATGGCGGAATTACGCACGTCCAGATTACCCGTCGGTTCATCGGCGAGAATGATCGCCGGCTGGTTGGCCATCGCCCGGGCGATGGCCACCCTTTGTTGCTCCCCGCCCGAAAGATGCGTTCCCAGTCGGAAGGACTTCGAACCCAATCCAACGGCCGCCAAAAGCGACTGCGCCCGGTCCGTCATCTCCGCGGGTGTCAATCGACCCAGTTTCCGCATCGGCATCATCACGTTCTCCAACGCAGTGAATTCGAGCATGAGAAAGTGAAACTGGAAAACGAACCCGACGTGGGTCCCCCGGGCAACTGTCCGCGCTTCGTCGAGGCTGTTCGACATCAGTTCACCGTTGATCCAAATTTCGCCCGCATCCGGACGATCGAGCAATCCGAGTAGATAAAGCAGGGTCGACTTGCCGCAGCCCGACGGGCCCACCACCGCGTAGACCTCACCGCGACGCGCCTCGAAGGACACCCCCCGAAGCACATGCACCCTCCCTTCGTCCTGACCGAGATAGCGGTGCAGGCCGGCACAGCGCAGCGCAATTTCACCCGGTTTGTTCCGCCAGGAATCTGACGCCGCTGGATTCATTGCGCGCTCCCCCGAATCACATCGCCGGGCTCCAGCCGTGCCGCCCGCCTCGCCGGAATCAGGCTGGCGGTCATCACCATCACGACGGAGATTCCCACCGCCGCCACATAGTGCCAAGGCGACCAATCGACGATAAAATGGTCAGTCGCAAAAATCCCCCGGATCCTGATCTCGGTCCGCGACACCCCGTAGGTAATCGCCGCTCCCATGCAGCATCCCAGGATCGCGCCAACGGTGAGCACCGCCACTGCCTGCCAGAGAAAGACGCGCGTGATGTCCTGGCGCGTATAGCCCATCGAGCGCAGGATCGCGATGTCCTTCGTCTTCTCCATCACCACCAAGGCGAGCGTATTGTACATCGCGATGCCGGCAATCAGCGTGAACACTGACACGGTAATGCCTGTCGACAGTCGCAGGGCTCGAAAGACATCCAGCCAGATCTCTTCCCGCTCCTGCCACGATGACGCGCTGTGCTGCAAAACCGCCTCCATGCGCATGGCGTCCAGCGGTGCCCGGTTCCGATCGATCAGATTCACTTGGATGAACGACGCGCCCGTCGGCCGCTTCAAGAGCGATCGCGACTCTCCCATGTGCATGAAAATTCGCTCCTTATCGATGTCGCCGATCCCTGTCTGATAAATCGCGGATACCCGGTAGCGACGCTGCTCGGTACCCGCTTGGAGGGTAAAGGAATCCCCGACATGCAGCTGCAATCGTTCCGCGAGTTGTCGGCCCACCAGTGTGCCTGCGGCCGTGCGTCGAAACTCCGCCAATTCCCCTTGGATGATCTGCCTCCCCAGTTCCGAAACCTCAAGGTGGTCCTCAAGGTGAATTCCAAAGATCCGCGCCTGAGCCGTCTTGAACGTCGACCGGATCTCTGCCGTACCGTGGAGCACGACCGAAGTCCCCAAGACGTTGGAGAACTCTCTCAGCGCGGTAATCAGGGCCTTCGGCTCCTGAATTCCCTCGACGTACTGCCGGCCTTCCTTGACCTCAACGACGAATCCGGATGCGCCAGCGCCACGCTCCGCATCAATGGTTCGCAACGTGTCCTGAATCCGGTCCTCCACCCGGATCGCGCCATTGGTCCCGAGAATCGTATCGATGAAAAACTTCTCGAAACCCGTCGTTGTCGCCTGAGTGACGACGAACAATCCGACCCCGAGTATGATACACGCCAAGCTCATGACCATCGCGCGGCGGCGGGCCGTCAGAAACCTAAAGGCGATGCGGAAATTATTCGACACGGGCAAGGGTCAGGAAACGGGTCCGCGCATCGCTCTTCAACGGGGTTGCGGCCGCATCCGCACCCGATCGCCCGGTCGGACTTGCTCAAGATTCTCGACCAGCACCTGCTCACCTTCGGTCAGTCCTTCCAACGCCTCAACCTCGTTCAGACTGACGTATCCGGTGCGAACGGAGCGCAGCTCCACGCGGCCGTCCTTCAGCACAAAGACTTTGTTGCCGAGGAGCGCGCGACGGGGAAAAACCAGCGTGTCCGTGCGCTCGCCAACCACGATGCTGACCTCGCCCGTCAGGCCCGGCACGAGCCGTTCCGGGGCGATCGCAACCTCGAGCAGAACGATATAGCGCTGCGTCGCCGGATCCGCCGTCGGCAGGATTTTGGCCACCTTCGCGCTAAATTGCTCGTCTCCGTATCCAAGAAAGCGTACCGACGCCTTCTGATCCATCCGAATCCCGGCAAAGTTCTCCTCACTGATTCTTGCCTCGATGCGCCGGCTGTTCGAGATCAGGCTGGCGATCGGCGAATCGCTGCCGATCAGGTCGCCCTGCCGCGAAAACACCTCCGTCACAACGCCGTCGACCGGAGAACGCACGGTCATCTTCTCCAACTGCCGCCGGCGTACCGCGAGGCCATTTTCCAGCGCGGCGATGGTCGCCTCATTACCCAAGGTCTCGAGCGCCAGCCGCTGCTCGATCGCCCGCACGTTTCGCCGAACGCGCTCGAGGTCCATCGTCGAATAGGTCCCCATCGATGCGCTGCGCTCCGCATTCGCCAGATCCACGCGCGCATTTTCCAGCTCGATCGTGGTCACCGATCCGATCTGCACGCGTTTTTTTGCGATCCCCAGATTGTCCTCGGTCGCCTCGATATCCAGCTCGAGGTCAACCGTGTCCAATTGCACCAGGAAGTCATTCATCTTCACCGGCGCACCGATATCGAGTGAGCTTCGCGTGACACGCCCACCCACGCCCGAACGCACGGTCGTCGGAAACTCCGCGAAAATCGTCACGCTACCCGTCACCGCGTCGACCGCCTTGCCCTTGCGCACCGGCTCGGACTTGACCAAAAGGCGCGAGTTCGCCCAGTAGAAGTAACCGGCCAGAGCGAGCAGACCGAAGACCACCACGAGCTTCGCGGCGAAGGGAAAAAAAGAGCGCTGACTCATGGGCGGGAAGGAAGAATGCGTTCGAGCGTGGGGTCGCGACCGACGGACGAGAGAAACTCAGCCAGTCGTCCCAGATATTCGACGCGAAAAATCATCGTGCGGATCGACATCTCATCCCGGCTCAAGGCGACCGTTTCAGCGTCGCGCCGCGACATGTTTCCGCGCTGCACCTCCTCCTCCTGGAATTTCACCAATCCGTCTAACTGGGAGAGCCGGGCTTCGCCGACCGCGGATTGTCGCTGGGCAAAATCAACCTGGCGCGCCTGGTTCTTCGCCCGCTCAACGACCTCCCGCATGCGGGCCTCACGGTCGGCCTCCAATTGGCGGGTGCGGAGAAGCGAAGCGCGCCGCAACCCCCGGGTGGAGAATCCATCAAAGATCGTCCAACTGACGTTGATCCCCGCGTAAAACGACTGAATCCGCGCCCGATCCTCCGGGCTTCCCGTATAACTGACTTCGTCCTGCGTCACCCCCGACACGACATTGATTTTCGGCCGCAGCGCGGTGTCCGTGATGCGATAGTTCAGTTTCTCCTGATCCACCTGCATTCGCATCGCCTCAACCCTAAAATCATCCGCCACGCCGTTGCTCGCGATGAAATGATCCAGGAGCGCATCCACCCCGGCCTTGTCCACCCCGACCGATGGGATCAGGTTCGGAATCTCCCCATCAGCGAGCGGAGGGATCCCCGCCAGACGTTCCAAACTGGACTTGGTAAAACGAAAAACTTCCTCGGAGCGCTCCATTTCGAGTTTGGCTTCCTCAACCCGAAGCTGGGCCGAAAAGAGTTCTCCACGAGGCAACGTCCCTGCCTCGATGCGCGACTCGACCACGTTCAGGTCCTCCTCCGCCAATGCGAGGACTCGTCGCAAACGATCCAAACCCACCTTCTCCACCACAAGCCGCAGGTAGCTTTGCCTCACCTCCAAAAGCAGCAACCGCAGTGCCTCAGCATGGTTTTTCTCTGCAATTTGTGTCGAGATCTGGCCAATTTTCCGCCCGGACTTCAGCGCGCCCCAGTGGTAGAGCGGCTGGGTGAGTCCGAAATTGTAAGTCAATTTCTCCGCGGACGCGAAATCCGCCTGATTCAAACGCCGTTCCTGAGCAGCGCTGTAAGTGCCGCTTCCGCCAATATTCGGCAAAAGCCGGGCCCGTGTCGTTGCCTCCATCTCTTCTGCAATTAAGATATCCGCACTGGCGCGGATTGCCTGAGGCGACCTTTGTGCCGCCGTTTGGAGAATCTGCGCCAAGGCGGGGAAGATCTGCTCCGGGAGAACGATCCCAGAGTCGAGCGGGGGGCGTTCTCGCACGGGTGCAGCGGTGGCGCACAGAAGCGAGGCGAGCCAAGCGACGGTCAGGGAGAGGAAGGATACTTTCGAGATAGGAAACACCACCAGGACAAAATCGTGATCAGTCGGCAGACGGCGGAACGTTGGCACGGTTTGCAACACAGAAAGCAGCCGCCCCAAATCGTTCCACACTCCTTTGACCACGCCCAACCCAACGCTCACGGACCGGACGGAGCCCGGATCGGCGGACGAGTCGCCGTGACCTCCAGATCATAGAGCGCAAATGTCAGGCTGCGGGGATCCCCGTTTTGAGGGAGAATCGGCGGGCGATCGGTGCGAAATTCCACGTTGGCAATCTCACCTGCCGCGAGTGAGAACGGCAGCGACGCAAACTTGACCCGTTCGAGTTCCAGCGAAGAACTCCAAAGTTCGACTCCATTGTGGAGCAGGCTGAGACGGCCGGGGCTAACCGAGCGAAGCGCACCCTCGAGCCGAACTTCGACCGCTTCGGGGCTTGGATTGGTCAAAACGATCGTCGCATGCGACCGCGCCCAGCGCCACGACCGGTCGCCATCCGACTCCACCGGGTACCAACCACCACCCCGTTCAACCGCGAGCGGCATCTGGCCGTCCACTTGAAAGAACTCCCGTGGCGGCGGGCGCAGCTCGGTCAAACCAACGAGAAAGGATACGTTCCCCGCCAGCAGCACGGCCAGCCAGCGTCGCCCCTGGGGAACGAGCAGATTGAAGGCCAGCGCCATGGGCAGCAGAACCCGCGACGCCGCCCCGGGATAACCTTCCCAGACGGGCTCGGAGAGGAATAACAGAAGAACGGCAAAGGCCGCACCCACTCGCCACCAGATTTCACGTGGGCGCCAGCGAACCACCAGAAAAAGGAACTGGACCAGAATCGCGAAAATCCCAACCAAACTGAGCACGTGCAGGGATTGCCATCCGTATTGTCCAATCTCCGCGAAGACCGTGCCCCACTTCTCGGCGAACCCTGCCAACGGCAGTGTAAAATTCCCCCCACCCGTGTCCTCCACGCGCCCAAAACGCAGCGAAACGTAGAACATCCATGCGATCATGGGCACCACCACGACACCTCCGATCAACCCAAGCCGCGCCCAACCCCTCCATCCCTTTACCTCCGGACCGGCGAAAAGCGTGGTCGCCAAGATACTCGTTTCTTTCGACAGGACTGCCGCTGCCATCATCCAGGCTGCGCCGATCAGTCGTTGCTTTTCCTTCAGCCGAACCGCTGCTGCGACCAACAACAGCCCCGGGCCATCCAACAGGGAATGGCGGACACTCAAACACATGCCGGCGGAAAACAGAATTCCCGCCCAGCGCAAAAAGTGATCAAGGCTGCGCGGAGGAAACCAGCCCAAGAGCAACCAGGCCAGAAGCAGCCAACAGACCACATTCACCAACGCGTAGGCCTGCAAAATCCACCTCGGTTCACCGCCCCCAAACAACCAAGCCAACCAAGGCACAAGAATCCGGCGCGCCCGGTAATGCGGATTGTCGATCGCCCGGTCCAAGGCAGGTTCTTGCAGTCCAGGATGAAGGGCCAACTGGGCATAATAAGTGCCGTCATACCCATAAGAATCCTCGTAAACGTAATGCGGGGCAGCCCTGAACGCAGGGACCGCCGCTTGATCGACGAACGATCCGATCGAGATCAAACGGGTGAAGCCGGTCCCTCGCTCATAAAAACTTCCGACCGTCACGAGGAAAAACGCGACGCAGAGTCCATATACGGTTTTCCATCCGGTTCGATCCCGGATCCAGCCGATTCCTGCGTTCAATTTCGATATTCTCATCGTCACGTGACTCCGATTCGCCGGATCGCTCTACGGAGTGGCCGACAATCGCCAAAGCGTAAGGTTTCCGAAATCCCGGATTCGTTCCCATCGATCCGTCCCGTGCACCCGCAGTGCCGTTGCACGTTCGGACTCAAAAAGCAGCGCGTAGATCGGCCGCTCCGCGGCACGCAGAACGCGGGCTTTTTTGGCATAGGTCTCAGGGCTCATCTCGTCAAAGCGCAGCGTCACCAGGGAGGAGTAATAGTAAAGCGTGCCACTCGCTGCCATCGAGGACACCACCGACTGACGGGGAAGATTCTCGTTCACCCAGACTCCCGACTCGCGATAGACCCGTTCGGCGGGACCAATCCCGCCAAGGTTTAGCCGCGGCACCCAATAGAGGGCCAAGACCAACGACCAAGTAGCCAAGCCAATTGACACCGCCACGCGGGCCGCTTCAGGCGATCGCAGCCGCAGGCGCAGGATTCCCACTTCGACACCCAGCATCGCCGCGAGCAGCAGGGCCGGAAATCCCGGGAGCACAAATCGCAAACACCACCACACTTCGTGGGTCACCGGATAAAAGGCATAAAAGATCGCAAATGCCGCCCCCCAAAGTCCAAGCGCGACCAAGAGCCGGAGTCGCGACAGCCCTCCAGCCAGCGCGACCAGCGGCAGCAGCAGCACCACCGCGGGAAGCAATCGAGGAATCCACTCCCCATAGAGGGACAAGGTCGGCCACACCCAGATCGCCTCCAGCGACGAAACAATGTCACCGTAACCGTTGCGCAAGGGATGGCCATACAGCGTCTGGTTGTAATACGCCAAACCGATCGCCCCCGGAAGCCCACCCAGACCCGCCGCCAACCAGCGACGCCAGCCGCCAAGGACAACGACCAAGGCGGGGAGCAACAAAACATTGCTCGGACGCACCAACACCGCCAGCGCCAGACACAGCCCACTGGCCACCGCCCAGCTGTTCGCCTGCAGGCGATGAGCCCGTAGAGCCGTCCAGACTGCCGCCAAACACCAGGTCGTCGCCGGCAGATCGCTCAAGGGCTGCGAAGCGCAAAACAGGGTCACCGGCGACAACACCAAGATCACCGCCGCTGCGAAGCCCAGCCAAGGCGAGAGCCCCATTTCCCTCGCACATTGCAGACAAAGGATCGGCGCGGCCGCAGCCAAAACAAACATCACCAACCACGGCCCCACGTTCCATCCGAGGACCAGGCTGGCCGCCGCAAACTGCAAGGGTAAACCAGGCGGATAAGTCGGTGCCGCCATCCCGGGTCGCAGGCTGGTCCAGAAACCGAGGGGCACCCACTCATTGAAACGCACGTCTGCACCCAGCTCCACCGGTACACGCAACTCTGCCTCGAGTTTCCCGGCCGCAAAGAGTCGGCCACTATTGAGATAACCGGAGGAATCCGCACCACCCGCTGCGAGTTCAAACCGGAACGTAAGCCAGGCCACTCCCAGACCCAAGGCGATCACACTCAACCCAAGCAACCTGCGGGAGACCAACGGTAATGCTCCGGACGAAGGGTTCATCGGCGGATTGGAAGACTCCATGGGTGCCTAACCACGAGATTGGTCGGCAGTCAGCGAAGGAAGTTGTACTTCAGGATCGCGTAGAGCGCACGAAAACCGTCCTTCCAGCCGATCTTCTTCCCTTCAGCATACGTCCGTCCGTAATAGCTGATCCCGACCTCGTAGATCACGCAATTCAAGCGCGCAACTTTCGCCGTGATTTCGGGTTCAAATCCAAATCGGTTCTCCTCAATCGTGATCTTCTGCAGGACCTCCCGACGGAAGACCTTATAACACGTCTCCATGTCGGTCAGGTTCAGATTCGTCGCCATGTTGGAGAGCAGGGTCAGGAACTTGTTGCCGACCATGTGCCAGAAATAGACCACCCGGTGGGCGTCGCCGCCGGAGAAGCGAGAGCCAAAAACCACATCCGCCCGTCCCTCGAGCAATGGCCGAAGCAACCTCGGATACTCGTTCGGATCGTATTCCAAGTCCGCATCCTGCACCACCACCACGTCTCCCGTGGCAACGGCAAATCCACTGCGCAATGCTGCCCCCTTGCCGCAATTGATAGGGTGGTAAATAATTCGATCCACCAAGGGGGCGATCTCGGCCCGCAACAATTCCGTGGTCCCGTCGCGCGAACAGTCATCCACAATGATGATTTCCTTGTCCGCCACCGGAGCCGCGCGCACACGGTCGACCACGGTGCGAATGGTCGCCACCTCGTTGAAGCAGGGAATCACAATGCTCAGTTTCATGCGCTCTTCGAAGACCGGTGACGTTGGTTACGCCACACGCTTTGCGCGAGTCCTGTTTGCACGTCCACCGCGGGAACTCGATACGTCCGAAACCCAACCGGGATCCGTCCGGCCCCGTTCCCGAATCTGAACAATCCTCGAAGAATCCGCCCCTTTTCCCCATCGCGGGCCTTGCATCGGTAACGCTGGGTCGATCCGTAAGAGGTCGCGTCCTTGCAAGGTTCGGGAACTCACCGCGCTCATTGTCGCTCACAGCTCACCGGGAAAAACCGGTTGCGCGGTCCTCGGCGCCCGCGGCATGATCCAACGCCATGAGTCTTCTCGAGAAACTGCTGCGTCAGTTCCGCTTCGTGCGACGATTGGAGCGCCGCGCAGCCGAACTCGAGCGGAGCAAGATCCAGCTCGAGCAGGAGCTCGCCGATACCCGCCTTGCGTTTCCACCCGGGCATTTCTACTCGCCACTCCCCTCAAGCGCCGAAGTCGCAGCCTTCTTTTCGACGAATCCGCCTGGACCGCCGTTCGCCGCAATCGACCTGAACGAAGTGTCCCAAGAACGCCTGCTGCACTCCTTCGCCGATTTCTCGGGCGAGCAACCGTTCCCAGAGCACGCGACTCCCAACTGGCGGTTTCATCTCGATAACCTCTCTTACGGAGCGTTCGACGCGATCATGCTCTGGTCGATGCTCCGGCACCTCGGCACCCGCAGGGTCATCGAGGTAGGTTCCGGTTTCAGCTCCGCGGCAATGCTCGACCTGAACGAGCATGTCTTTTCCCGACGCATGGACCTGACCTTCATCGACCCGGACATGAGTCGCTTGCGGTCGCTGCTCAAACCGGATGACGAAGCCCGGGTGACCATGATCGAGAAACGGGTTCAGGAAGTACCATTGGCGGAATACGCCCGGCTGGAGTCAGGCGATGTGCTCTTCATTGATTCGTCTCATGTCAGCAAGGTGGGGAGCGACGTGAACCATCTCTTCTTTCATGTCCTCCCCGTCCTTCAGCCCGGTGTTCACCTTCACATCCACGACGTGGCCGGGGACTTTGAATATCCCCGTGAATGGTTCGCTCAGGGGCGTGCCTGGAATGAGCAGTACCTCCTCCGTGCCTTCCTGATGTACAACCGGGACTTCCAGATCGTGCTCTTCACCGGATGGCTCTTCAACACCCGGCACACGTTCTTCCGCGAGCACCTGCCCCTCTGTGCCCGCGGCGGAGGGGGGCAGCTCTGGCTGCGGAAGAACGAGTCAACCCTGAAGAACGAATACGTCAGGGCAGCAAGCGGATCTTGAGGTTGCGATAGTGGATCTGGCTCTCGGGATCGTGTCCTTGAATGGCGATCGTGCCACTTGAGATCAGCCGGCCGGCAAAATTGGGCGGGCGCACCGGGTTAGCCTCCTCGGTGTAATCCGAGATCTGGCGGTCATTCACCCAGGTCTGAATGCGTTTCCCCTCCACCTTGATTCGAAGGGTGAACCAGACTTCGTCTTTCGCCACCGCCTCGAAATTGTCCTTGATGCCATAGACTCCCGCTGTGCGCTTCGGATCTTTGTGGGAGTTGTTCACCTGGATCTCGTAGCCCTTCAGCGGCCAGCCCTTCTCTTGATATTCCGTGTGAAAATAGACGCCGGAATTGCCCTTGGGAAAGGTCTTCGCATCCAGCTGCAGTTCAAAGTTCTTGAAGGTGTGTCCACCCACGGGACCCTCGTAGAAGAGGTGGGCCCGGGGTCCGAGGACCACGAGGCATCCGTCTTTGACCGAAAACGTCGGTGGGGCCTCGCTCGCGCGCCAGCCCGCCAGCGACTTTCCGTCAAACAGGAGCTGCCAGCCCGCGGACTTCTCCGCGGGCGTCAGTTGATTGTGCTCAGCAGCCATCAGCGGGTGGATCGCCACCAGCCACAGCCCAACGAGGAAGGGGAATCGTTTCATTCCCCTTCAGCTTGAGCCCCCGCGCCCCTCAGCGCGAGCTCTCTCGCGCACCAAAAGCTCCACGACCGCCCCGCGGGATGTCATCCATTGGATGACACTCCAGATCGCCTCCCTCGCGTCAGCTATCAGAGGGTTTCCGGCGAGTGTCATCTATTGGATGACATCCGGTGCTGGCGCCGGCCGGACTACTCGACCGTCAATCCGTCGTTGTCGGCTTGGAGGATCCGTGCCTCGGACTCGACGTCGACGGAATGGAAGGCCTGCCGCATCGCTTCCGCGACTCCGGCCGCGCATTGGGTCCGTGCCACACACAGAACGCTCGAGCCACTGCCACTCAGCCAGCCGGTGAGCGCTCCCGCGACCACTCCCGCGTCTATCGCCGACCTCCCGCCGCGGATCCGGGGCAGGCGGTAGGGTTCATGCATGAAATCGAAGACGGCGTGCCGCAGCTTGTCGTAGTCGCCGCTGGCCAGCGCCGCGACGAGGAAGGCGGCGCTGTTGATGCTCCGGACCGCGTCAAAGTACGGCAGCGTCGAGGGCAGCACACCCCTCGCCGCCTTGGTCAACATCTCCAGCTCCGGTGACACCACCACAAAGACCAATTCCGGTGGAAGAACGAAACGGATCGTATCCAAATAAGTGCCACTTTCCGGATGACACCGGGCGACACAGAAGCCTCCAAGAATGCCCGCACTGGCGTTGTCCGGATGACCCTCGAGCGCCGTCGCCAATTCAACCAGCCGGTGTCGCGACAGAGCGGTCCCCTGCAGCCCATCCAGGCCCGCGAGCACCCCCGCGATGACCGTGATGCTCGAGCCGAGTCCCCGAGCCGGAGGCACCTCCCCTTCGATCCGGTAGGAAAAACCCGCCGGACTGAGCTTCGTCGCGGCAAAAAACGCGGCAGCCGTTTCCTCGACCATTGCCTGTGCCCGGGCGTCACTCGGACGTTCCGGACGAATCAAGCCATCCGCTGCCGGCGACAACGTCACCCGATTGTAGAGCGACAAGGCCAAACCAAGCGTGTCAAAGCCGGCGCCACAGTTGGAGGTGCTGGCGGGAACCCGCACCGTGACGGGAGAACTGCTCATCCGCGACGGAGTTTGAAGGCTTTCTTTATCTCAAGATTCGCGGCCTTGGTCTTGAGGTCGTCACGCTTGTCGAAGATCTTTTTGCCGGTGCAGAGCGCGACCTCCACCTTGACCAGCGCTTCCCTGAAATACATCCGCAGGGGGATCAGGGCCCGCCCCTCGACCGTCAGCGCCTGGCCGATCTTTCGAATCTGATGCCGGTGGAGCAAAAGTTTGCGGATGCGGCGGGCGTCGTGGTTGAAACGATTGCCAAACGCGTACTCCTCAATGTGTGCATTGTGCAGCCACAGCTCTCCCCGCTCGAAGCGACCGAAGGCATCATTGATCTGTGCCCGGCCTCCGCGAATGGACTTCACTTCCGTGCCCTTGAGCTGAATTCCAGCCTCAAAGCGATCATCCACCACGTAGTCGCGCAGTGCCTTCGAATTCCGGATTTCGGTGAACCGGGGACCGATGTCTTTTTTCTGCGCGGCGGTCATAACAGGAAAACCTACGATAAAAAGGCGGCTCCGCCAATCGCGGAGCCGCCTGAAGAAATAAACAAATGGGACGAGTGGCGAGAACGACCCTCATTGGAGAGCCGGAAGCGAGCCCTCCTCGGTCAAGCCGATAGCGAGGAGCCCAATTCGAAGCTGATCTTTCCTTCGATGACCTCGCGCAAAGCAATGTCCTCTGGAGAAAGCTTCTCCAATGACTCAACCAGCGGACGATTCCCCCGCTTCAGTTGCTTCACCCGACGAGACACAACATTGATGAGAATGTTCGGGTCGGTGATGGTCTTTAGCGCTTCCTTGATATAGTCGTCTCTCATGGGCAGGCGAAAACGTGAGTGTGGAAAACCCGCTACTACGCCTCCCAATCGTCCGCCCGTCAAGGACGTACTTAGAGCCCTGGACCGGCAACGAACCCGTTCAAGCAAATGAACCCTCCCCGCTGCAAGCAGCGGGGTATCCCGGAAGGGGCTTCGCCCCGATGACAGCGGGTGGCATCCGTCGCCGACGCAAGCCTCACGGAATGGGTTCCGTCCCGAGGAAATTCATTTGCTCTGGGTTTGCATCTCGTAAACCGATGTCAAATGGCGATTACTCAACCTAAGTTGAAGCATCGACGGCACGCTGGCGACGGCTTTGCGGATCACACAATCGATTTTCACGCACCCACGCGCGATCAGTCGGAGCCAGAAAGCCACCCCGGAGCCCAGCGCTTCGATGAGTCGTGTCGTGGTTGGCCTTGCTCCGCCAGATTCCACGCGTTTCGTTGAGCCATGTCCGAAGCTCCCCGTATCCTCGCCTTCTCCGGAAGCGCGCGTCGCGAATCACTCAATCAAAAGTTGCTCGATGCGGTCGTTGACGCCGCACGTCAGGCCGGAGGGGTGGTTACCCCAATCAATTTAAACGATTTCGCATTGCCGCTGTACGACGGAGACCTGGAGGACTCCGCCGGTTTCCCGGAGAATGCCCGGAAGCTCGTGCAATTGATCGCGGAACACCACGGACTGCTCATCGCCTCTCCAGAGTACAACTCAATGATGACGCCCCTGCTCAAGAACACGATCGATTGGTGCACCCGCGGGGAGGAGAATCCGTTCGTCGGCAAGGTGGTTGCCGTCGTCTCGGCTTCACCGGGCCCCTTTGGCGGTCTGCGCTCGCTGACCTTGGTCCGCCAGCTCCTGACCCACCTCGGAGCACACATTGTGCCCGTGCAATGTGTGCTCTCTCAGGCGGACAAGGCCTTTGATGCCGAGGGGCGTCTCACCGCTCCGCGCACCCAAACTTCCTCCGCCGCGGTCGCCAAGGCCTTGGTTGAGATCAGTCGTAAACTGAATTTCACCCAAGCATGAAAGACCAAAACCGCATGGCCGCTCGCATGGCCCAGCTGCGCCTTCAAGGTGACGAAGCTCCGGCCCGTTTCGCACTCATCGGCGCGGTCGTCCTCTTCGCCCTTGCGACACTTTTCGTGAAGGAATCGAATCTCTGGCCGCTCATCGTAGGTGCGATCCTTGGCGCCGTAATTGGGTGGATCTTCGGACTCAACCGCCGTGCGGCGTACCGTAGGCGCGAGCAACATGTCGAATCCATGCTCGATCGGGTTGAACGCAATTCTCCGGAAAAAGAGTTCTAGCGCACAGCGCCAGAATCGCCCTTTCGTCCGGCCACCCGCTCCGCCTGCGCACGGTCAGGAACCACGCCGCTTGGAACCGAAAATTCGACCATCACCGGGCGGTGGTCGGAGAGCAACGACTTCACCACCTCGGACTCAACCGCCACACAACCGGGCGGAAGAAAGACAAAATCCAGCAAACGGCTCGGAAAGGGCGATGGAAACGTGCGTCCGCTCTGCGGATAAAGCACATAGTCGTCAAAATCGAAGAGATGACTCAGCAGCGACGATGTGGCGTCGCCCCGATGGGATCCGGGATTGTTGAAGTCACCGCAAACAATCGGGGACACCCCCGGACGGGGGGAACGAACCCGGTCTTGTTCACGCAAATACGCCAAAAGCCGGTCAAGCTGCCGAAAGCGGTGCTTTCGCGACGCGTAATGCAGGTGCAGGTTGACGATCGGTACGCGCAATCCGCGGACATCGAACTCGGCAAAGAGAAACCCTTTCTCGCCGACCTTGCTGCGCCCAAACACCACCGTCTCAGACGCAGTGATCGGATGTTTGGAAAGAAATGCGTTCCCGTAAGACAGATTGATCAGACCTTCGCGGCGATTGTTGATTCCATAGACGGAATGGGGCAGGTCGACAAAGGAACGCAGGTAGTCGAGATGGTCGAAGTTGCCTGCCCATCGTGAACACTCGTCAATCTCCTGCAGAGCGACGATGTCGGGATTCAGGCGCGTCAACAAGGCCGCGATCCGCCGCAGATTCATGCGAATCCTACGCGCCGACGTCATGCCTTGGATGGGCATCAACCCGCGACCATGGGCGATGTTGAAGGTGACAAGCCGCAGACGCTGCATACCCACAGTCTTCGCCAAGAGCCGCCGGGGGCAAAAGAAAACACCCGGCAGGGCTGAACCGACAGCCGGCGACTCACGCTCCCGCGAACGCCGCCGTCCATGCCGTTTCGTTGAATCCGACCAGGACGAAGCGATCTGTCACCAGCAGCGGGCGCTTGATCAGATTCCCATTGGTCGCGAGCCGATCGAGCACCTGCGCTTCGTTGAGCGTCGGCAGCAGCTCCCCGATCGAATGAGCACGGTAGTCGCGGCCGGACGTGTTGAAGATCTTGCGGTAATCGCCTCTGACCGCCTCGAGGCCCCGCCTCAGTTCGGACTTGCCCGGAGGGGTCTCCCGGATCGGCTTTTCCACGAAGTCAATGCCGTGCGACGTCAACCAACGCGTGGCGCGACGGCAGGTGTCGCAAGAGGCGTAAGAATACAGGGTTGCCGGGGGGAAGGAACGCGAGGTTTTCATCGGTGCACCCACTCCTTTTTCTCGATCACGAACTGCCACCGGCCCTTGAAGAGTCCCAAGATCCCATAGAAAGACACGTTGTCACCCGCTTTCCAGCGGGCGCGCAATTCATCGCGCAAAGTCGGATCCGGAACCCACACATCCCACGTGTCATTCAAGGCTTCCAGTATCAGACGCGGCCCGGTGCCAACCCTGCCCTCCACCTGAATGAGCTTCCCCGTGAAAGAGCCATCGCGCAGACGAGCCGCGTCCGGAATCCGGGATAGCGCCACCGCCTTGGCGAAGTCGACTCCGCGTTCGGGCAGGCGAATCGCTTGAGTCGGGCTGTCGTCGCTTGGCGACGGCCGAGTCAGGGCGATCCATCGTTCAGGGCGATTATCCTTCACCGTGGTGAAACGGGCATAGATGGGAAAATGATCGGAGAAGCCTGAGCCGGCTGGTCCTTCGTTGGACCATCGAACCGGAGTTCCTTCGTCCGTGGAATTGAGCCCCTTAACCTTGAGCACGCCGAAGGAATTATCGACGTACTGCACCCCGCGTTGATCATAGAGCCCACGGGAAATGATCAGTTGCATCAACGTCCCCCACTCCCCGCGGAAGGTATCGCTGCCGCGACCTGCAACCGGCAGCTCGAACCAGAGATTGTAAAGGTCACGCTGCGGGCTCCGCACCGCGAGCTCGTTGCCTTGGGACTTCAGAACGTCATTGATACCCGTCTCCCTCATCGTCGTACCATACCGGCGGCTTTGGTTGTACTGCGAATTGAAGTCGCCGCCGAGGACGATGTCGGCGTTGGGATCCCCCTTGAGGATTTGATCGATTCGCGCCCTGAGCGTCCGGGCGTTGGCCAAGCGGATCGATTCGGTCGCTGGATCACTCGCCCCGGATTTCCAATGGTTGTTGAATACATAGAGCTTCGATCCGTCCACCTCGAGTTCCACCTCGAGGATGTTGCGCGCGGTCAACGTGGGATGGTTGCGCACCGCTTTGACTGGAAAACGCGTAAAGAGGGCGCACTTGATCGCCCGCTGATTTCCATCCTCGTGAGGCTTGTCGGCCGAGTCGCTGCCCACGACCACGGTGTAGCCTGTGAGACCGCGCGTATTAAACACGGCGAGGAGGCGTGTTTCGGCCGAAGGTTCATGGTCCGGGGTCCGGTCGACTTCGATTTCCTGAAAGAGGATCACGTCGGGTCCACGTCCCTCATCCACCTGTGACACGACCCGCGCGATATTCACCAGCTTCGTCCGCATGTGCATCGGCGTGTAAACCGACGGCTTGTAGTCATCATAAACCGCAACCCCATCCGCATCGAAGAGATTCTCCACGTTATAAACGAGGATCGTGAACGGGCGCCCGTGAACGAACACGGAGGAGATCAGAAGTGAAACCAGGCTCCAAAAGAGGCGGCAATTGGCCATAAGCTCGAAGAAAAACACGGCTCCGGACCGTTGACCAGTACCAAGGCACCGCTCATCACCGATCGATGCCCGCCAAACCTCCTCTTCTCAGCATCACCGGCCTGACGGTCCAGCGGGGTGACGTTACTTTACTCCAGGGTGTCGATTGGCGAATCGAGGTCGGGCAACATTGGGTCGTCCTCGGCACCAACGGCTGCGGCAAGACGTCCCTGCTCAAAACCCTCCTCGGATACCTTTCCCCGAGTGCCGGCGATCTGTCCTTGCTTGGCCGCCGCTACGGGAACTCCGACTGGCGCGAACTGCGGCCGCTGATCGGCATCGTCACCAGTGCGCTGCAGTCGTCCATTCCAGCGGCGGAACCGGCGATCGAAACCGTCATCAGTGGTCGATATGCCCAACTGGACTTGTGGGCCCAAACCACGCGGGCCGATGCGAGCGCTGCGCGGCGCCTGCTCGAACTCCTCGGCGTGGCCGTGCTCGAGGATCGGCCGTGGCTCTACCTCTCCCAAGGAGAGCGACAGCGGGTGCTGATCGCGCGCGCCCTCATGGCCCGGCCGCGGATGCTGATCCTCGACGAGCCGTGCGCGGGCCTGGATCCCGTGGCTCGCGCGGAATTTCTCGCGTTCGTTGACCTGCTCGCCCGCCAGCGCCGTGGCCCCGCACTTGTGCTGGTCACTCACCACGTCGAGGAAATCACCCCCGCTTTCACGCACGCGCTCGGTCTGAAACGGGGTCGAGTCCACGCGGTCGGTGACGTCACGGCCGTCGTGACGTCCCGCACCATGAGTTCACTCTTCGATGCTTCGATCCGTATCCGCCGCAACCGCGGACGTTTCCAAGCGGCGGTGGATGTCTGACGTTTTCAGCGCGACCGCTCAAACCGCCTCCCGGGCGAAGCGCGCAATGATCCCGTCAAAGCTGCCGTTCGAGAAAAATACGACCACCCGCGCCTGATTGCCGGCCTGACCGGCGACGCGCTTGAAGAGGTCGTCGAACAAGGCGCCGTTGGTCGGAGCAGAGAACGCGTGCACGCCTTTGGCCTCCAATTGGCGCAAGACCGAGTCCGTATCGAAACGCTCCTCTGGCTTCAGTGTCGCCGCCCGGCTCACCGTACCGAGATAGACCTCGTCGGCCAACGCGAAAGCACGGATGAACGCATCCTGCAGTACCCGGGTCCGCGCGGTGTTGCTTCGAGGCTCGAAGACCGCCGTCAACCGCGCTCCTGGAAAACGAGATCGGAAGGAGACCAGCGTTTCCGCCAAGGCCGTCGGATGGTGCCCAAAGTCCTCGACCACCGTCAGTCCCCCTCGCACCGCCAGCACCTCTTGGCGGCGCTTGACCCCGCGGAAACGACGTAAGGCCGCCAGCGAAACGAGGGACTCCGAGGGGGGAAGCGGACTCAGCGCGCTCCCCGGCGGAGAGAGAATCAGCGCGGTCGCCACCGCCGCCATGGCAGCGTTGCGGGCATTGAACAGAGCCGGCAGCCCAAGCTCCACGGTCGTCCATGGCTGGTCTCTCCAAAGGAGCTTGAATCGAACGCCGCTGGGCGACTCCGAAAACTCCGCGATTCGGACGTCGCACCCTTCCCTGACCCCAACCCGCAACAGCCGCGTCCACGGCAGTCCACCCAGGGCCGCGAGATTGGCGTCATCCCCATTGAGCACGACCCAACCGGAGCGCGGCACGATCCTCGTCAAGTGCAGGAACGTGCGCTGGATATCGGCCAAGTCGCGAAAGATGTCGGCATGGTCGAATTCCAAGTTGTTCAACACAGCCACGACCGGAGCGTAGTGGACGAATTTGCTGCGTTTGTCGAAAAACGCACTGTCATACTCATCCCCCTCGATCACAAAGGGATCCGAAGGAGCTCCAAGGTGGTGGCCGGTTGGAGGATCCTGCGGCACCCCACCGATCAGGTAACCCGGATCACGGCCATTTTCTCGGAGGAGAAAGGCGGTCATCGCGGTGGTCGTGGTTTTTCCGTGCGTGCCCGCCACGACAACATTCCGGCGAGCCCTGAGGATCAGGTCGTGGAGTAATGCCGGGAGCGAGGTAAACGGGATCGTCCGGGTGTCCAAGAGCCACTCGACCTCGGCATTGCCGCGGGACATCGCGTTGCCGATGACCACAAGATCCGGGGCCAATGTTTCCAGACGGACAGGATCATAGCCCTCGTGAAGGGTGATACCCGCCTCGGCCAATACGGTGCTCATCGGCGGATAGACCCCGCTGTCCGCACCCAGCACCTCATGCCCGGCGGCGCGCGCCAAGAGTGCCGCGTTGCCCATCGCCGTGCCGCAGATCCCCATGAAATACAGTCTCATTGTTGTTCCACCTCGTTAAAAGGATCTTGGTGCGGAAAGCACCTCCGGAAATCGGGACGCGTACAAAACTCTTCAGGGCGGCTCCGCTTCTTCGTGCGGAACATGGCGCTTGAGCCCGAAGGCGCTCCCCGCGTGATGTTCCGAGGGACAACGGCGCGGATAATAGGTGGAGATAGCCGCCGTTATTTGTGCAAAGCCCGTTCAACCTGAAGCGGACTTTCTCCAATCTCGCCGGTAACCTGCACTAAAACAAAGGACACCCCATGACTAAAATGACCCCTGCCGAGGCTGCCGGAATGCACCCTGAAACACTCGCTCTCAGTTACGGCTTTGATCCGTGGCTAAGTGAAGGGGCCGTGAAACCACCGGTTTTCCTCACGTCCACCTTCGCTTTCAAATGCGCCGCCGATGGCAAACAATTTTTCGAGTGGGCCCACGGCGAGGGCACGCCCCCGCCGCGACGCGAAAGGGGCCTGATCTACTCGCGGATCAACAACCCCAACCTCGAAATCTTCGAGGATCGCGTCGCCCTCTGGGAGGGAATGAAGGACGCGTACAGTTTCTCCAGCGGCATGGCCGCCATCGCCACGACCCTGCTCGCGACTCATCAACCGGGCGATGAGATCATCGTCTGTGCTCCAGTCTATGGAGGCACCGACGCACTCCTCCACCGATTCCTCAAGAACCTCGGTATCACGGCGCACTTCGTGCCGGCAGGGGTCAACGCCCCTGACCTGGCGGAGGCGCTGATCACACCGAACACCCGCTCCATTTTCATCGAGAGTCCGGCCAATCCCAACAATCGGCTGACCGACATCGGCCGCATGAAGGAGCTCGCGCTCCGCCATGCCCCCGCACCCGAGGGCAGCAGCTGCGGGCGCATCCTCGTAATCGTCGACAATACGATGGCAGGCCCCGTGTTCGCACAACCGGCCAAGGTCGGCGCGGATATCGTACTCTACTCCGCCACGAAATTCATCGGCGGTCACTCCGACGTCGTGGGAGGGGTTGCGCTCGCCAACGACGATGCACTCCTCATGGCCATCGCCCAACACCGCGCCCTGCTCGGCGGCATGCCAAATCCCTACACCGCCTGGCTGCTCACACGGTCCCTCGAAACTCTCAAGATCCGCGCCGAGGAACAGCAGCGGAACGCGCAGAAAGCGGCTGCGTTCCTCGTCTCCCACCCCAAGGTGCGCCAAGTCCTGTACATCGGACTCCTGACACCGGCCGATTCCGAGTACGCCATCTACCTCAAGCAACACACCGGTCCGGGTTCGCTCATCTCGTTCTACATCCGCGGTGGGGAGAAGGAAGCCTTTGCCTTTCTCGATCACTTGAAAGTCTTCAAGCTTGCGGTGTCACTCGGCTCCACGGAATCGCTCGCCCAACATCCTTCGTCCATGACCCACTCCGGCCTTGCTGCGGAGGACAAACTTCTCGGCGGAATCACCGACGATCTTGTCCGACTTTCCATCGGCATTGAGAACCCGGACGATCTCGTCTGGGACTTGCAGCAGGCCTTGGAGCACGTCTAAGCCAAAGCGAAGTTGGCAGTTGGCTCTTCGATCGTTCTCAACCAACCTCCGGTCACTCTTCGCACAATTCCCTTCCTTCACGTTCTTTCGCCATGAATACCGACCTCGTCCTGATCCGCTCCACTCTCCTGCCTCTCGAAACGGTCTGCCAACATCTGACCGAGGTCGCGACGAGTCACAAATTTGGCGTGCTCGCCACGCACAACCTCCGCGAGAAAATGGAAAGCAAAGGCGTTCCGTTCAGCCGCGAATGCCGCGTGATCGAGGTCTGCAATCCGCAGCAAGCGCAGGAGGTGCTGAATCAGGCGATCGAGATTTCAACCGCCCTGCCCTGCCGGATCTCGGTCTACGAAGAGGGCGGTCGCACCATTCTCGCGACGATCAAACCAACCGCCCTATTGACCATGTTTGGCGTCCCGGGCGCGGCCTCCGCCGCGCAGGCCGTCGAAGACACCATGATCAGGATCATGGAAGAGACGTGCCGCGAATGATTTCGACGAGTTCGTAGGGGTTCCTTCCGCCGTCAGCGGCGAGCTCGCGCAGCGTCAGCGTCGCGCGCTGACCTTCACGCACTCCGCCCTTTTCCGCCAGCACCGAACGCGCGACCCTCATGAAACCCAAGGTCAACAAAACGCTCGTGAGCGCGCGCCATTGGAAACGGAAACCGGTTGAGCTTTGCATCACGGGGAATTCTTGATCGACGAAACTCAGTTGTGTGCGATCAGCGGCCGCGGCGATAGCCAGAGCCGTCATTGCCCAGTGCACCCTTTCTGGCTCCACCGCGACCCGCGCTGGAAGTCAGCAGGGCGGCGAAGTCCTCCGGGGCCAGCACCTTCGGTTCATAGGTGACGCCTCGCGAAGCAAGGTTGCGCACGAACGCAGCCAAGTGGTTGACCGACGCTCTCTCCAGATTGGCCAGTACGGCCTGCGACGCGGCATCCGTCGCTTTCACCGAAAGCCGACGGAGATCGGCAATGTCGGTTTCTTCGATCAAAGCGCCGGCGCGAAGTGCACCGGTATCCGAATCGTTGACCAAGGTCTGAAGAGAATCGTACAGTGCCTGCAAGTCCGCCGTCGCGTAAGTGCCGGGCTGGGTCGCCGGCGCTTGCACGCCGACGGTCGCTGCAAGCTGGATGAGCGCGGCTGCGTGCCGCGTCTCTGATTCGGCGATGTTGGCAAACACCCGCAGATTCCACCGCGCGGACGCCGCGGCATAAATGTCGTGGGCGACGCGCTCCTCCTCGATCGCAAAGATCAGGTCGGCCGGAGCCAGCGTGGTCGGTTGGGTCGACCTGGCCAGATTCAACGGGCAGGCCGAGCGATCGCAATCGACCGGACGCGCCGACACCGGAGGCACGATCGGCGCAGGCGAGAAGGACGGACCTTGGCGATTTTGTGCAGCAACCGCCAACAGCGGGAGAACAAGGAGAAGACCAATTTGAGTTTTCATGGATGAAGTGTGTTTCATCCTATCAAACCCCAGTGATCCGCGGACATTACCGACGGATGAATCCTTTTTCGGTAATGTTGGGGCCCAGCCGGGGTCTTATTCATCGGAATGGAATTCAAATCATGAAAACATATACTGTACTCCTCGGCATTCTCCTCAGCGTGGGTCTCGCGACCAGCGCTCTTGCGGCACAAGGGCGCGGTCAGGGTGGTTCGAGTGGTTCGGGTCGCAGCACGATGCGACCCGCTCCCAGCTGTGACCGCACGGGACCTGGTCAGGGAACACCGCTCCGCGACGGCAGCGGCAAAGCCACCGCCCCAGGAAAGGGATCCAAAGACGGCTCCGGCAAGGGAGCAAACTGCCCAACTCCGCCCACGCGCTGAGCACGGGCTCATCCATCGGAAAACCCAACGGCGGAGCTCACGTAGCTCCGCCGCATTTTTGCTCACTCCGAAAGGCGGGCCGTTGAGCCGCCACTGCTCCCTTCGTCGGGAGGCATCCCCCGGGAAGACCCGCCCCTGTATCTACTTCTCCGACGACGTCGCCTTCAAGTAGGCCTCGACCAGTTCGCGGCGATAACGGATCTTTTCGCCGGGCGCGAGTGATTGCAGTTTGTCTTGGATTTCCGCACGGCGTTCGGCGTTCAGTCCCTGCATCATTTCTCGCCAGCCATTTTGGATCTCGGTCGATACGCCACCCCATCCCTGGCGGATTTGCTGGCGCTGCGTCTCGGGGAGCTCGCGAAAGGCGACCATCTCGGAGCGCAATGCCGCCCTTTGTTCGGGCGTCATCGCCCGCAGTCGGCCGATAACCGCCTCCATCTTGGCAAGTTCAGCATCTGAAAGATTCAGGAACTGCTCCAGTGAGGCGAGCTCACGGGTGGAGGCGGAGTTGGTCAACGGTCCGTCAGACGGTGGAGGCTGTGCCCCAAGCGACACCACCAAAAGAGCGAACGTGAACCCAAAAACGGTGAGCGATTTCATGGTGAAGAAGGAAGCGATGAGCTGGAGGCAGCTCCGAGTTGTGCGGGAAGGTGAAGCAATGCGTCGCGGTTTTCCTCCACGAGGAGGAACCGCGCCGGCTGGAGTGCGGTGTCGAGCGAGATCAGCTCTTCAAAGGTGATCAGCCCGGGATCGGGCGATGGCGCCGGCGCATTCCGCACGACGAGAAGCACTGCGAATGAAGCCACGATGAGTGTGGTCAGACCTGGCCAAAGAAACCAACGCGGCCAGCGAGCACGCACCGGTGGACGTTTGCCCACGAGTTCCGGTCGGAGCTCACGCCAACGTTGTTCGAATTCAGGCGAGGTACGTCGAAGCCGACTGCCCAAAAGTCGGTCGAGTTCGGAGTCAGAGGGGGGATGGGGAACGTCGGAGTTCATGGCGAGGAGTGCATCAGTGCTTTCAAGTGCTGACGTGCGCGATGCAACTGCACCCGCACGGCGTTTACGGTGATCCCGAGTGTCGCGGCGACCGTGCGATGATCGAGATCCTGTTGATGAATCAGGAGGAGCAGGGAGCGCTGCGCCTCCGGCAATTGAGCAAGCGCGAGTTGGAAGGCCTCTTCCAGCTCGCTCAGGCTTCGCGAGTTGTCGCCTTCAGGCGCCGCGACATAGTCGAAAGCCTCCGGCGGCACCATCTGCGCCGGCTTTCGGCGCCGGCGGCGTAGTTCGTTCAAGAGAAGATTGCGGGCGATGTGAAAGAGAAACGTGCTGAAGGCGGCCCGCCGCTCGTAGCGATCCGCCGCGCGGTGAAGTCGAACGAAAACCTCAAGGGTCAGGTCCTCCGCCTCGGCCATGGAGCCCAGTGAACGGTAAAAGAAAGCGAGCAGGGGCTTTTTCCACGTATCAAATAATTGCTGCCAAGCCCGTTCGTCCCCCGCCACACCTCGCGCAAGGCAAACGGCATCTTCGTCGTCGACTCGGGGAACCGCGTCCGGCCCCGGGGATCTTAGGTCCCTCTCGCTGCACTGGCGCAGCCACAGGACAGCCGGGGACGAAACTACAAAGACGAAGTTCACCAAGAAGGAAAACCCCGACAAAGGGCGATCATTACAGGGGAATGACAAAACCGGCTTCATCTCGGAGCCCAAGGGTTAGCCGGAGCCACGACCGAGGCAACTCCACGCGAACACCCGATGACGCGGTCTCGAAACGCCGAAGGAAAAAAGTGGAAGTGCCGAGGAGCCAACGTCCGCCAGTCTCACGATCTTGCGCGCCCCCTGCGAGACGGTTCGACACTTGGGTCTGATTGGTTCATCTGCCATCTACCCCACCCTTCCTATCATGATGCTTGTCCGAGTTTGCCTCTCTTGCGCCGCGATTGCCGTTTCCACTTTTCCGGCGTACACGCAGCCCGCCACCCCCGCACACGCCGAGGCATCGAAATCGGCGGCTGTTCCCCGTTTCCTGATACCCGCAACCGACGAGGGCCTGCCGGGCGCCGGAACTCTGAGACGGATGGAGTGGTTCCAGAAACTCTGGACCGAACGACGCACCGCTTGGGCGGCCCGCGTCCCACAGGACTAGGACGCCGTCGTCTTTCTTGGCGACTCCATCACGCAGGGATGGGGAAACAGCATGAACAATGCCTTCCCCGGGATGAAAGTGGCCAATCGGGGCGTGACCGTAGTCGACTCTTGGGCGCTATTCGCCGGAGCGAACGGAGATGCCAGGGCCGAGGAATTTCCCGATCTCCTGCACCCCAATGCCGTCGGCTTTTGAAGTGGTCGGCAGCTCTCCGACCGATCTTTGAAACACTCGCTCTCCTGCCCGCCTGGCCGGACGATTTCGAACCCTAGTCCGGGTTTGTCAGTCTCTTCAACGGACAGGACCTCACCGGCTGGGTGCATCAGGACGGGCTCAATCTCACAGGTCGCTCCGAAACGGCGGATCGCCGATTTGCCGCGAGCAATGGTCGCTTGGTCGTGACCGTCGCGCGCGTCGGCCGAGCCTATCAGAAACTACAGACGATTCGGACTTTCCCCAAGGATTTCGAACTCAGACTCGAATTTCGCGCGAGCCCCAACGCCGACAGCGGAATGTACGTGCGCGGTCCCCAGCTGCAATGCCGCGACTACCTCATAGCGGGCCCGTTCCTAACCTTGAAACACTACCGCCCACTGGATTGGAACGAGCTGGCCATCACCGTGCGTGGCGGCCTGGCCCACGCCGCCTGCAACGGTGAGGTCCTGATCGACGCCTTTCCCGTGCCGCTCGACGGGCCGATCGGTCTGGAAAGTGATCGCGGCCAGGTCGAGTATCGGAGAATACGGATTAAGGAGAAACTATGACGCCGCCCCTTTGACCCTGAACCCTGCCCGTTTTCATGATCTTCGAACACTTCGCCCTCAATGTCGCCGACGCCGGCACGCACGCCCGTTGGTATGTCCAACACGCCTCCTTTCGGATTGTCCGACAGAAACCAGACGCGCCTTTCACTCACTTTCTTGCCGACAGCAATGGGCGCGTGGTCCTGGAGATCTACTCCAATCCCATGGCACCCTTGCCGGACTATCGCGGAATGCATCCGCTCTGCTTTCATCTCGCCCTGATCTCCAGCGATGCGCGCGGCGACCAGGCGCGGTTGGTTGAAGCGGGTGCCTCATTCGTCAGTGAAGAGAATCTTGCCGACGGGGGTCGCCTGATCATGCTGCGCGATCCGTCGGGCGTGCCCCTCCAACTCTGTCAGAGAGCCCAGCCGCTTTAGCCTTTCCGCCGACGGACTCCGAGGGAATCTGATTGAGCGTACAATCGTCGCGGTCGGCGAGGCCCTCGGCGTCGCATCATGGAGTTTTGCCTCGGCCGGATCCCACGATCTCTACCGTTTCGCCGGCGAGTCAGCCCGGAGAACCTCCCGGGTGGTGGACGCCGCTCTCAACCGATACTACGGAGATCGCCCCCGGGCCCTTTGAGAGGACCCGTCCTCTTGGCCGGGACGGCAATGGAAGCTGGGGGAGTGACCGACAGAGCCCAATCGAGAATCGGCGCGCCTCTCGACACACTCGAAACGAAGGCGTAAGCCAGCTTTGCTTGTGACGGATCGGTAGTCCGTTCTTGCCTGATCTCATCACATGGGCGGACACTTGGATGTCACCCGAAGACGAGGTTTCCTCCGTGCGCTTCCGCTTTCTTATCGTCCGTCTCCTTCTCCTCGTGGCGTTCGCCCTCGGCTGTGGGCAGACTTCCGGAGCTCCTCGGGCGATGCTATCCGGCCGAGACCCGGCCACGCTCTTTCGACCCTTCAACGGCGAGCGGATCTCCCTCTCTCGTGATGGTCAAAGGGTCGCGTTTACCCACCACGACCGGCGGCAACTCAAAGTCATCGTCTTGACGCTCGCCCCGACCCCTTCACGGCTCGAATTCACGATCGACGATATTCCTTACGCCGGCATTGCGGATCTCGCCTGGTCCAGTCCCGACCGGCTCGTTCTCGCGACACTCACACCCGTGATCTTCACCCTCGACCTGACGAAAAAAACCGTCCGGCGAGTAATGGATTCCACCCTGTTCGACTCATGGACCAGCGACCAGTCAGGACCTCGCGCACCGCGTTGGCTGGGTTTGGTCGCCGGCCAACCCGGATTCGCCTGGGTCGAGGGCATTTCTCACACCGTCGCAGATGATCAGGACCCCTTTTCCCCGTCCGCCGAGCCCACGTTCGACGACTCAGGATTCTCCGAAACAACACCAACTCTCGACGAGGAGCCCGCTGCCATGTCCACCCGGGCGGGAGCATCCGGCGGTTCTCGATCCATACCCCGGGTCCAAGTCACCGAATTGGTGAAACTCAATCTCGAGACAGGTGAGTGGGAGTCGGTTTCAAGTATTTCTGACCGACATGAAACCGCTCTATTTTACGACCAACAAGGCCACCCTCGCTTCAAACTCACCCAAGCCGAGTCTGCCCTGACCTTTCACTATCGTCCCGCTGACACCGGATTCTTTGAGCGCTGGCAACCACTCGCTCGCTGGCTCGGTCCGTCCGCACGGCAGGGCTTCCGTGTCACTGCGGCGAACTTCATCGGTGAACGGTCATGGCCGGTGGGTTTTGATCTCGATCCGAACGTGCTCTACTACGCTTCAAACGTGGGAAGCGACACCCACAGCCTTCACGCGCTCGACTTGCGGACCAAAACCAGCCGCGAACTGATGCGCAGTCCGGCCGGTTTCGACGTGGTTGATCCCCTCCAGCGACCCGCCGGGGAATCACTCCTGTTCGACCGATCGACCCAGAAGCTGGTCGGAGTGCGACACCGGGAACTCGACGTGAGAACTCAGTGGCTGGATACGGACCTGGAATCCATGCAGATAAAAATTGAGGCGAACTTCCCCCGGCGTCAGGTGCAGCTGGTCGAGTGGGACGATCCGCGGACGCACTTCCTGATCGAAGTCACCGCGGAGAACGACCCTGGACGGTTCTTCGTTTTTCACCGGGCTGATGGCCGTCTGGTCGAGTGCCTGCGCCGGGCTCCCTGGCTGACGAGCGCTGAGGCGCACCGCGCGAGTTCCTTCGACTTCATCACGCCCACCGGTCTGCGCCTTACGGGAAGACTGACGCTTCCCCGGGCGTCCCTCGTCTCACCTCCACCCCTCATAATCTGGTTGCACGATGGTCCCTGGCAACGCACGCCGGCCGGCTACAGTCGGGAAGCGCAGGCGTTGGGCGACCTCGGTTTCGTGGTCGTCCAATTGGATTATCCCGGTTCGAGCGGTTTGGGTCGACGTCACCGGCAACCAGGACCCGGTGCCTACGATCGTCAGGTCCTCGACGCCTGCTTGGCAGCACTTGGTTGGGTTGGGACGCGGCAGGCGTTCGACTCCCGGCGCGTCGTGATCGCCGGCGAAGGGATCGGAGGATATCTCGCCTTGCGGGCGGTCGCGCTCCAGCCCGGGACTTTCCGCTGTGCGATCAGCATCAACGGACCGACGCACCCGGATCAACTGGGCGAAGTTTCCAGTGCCCGCCGTCAGGAGGAAAAAAAGCGCTTCCTCGATGGCATGCGCCGCTACACCGAAGCCATGCAATCGTGGGACGGGAGGTCGCGCCTGCCTCAGCCACCCATGGCCGAACCTGAACCGGTGAATTTCTCCCGCGAAGTCCATCGTTGGTTCTTCAGCCAGGGCGACCGTCCGGTTTCCGTGCTCCAAGACGCGGCCAAACTGACGAAACCCATCCTCCTGCTGCATGATCCGGCCCATCCGTCGACTTCGATCGAACACGTCCAGGCGCTGGCCAAGGAGATCAAGCGTCGGAAGGGCGTGGTCGAATACAAGCCAATCGACGGGGATTACGCCCAGGGAGGACGGCTCGCACGCCTCCCGGTTTTCATCCACATCCGTGATTTCCTTAACGAAAACCTCTACCAGTTCGACGTGGAGATTGGTGAAACGAAGGAGCGCAATTGAGCATCCTGGCGTCATCCACCCGACTCCCCATCCTTCTGGCACTGCTCTGGAGCGCGGTCGCCCCGCTCCTGCCCGCCCAGCCCAAAGCCGGGACAATGCCTTCAGACGAGCCGGTGGTTGACCTGCCGCCGTTGATGGTCGAGAGCACGGCCACGCCGTTGCGCTGGCGCTACCTCGACCTTCCAGGGCTGGAAATCCTGTCCGTCTGCGACGACAGCACGACGAGGGAATTTCTCCGCCGCTACTTCCAACAGAGCGACCTGCTGGCTTGGCTGATCCCTGAAAAGTATCAGGCGCGCTCTTCCGTGCCTGACGTTTATATCCTCTTCAACGAGGAGATCCACCGGGCCAACTCGACCGAGATCGTCGCCGACATGATACGCCGCGACGCAGGCCGCAAAGGTTCGGGCGAAGGCGGACGCGACGGAACGAACGGCCGCGAACGATCAGGAAAGGAGCCGCCGCGCATTCGCTTCCTGCCGAACATGCGCATGGTCGACTTGGACTCGACGTCCGTCTTTGTGATCCTGCGCGAAACGGATCCTGGTTCGCTCAACTTCAGCTTCACCCTCGACCGAGTCGGCCATCTCCTGCAACACCGCGTGCCCGCCCTCCCGCCGTGGGTCATCGTCGGCCTGGCCGGACTCTATGCCGAAGCCAATTTGCGGGATGACGTCATCCGCATCGAATCCTCCCGCTGGCTCTCCGCGGAGGAGGCAAACGCACTTTCACGGGACGAATCCCGGCCCCGGACCCTCGTTCCGATGGAGGATCTCTTCGCCTGGAAACCCGGCCGAAAGAGCGCCGATATCGGCGAAATGGAGCGCATCTGGCGCGCCCAGTGCGCCTTGTTTGTCCGTTGGGCCGCAGTCGCCGACCAGGGCGCACGGCGGGCCGCACTCTGGTCGATGGTCGACCGGCTGGAGCAGGAACCGATGAGCGAGGCCCTCTTCGAGGAGCATTTCGGTATTGGCTTCTCCGATATGCGCGACACTCTGAGCGACTACCTGCCAAAGGCAGCAAGCGAGGAGATGCTGATGAAGAACGCCCGGTCAGGGCGCCCGCCGAATTTTCCGCTGCGGGCCGCGACCCCGGCCGAGGTCGCCCGGTTGCGCGGAGATTGGGAACGGATGGAGATCCCGTTCGTGCGCAAACGGTTTCCGGAGCTTGTCCCCAAATACATTGAACAAGCCCGAAAAACCCTCCTCCGAGCCTACGACAAAGGTGAACGTGATCCGCGGCTCCTCGCCGTCCTCGGACTGCTCGAGTGCGACACGGACAACCGTCTTGCAGGCGAACCCTTGCTGGAGGAAGCAACCCGCGCCGGGGTCGTTCGTCCTCGGGCCTATCTCGAACTCGCCCTGATCCGCTACGCGACCTCGTTGACCGCTTCGCCGAACGACGAAAAGGCCTCGCTGACCGCGGGGCAGGTGGAGCGCATCCTTTCTCCGCTCTGGGCGGCCCACACCCAGTGGCCACCGTTGCCGATGGTCTACACCCTGATGGCGGAAACCTGGTCCAAAGGCCAGACGCCGCTCACGCGGGAGCAGCTCGACGTGCTCACCCGCGCGGTGAAACTGTTTCCGCACGTGTCCCCTTTGGCCCTTCGCACCGCCTACTTGCAGGCCGCCAACGGATTCACCGCCGAAGCCGGGAACACGCTGGCCTTTGGCTCGGAGTCCACCGACGACCCGACGATGCGGGACCGTTTTGAACGCGCCCGGATCCAACTGGAGCGCGCAATCGACAAGGTCGACTGAGTGCTCAATACCGCTAAGAGCCCCAGCTCCATCGCTCCGCGTCCCAGTGATAACCGGTGCCCTTGGGCAGTATCCGACCCGAACCGACCCAGGGAAGCTTGATTCAGACGCTCCAGCGAACGGCGAGAGTAAGTTGCCTTGAATTGTTTCGCACCACAGCCGGATCCTCGTCCGCTAAAGTCCCGGGGCCTATGCCCTCATCCTGACTGCGTCGTACTCGGGAAAATCCCTAGAAGATTCAGTTCCACCCTCCACTTACGTAAGCCGATGAGGAGTCAACGACTTTTATGCAACGCACGATCTGTTCGCTGACGATTCTGTTGGTGTTCTTCCCGCTTATCCATGCTTCGGCCACGTCAATTGAGGACCGCCTGAAAGCACTGGAAGCAAGGTTGTCTCAACTCGCCGAGGAAAATGCCTCGCTCAAGAAACAAATCGGTTTCGACGCCAAGGATATCGTCCCAACGTACGTCACCGCCGCCGGCAATGAGCAAAAGCTATCAATTGGCGGCTACCTCCAAGCCAATGCCGAAGCGGGCGATGCCCCTGACGCCCGTTTTCCAACGGACAGTCGTTTCATCATCCGGCGCGCCCGAATCACCCTCAAAGGCTCTTTCACCGAGAAGTTCGATTTCCTCTTCCAGTCCGACTTCGGCAACAACGCGGTCGGCGGCGTCGCCGGTTACAGGGCCCAGATCACTGATCTCGCCATTACTTGGCGAAATTACGAACATGCCCAAGTCACCATGGGTCAGTTCAAGACGCCTTACGGATACGAACAACTTTTGGCAGATACAAAAACGCTGACCGTCGAACGATCGGCATCGAATGATTTCCTGACTCTCTCCCGCCAGATCGGCGCCATGGTCTCAGGCTCAATTCTGGAGAAGCGTGTCACCTACTGGGCCGGACTCTTCAACGGCAATGGGGTCAACCAAGGCCACAATGACAACGATCAGTTCCTCTACGTGGGACGACTCGCCGGCACAGCCGTCCGGAACAACCACCTGACTTTGAATTTGGCCACCAACGCCTTCACCACAAAAGACACCGGAGCAAATTTCACCGGCACCCGCAACGGCATCGGGCTCGATGCCCAGGCGTCCATGGGTCCTGCTGGGCTCTACGCTGAGTGGTTCCAGACGCACTTTGACCGGGCGATCGGACCCTCAACCGACGCGCGCGGCTGGTCGTTGCTAGGAACATGGATGCTCGTGCCCAAAGCGCTGCAGGCCGTCTTGCGCTATGAAACGATCGACCCCAACCGCGCGGCCGCGAACGACGACACTCACATCTGGACCATCGGGGCCAACTACTTCGTCAAGGGCGACGATCTCAAGCTCTCGATCAACTACCTTCTCGGCGACCCTGCTGGCCCACTTTCCGACCAAGGCCGCCTACTCGGGCGCATGCAAGTCATTTTCTAATCAGGGCGAATTGGCTCCGGGCAGCGGATTTCGCTCGGTGAAACCGCGTTGATGGAAATACGGATACGCCAAGGGCGTGGCACTGGCGGCGTCGAGCCGCCTGACCTGATCCGATGTCAGCGCCCAGCCGAACGAGCCAAGATTCTGGCGCAGTTGCTCCTCAGTCCGTGCGCCGATGATCACGGTCGCCACCGTGGGTCTTTGGAGCAACCAGTTGATCGCAATCTGCGGAATCGTCTTGCCCGTCTCTGCCGCTACCTCGTCGAGCGCATCGACCACCCGATAGAGGTAATCGTCCGGCACCACCGGTCCCTGAGCGATCTCGGCATTGAGACGGCTCGACTCCGGCCTCGGCTGTCCGCGCCGGAACTTGCCGGTCAAACGCGCCCAGCCCAATGGGCTCCAGACGACCGTTCCGACCTTCTGATCGAGCCCCAACGGCATCAGCTCCCACTCGAAGCTACGACCGATCAGCGAATAATAGGCTTGGTGGGCCACATGCCGGACGAACCCGTACTTCTCGGCAATGCTCAGCGACTTCATCAGATGCCAACCGGAGAAATTGGAGCATCCAATGTAGCGGATCTTGCCCGCACTGACCAGATCATCGAGCGTCCGCAGGGCCTCTTCGATCGGTGTCAGGGCATCGAACCCATGCAGTTGAAAGAGGTCGATATAGTCGGTCCCCAGCCGCCGCAGAGCAGCCTCCACCGAACGGATGAGGTGATGCCGGGATGAACCCACATCATTCGGCCCATTGCCCAGACGAAAGGTGGCCTTGGTTGAAATCAGCACCTGATCACGACGCCCGGCGATTGCCTGCCCCAGAATTTCCTCCGACCGTCCGCCGGAATAGACGTCCGCGCTGTCGAAGAGGGTGACCCCCGCCTCAAGGCAGATGTCGACCAACCGTCGAGCCTCGTCGGCGCTGCTGCTGCCCCAGGCACGGAAAAAGTCGTTGGCGCCTCCAAACGTGGCTGTGCCAAAACTTAGCACAGGAACTTTCAAGCCCGATCCGCCCAGTTGTCTGTAGTCCATATAAGTGAATGCGCTTCGACCAACAATTGAATGCCAGAGTGTTACGGTGGTCCGGAATCCAACTGCGTCAATTCACCGGTGAAGTTCTCCCGCAGGATCGAACGTGAGTAAAATCTTGCCTTGGTCTCGATCCATCACCACCTCGTCTTCGGGCTCGCTCATCCCGCGTTCATCACCCGAGTCGGCGTCCGATCCTTCCAATCAAATCGCTCCGTTATGAAAAAATTCCTTACCCTGTTCCTCGCATTGGCCGTCCTCCTGCCGGCTCTTCCAAGTCTCCGCGCTGCGGACGACAAGAAAGAGACGGAGCTCGAAACCACGATGGGCAAAATGAATGGTGCGTTCCGCAAACTGCGGCGCCAAGTCCTCGACGCGTCCAAAAACGCCGAATCGCTCGAGTTGGTGGCCTCCATGCGAGCCGCATCGGTGAAGTCGACCGAACTCATCCCCGCCCTGGCCGCGGACAAGCCTGAGGCGGAGCGCGCGGCTTTTGTCGCCGGTTACAAGAAACAGATGCAGGAGTTCATGGCGGCCCTCGCGCCGTTGGAGGCCGCACTCAAAGCCAACAACAATGCCGAAGCCGAGAAGTTGGTCGCCGGTCTGGGTGCGATGCAAAAGAAGGGCCACAAGGAATACAAGAAGCCCGACGAGAAGAAGAGCTGAGCCTTCGGCCGCCGGTAGATCCGGCAGCGATTCGGCCGCTGCGGCGCAACCCGAAATCCGGTTGCGGTGCTTGCGGTCTTTTTGTTGCCCTCCTCCTTTCCCGCGGAAACCTTTCCGTCCCTCCATCGCCCGTTCCCGCAATCTCAAGCTCCCGAACATCGCTCGGTTTCCGTCTCCCTTACATGGCCCGCGCCACGCGCACTTCCCACGCTTCAGGCCGCCGCCGGACTTATTCCGATGGGACGGCTTTTCGACCGCAGCGGCATCCCATCACGCTCACCCTCCTCGTGATCGACAATCGTCCACTCCGGAACGCGGCTTGGGCGGAATTCCATCGAATGCGCAAACGGAGCGAAAAAGCCAACGCCGATCTCCAGCGTCATGAACAGGTCGATCAGCCCGCCTTCAGGGAGTGGCTGCACCGCACGTTTCCCGTCGAAATCACCCACCTCCGCCTTCTCCACGCGGAGGTGGAACAAAAAGCACACCGAGTGCGAAACGTCGAGTGGGTGTCGGATATCACCGGTCGTTCCCCCAAACAGGTTTGGCGTGAGCTCAAGAAAGAGGAATCAGCTCCGCCCTCGGAGCCGGAGCACGATCCCGAGTCCACCCAGTCCGATGAAAGAAATCCGTTCGAGCGACTCCTCGATGAGATGTTCGGCCAAGAAGAAGCAAACCCAGCCTCTGACAGTAAGCGCTCCGGTCGACGCGATACCATTGAAGATGACCCTTGGCCCGACTCGCCGCCCCGTCCAAGCGAATCCACCTCGTGCCGCGAGATCTACCGTCGTCTCGTCCAGCGTCTCCACCCGGATCGGGGTGGCGAGTGGACGCCCAAACGCGAACGGCTCTGGCACGAGATCCAGACCGCGTGGGCGGCGCGCGATGGTGACTGGCTCGCACGGCTCGAGATCGACTGGGAGACCGCGAACAATGTCCTGCGTTTGGATTCACCGATCGGTCGTATCCGCCAAGCCATCGTTGAACTGCACGCCGGTCGGCGCGACGCCGAGCGAAAGCTTCGCGCCTACCGCAAGAGCAACGAATGGCGCTTCACTCTCGATGCGCACCTGCGTTCCCATCTCCATGCATGCACGCTGGCTGGGCTCCAACACGACCTGCACATGATCCAAGAGCATCTTCGACACCTGAACTCGCGCATCGACGCCTGGGAAAAGCGCCCGTCCAGATCCTCCCTAAAGCCCCGCCGCGAGGAGGAGGACTACTTCTGATCGGACCGTCATCCCCTGCCTCGGTGTCACTTTCTTTCACTTCCCGTTTGCCGAAAGATCGAGTTCGTTCCCTTTCAGGACATGAACAAGCGACACGTGCATGTAACCGGAGGCTCCGGCAAGACCGGCCAGGCGGTCGTCCGCCATCTCCTCGAGCAAGGATTTGAAGTCACCAATCTCGATCGCGCAATGCCCGGGCAACCGCTGGCTCGAACCCGCGTGGTCGATCTCACCGATTTCGGCCAGACCGTCGATGCCCTCGCCGGCGCTGACGCGGTCGTCCATCTCGCGGCCATTCCCAACGATTCGATCCACCCGCCGGAACGCACCTTCCGAGAAAACGTCGCAAGCACGTTCAACGTTTTCCATGCGGCCCAGATCCGCGGCATTCGTGATGTCGTCTGGGCCTCCAGCGAAACCGTGCTCGGTCTGCCGTTCGCCCGCGTAAAACCGTCCACGGCCCCGATCGATGAGGGCCATGCGCCTTTTCCGGAGTCCACCTACAGTCTCTCCAAAGTGGTCGGCGAACAGATGGCCGACCAGTACGCCCGCTGGCACGGCATGCGTTTCATCGGTCTGCGTTTCTCCAACGTTATGACTCCCTCGGATTACGCCCGATTCGCCGGATGGCAGGACGAACCCCGCCTGCGCAAGTGGAACTTGTGGGGATACGTCGACGCTCGCGACTGCGCTCAAGCCTGCAGGCTTGCCCTCGAGGCCAGGACCGTCGGCAGCGAAAACCTCATCATCGCTGCCGCCGACACCTGCATGCGCCTGGGCAATGCGTCGCTCCTCGCCACCGAATTCCCGGGTACAACGCTGGAACCCGGCACGGGGCCGAATGAGACCTTGCTGAGTATCACGAAGGCTCGCCGGCTCCTCGGCTACCAGCCCGGCCACTCGTGGCGCGACCGGATTGAGGCCTGAAGCCCGCACCGCCGCCCCCCGCCAAAGGCCGTCCAACCCTCGCCGATTGTACGCACCCCAACATGGTAGACATTGACCGTGGCCGTGCAGGCTTCGGGCAGAAGCGTCAGCTTGGCCTCGAGGGGAACGCTGGCCAGGTCCGAGCGACCGCGCTGCCAGAATTCATCGAAGTCGTCCGGCTCGGTCTGCAGGGGCATGATGCGCTCGGGCGCATACGCCGCCGTGCCTGCTCCTTTGTAGATTTTACCCGCGACCTCCGTTTCCACCGCACAGCGGATGAATCCCGGTACCTGCATTGTTCCGCCCTCGATCACCAAGCCGTCGAGGGGCAACACGGCCGTCTTTGACTCCGACGGCATCAGTTCCGGACCCACCGTGTAGCGCACCGTGATGGCATCGATCGGTTCGTTGTCCGCCGTGACCATGATCCTGAACCTAGCCGGCTCGCCAAGCTGGTACGTCCAATCGCGGTGATCAGGTGCCACTCGGACCTGCACCGTAGCCACCCGGCGCGTGGCCTGAGGCGGTACCGGAGTGATCGGAGTCGCGGCCGGAAGCAGGAGCGGAAAAACCGCCGGGAACGCCAGACCGACAAAGAGCAGACAGGTGCGAAGGTGCATGGAGATTTTAAGTCGATTGCAGGCCGATCCGGGAGATGGCTGATCAGCCGCAAAGGTAGATCGTCCGGGACATCGTGGGAAACACATTCCTGCAAACCGCCTGACCGGACGAGTCAGCGCTTCGCCATGGGCTGATGGCACGTCCTTCGCAATCGAGCGCGGGAGGTAGCCGGACGCGCTCAACATCTGGGTCCAACGATCCCAAATCCGTTCCACGGCACCCACCTTGTAGATCACACGGGACTGTCGAGGCAGGATACCTATCGTTCAACCCCCTTTATCCGCAGCTCAGCGGAGAGATCGACCGAGCGAAGCGACGGCGGAGCTCCACAGATCGTGTGACAGTATAGCTGGGACGCGATGTGCTGCTGGGTTAGCATCTCAATTTTGCGGTGAGCGCAAGTGACCGTAGTCTTTTACGGTGCGCTCACCGGCGATGCTCGCGGGGACGCAAGCCGAAGTGGATGAGTCTTTCTCGCACGGTGATGCGCGAGACGCCGAGCCAGCGGGCCGCTTTGGCTTGGTTGCCGCTGGCGAGCTGTATCGCCTGCGTGAACAATTCCCGGTCGGTGGTTTCAAGCAAAAGCGGGCGCAGCTTTTCGAGCTCGCCGCGGCTGGCCGCGGCGAGCAGGTCGGCGACGTGGCGGGCGATGGGCGAGACGCCGGCCGCGCGCGCGTCAGCACCGCCCAGTGCCTTGCGCACGTCGGCGAGGCCAACGCTGTAGCCGCGCGCAAGCAGCAGGGCGTTGCGGATGACGTTTTCCAATTCGCGGACGTTGCCGGGCCATGCCTGTTCGCTGAGCAGACCCAGTGCCTTGGGATGGATGGAAGCCTGCCTGGCGCCCAGTTCCTTGCCGTGGCGACCGAGGAAATACTGCACGAGGGCCGGGATGTCGTCGCGGCGTTCGCGCAAGGGTGGCAGCGCGATGACGACGACGCTGAGCCGGTAGAACAAGTCTTCGCGAAACTGCTTTTCGCGCATCGCCGTTTCCAGGTCGCAGTGCGTGGCTGCGAGCACGCGCGCATCGATAGGAATCGTCTCGCGTCCCCCCAGCCGCTGGAGGCACTTTTCCTGCAGCACGCGCAGGAGCTTGGCCTGCGTGCTGGGGCTCAAGTCGCCGATTTCATCGAGAAAAATTGTGCCGCCATTCGCCTGCTCGAAGCGACCGATGCGTCGTGCATCGGCCCCCGTGAAAGAGCCCCGCTCGTGGCCAAACAGTTCGCTCTCCAGCAATGTCTCGGGAATCGCCGCGCAGTTCACCGCGATGAACGGCCGGTCCGCGCGGTCGCCGTGCTGGTAGATCGCGCGGGCGACAAGTTCCTTGCCCGTGCCCGTCTCGCCCCGGATGAGCACCGTCACTGGCTTCGCCGCCACCCGGCCAATTTCCTTGTAGAGTTCCTGCATCGCGCGGCTCTTGCCGACGATGGACTCGCGGGCAATGGCGTTGCTGCCGAGCGCAACTCGGGCAAACATGAGCCGGCTGCTGGTGAGAGCCTTCCTCACGGCTGACAGCAGATCGGGCATGTCGAACGGCTTGAGGAGGTAATCGTAGGCCCCCAGCTTGGTCGCTTCGATGGCGGTTTCGGCCGTGCCATGCGCGGTCATCAGGATCATCGGCAGGCGCGGCTGCGAAGCGTGCAGGCGCTTGAGCAGTTCCATCCCGCTCGCACCGGGCAGCCGGAAATCGGTAATGACGAGATCGCACTTATCCTCCGCCGCCAGTGCCATCCCCTCTTCGGCGGTGACGGCGAGGATAACCTGCCAGCCCTCGCTTTCGAGCACGCGCCGCAGTTCCCCCGCGCTCCGGGCATCGTCTTCGACAAGAAGTATCGTGACCGCGCTCATTCGGTTTTCGCCACCGGCAATACAATCCGGAACACGGTGCCTTTCCCGCTCGTCTCGAATCGCAGGGTGCCACCGTGTTTTTCGACGATTCGCCAGGCAATCGCCAGCCCGAGGCCGGTGCCGCTCGGTTTGGTGGTGAAGAACGGATCGAACAATCTCGCCTGGACTTCGGGCGGGATGCCTCGGCCGGTGTCCTTCACCTCCAAGGTGACGGCCTCCCACGGCTGCATCGCACCGAAACCAACTCGGGTTTGCCGGGCACACAACGTAATGCTGCCGTCGCGCCCGATGCTTTCGGCGGCATTTCGGACGAGGTTGATCAACACCTGCTTGATCTGTAGGCGGTCGGCGAGGACCGGTGTCTTCACCGCAGCGGAGATGGTCAGCCGGATCGCGGATTTCCTGCACCCCGCCGACAGCAACTCGCTCACTTCGTCCAGTAACTCAGCCGGCGACACCGGCGCGAGCACGGGATCGGCCGGCCGCGCGAACTGCAAGAACTCGCGCACGATGCGCTCCAAGCGGTCGATCTCCTCATCGACGAATCGGCTGTCCCCGGCTTCCGGCGAGCCTTTGACGAGGCGTTTTTGTTGAGTGTAGAGACGCGCTTTGATCGCCGTGAGCGGATTGCGAATTTCATGAGCGACGCCCGCTGCTAGGACGGCGAAGGAAGCGAGTTTTTCGGATTTATCATGTGCGTCGCGGATCAAAGGAGAGCCGATCAAGCCCGCCATCAGTTGCGCGACGCTCACCGCGTGTTCGCCAAAGGCATGCGGTTGGTTGGACACGACCTTCAACACGCCCGCCGCCGGACCATGCCGGTAGAGCGTCACCATGACGACCGATCGGAGACCGACTCTCTGACAGGCGACGCGATCCAAGTGCTGATCCACCTCGGTGTCGTCGCACCGGAAAAATCCGCCGTTGCGGTTGCACTCAAGGATAAGTTGCGACGCGAGGCCAAGCCACACCGGGACGTTCTCCGTCGAAATGCCAGTGGCGATACGCGAGACGAGTTCGTCCTTTTCGATCAGGTCGATCGAAACGCCGCTCGCGCGGGTCAACTCTTGGGTCCGCCGGGCAATCATGGACAACGACGTCATGACACATTGATCTTGGCGCGAAATTTCACGCTGAACGTCAACTATTGCCGTTTTCAGTTCAACTTCTGCGCGTAATTTTTCGTTGGCTTGGACCAGCTCGGCGGTCCGTTCCTGCACGCGGAGTTCCAGTTCTGCGTGGGCCTTCGCGAGGTTCTGCTCCATGCTTCTGCGTGCGGTGATGTCGCGCACCGTGACGATCACGCAGCGCTCCCCGCTTGACTCCACCGGGCTGAGCATGATGTCCACGGGAAACTCCGTTCCGTCCTTGCGCCGCACCGACAACTCCAAACCCGCGCCCATCTCGCGCCGGTGCGGATCCTGCACGTAGTGCGCGCGGTGCTGAGCGAGGCACTGGCCGAAGCGGGCGGGCATCAGGATCTCGATTTTCTTTCCAGCCAGCTCTTCTTGCGAGTAGCCAGACATTGCTTCCGACCGTTCGTTGGCGCGCGCGATACAGCCGTCGGCATCGACGAGCAATGTCGCGTCCGGTGCGAATTGGAACAGTGCCGCCAGCGTTTCGTTGAGAACTTGCGATTTTTCGACCTGTTCGCGGCGGGTTACGCCGGCAAGCGCGTCCCGGGACGTTTTCGCCGGTGGCTTCGGCGGCTGGGACTGGGTGTGTTTTTTCATCAGTTTTCGAACCGCCGGAACCAACTTGGGTTGTCCCCGCGATCATCTGCGGCCCAAGCACCGCGATGGACGGAGTGACTGATTGCGGTAATTCCTCTCTGAAAGTGCAAACTTACTTTCCACCGAAGGGCAATCTGCTTGGCACAACACGCGGTTTTCCACGGGCCGATTGCTTAGCATACGATTTTGTCAATCAATGGGTTAAATCTCTTTAGAGCGGATGGCACGCAAGGAGCAATAGCGATTCCATGCACCTCCACCTCTGCCTCCGCAATATGCCGCCCTCGGCCGTCCTCCACGACTACGTCGCGACGAGGATTGGCCGGTTCGAGTCTTTTGGAGCCGAAATCCTTGCGGTCTATATCGTGATTTCGCGTGACGAAGGCGCGGCGGCTGGAGGCACCTATAATGTGAAAGCGTTGGCGGTCGTTTCCGGTCTCGACATCCACGCCCACGGCGCGGGTGACGAACCGCACGGCGCAATCGACCGAATCAGCGCCACGCTGGCCGCGCAGTTCCAGAAACGAAAACTCTTCCCAGGAAAACGTCGGTGCCAAACCCTGGACTCGGAGGGTGCGCGATGAAGACGCGCGTCCTGCTGGTCGAGGACGATCCCGGGGTCGCGGCTGCGTTGGGCGACATGCTCTCCTCGGAAGGATATGATGTCGTCTATGCGCGCAATGGCCGGGAGGCAACGGACGACTTCCCTAAACACGGCCAAATCGGGCTCGTCCTGCTCGATCTGTGGATGCCCGAAATGGGGGGCTGGGATACGTTCGAGCGGCTGACCGCGATCGATCCCTTGCTGCCGATCATCGTGATCACGGCGCGCCCCGACCAGAAGCTACTCGCCGAGGCGGCCGGAGTGGGCGCGCTGATGGAGAAACCTCTGAACATCCCGCGCTTGCTGGCAATCATGCGAACGCTGCTCGCGGGGAGTGCTGAGGAACGACTCGCGCGAATCGTCGGACGATCCCCCGGCTCCCTCCATTTTCAACCGAAGAGTCGGCAAAAACTCAAAAAGCAAAAGCCATGACGACGCTACTCCACGGACAAACGAAACCCGAAGGCCGCAATGCGGTGACACTGGCGGAGCTCAAGCAACACATCCGCGCGCTCATCACGCTCGGTGCCACCGAGACCCTGGTGATCAGCTGCTATCTCGATCTCGAAACCAACCCGCCTGCGGCCAGCGGCAGCGGTGGCCTCGCGGTCTTCGCCATGCGGGCGGCGTTGTTGAGAAAGAGCACGTTAGGAGAAAGCAGCAAATGCGTGGAAGATGCACTCCAGCGCATCGAGGGATTCCTTACGGGCGAACTGAAGCCCGAAACCAAGGGCGTGGCAGTCTTTGCGCGGGGCGGGGCGCAGCCCTTTTTTTTGGGACTGCAGCTTCAGGTGCCGTTGCCCAACTGGATTGTGGCCGATGTGGTCCCCAATGTTTACCACCTGATCGAACTCAAGGACACCTACCACCGATTCGCGCTCCTGCTCATGACCGAGAAGAGCGCGCGGATTCTGGAAATCAACCTCGGGGCGCTCACGCAGGAGGTCTGGGCTGAACGCCCGGAACTCCGTGATTTTGTGGCCAGTGGCTGGAGCAAAGC